>Ga0209630_10000751_pt1 | contig 36858 bp, 41 predicted proteins | sample COG_01_FD_184745 | JGI IMG/M metagenome (GOLD analysis project Ga0209630, IMG submission 184745) | Pelagic Microbial community sample from North Sea - COGITO 998_met_01 (SPAdes) (version 2) | ecosystem: Environmental > Aquatic > Marine > Neritic zone/Coastal water | place: Helgoland, sampling...
TGTCAAATTACCTAAAGTAGAATCGATTAATAAAAAAGCGCTACCCGAGTTTCTACAAACGATAAACCCCATGATTGCAGAGTTGGATCGACTAACAGGGAAACGCGCCCTTGCCTCTCAGCAAGCAGAAGAGTCTTCCAAGCAGTTAAGTGCCGTAATGGAAGACGGTTAACATCAATCACTCCATCCCATTGAAAGCAAGTCCATAAGGTCATCATGTACTACATAGGACTCATGTCTGGTACCAGCATGGATGCAATAGATGCCGCACTGGTTGAGTTTGATGATAAGGCTAATCTAAAGTTTTATCGTGAATACCCGATCGAAAACTCACTAAGACATCAGATTAGGTTAATTAACGAAAAAAGTGAACTAGGCCATATTGCTGACCTTGATCATGAGTTAGGTCACCTATTTGCAACTGCTGTAAATAATTTATTAAAAGAAACTGAAATAAACCCAGAAGAAGTCATTGCCATTGGTAGTCACGGACAGACCATATTACATAAACCAGATGCTACACATAAAACATCACTACAGATTTCAGACCCTAATGTCATAAGCGCTGAAACGCGAATTACGACTGTTGCAGACTTCCGCAGGATGGACATGGCGCATGGCGGACAAGGTGCGCCTCTAGCAAGTGCCTTCCATCAATATCAATTTCAACAAAAGAATAAATGCATCGTCATCCTCAATATCGGCGGCATAGCAAATATCACATTACTCTCAAATAATGAGGTTGTCGGCTTTGATACTGGTCCAGGCAACGCATTGCTTGATGACTGGATCCAACAAAACAAAAATAAAGAATATGATAGGGATGGTGAATGGGCAAAAACAGGCAAAACAAATGAAAACTTATTAACATTATTGCTGAGTGATAATTACTTTTCATTGTCTGCGCCCAAAAGTAGTGGGCGCGAATATTTCAATATGAATTGGCTAAATACATATTTAAGTGAAATTGATGAAAGCATTAGCGCTGAAGACGTTCAGGCAACATTAGTTCAGCTGAGCGCGAGAACTATCAGTGATGCTATTAGACATTCAGCGAAGCAGATTGATGAAGTGCTAGTCTGCGGTGGTGGCGCTAATAACTTACTATTAATGGCGACTTTAAATACTCTATTAATCGACACATCGTTAGCAACAACTGAAAAATATGGACTAAGTCCGAATTGTATTGAAGCTGTGACCTTTGCCTGGCTCGCAAAACAACGTATCGAAAATAAGACAGCAAATTTACCGAGTGTAACAGGAGCTACAAAGGCCGTACTGCTTGGAGGGGTTTATTCCGCTTAGTGAGGCTTAAAGATCTGCGCGGTCAAACTGAAAAGGATGATCCACAACCGCAGGTCGTTTCTGCATTAGGATTACGAATAACGAACTGCGCGCCTTCCATACCTTCAGAATAGTCTATTTCTGCCCCAGTTAAATATTGAAAACTCATAGGATCAACCAACAACTTAACACCTTCATTTTCAACAATGGTATCACCTTCACCCACTTCCTCATCGAAGGTAAACCCATATTGGAATCCGGAACAACCACCACCAGAGATAAAAACACGTAGCTTTAATTCCTCATTACCTTCTTCTTCGATGAGCTCTTTAACCTTGCTGGCTGCTGCCTCACTAAACACGAGTGGGCTAGGCATTACTTCTTCAACTGAACTCATAATTTTTTCTTCCGATTAATATTTATATTATTCACTCGCTTCGAGTGGTTCACCATGACCTATGGCTAATGGTGATTCTGATGGTTCGAGTGAGTGGACCAGTTTGCCATTCACCTCAGCACCTATCGCCATCTCTATTAGATTATAGTACACATTACCTGTGACTCTTGCCTTAGAAGCAAGTTCAACGTGCTCACTGCCATGAACATCTCCAATGACGACACCGTTTAAAACAACATATGGAACACTGACTTCACCTTCAATTGTGCCGCATTCACTGAGTGACAGCATAGAACGTCCATCATTTTCAGCGATGACATTACCTTTAATGGTGCCATCAACATGTAATCCACCAGTAAACCGGATATCACCTTGTATTTCACTGTGTTGGCCAACCAGTGTGTCGATACGTGTCGCCTTACGTTTTTTTCGATTACCGAGCATGCTTTACTCCTCAACCTGTTTTAGCAGGCCATTCAAATACTCTTTTTACGGTTGCTTTTTTTGCACCTTTTTGTCGCAAATCAACCACCACTCGTAATGGCTTGAATCCCTCAGGGAAGTTTAGATTACCCTCAATTCGTTCAAAGTTCTTAAATTTTATTTCAGGATCAAGTTTACTACCTGCAATCACTTTATCGAGTGATAATACCTGAGTTCCCGTTTCATTCATTCCTTCAATTGACATATCCATTGCCACTTCGATAACTTTATCACTTTTTGCTACATTGGTTAATACAAGCTTGAAATGGTACAGGTTTTTTCGACCTGTCGCTTCAACATGAAATCCTTGTATATTAAGTCCCTTTGAGTCAGTTGTAGCCGACATAATGCCTTCATAAAACTCTAGCTCGCCCTTAAGGCTGTATACTTGATCCTGTAGAGCCTTAATATCATTTTGCAATCTAGCAGCAGCCTGATTATCAATTTGAGTAGATCGCTCAAGTATGACGACCTGTTCTCGCAATTGCTTATTTTCGATGTCAAGACTCTGATTCACATCCCAAAGCAAACGAGAGTCTTCACTCTCCGTTAACTGGCTTTTAATAAAATGCCAATGGTTCGCATCCAATAAGAACCATATCAGTACAGAAATCGCGGCACTAAACAATACGATAACAAGTATAATTTCGAACGGTCGGTGCTTTTTTACAACTAGCTTAGACATAATATATCTGCCTAGGGCTTCAGGCCCGGCGTGGCCAAGCCCGTACTTTCATCCAAACCCAGCATAATATTCATATTCTGAATTGCCTGACCGGCAGCGCCTTTCACTAAGTTATCAATCACCGACAAGATTACCGTAGGTTGAGACTTGTCTTTACCCGGATGAATAGCAATCCTGCATGAGTTTGTTGCTCTGACCGATGCGGTATCAGGGTGAGAGCCTTGAGGCATCACATCAACAAATTTTTCCTGTGCATAATAGGCAGCATAGTGTTCTTGCAACTCCTCAGCATTATCAATTGACTTCACATAAACTGTGGCAAAAATGCCTCGGTTCATTGGGACCAAATGAGGCACGAAGGTCAAATTTACTTCAAGCTCTGTTTGAACATTATTTAGTGTTTGTAAAATTTCAGGCAAGTGTCTGTGGCCTGAAGCACTATACGCCTTGAAAGATTCTGAGACCTCAGAAAATTGAGTCGCAAGCGCCGCCTTCCTCCCAGCACCACTCACTCCTGATTTAGCGTCAGCAATAATATCAGCTACGTTGATTAAACCCTTTTCAACTGCGGGTAATAACGCTAGTGTGATTGCAGTAGGATAACAACCTGGATTGGCTATCAGACTAGCGTCTTTTATTTTTTGTCTATTTAATTCTGGTAATCCATATACCGCTTCGCTTAGTAAATCTGGGCACGCATGTTTTACCTGGTACCAGTGTTCCCATAACGCTGGATTAGAAATCCTAAAATCTGCCGAAAGGTCAATAACCTTACAACCTTGATCAAGTAGTTCCGGCACATGGTGCATCGCTGTTGCATGGGGTGTCGCAAAAAAAACAAAATCACATGACTTGAGTTGTTCGCTATCATGGCCAGCAAATTCGAGATCGACATGCGCGCGCAAGTTTGGAAAAACATCCTGAACTGCGCTGCCTTTTTCAGAGTTTGAAGTGGCAACTGCTAACTCAACGGCTTTATGCTTTGATAACAACCGGAGTAATTCGATTCCTGTATAGCCTGTTGCGCCTACAACACCAACCTTGATCATTTCTTTCCCTTAAATTACTTTAATAAAGTTTTTAATTTTACAGAATAAAACTGCTTGAGTATCGTGGTTTTACTGACTAAACGTAGAAAGGAAAATAGTATATGCCGCCGCTTCAAACTCCTTAGCAACTGACACAATTGTTGCTCTTTCCCAAAAGTCCACAAAGCCATACACATAAATTAAAAAAGCGGCCGAAGCCGCTGTGAATTCGATTTTTATTATTATTTTAATGAATTATCTGCATAAATCAGTTAATTCGAATATGAGGTTAATGCCAGAATAAAATACTGTCAAGCGATCAATTAACCGTAAAATAATACTCTTTGAACGATCTATACCTCTTCCTGTCTTAATTTAAGTGTTTGTTTTTATTTACTTATATACATTTCATGCACAGTGTGATTGCGATCCCGTAAAAATACGGTATGTTGTTAATAATACGATAAGTGAGAATATTTGTTTATGGATACAGTTCAATATATAGCTCTTAGTATGGGCGCAGCTTGGGCAAGCGGCATTAATCTTTACGCGGCAGTTTTAATGCTGGGTTATCTAGGCAGCACCGGTAATATTGATTTACCGCCAGAAATGATGGTGGTCACCGACCCTCTAGTAATGTCCGCTGCGGGACTCATGTATTGTGTCGAATTTTTTGCTGATAAAACTCCCGGGGTTGATACTGCTTGGGACAGCCTACACACTTTTATCCGCATCCCGCTCGGCGCAGTTTTAGCGATAAGTGCCGTAGGTGAAATGACACCTGCTGTAGAACTAGCAGCATTTCTCGCCGGGGGTAGCTTAACAGCAGCAACTCATGCGACTAAAGCGGGGAGTCGCGTCATAATTAATTCGTCTCCTGAACCAGTAAGTAATTGGATCACTTCTCTAGGTGAAGACTTCTTAGTCATTACTGGTATCTGGGCGGCACTAACACACCCATTGGTTTTTGTTGTATTTCTAATCCTCTTTATCATATTGATGATATGGTTATTACCTAAAATTTGGCGAGGTATCAAACGTATTTTTTCGACACTAAAAGACTTCATTAAAGGAAATAAAGGTACCCCGATACTAGAATCATCAATTGAACCGCCGAATGATTAGTTTATGAAAACCAAATTAGTACTATCGATAGCGACTCTAGTTATTATCGCACTATCTGTCTTTGGTTTTTTTATCTTGCCGCAAAGTCTGGATAAAGTACCTGATATCAGTTTAAATTTTATTGATGGTCGAAAGATCGAATTTAATTCCCTCAGAGGCAAACCTTTACTAGTTACATTTTGGTCGACGACTTGCTCAACTTGTATAAAAGAAATGCCTCATCTGGCAAAACTTTATCAGCAACTTAACAAAGACGGTTTAGAAATAATCGGTATTGCTATGCCATACGATCCGCCGAACCGTGTACTAGAACTAACTGAAAGTAGATCGATACCTTATCCGATTGCTCTTGATATTGAGGGCGTCGCTTCGAAAGCATTTGGAAATATCAATGCGACACCGACAAGCTTTTTGATTGATTCTCTTGGAAATATAATTCAACAAAAGACTGGTGAAATGAACATAGATCAACTCCGGATCAAGATTAAAAAATTGCTAAAAACACCACCGACAACAATTTCATGATTAGATATATAAATGCTCTGGTTTAAAGCCTTACATCTGATATTCATGGTGACCTGGTTTGCCGGGTTGTTCTATCTACCGAGATTATATGTATATCATGCAATGAGTAATGATCAGATCAGTATCGATCGATTTAAAATCATGGAGCGGAAATTATTCTACGGGATTACAACCCCTGGCGCCTTACTGACCATTATTTTTGGTATATCTACTTTACTAAGCAATGGTTTGTCTGCGTATAGCGGCCAGATGTGGCTGATCATTAAATATGGCTTGATCCTTCTTTTAATTGTTTATCATATTTACTGCTGGTTTTTATTGCAAGATTTTAAAAATGACCGTAATCACCACACGCATGTATGGTACCGCTGGTTTAATGAAATTCCCGTATTAATATTAATTGCTATTATTATTCTTGCTGTTGTTAGACCATTCTGAAATTAAAAATCATTAAACTTCTATCATCTCAAAATCTTCTTTTCTGGCACCGCACTCAGGGCACACCCAGTTCGGAGGAACATCTTCCCACTTGGTGCCGGGGGCGATATCATCTTCAGGCCAACCCTTTGCTTCATCATAAATATAGCCACATATAACACACATATATTGTTTCATTACCAAGCAACTCCTTAAATTATATTTCTGTGATAATTATGGCCGTGTAGAATAACGATATTATGACCAATAGCAATAATCAAAAACCTGTTGTTTTGGTAATCGCAGGACATGACCCGAGTGGCGGGGCCGGAATACAAGCAGATATTGAGAGCATTTCAAGTGCTGGATGTCATGCCACAACTGTAATCACATCCCTAACAACTCAAAATACAAACAAGGTTGTTGATATCCTGCCACAGGATCCAGAGCCGTTCAGAAATCAGATCAGACTGATATTAGAAGATATGGATATTGTTGCCTGTAAGATTGGCATGATTGGAAATATCAATCTATTGGAAGTTATCGTAAACGAACTGGCTGAAATAAACTTCCCGATTGTACTCGACCCGGTGATTAGTGCTACAACTGGAATGAAATTTACAGATGATGACATTTGTAAAAAACTACTCACCTCATTATTGCCATTATCAACACTCATTACACCTAATAGCAGCGAAGCGAAAATACTTGCGAAAAAAGATGACTTATCTGCTGCTGCTAATATATTGATGGGCTATGGTGCTGAGTCTGTTTTGATAACAGACACTCATGATGATTCGAATGAAGTCATAAACTCCTTGTATACAAAACAAGATTCTTCAATTGAATATCATTGGGAAAGATTACCGGATACATTTCATGGATCAGGCTGCACCTTATCTTCCAGGATTGCAGCACTCTTAGCACTAGGCAATGATCTGAAAAAATCCGTAGAAAAAGCTCAGGAATACACATGGCTATCACTTAAACATGGGATGAAGCTTGGCCGCGGGCAGGCTCAACCTAATCGTTTCTATGAATAATCAAAACGCCGGATCATTCCTTATGAATATGCCCGAAACATCTGGCGTCTATGCCATCACAGACTGTGAAAATATTACGGCTGATGAAGTATTAAGTAAAACCGAAAGTATTCTTAGTGTTGGAGTAGCACTTTTTCAGTACCGCAATAAGACTAAAGATCAACGAAAAAAACGAGCACTTGCGATAGCGTTACAGTCTCTCTGTAAACAATACAAAACGCCATTTATTGTTAATGACGATCTAACCCTCACAAAAGAAATAGCCGCCGATGGTATACATCTGGGTAAACATGACGCAGACATTGATGCCGCACGACGGGTTCTTGGGGATAAGATTATTGGCATTTCATGTTATAACGACTTTAATCGCGCTGTAATTGCAGAACAATCTGGTGCTAACTACATTGCTTTTGGATCTTTTTTTCCATCGGCCACCAAGCCTGATGCTGCCAAGGCAAATATCGAACTAATTATTAAAGCAAAAGAAAAATTTAACATTCCTGTGGTTGCTATAGGCGGCATAACACCGGAAAATGGAAAACCATTAATTAATGCAAAGGTTGATTTTTTAGCAGTCATTAGCGGGATTTATTCTACAGATAATGTTGTCACTTCAACATTGGCTTATAACAATTTATTTATGACATAGCACAAAGATTATGGCGAACGAATTATTCAATGCAGCAAAAAAACATATCCCAGGCGGCGTAAATTCTCCTGTGCGCGCCTTTAAATCAGTATCAGGCACGCCGATTTTTATTGATCATGCTACTGGTCCGTATATCTACGACAGCGATAATAAACGATATATCGATTACGTCGGCTCATGGGGACCAATGATATTAGGTCATGCCAATCCTGATGTTATCCAAGCAGTGCAAAACGCTGCAACAAAAGGCCTTAGTTTCGGTGCGCCGACAGAAATTGAAACTCGTATGGCCGATAAAGTATGTGCATTAATTCCTTCAATCGAAAAAGTGCGTATGGTCAGTTCAGGCACGGAAGCTGCGATGAGCGCGATTAGACTCGCACGCGGTTTTACCGGTAGAGATAAAATCGTTAAGTTTGAAGGCTGTTATCATGGACATGCCGACTCGTTATTAGTTAAAGCCGGCTCTGGGGCCTTAACGCTTGGAGTGCCTACGTCTCCTGGTGTACCAGCCGATCTGGCTCAGCATACGATCACGCTATCTTTCAATGATGCGGAACAGGTAAAAGCTGTTTTTACAGATATTGGCGATCAAATTGCCGCCATTATTGTTGAGCCCGTAGCGGGCAACATGAACTGCATCCCTGGTTCAGCTGACTTTCTTAATACTTTGCGTCATGTGTGCACTAAGCATCAATCCGTTTTAATCTTTGATGAAGTAATGACGGGTTTTCGTGTTGCACTAGGCGGCGCACAATCAATCTACAACATCACTCCTGACTTAACGGTGCTTGGGAAAGTTATTGGTGGCGGTATGCCAGTTGGTGCCTTTGGCGGCAAAAAAGAAATAATGGATCACATTGCCCCAGATGGCCCGGTTTACCAGGCTGGGACATTATCTGGTAATCCAATCGCAATGGCTGCCGGTTTAACCACGCTTGACATTATTTCTGATGGATCATTCTTTGAAATCTTAACGACAAAGACAGAAAGGCTTTTAAATGGCTTAAAAGAACAAGCCAATGCTAATAATGTTTCGTTAAGCACAAACCACGTCGGCGGTATGTTTGGCTTATTTTTTACGGAAGAAGATTCGATCACTTCTTTTGAACAAGTTATGAATTGCAATACTGAACAGTTTAATCAATTCTTTCACGAAATGCTTAAAGCAGGCGTTTACCTCGCTCCATCTTCTTTTGAAGCGGGATTTATCTCAATTACGCATACAAATGATGATATAGATGAAACTATCGAAGCTGCAAATACAGTATTTTCCACGTTAAGTTAATGGAGCAATATCATGAATAAAATTTTAATCATCATGTCATTCACCTTCTCATTATTTTTTCTGAGTGGTTGTGCACCAGAAGTTGGCAGTAAAGAATGGTGTGTGCAGATGAAAGAAAAGCCAAAAGTTGATTGGACAGTTAATGAAGCAGCTGACTTTACGAAAAACTGTCTCTTTTAAGATTTTGTACTGTCCAAGATGAAGATTACTTTCCACAAAAAAATAGCGGCCTATTTTGGATATGAATTTACTCGCATTAGTAATAGCGCCTATCAAAATCAAAACCTTCATACATTAGAACTACTCAATAGGCATGATATTGACTTAGTAATTGATGTTGGCGCTAATATGGGTCAGTTCGCTATTGAATTAAGAAATTTGGGTTATAACAAGAAGATAATTTCCTTCGAACCATTAATTGAATGTTATAAATATCTAAAAACAATAGCAGATGATAAATGGCATATAGAGAATTATGCCCTTGGAGACTCAAATTCAACAGAAGTCATCAATGTCTCGAGTAAAACCGTTTTTTCATCTATTCTTAAAACAAATGAGTTTGGAAAATCAAACTTTTCTGACTCAATCAAGGTTATTGATACACAAACTATAACAATAAAGAGACTAGATGATGTGATCCGTGAACTAGTTGATGATCTTGCTGATAAAAAAATATTTTTAAAACTTGATACACAGGGTTATGACAGCCATGTCATCCTTGGTGCCAAGAACACATTAACCCATACTCATTTATTGCAAACAGAAGTATCGTGTAAATCTATCTATGAAAATACGCCACCGTTTTATGAAGTATTAAAACAATTATCTACTTCTGGATTTAATATAACTGGCATTTTTCCGTTATCACGAGATAAAAAAAGCATGGAACTTCTTGAGTTTGATTGCCTCTTGGTGAGAGCTGCGAATTGAAAAACTTGTTTATTAAAACCATTCTGATAATTTTTTCGTAATTTATATTATGATGCATGTAAAGCTGTAACCAATGCTTAATGCCCAATAGGGTAAGCTAAAGGTATTGGACAAATTGAATTCCAAAAATTGTCGATCATCCGTTTGCAGTGATGCAATTTCCTGAACAAAGGAATTTGATACGAGGTCCCACAATACGCTGAGATAATTCATGCTATAAGAAATAATGTTCCATGGTGATATATTGGCAACATCCATAGCAATTCCGGCGTAATAACAAGCCTGACTTAACATTGAACTGCTTGAGTCTATTATAGCAACCACAACGCCGCTAGCTATAAGCAGCGGAGAATACACGGCACTTAATAGCCAGCCTAATAAATCACCTAGAGGCACCCACCCAGCAGGAGAAACAATATCTGTCGTCCAATCAAAAAACCTATGTAATGCAACAATGCCATTATTAAATAGCCATATTATGGGTATAAACCAAAGCACAAAATATTTGATCGCACTATAACGTAGCAACATAAGGAAAAAGTATTGGCATACCAAAGCGACACCAAGAATAGCGCTGATCGAAACCCAACTAATAATTGAAACATCAACCCACCGAGCTGAAGAGAACCATACAAGACCTTCGCGGTAAATAAGCAATAAACCGATAACCAGAATCAAACCCACAAACATGAAAATAATGTTTGACCGTCTTTCGCGTTGTTTGATTTTATCCATTTATATATCAGTTGAATAAATGAGCATGGATTCTTAGAAGAATTGCACTGAACCTGACACAGTCACTGTTATCTTGCTCGTCCCCGCTTCTACTGCAGGTGCACTTTTACTATCCATTGCCGTCATCCGACTTTCAGCATAGACCGGTCGATCATGTCCGCCACCTGTATTGATGTGCATATTGACAATGCGGACATTTTTATTATCCATATGTTTTTTTATAATATCGATTCGTTGCTTAAAGGCAATCATTGCCTCCTCTATCAATTCATTTTCATACTGCACTCGTGTTTCTCGAGTTGGGCTAAAACGCATATTTTTTACTTGTAATCGGCTTTGTAATTTACCGACCAACTCAGATAAGTCAGTAATATTCGTGCTCTTAAGTTCTAATTGCTGAATAGCACGCCATCCGATTACAGTTCGTTTATCATAGATAGGATACGTATTATAGGCCTGCGTACGTGATTCAACTTCACTTTTGTTGCCAACAATTTTTAATGCCCAATCCATATCTTGATTTATCTTATTGGCAATCTTTGCGGCTTCCTTACCTTCTTCTTCTACGGCAAGCATGACAGTCAACTGATCATTGGGTATCTCTCGTTCAGCCTGGGCTTGTAAATTTACCTGATTAAATAGAGGGTCATTATCATGCGCATAGCTTGAATAACTATAAACAGATAACAGCAAACATATGATAACGAACTTGAAATTTCTCATTTAACAGCCCTCTTTCTTTAGGATGTTTACTTTAGTTTTCTTTTTGATACCACAAACCCATCTTCATCAGCATAAATATAATCGCCAGGATTAATCGTTACATCTGCAAAAGCAACAGCAACATCACGATCACCTATGCCCTTTTTTACGCTCTTCCGGGGATTAGTGTTTAGACCCTTAACACCAATATTCATCTTGGCAATCATCGCCGAGTCACGAATACAACCATAGACAATAACACCAGCCCAACCATTGTTGACACCTAATTCTGCCAACATGTCACCCAGTAGAGCACAACGTAACGATGCACCGCCTTCCACAACCAATACTTTTCCTTCACCAGGTTCTTCTAATGCAGCTCTGACCAACGAGTTGTCCTCAAACACTTTTACTGTCGAGGCTGGTCCGAAGAACTGCTTTTTACCGCCATAATCATTAAACATTGGCGTAGCGATTTGTAAATTTTCTTCAAATTCATCATAAAGATCGGCTGTAGCAAAACTCATAATTGTTTCCTGTTATTTATTGTTAAGTAATTTATAGAATTCCGGGCGTCGATCCGACAGGACATCATTGTGCTGCGTTATCATTTTATTATTGGCATCGTCAGGATCTATCTCGGTGATAAATAATGCATCGCGTTGTGATGCCGCACGGTGTAATAATAGTCCGCCCGGCGCAACGACTTGACTGTTACCGGTAAATTTCAAGCTTCCTTGTGGCCTCTTATCGACACCATATCGATTGGCTGTAATCGCAAACACCTTGTTTTCAATGCATCGTGCAAGCATTGTTTGCTGACAAAAAGTTAATACAAGATTTGAAGGCTGACAAATTATTTGTGCACCCTGCAGAGCTAAAATACGTGTCACCTCAGGAAAGACCCAGTCAAAACAAATCATCATCCCAATCTTCACACCATTAACATCATTTATGACAAAAGGCGTATCGCCGGGATCAAAACAGAATTTTTCCTCATTAAAGAGATGTATTTTACGATAGATATGTTTGATGCCATCCGGACCAATTAATGCTGAACTATTGAAACATTGTCTTCCTTGTTTCTCGGCAAACCCCAGCACGAGGTGCATATTCTTTTGCCTTGCTAGATTAGCTATTTCATCAATAATCTTACTGCTTTCTGGGTCTTCAGCATATTTTAATGATTCATCTTTATCCTTGAAGTAATAACCTGATAAAGCTAATTCAGGAAGAACAATAAGATCTGCTTCTGCATTTTCCAATGTAGATATAATTTTTTTGCAATTTTGTTCAGGCTTGCCAAACAAAGGACGAAATTGATAAAAACCTACTTTCATAATTATTTTTTAACAGGTCTCTTCCATTTTGGAATAGCTTTTTGATCAGAACGACTAATTGCTAAATGATTTTCTGCCACATCTTTGGTCACTGTAGTGCCTGCCGCAATCGTTGCACCATCATGAACTTTAACTGGTGCTATCAATTGGACGTCTGATCCGACAAAGACATTGTCACCTATGATTGTTTGATGTTTGTATGCACCATCGTAGTTACATGTAATCGTACCAGCACCAATATTTGTATCTTTACCAATATGGCTATCACCTAAATAGGTCAGATGGTTAACCTTACTACCTTTACCAATATCTGTTTTTTTGAGTTCAACAAAATTGCCAATATGTACATCTTCATCCAATGTTGTATCAGGCCGAATTCGTGCAAATGGCCCTATGATGCAACCACTACCAATGACGGCATTATCGATCATGGTATTAGGTAGGACATGTACGTTGTCTGCAATTATCGTATCTTTTAAATAGCAATTTGCACCAATAGTGACATTATTGCCAAGCTTCACTCTGCCTTCTATAACAACATTGATATCTATTTCATTATCACGTCCAATTTCAAGATCTCCACGCAGGTCGAATCGTGCAGGGTCACTCAATCCTACACCTCTATGCATAAGGTGGTGTGCTTGAACGAGTTGAAAATAACGCTCCGCTTCTGCAAGCTGAGATCGGTTATTTATACCTTTAACTTCTATATTCGATTCAGCTAATACAGGTGCAATATTGATCTCATCTGCTACTGATTTTGCAACAATATCTGTTAAATAGTATTCATTTTGTTTATTGTCATTACCAAGCGAGTTTACCCAACGCTTTAATAAACCTGCTTTAACCACCATGAAACCAGTATTAATTTCGAAAATACGTTTTTGGTCTTCTGTTGCATCTTTTTCTTCAACGATAGCAATGATATTGCTATTTTCATCACGGATGATCCGCCCATAACCATGGGGGTCTTCAAGATGAGTAGTAAGTAGAGAAAAACCGGTTGTAGATGCAGCATCAACCAGTGTACTAAGACTTTCTTCAGTAATCAGGGGTACATCGCCATAAAGAATCAAAACATTATCAACATCTGGAATATCGGGCAACGCTTGCTGAACAGCGTGGCCTGTGCCTAGTTGTTCTTTTTGTTCAACCCAATTTACCCGAAAATCCTGCAAGGCATTAGGTACCTCATCTCCACCATGACCATAGACGACATATATGTCTCTATGTGTTAAGCCCATGGCAGTATGGTATACATGCTCAAGTAATGATTTGCCTGCAAGAGTATGCAAGACCTTAGGTTTGTCGGAATACATTCGTGTACCCTGACCAGCAGCTAAAATGACGATACAAAGACCCATGTGTCGTTTTCCTTAGTACTAAAACATGAATTAGATTATTAGAAGATTATATCCGTGCTGTCGACTGGGATATAGGATTGATTTAGCGTGGTAAAGAAATACCACGCTAATATTCGATAGGACTAACGTCCTGCGCGTTTACGTAGACGTTGAATTGTTTGTAATTGTGCTGCTGTTTCAGCCAATGAAGCTCTCGCCTTGGCATAATCAATTGCATCACTTTTATCATGGAATGAGTTTTCAGCTTCTTCTTTCGCCTTGAGAATAGCGGCTTCATCCAGATCTTCTGCACGTTGCGCCGTATCAGATAGAACAGTAACAACCTTAGGCTGAACTTCCAACATACCACCAGAAACATAAAATGCAGACTCATTTCCTTCAGTATCTTTTACTCGAACTTCACCTGGTCCCATTTTAGTAACAAATGGTGTATGTCCCGGTGCGATACCAACTTCACCTAATTCTGCAGGCGCAAATACCATTTCTGCCTCACCAGAGAAAACCTGATGCTCAGCGCTAACAATATCAACTTGAATTGTATCTGCCATTATTCTAATACCTTTTATAGGGTTTTAGCTTTTTCAACAGCTTCATCGATAGTACCGACATTATAAAATGCCTGTTCTGGAAGCTCATCATATTCGCCGCTAATAATTCCCTTAAAGCCTCGTAAGGTATCTTTTAAAGGAACATAAACACCATCCTGACCGGTAAATACTTTTGCAACAAAGTAAGGCTGAGTTAGAAAACGTTGAATCTTACGAGCACGAGCAACAGCTAGTTTATCTTCTTCAGACAACTCATCCATACCTAAAATCGCAATAATGTCACGCAATTCTTTATAACGTTGCAGTGTATTTTGTACTCCGCGAGCAACATCATAATGTTCCTGACCAACAACCAATGGGTCTAGCTGGCGACTGGTTGAATCTAATGGGTCAATAGCAGGATACAAACCAAGCTCTGCAATCTGTCGAGACAATACAACAGTAGAATCTAAATGCGCGAATGTAGTAGCTGGAGAGGGATCGGTTAAATCATCCGCAGGAACGTATACAGCTTGAATCGAAGTAATCGAGCCCGTTTTAGTTGAAGTAATTCGTTCCTGAAGTTTACCCATTTCCTCAGCAAGTGTTGGTTGATAACCCACCGCTGAAGGCATACGCCCTAATAGCGCTGAACATTCCACGCCTGCCAGAGTAAAACGATAAATATTATCAATAAATAACAATACGTCACGACCTTCTTCTCGGAATTTTTCCGCCAAGGTCAAACCAGTCAACGCAACACGTAAACGGTTACCAGGTGGTTCATTCATTTGACCATAGACCATCGATACTTTTGACTCTTCAAAATTCTCAACGTTTACTACGCCAGACTCCTGCATTTCATAATAGAAGTCATTACCTTCACGAGTACGTTCACCGACACCAGCAAAAACAGAAAGACCTGAGTGCTTGGTTGCAATGTTGTTAATCAATTCCATCATGTTTACGGTCTTGCCAACACCTGCACCACCAAACAAACCAACTTTACCACCCTTAGCAAACGGGATAATCAAGTCGATGACTTTAACACCGGTTTCAAGTAATTCTGTAGAAGGACTCAATTCTGTAAATTTTGGAGCATCACGATGAATAACCCAATGTTCGTCGGTATCAATAGGACCGACTTCGTCAATTGGTTCACCTAATACGTTCATGATACGACCGAGGGTCTTGGTACCGACAGGAATAGAAATAGCCTCACCTGTATTGTTAACCGTTAAACCGCGCTTTAAGCCATCAGTCGAGCCCAGAGCAATTGTTCTAACCACTCCGTCGCCTAATTGTTGTTGAACTTCAAGAGTGGTATTTACACCTTCTCCTTCAACTTTCAAAGCGTCATAGATTTTTGGTATCGCATCGCTTGGAAACTCGACGTCCAATACAGCACCAATAATTTGTACGATTTTTCCAGAACTCATCGTTTTCGTTCCTCGTGTATTTTCTCTAAATATCTTAATTAAAAATCTTTCTTTAACTTATACCGCAGCTGCACCAGCAACAATTTCAGAAAGCTCCTGAGTAATCGCAGCTTGTCGCGCTTTGTTATAAATCAATTCTAATTCATCAATAAGCTCACCGGCATTATCCGATGCGCTCTTCATTGCCACCATACGTGCTGACATTTCACAGGCGATATTTTCAACTACACCCGTATACACTTGAGACTCAATGTAACGAGTCAAAAGTTGTTCCAACACCTCTTCTGCATCAGGCTCATATAAATAATCCCAATGATGACCGTAGTCTTCATCTTCCATTGCTTTACCCGGAATCAATTGTTCCAGATGAGGTTGCTGCACAATGGAGTTTACAAATTTATTTGAAACAAGGTGTAACTCATCAATGTCACCTTCTTTGAAGTTGTTCAACATAATCATGACTGCGCCAAGCAATTCTTCGAGACTAGGCTCATCACCTATATGCGTCACTTGGCCAACAATATTGGCACCAATTGATCCAAAGAACCCAGCTGCCTTACTACCAATAACACATAACTCAATTTCCTTGCCTTCGCCGTCCCATGTTTTGAATTGCTTCAGTAACATGCGAAACATATTTGCATTCAGCCCACCGCATAAACCGCGATCGGTAGAAACAACAATTACACCAACACGTTTAACTTCATCGCGTGGAACAAGATAAGGATGCTTGTATTCAGGATTAGCATGAGCCAGGTGCGAAATAACATTACGAATTTTTTCAGCATAAGGACGTGAAGCTTTCATGCGATCTTGTGCTTTACGCATTTTACTCGCAGCAACCATCTCCATTGCTTTGGTGATCTTCTGAGTGTTTTTTACACTCGCGATCTTAGTTCGTATTTCTTTTCCGCCGGCCATTTACCAGGTCCCGTTTTCTTTGAATTTGCCAATAGCTTCTTTCAAGCCACTTTCGATATCATCATTATAATTACCTTCAGCGCCAATCTTATCCATTAAGGCAGATTGTTCGCTCTTCATGTAATCATGTAATGCTTCTTCGAAAGCACCGATTTTTTCCAGTTCAACATCATCCATAAAATCATTTTCAACAGCAAACAGACTGACACCCATATCAGCAACATTGAGTGGAGAATATTGTTTCTGTTTCATCAATTCCATTACACGTGTACCACGCTCTAGCTGCTTGCGAGTCGCTTCATCAAGATCAGAAGCAAACTGTGCAAAGGCTGCCAATTCACGATACTGCGCCAAGGCTAAACGAATACCACCACCCAACTTCTTAATAATCTTGGTCTGTGCAGCACCACCTACTCGTGATACTGATAAACCCGCATTAATAGCTGGACGGAAACCAGAGTTAAACAAATCTGATTCCAGGAAGATCTGACCATCGGTAATCGAAATCACGTTTGTTGGCACGAATGCTGATACGTCACCGGCTTGCGTTTCAATAATAGGCAGTGCTGTCAAAGAACCCGTCTTGCCTTTTACTTTGCCGTTAGTCAGCTTCTCAACATAATCCTCATTAATACGTGAAGCACGTTCTAATAAACGGGAATGAAGATAGAATACGTCGCCTGGATAAGCTTCACGACCTGGCGGACGTTTTAATAACAATGACATTTGACGATACGCCCAGGCTTGCTTGGTCAAATCATCATAAATAATCAGCGCATCTTCACCCTTATCACGGAAGTATTCGCCCATCGAGCAACCTGAATAAGGTGCAGCATACTGCATTGCTGCAGACTCAGAAGCGGTAGCAGCAACAACAATGGTATGTTCCATTGCGCCATGCTCTTCAAGTTTACGTATAACTACGTTAATTGAAGATGCTTTCTGACCGATAGCAACATAGATACATTTAACACCGGTGCCTTTTTGATTAATGATGGCATCGATTGCTACAGCCGTTTTACCTGTTTGGCGGTCACCAATAATTAATTCACGTTGACCACGCCCAACTGGCACCATCGCATCGATTGATTTCAATCCTGTTTGCACAGGCTCATCAACAGACTTTCTTGCAATTACACCGGGAGCAATTTTTTCAATCGGTGATGATTCTGTTGTATTGATGTCGCCCTTACCATCAATCGGATTACCTAATGCGTCGACAACGCGACCCAACAAGGCTTCACCAACCGGGACTTCAAGAATACGTTTGGTACATTTAACAACATCTCCTTCAGAGATGTTTTCGTAACTACCCAGAATTACCGCACCAACAGAATCTCTTTCCAGATTAAGAGCCAAGCCATATGTGTTACCAGGGAACTCAATCATTTCCCCTTGCATCACATCGCTTAAGCCATGAATTCTGGCAACACCATCAGCAAGACTAACTACCGTACCTTCGGTACGTGCTTCGGTATCAAGATCCATTGACTGGATTTTCTTTTTAATCAGGTCACTAATTTCAGTTGCACTGATAGACATATGTCTTTCCTCTATTTAATAACTATTGCGCAAATATACTATTTAATTCTTTTAAACGACCGCGAAGAGACGCATCAACAACAGAATCACCCGCTCGAATTATCACACCACCAATCAAATCATTATCTACATCTGTATTGATATCGATTTTCTTGCTGAGTCTTTTCGAAATTGATTCAGAAATTGCATTTATCTGAGCATCATCTAACGCATAAGCCGAAATCACATCAACCTCGCTAATACCCTCTGCAGCACCACGTTTCTGTTCAAACAGATTAAAAATTTCAGCAGCCAGACCAATACGTTCAGCATCAACTAAAACCTTGATAAAGTTATTACCAGTTTTACTGAGCTTGTTACCACAAATATCAGTGATGAACTGATGAAGCTGTTCACTACTTAATTTGGGGTTATTGATAACGCCACGCATATTCTCATCAGAAACGATCACACTAAGCAGATTCAACATACCTGACCATTCAGCAAGCTTGCCTTCTTCAATCGCTTGATCGAAGGCCGCATTCGCATAAGGTCGAGCAATGGTTGCTTTTTCTAACATCTATTAATTCCTGTCGCTTATAACTGCTGACTGATCTTCGCCAACACTTCATTATGTGCAGCGTGATCAACTTCTTTCATCAGGATTTGCTCCGCACCGGCGATGGCCAAGGCTGCGACCTGATCTCTAAGATCCTGTCTGGCCTTTTCTTTTTCTTGCTCGATCTCGCTCAGCGCATTTTCCTTGATGCGGTTTGATTCAGCTTTCGCATCATCTTTCGCTTCTTCAACTATTTCATCGTGGCGCTTTTGCGCTTGCGCGATAATAGTTGCTGCCTGCTCTTTACCTTTGTTGATCTCAGCAGATGATTTCTCTTGTGCTTCAGCAAAGTCTTTTTGACCTTGTTCTGCAGCAGCAAGACCATCTGCGATACGTGTTTCACGTTCTTCCATTTGTTTCAGCAGCATTGGCCAAACAAACTTCATCGTAAACCAAACGAAGATAGCAAAAGTTACAAGCTGACCTATTAAGGTTGCATTAAAATTCACTTAAATCACCTATATGTCGGATGACTATTAAAGCCGTTATATGATTTATTAACCAGCCTGAAGCGTGGCAATAAAAGGACTTGCCAGTGTAAACCACATGCCAATACCGATACCGATCATGGTTACCGCGTCAACAAGGCCTGCAACCAAGAACATCTTACCTTGAAGCATTGGAGCTAGCTCAGGTTGACGCGCTGCGCCTTCCAGAAACTTACCGCCCAATAGTCCAAAGCCGATTGCTGTACCAAATGCGCCCATACCAAGAACGATTAAGACACCCAATGATGTAAATGCCAAAATAGTTTCCATTATTACTCCTCCAAAGGATTTTACTTACAAAATTAAAAATTAGTGATGTTCATGTGCCATTGCTAAATAAACAATGGTTAACATCATAAAAACAAACGCTTGTAACAAAACGATCAATATATGAAACACTGCCCAAACGAACTGTAATGCACCGCCAAAAAATGTACCTATAAAGAATGGCAAAGCAGAACCCATTAAAGTAGCGATCAACAAGAAAATGAGTTCGCCAGCATAAAGGTTACCGAATAATCGTAAGGCCAATGAAACAGGCTTGGCTAATAAGCCAATACCTTCCAAAATTAAATTAAACGGGATCATGTACTTACCGAATGGCTGCAATGCAAGCTCACCGACAAAACCACCCACACCCTTCATTTTGATGCTGTAGTAAATTATTAGTATGAACACACCAATCGACAAACCAAAGGTAATATTTGGATCGGTTGTTGGCACCACTTTAAAGTAGAGATGTTCATTGCCAGACACAAACTGGGCAATCAATGGCAATAGGTCCACCGGGACAATATCCATGGTATTCATCAGGACAATCCAAATGAATATGGTCAATGCTAACGGTCCAATCAAAGGATTCTTGACTGTCATTATGTCGTTAACGTTTTTGTTAACAAATTCGACCGTCATTTCAATAAGGTTAGCAAAACCGGAAGGGGCGCCACTTTCGACTTTTTTAGCAACCCGGTAAAAGAAAAAACAGAAAACCATTCCCAAAAAAATAGACCAACCCATGGTATCCACATTAAGTGACCAAAAACCCATATCGAGGGCTTCTTGTGGGCTGTGAGCAAAGGTCCAGCTAGAATGCTCTACAATATGGCCATCTGCTCTTTCATAACCCTCAGGCAATTTACCTAGTACCAGGTTTTGCAGATGATGCTGGAGGTATGAATTCGATGTGAGTTCTGTTCCGCTTGCCATTAAATCATTCTCAAAAATTTTTATTTATTATTTATTTGTCATTACCATTAAGCCCGTCAGGTTCATCAATAACACAAACCCATAACTAACGAACATTAATCCAATGCTTAATGGTTCAACTAACATTATTGAAACCACGAATATCACTATTGTTGTGACAATTTTTATTGCCTCACCAACAAAAAATAAAGCCAGTGTCTTACCGCTTGAGCTTGCCGCCGATGTCCCTAAAGAGAACATGACAAAGATGACATTCGGCACAATGAAGGCTAAACCACCCAAAATCACTGAATAAGTATATTCAAGACCTGCAAACACAAAAAAAAGAAGACCACATAAAATTACCGTAGCAGCTTCTACAATAAGCATTTTATTTGCAATCGAGCGAGTTTTTATTATTTCTTCCGTTCCCACCAATCGCCCAACTCCAAAAAATCGCGATACATTCTATCGGCTAAAATCTATAGTGCCAGTAAAATATCGATGTTTTTTTTATCCCCTCACATCTTGGGGACGGCAAGTATAATGACCTGATCGGAAATTATCAATCGTTGCACTGCAACAAGCAGTAAAATAAAGGCTTTATCGCGCTTAATTGGGCACAGGTTTCCAGCTTAAAACTGAATAAAACACATTGCAAAACAATATGTTGTCACGGGAAGTTGCTCAACGCTTGAATAAATATACCCGCAGCGAAGATCCCGTAGCGTGTATGGGATGACGCCTAATTATTATTTGGCAATTAAATTTCAACGTCTGTATTTTAATTGCTGGCGCCTAATATGGAGACCTTATTCTGATTTATCTCAGGAAAAACCTGATTCCTTCCTTCCTCTTTTGCTGAATACAAGGCCTGATCCGCCTGTTCGATAAGATAAGGGCTATGTACTTCCAAATTAGGAACCAGAGATGCAAGGCCTAAACTAATTGTCACATGTTCATCTACGCTGGATTTTTCATGAGGTATGGCTAAATCCTTAACCGCTATTCGTATTTGCTCAGCAATACTATATGCTTGTTCTATATTTGCCTCAGACAATATGATGGCAAATTCTTCTCCGCCATATCTCGCCACCAGATCGCTGCCTCTACGCACCCGTTTATCGATTGTAGTTGCAATCATTTTTAATACATCGTCTCCACGCGGATGACCATAATGGTCATTGTAGTTTTTGAAGTAATCTACATCGCACAAAATTAACGAGATTGAACTGCAATTACGAATAGCCCGATTCCATGCATTGGCCAAATGCTCATCAAAACCACGCCGATTTGTAATATCCGTCAACGCATCCTTCACTGATAACGTCGATAAGACATCGGCCAAACCTTCGGCTTTGTTCTTTGCTTGCAATAATTCTTTTTCGGTTTCTTTGCGCAGCTCAATATCCAGTTCCAATTCCTGATTCACTGCAGTTATTTTTTCTTTATCAAGCTTAAGCTGATGTAACAAATCAATGTTTTCAAACTGCAGATACAATGCCTTTTTCAGCATTGTGTTAAAACGGAACATACAAACACCCATAAAGATATAATAAACAAAGATTATTAATCCAAATAACTTAAGAGTAGTTTCATCTTGTATGAGTAATATATACATCAAAGGCCACAACGAGAAAGATGAATACGTTAGATATGCCGAGCGAATGATTGCATAAGTACTCAGTGAACCGCCAACCAACCCGCTGACAACAAGTATTGTGGCTGCCGTAAAGTTCGGGTCCTGGCTCGGTAAGATTAAAAATGCAAGCCCGCCCCACATTGCACCAGATAGCGCGGTTCCTACCAAAAATCGGCGCAACCAGACTTTATAATATTTGCTGTGATCTACCGCCTTGAAATAGGCATAAACAAAACCATAACGCACCATAGTCAACAGGCTGAACACAATTATCCAAGGCAAAAATATGCTTTTCGAGAACTGTCCCCACATAAAATAGACATACAGTAGCGCAGCTGTCTGGGCAGCCAGAAGAGAAACCCTAGCCTGATCGTAGAGTATTTCAACTTCTTTGCTTTTCATTAACTGATGGTTGCTCATTTCATCAACTTTTAATTATTATTTTCAGCTTCAAAAGCTCAAAATCATTCGGACACAACTTACGCATTAGCTGACGACATCATATGGCGCCCAGCTGGTTTACTGCATCACTTGATGTGCTTTAAGATCCCGTCCAGTTCATCAAGTGAATGATAATTAATTTGTAATACCCCTCTTCCCTTGGTCTGTTGTTTGATTGTTACTTTTGCACCCATTTTTTCGGACAAATCATTTTCAAGGCTTTGTATATTCGGGTCTTTACTAGCTTGCTTAGCCTTTCCTTGCTTACTGTCACCCAACAGTTGTTGGACCAACTTCTCAGTTGCCCGAACAGATAGTCCTTGTTTGATTATTGTCTCAGCAGCACTCACCTGTTCGCTCAGAGGTAAGGCTAATAGTGCACGTGCATGACCCATGTCGATCTGACGTGTTTCGACCAAGTGTTTAACTTTAGTATTCAGTTCTAACAAACGTAATAAGTTTGTTACTCCTGAACGTGAGCGACCTACTGCCTCGGCAATGGTATCGTGCGTCATGTCGAACTCTTCAATCAAGCGTGCCAATGCCTCAGCTTCTTCCAACGGATTCAGATCTTCGCGCTGGATGTTTTCTATTAAAGCAATGCACATTACCGTTTTATCCGGCACGTCTTTAATTACAACAGGAACATCTTCTAGACCGGCTAATTGAGCTGCACGCCAGCGACGTTCACCGGCAATAATTTCAAATTTTTTCGAGCGTGGCATGGCGCGCACGACTATTGGTTGGACAACACCTTGTGCACTTATAGAATCAGCGAGTTCTTGCAAAGCGTCTTTATTAAAATCTTTTCTTGGCTGATATTGTCCACGCTGCAACAGATCAACTGCTAATGTTTTTAAGGAATCACTATTACTATTTTTTGATACTCTTTCAGTAGGATTACCGAGTAATGCATCCAGACCTTTACCCAAGCCGCGTTTCTTTACCAATTTATTATTTCCTTAATTCTTTATGTCGAAGTGATAGTTTCATGCCGCTAGACCTTCGCGCCTTAACATTTCACCGGCCAACGCCAAGTAGGCGACAGCACCGCTAGATGACTTATCATAGGTAAGCGCGGCAAGGCCATGGCTCGGGGCTTCAGCCAACCTGACATTCCGTGGGATAATAGTACGATAAACCTGTTCGCCAAAATGTTCTAATAACTGCGCCGATACTTGTGTAGCAAGATTGTTGCGCGGGTCGTACATGGTTCGTAACAAACCTTCAATCTTTAACTCAGGGTTTAAGTACTTCCTAATCTTATCGATAGTCTCAAGTAACGCTGTTAATCCTTCAAGTGCATAATATTCACATTGCATCGGAATCATAATTGAGTTTGCAGCAACCAATGCATTGACCGTCAACATATTTAAAGATGGCGGACAATCTATAAATATAAAATCATAATCTTCCTGGATCGGTTCCAGCGCATTGCGTAATCTGATTTCTCTGGCCATCTCATCCAACAACGCTACTTCAGCTCCAGTCAGGTCAGAATTCGTTGGGATTAAGTCATATTGGCCTTCTGGAGATTTGACGATGACTTCTTCTGCCGTTTTATCATTCATCAACAAATCGTAACTGGAGATATCCAGTTCTTGTTTATTAATACCACTGCCCATGGTGGCATTGCCTTGTGGATCCAGATCAACTAACAAGACTTTACGTTTGGCAGCCGCCAATGATGCCGCAAGATTAACGCCCGTGGTCGTTTTACCTACGCCGCCTTTTTGGTTTGCTATTGCAATGATTCTGGACATTAAATTCGTATTTTACCGTGATATCTGATTATTTTTGGTGGATCTACTTTAACATACTGAATCTCAGCCGCCATAAGCTAAAACTTACGCTGTTCGCCTGATTTGAACCAGTTTTGCCGAGGCGTCATTTCCTGAAAGCGCTAAGTCATTAAGCTTAATCAGAAATTCATGGTTCCCTAGCTCATCAATCTCAGTATCCACCTGCTTCCCTTTCATGGCCAACAACTGATTCTCTGTTGTCAATAAGTGCTGAGTTTGTTCTAACATCCGCACCAGAGGTGCAAAGGCACGACAAATTATTGTGTCGAAATCATTCGCCGGTTTAAACGCTTCAATACGGCCATGAACCAGTTCGACATTATTAATCTTAAGATCAGCGACAACGTGCCTGAGAAAACGAATCTTTTTTTGATTGCTATCCAGTAATGTCCAGTGTTTCTCTGGCTGTGCCAGTGCCAATATCATCCCTGGCAAACCAGCGCCGGTACCGATATCCAGACAGTGCTCGCCTTCAACAAACGAATGTACAGTTAAAGAATCCAGAATATGACGCTTTAACATTGCTTCCGGTTCTTTCACCGCTGTCAGGTTATAGGCAGTATTCCACTTCGCGAGTAATTCGATATATCTCAGATAGGCAGTGCAAAGTGCTTGCTCGGCCTGAATGTCTAGCCTTTCAAGGCCTGCTTGTAGTTCTTCCAACATTCAGAGTGGCCAAAGGCTCAGGCACTTTGTTGCAATAACATGGATTGCTTCTTCAGGTGGATTCGTAATAAAGAAATAGCCGCAGGTGTTATACCCTGGATACGAGAAGCCTGCCCTAAGTTAATTGGTCGATGTTTAGATAATTTTTCAATGACCTCGGACGATAAGCCTCTAACCTCCTGGTAATCAATTTCAGCAGGTAATTCAGATTCCTCATGACGCCGATTACGATCGATTTCTTCTTCTTGCCGTTGAATATAACCGGAATACTTCACTTGTATCTCTACTTGTTCTGTTACCTTGGGATCAATCCCATCAACAGCAATATTTGGCAACTTGGCAATGTCAGGATAAGTAACCTCTGGTCTTTTCAACAGCTGTAACAGGTTTATATCTTTACGCAATGATTGACCAAGTAGACGCTCGGTGTCTTCAAGTGAAAGCGCTGGTGAACCCACCCAGATTTTTTCCAGTCGCGCTGATTCTTCTGTAATCGCATGCCGTTTATCAGAAAATAGTCTCCAACGATTGTCATCAACAAGTCCTAACTCATATGCCTTTTCTGTTAAACGTAGATCGGCATTATCCTCGCGTAACATTAGTCGATATTCTGCACGGCTGGTAAACATCCGATAGGGTTCGGTCGTGCCCATCGTAATCAAGTCGTCAACTAACACGCCTAAATAAGCCTCATCACGACGCGGAAACCACGGTTCTTCATCTTGTGTTCGAAGCGCTGCATTTAAACCAGCTAATAAACCTTGCGCTGCCGCTTCTTCATACCCGGTCGTACCATTGATCTGCCCGGCAAAAAATAAACCTTTAATAAAACGTGTCTCTAACCAGGGAGACAATTCACGTGGGTCAAAGAAATCATATTCAATTGCATAACCTGGTCGAGTGATATGCGCATTTTCAAAACCTTTTATCGAACGAACCAAACCTATTTGCGCGTCGTAAGGTAATGATGTCGAGATACCATTTGGATAGACTTCATTGCTAGTCAAACCTTCCGGTTCAATGAAGATTTGGTGTGCATCTTTATCGGCAAATCGCATCACCTTGTCTTCAACAGAAGGACAATAGCGTGGTCCGGTACCTTCAATATTGCCGTTATACATCGGTGAACGATCCAAAGCACCGCGAATAATGTCGTGAGTTTGTTCGTTGGTATAAGTGATATGACAAGACACCTGCTCTGGGTGTTGGTCGGCATTACCAATATAAGAAAAGACAGGCACGGGATCATCGCCCGGTTGTGCTTGCAACTGACTGTAGTCGATCGTCTTGCCATCGATACGCGGTGGTGTGCCGGTCTTCAACCGTCCAACATTAAAAGGTAATTCACGCAAACGATCCGCCAAGGCAATTGACGGTGGGTCACCTGCCCTGCCACCCGCATGATTGCTATCACCAATATGGATCTTGCCACCTAAAAACGTACCTACTGTCAGCACCACAGTTGGCGCCATAAACTTCAACCCGGCCTGAGTAATAACACCACGAACCTGCTCACCTTCAACTATGAGGTCATCGACTGCTTGTTGGAAGATAAATAGATTTTCCTGATTTTCGAGTGCCGGTCGAACAACCTGTCTATATAAAGAACGATCTATCTGTGCGCGCGTTGCCCGTACAGCCGGCCCTTTACGAGAATTCAAAATACGAAATTGGATGCCGCTTTTGTCAGCTGCGGCTGCCATCAAGCCTCCCATTGCATCAATCTCTTTAACCAAGTGACCCTTGCCAATACCACCTATCGCCGGATTGCATGACATCTGCCCGAGTGTTTCCATACTATGCGTCAGTAATAGAGTGCGCGCGCCCATCCGAGCAGCCGCCATGGCAGCTTCAGTGCCAGCATGACCACCACCAACAATGATGACGTCATACCGTTGCCCATTATTACCGGACGGCACATTGAAAGATTGAGAATATGTAGACATAAGGGCGCTTATTGTAGCGATTGCCTACAATAATGTAAGTCTAGCTAGGTAAATAATTGGCCTTAGAAGGCATCCTGCATGAATTGAGGGAGAGCTGAACAAGCTTTATGGATGTCAGCGTTGTAATACTTGGTACCAAATGGCTTGTGCCTTGACATCTGCTCGCGAAAATCACCGAACTTCTGTCCTTTGCGCGCCATAGTTGCAGTCCACCACCCAGATGGGTAGGTTGTGACCGGAAATTGAATCGTCTGAATTTCAGCATAATCAGCTTTCTGCATCTCAGTCCGCAAGTCAGTGATGGTTTGTAGCTCTAATAATGGCGATTCACTTTGTGCGACGACAATTCCGCCTTCACGCAAAACATTTAAACAATCCCGATAAAAGGGTTCCTTAAATAAACGCTTTGCTTGCCCAACAGGATCGGTTCTATCGAGAATAATCACATCAAGTGATTCTGGCTCAGCTTGTTGCATCCAACCAACAGCGTCTTCAAATAACAAAGTCGCACGCGGGTCGCTATTGCTCTCACACAGCTCAGGAAAATACTGTTCGGAAACACGGGTCACACGTTCATCTAGCTCTATCTGTGTTACTGCTTTTACAGTATCGTGTTTCAACACTTCTTTTAAAGTACCGCAATCGCCGCCGCCTACAATGGCTACATCTTTCGGATTTGGATGATTATACAAAACAGGGTGCGACATCATTTCTTGATAGATGAAATTATCACGCGACGTCAGCATAGTTATACCATCTAGGGTCATTAAACGACCAAAGGTCTTAGTCTCATAGATTTCTATCGTTTGATGGGGTGTTTTCTCTTCATGCAGTTTCTGATTAAGCTCCAGTGACATAGCATGACCCAGTGTGGGCTCTGAAAACCAGTTTTCATCCAATGACATTAAGCGCCTACTCCAAACCTGTTACATTAAAAACGCGGCATAATACCGAATTTTTAAATCAGATACGAGAACAGAGATATATGAGGTGAGTATCTATAGGTGGTACTTAATATTGCTGTTCAATTACATTCGAATAAAAATAATAAAATGAAATTTTTATGGTGTTTAGTAGTTAATTACAGGCTCTTTATACTTGTAGCTAATCCTCTTTAATTAATGCAATTCCTTTTTTACGTTGAGCGTAGACTACGTCAATTTTTTGCTGGATACGATTGCGTTTTTCTTCATCTTTTTCATCTTCCAATTTCTCTTTTAGATGGCGTTCTCTTTTTTTCAACTTTTTTAGAATGTCTTTTACATCAGATCTCTGTTTTTTCCTTTCCCTTGTATCTGAATCAAAAAATTCCTTTAGCTTTTCTAATAGTTTTTTTTGTTTCATTGTTTTTACCTCATCCGTATTAAATTGATGCCCACTACTTATTCACTTACTCCACGTATCTGAGTAATTTCATCATCATCCAGAACAAGCTTACGTTCAGCCTTGGTTAATTCGCGCTCTTGTGACACAAAAAGTGTTTCAAAGAATTGTATCAGATTGCTTTTAATATCTAATAGGTACGCGCTGTCATTAATCAATGATGTCCCTGTCTCCGGAACTATCTTGCCATTTCGAATAAGTTCATCGATCGCATTATTTTGCTTTTCATCAGCTTCACTGATGGAAACCTTGATTTCATCCATAGCAAGGATCTTGATGTCGGGATCTGGTTCATGTCTGATGTCTTCTAGTTCCCTGAGCAACAAAGCGAGGTTTAATCTGATATTTTTGTATTCTCCGGAAGCATGCTGATTGTATGATTGACTGAACGTTAACAAATTCTTTTGAAGATGCTTAGTTGATTTAATGGCTTCAACAATATTTCTATTCGCCCTGCGTAGCCAGTGTAAGTCCGCTGATTGCTCAAGCTGCCAGTTAAATCGGACTTGACTGATAAACGCGATAATTGCGCTGTAGATGCCTTTAATATTCTTGTCATATCTTGCCTCGACATCTACTTCCGGAATTTTCTTTCTTGAGTTGAGTAGTTGTTGCAGATCTAAATCTGAATCAATTTCCGATTTGCTGAAACCGATAGTATTCGCAATAATTTCAATGGCATTATCATAGAGATGGAGTGTTTCCATGCGTACGGCTTCTACAGCCGTGTCTGCAAACTCCAGAGCTGAGTCATTTAGAAATTTTGCTTGCTCTACAGGGGGTTCCTTTTCTTTAAATGTTGTTTCCAACCATTGAACCATCATATTGATAAAAGGAATCATGACGATAATACCAACCAGATTGAAGATGGTATGAAACACGGCAAGTTTCAATGTGTAATCATCATGGGCTATTCCAACAAAAGCACTCGCAAGATCCACAATTTGTACAAACTGGTGAATAAATAATATCGCGATCAACCCTGTAACAAGATTAAAAATCATGTGTGCCCCGGCGAGTCGCTTACCTTGGATATTAGCGCTCAATGAACCAATGATGGCGGTAATGGTAGTTCCAACATTTGCACCGATGGCAAGTGCCAAACCATTCTCATACGAGATCTGTTGTGCGGCCAAAGCGGTAATGATTAAGACTAGTGTTGCGTGACTTGATTGCATGACAACAGTCGCGAAGATACCGATGCCGGTATAGATGAACAGACCGCGGTAACCAGGAATAGCGAATGCAGAAAGATCGATGGTGTCTTTAAAAGCTTCGAAGCCTTCTTTCATGTAATGAATACCCAGAAACAAAAATCCAAGACCTGCCAAAATATAACCTATGCCATTCAATGCCTTCGATTTTTGAAATATCAACAAAACGCCAAAGACCAACATCGGCATAGCATAAGCAGATATTTTTACTTTCAAGCCAAAGCCAGCCACTAGCCAAGCACCCGTCGTTGTGCCGAGATTTGCGCCAAAGATAATACCGATGCCTGCAGCCAGACCGATAAGACCCGCGCTTAAAAACGAAATGGTAATGACTGATACGAGTGAACTTGATTGAAGAATTGTTGTGGACATGACTCCAAAACCCAAACTCTTCCATAACGATCCGGTCGTATGTCTCAATATTTTTTCAAGAGCGCCGCCGGTAAATGCCCTGAACCCCTGTTCGAGTGACAGCATACCAAATAAAAATATTGCAACACCCGCAGCGATTTGTTTGAAATCAGGACTTATCCAAAACCCATAAGCCAGGACGATAAATATTGATGGTAGTAGTATTTTTTTAAGCAATGTTATCCAACATTAATATTGTCGTTTTATTGATTTTATTTCCTAAGTCGCATTTCATAATTACTACGACTCAGAAAAACATTCGCAACCCATAAAAGAAGACGATCGCCAGTACGGCACCGGCAGGAATGGTAATAACCCAGGAAACCACAACATCCCTGATAGTACCCATGTTTACTGCCCCAATACCGCGTGCAAGGCCGACACCAAGCACAGCCCCCACAAGGGTATGCGTTGTTGATATGGGTAAACCTAACTTGGTCGCGATAACAATCGTCGTTGCTGCACCAAATTCTGCACTAAAACCGCGAGTCGGCGTTAGATGCGTAATTTTTCGACCAATCGTCTCCATCACTCGCCAACCCCATGTTGCCAAACCAACTACAATACCAATCCCACCCAAAGCCAATACCCATAGTGGCACTGGCGCCTTGGCAGCAATACTATCTCCACCCGCCATCGCTACCGACAACACGGCTGACATCGGACCAATTGCATTGGCAACATCATTCGCACCATGAGCAAAGGCAACAAAACAGGCGCTCAGTATTTGCAGGTAGATAAACAACTTCTCAACCTGCTGATACTCTTTACTATTAGTATGAAAGTCATAACGGCGCTGAGACTCCCAGCGCAGACGTCTTACTTCATCCAGCGTATCCGAGATATCAGCCTTCATATGACCTGGTGCTGTTGAATGCACCTTTTCGAGATGTTTCGTTGCTTTTTCCAGTGACTTAACTACATTGGGATCGGTCAACTTATCTTCACTTTCACCGTGATCTTCTTCGGACTTTATCTTCGAAATTAGCCAGACACTTATAATCGCAGCAACAAGACCAACACAGGAAGCAACGCCAAAGGCAGCGGGCAAACTCAGGTCAAGTTTAAGGTTTTTCAATCCTTTAAATGCCATCGTCAACGACAACATTGTGATGACAACAAACACAAGATATGGGGCAATCTTCTTTGCTGATCTAAGCGGCCTAGCATCGTAGAAAATGGCGCGTAATATAAAAGTAAAAATAAAATAGGAGATTGTGGCACTTAGCAATGGAGAGACTATCCAACTAGCCGCGATCTGTCCCACCTTGTCCCAATGCACAGCATTTATACCGCCGTACACCGCACCAAAACCAACAACCGAACCGACGATGGAGTGTGTTGTCGAAACCGGCCAGCCTTTCCACGATGCTATTTGTAACCATACTCCGGCTGCCAACAATGCAGATAGCATCCCTAACATAAACGACAGACCATCATTGGCAAATATCGCTGGGTCGACAATGCCTTTTCGAACAGTCTCAGATACATGTGTGCCCGCTAAAAATGCACCACTAAACTCAAGAATTGCAGCAATGATGACAGCGCGTCGCAAGGTAAGAGCACCAGAACCCACCGAGGTGCCCATCGCATTAGCAACGTCATTAGCACCAATACCCCATGCCATATATAGGCCGAATATAATTGCTAGCGCAATAATTACATATAGATACATTTCCATTTAATTAGTCTCTTTATATGTCAATAACAGGGCTATTTCGGTTCAAGGGTATTTCTTATTGTCGCGGCCAATTTATCCGACCGATCAGCAATGCCACTGACTTGTTGGATTACACGGGTCCATAGAAAAAAATCGCCATACGAAATATTCTCTTCATGGGCAAGCAACAATCTGACTAATTCCTTCTGACTAAGATCAGCCTCGTGTTCTTTTAGGGCAACCTTATCGATCAATTCATGGACTTTATTTGCTTCAATACCGCCAAACCCCGTCTCCAATAGTTCATCCAGAAGCTCAATGATGTTTCGTGACAGTTCGAATGTTTCGAGGCATTTACCCATAAACAGATCAAACGCAGCATCAAATCCTTTAAAGGTTTTTGCCTGCTTAAACGTAAGTAAAACTGCCGTATCTTCGGCGCGATTGGCGATACCATCCTGAAGACTCAGTATCTTTAATAGCTTGGTACGATCCACCGGCATAAACAATCCGCGCGGCAAACTATTACGTATCTCGTGTTTGATTTGATCCGCCTGGTGTTCCAATTTTGATACGTCCAAGGCGATGGATTCAACTTTCTTACTATCGCCTTGCCGATATATTTCTATGATTACCGGGATTTGCTCTACACATTCGACAACTTTTTCCATGTGCATTTGCAAGGGTACAAAGGGTGATCGACCAAAAACACTAATGATATTGCGCATAAACATTTCCTCTTGATATTGACGATTGAAATGTCATCAAATGACCTATTTCTATTGTCTAATTTAATTGTGGTTGCTTACGACTGATTGATATTGATTTATATCAAAAATAGCTCAATAAAACGTTGTTATGATGAAAATAATTTAGATTAATGGCTTCATTCTCGTGTTTCCGAAGGAATAAATCAGGATTTTTACCACCTGCACCCATACAGGCGCATCAAAGAAACGCGATTTTATTCACCAGTAATATTATTACTCAATAACATAACGCACACTCGAATTTAGTTTTTAACTATCAATCCTTCAGCGTATCTCGTTTATGCTCCAAAGGGTTTCATATGTATTTAATAATTTGACGAAAACTTATTCATTAAAATAAATTAACAATTTATTATAGAATCCTAATGTTATTTATTAAGACTTTAGATATTCGTCTTTGAGCTTCGCATAGTGTTTTGCTGAGTACTCAAGAAAGGAACGTTCTTTTTCATTTAACCCACGCACACGCTTAACCGGGCTGCCGACATACAAATAACCTGATTCAAGTTGTTTACCAGGAGGGACCAGACTGCCTGCACCGACAATCACGTAGTCACCTAAGACAGCACCGTCCATTACCGTGGCTGACATACCAACCAAACACATATTGCCAACTGTACACGCATGCAGGATCGCTTTATGGCCGACTGTAACATCATCACCAACCACGAGAGGATATCCGGGAAAGAATTCGCTGGCATGTGATTCATGCAGAATAGAACCATCCTGGATATTCGTGCGCGCACCAATAGTGATTGAATTTACATCACCACGAACCACTGACATAGGCCAGACTGAACTGTCTTCACCTATTGTCACATCGCCGATAACGACTGCTGATTCATCAACATAAGCTGTTGCATGAATATCGGGGGTTTTATCTTTATAGGTACGGATCGTCATCTCATTATTCTCTTAATCTGATTTTAACTTGAAGCTTTATTCTTCATCTTCATGATGCGTTTGTCGAGTCGCAATGAAAAGTAGCAGGGGAAATATGAGATAGCTACCGAATTAAATCGATAGCGTTTTCTAAACCAGGTAAAAAAGAAAATACTTGTTGCTGACTTTTATAATGTAGCTATATGGTGGCACGATATACCACCATATAGATTATTAACAAATAGCCTGTTATGTAGTCACTGGCTGCAGGGTAATTTCCACCCGACGGTTTTGTTGTCTTCCTTCTTCAGTTGCGTTATCTGCAACCGGTAACGACTCACCATAACCAATGGTAAGGAGTCGTTCCGATATCACACCTCTTGCATTTAATGCAGCACGGACGCTATTGGCTCGATTAACCGAAAGCTGTTGATTAAACTCTGCACTACCAACACTGTCTGTATGCCCGGCGATATGAACAATTGTTGATTCATACTTTGCCAAAGTGGTACCAATATTATCCAGAATGCCATTGAACGTGGGATTGATCACTGCCTTGCCCGATGCAAAGGTAATGTTTGAAGGCATGTTCAATTCAATGTTATCGCCAACACGTTCGACTTCAACGCCCGTGCCTTCTAAATCTTTACGCAGTGCTTCTTCTTGTTTGTCCATATAAGTGCCAATGCCAGCACCTGCTAACGCTCCAACACCTGCGCCAATCACGGCTGCTTTAACTCCGTCACCAATCAGAACACCCGCTAATGCTCCTGTGGCAGCCCCAGCGACAGCGCCTGTTTTGGTATTACTATGTTGCGTTTGACCAGTGTATGGATTCATCGTGGTACATGCACTAGACAATACTAAAATTGATGTGGCTAAGAATAATTTTTTCATTGGGTTCACTCATTAAGGTTGTGTGTGTTTTATTATGTCTTTCAAGACAGTTGACTCAATAAACACAGTATATATTCAACAACCTTACAGCTAAGTGTTACTTACGTGACCCCTATCACAAATATAGGTTACTACATTAAGTATTCAATTCGACCAATCACAATTATTAATTATAAACTTTTATATCCCATTCTAAAGCCACCCCAGTGTTTACCATTAACAAAAATTGGGGCTGAGATATCATGAATTATCTCCCCTGTATCGCGTTTATAAGTCTGCAATAAAAACTGTTCCTTGTTACTACCACAACGCGAACCAGTGCGATCATTAAATATGCGTTTAGTTCGATTATTAGCCAGATCCGTATCGTAATCACCGGTCAGCTCTTGTGAGTAACGTCGATTATGCGTGGGGAAATAACCGTTATTATCTACCGCACCGGCAAACAGAATATCAGCGTGCGCATCCAGTATCGGTTCTTGAACTGCAGGCAAAACCTTATCGGTATATTTATCAAACTTGGTGCTAAATTTTTCGGGATGAGTCCCTTCTATAGCCTGGTAATCACGATCAAACAAATCCTGCTCGGCAATTTCTCCACTCTTTATCGCTTGTTCAAATACTGTCGCAACCTTTTTAGCTGTGCTGATGGCTACTTTTCTATATGTTTCATGTTCAGTGCCTAATTCATAGCTACTTAACAAGATATTTAGTTTTTCTCCTGTTTCCGAAAGCGAATAAGCCTCTTCAGAAACCTCGTCTGCACGAACACCTGTATTCTGCATCTCTTGGGAAATATCAATAACAGAGGAGGAAATCTCACTGGTCGCTGTAACGTGTTCATTCAGAATACTATTGATTTCATAGATCTTGGCTTCGGTTTCTTGCGTGCTATTTTGAATATTGGCAAACGTCTGTTTGGCATCAGCAGAGATGCTGACGATATCGGACACGCCTTCTTCAAGTGAACTCATGGCTGTAACAGAATTTTCGGTTTGCTGTTTCACCTCATTTAACATCTGGGCAATTTCCTTGGTAGCTGCGGTGGTCTGCTGCGCTAATGTCCTCACTTCATCAGCAACGACAGCAAAACCGCGACCGTGTTCACCCGCTCTTGCAGCTTCAATTGCTGCATTTAGAGCAAGCAGGTTTGTCTGATCAGCAACGCCATTAATAACCTGCGTAATATCCTGAATCTTGACAGACAATTCATTTAGATATCGTACATCGTTTGTTGATGCATCCACCTTCTTTTTAAAATTATGAATATGCTGATTAATCTGCTCTACTGCGTTAATGCCCTCATCACTATAAACAGGAGCATCACCGACTACTTTGGACACAGCATTGGCTGTATCTGAGATGACACCGGTAGTCTGTGAAATTTCCTCTACAGCAACACTAATTTGATTCGCGTGTCCCACATTTTGATTAATAGTGCCTTTTAATCTATCCAGAAAATAGGATACCTCTGCCGAACCAATTGCGACGGTATCACCTGTCTTAACCACTTCTGTCGCAGTCGCTTTAAAGTCTTTAATAAATTCTACTATCCTCAGTTTTACCGGTTTCAAAACACCAGTATCCATATCTTTCACAGACAACGAATCACAAGGGGCATTCAAAATTTCTTCTAACTCTCGATCAAAGCCGAGAATTTCTCTCCCCATATTTCTGTAAATTAACCAGCACAAAAGCAGACTGCTGGACAATACGGTAGAGCCGCTGATTAACGCAGCATAAAGTAAAGACGTTTCCACGCCGAAAAGTATTATATTAAGAATAACGCCAACGCTGATCCCTGCGAAAACAGAAACGATAATGGGCATCAAATGTTTCTTGCTCACCATAATTAATTCCCTGAAAAAGTTACTATTTAAGATAATAACGGTCAAAACATGAAAAACTTTAAGGTGAGATCATGCAGAAACACCCATTTTAGGAATATTTTTCTTTCTCGAGATGATATTAAGAACCTTAATGCAGGTTCGTACATATAAAGAAAATAAACAGATATTATTACCGGCGATACCGCGGCTGACCGATTACGAGAAGCACAAACGAGTGATGCGCTATTGCTACACAAGCCCGTTTCAAGTTCGAAATTACAAAGAACGATGGCGAGCTTGTTGGAAAAGACATAACCCTTCTATCAATATAGAAGGGTTAATAGATTTATAACGATTACCTTCCCTGATTATTTAACCTTACTTACTTATTTACCTAGGGGCATCTTAATAAGGTTGCCTGGCCCAAGGACATCATCCCCGCGAGCTAGCAAATAGGCATAAAGATTATCCATATTATCCATGACACGCTTATTCGTTTTATGTGGTCTCATCATTGTGCCGGACTTACCATTTGTCACGATGTTGACAAAGTCTGCTTTGCTTAGTTTTGTCGTTACACTTTGACCTAGATTAGGGCCAACAGCACCGATACCACCTTT
>Ga0209630_10000753_pt1 | contig 36818 bp, 34 predicted proteins | sample COG_01_FD_184745 | JGI IMG/M metagenome (GOLD analysis project Ga0209630, IMG submission 184745) | Pelagic Microbial community sample from North Sea - COGITO 998_met_01 (SPAdes) (version 2) | ecosystem: Environmental > Aquatic > Marine > Neritic zone/Coastal water | place: Helgoland, sampling...
TTGAAAAGGAAATGAGTTCAGTGGTAGAAACTGACCTTTAGAGATAACTAGCGCATTAGAAGATTTATGCTGTAACCAAAGACGGATGTGGAAACAGATAATCGAAGGTTACATAAAATATATATTGAGTTTTTGGAGTGCTTGAAAGAAAAAATTTGCAGATATTGGATCTCGTTCTCTCAAATCTTAATCACTGATTAATAAAAAAATGACGGCACATCAGCCGTAATAACGTCAGACCCGCTGAATTCTACTTTGTAGCCAACAAAGTTATTTTACTACAGGGGGGCAAACGAAAGATATCTTAAACGCGACGCTTGCGTCTCGGTATGCGCGCAGCATAATATAATTAATAATATGAACTAAACTCTCTTTTCACAGAATATGGAAACTTAAAATTTGAACCCGAAGACGAGTTACGGTTCTGGCCGCTAGGTGCGAATAGTTTAATTATCAAGTTGGTCAATCAATGAATCAGAAGTATGGTGTAAGCAGAAAAATAGCCTCATTTAGTCAGGCCTTTGGAGGTTATATTTTAACTTTCCTAGCAATAGTGCAGGGTTTGCTTTTAATTCCTCTATATTTAAGTTATATTAATGTTGATTTGTATGGGTATTGGCTGACGATCCTTAGTGTTATTTCTTTATTAAATATAGTTAACTTTGGGATAAATGAGGTTGTAGTGCCGCGAATTTCACGCGCTTATGCACTTAAAGACTATGATGAAATGATGTCGTATTTTGTCAATAGCTTGATTATTTATATCACTACATGTGTAATCTTCTTTTTTTTGTGCTTGTTCGCTTCTTTATTTCTAAATGAGATTTTAAATATTGCTCCCCAAAGCTTTTTTGTCATCAAAACTTGCTTTTTTATCGCCACGACCACATCAATTATTACTGTTGTAAATCAGTTACTTGCAGATTTTTCAAATGCCACTTTAAAGCCACAATTTCAAATGATCACTAGAATAGTGAGCCAAATTTTAGGACTTGGAGTGACAGTTTTTTTAGTTATAAATGACTATGGCATAGTATCGATAGCAATAGGCCTTCTGCTATCAGAAGCTTTGGGCTGTCTGGTATCTGGTTTTTATGTCTATAGAAAAATTAAAGTTTACAACAAAAAATTTCAAATAAACATATTGAAAATAAAAGAACTATTAAGTCTGGTTCCGGCTATGTTTAGCGCAATTTTAGGGAATAAATTAATTGATGAATCTCCTCAGTTAATCATTACAAATATAATTAGTGCTGAGATGACAACGGCATATGTTGTTACAAAAAAAGTAGCCGAAATAATATTAAGGTTAGTAAGAACCTCTATCATTTCACTACTCCCTAGTTTAAGCAATGCGAATGCCAAAGAGGAGTTATGGAAACAACAAAAAATAGTAAAAATAATTCTTTTTATAGGCTCACTTTTTTCTTTTGTTAGTTTTAGCATGTATATTATGTTAAACAAAAACTTTGTTAATCTATGGCTTTCACAATCTATAGCCTTGGATCAAGCAGTAATACTCCTCATTGGTCTTAGTACGTTTGTATTTTCTATGGTCGAAATATTTAAATATTTTCATTTTAGTATTGGCAACTTTGAATATCCATCTTATTTGGCCTTGTTAGGTGGTGTTTTTTCAACCTGCTTCTCATTAATATTTGTCTCATCACTGGGTGTTTTAGCAATGCCTGTGGGGTGCCTCATAGTGGCTAGTATCATCTTGATTTTATCATCATATAATTTTTTTAAACGGTTGGAAATGTCCATAAGTATTGGAAGTGTGAAGAGGGCAATTTTATTTGTCGCTTTTATTGTATTGATTGGGACTAATGTCTTAAAATTTGACTTTGCGTCAGGCTGGATGGATTTTATTATTACGTTAACTTTTCTATCACTTATCTTATTAGGTACTTCGGTAGTCTTTTACTATAAACAATTAATAAAAATATTACTGCTAATCAGGGGAAAATAAGAACTTAAAAAAGGTTTTAGGTCATATTTTTTATCTAATAAAGGTTAACTCTTTGAGCAAAAAATGGATGTTTTAGCAGAGTAGAAGAAATGTATGAAAAAGTGTTGACTAGGTTAGTGGACTTGTTAATTTCATCAATGCTAGATTGTATAGATTTTTGGTGTAAATTACCGCCCCAATTTTGTAGGAATGGTCGTAAATGAAAGCAGTAATTTTAGCGGGTGGTCTTGGTACTCGGATTTCTGAAGAGACGGGCGTAAAACCGAAACCCATGGTTGAGATTTCAGGTAAGCCCATTATTTGGCATATTATGAAAATCTATTCTATGCATGGCATAAACGATTTTATAATTTGCTGTGGGTATAAAGGGCATATGATCAAGGAATATTTTAAAAATTATTTTTTACATCATTCAGATGTTACATTTTGTATTCAGGACAACAGTGTCGAAGTCCATAAAAAAAATTCAGAGCCATGGAATGTGACATTGGTTGATACCGGAGAAAATACAATGACTGGTGGTCGGCTAAAGCGTATCAAACAATACGTTAAAGACGAAAAAGCCTTTTGTTGTACCTACGGCGATGGCGTAAGTGATATAAATATTTCTGCACTAATCAAATTCCATCAGCAACACGGTAAACAAGCTACGCTTACAGCAACTCGTCCACCTGGGCGCTATGGAGCGATAAAATTTGGACTTGGAGATAGCGTAAACCACTTTCAGGAAAAACCAGATGGTGATGGTAGCTGGATTAACGGCGGTTTTTTTGTATTGCATCCGGATGTGCTAGATCGTATTTCGGGGGACCATACGAGTTGGGAGGAAGAACCATTATCAGGTCTTGCTAAAGATAATCAACTGTTTGCTTTCAAGCATGAAGGATTTTGGCAACCAATGGACACACTTCGTGATAAAAATTTTTTAGAAAATCTTTGTTACAATGGCGAAGCTCCTTGGAAAACTTGGGAATAGTGGTGCAGAAAGTCAACCCATCCTTTTGGAAAAATAAACGTGTATTGCTTACAGGGCATACAGGCTTCAAGGGAAGCTGGCTCAGTATTTGGCTACAATCCATGGGTGCCAAAGTTCAAGGGTTTGCTTTAGAACCGTCGACGTCACCAGCATTATTTAATGAAGCGAATGTTGGTGCTGATATGAAAAGTACTATTGGAGATGTCCGAGACTACAAATTGTTACTCGCTACTACCAAAACATTCGATCCTGAAATTATTTTTCACATGGCGGCCCAACCATTGGTTCGGAAATCGTATAATGAGCCGTTAAGTACTTTTGAAGTTAACGTAATGGGGACAGTAAATATTCTAGAGGTGGCGCGTCATTGCAATTCAGTTAAAGCAATTATAAATGTAACTACAGATAAGTGTTATGAAAATAAAGAATGGTTGTGGGGCTATCGAGAAGGGGATCAGTTAGGGGGAAAAGACCCTTACAGCAACAGTAAGGCTTGCTCAGAATTGGTAAGTCAGTCATTTAGGGATTCTTTTTTTTATGATCAGGACATTGGCATTGCCACTGCTAGAGCTGGAAATGTCATCGGTGGTGGTGATTGGTCGGAAGATAGATTGGTCCCAGATATTTTCCGAGCATCTGAAGGAAACCGTTGTTTACTGGTCCGAAACCCCCAGTCAATAAGACCCTGGCAATATGTTCTAGAGCCGCTATCAGGTTACCTAGTGCTGGCTGAAAACTTATACAACGATTGCGAAGCTTTCTCTGGGCCATGGAATTTTGGACCGTCCGAGCACGAGATGAGACCGGTGGGTTGGATTGTTAAATATCTCTCATCAAATTTGCCAGATTCCAGCTGGAGGGTTGATGACGATTACAATCATCCCCATGAGGCTGGACTATTGAAGTTGGATATTTCCAAGGCATTAACTTTATTGGGATGGTCGCCTAAATTGAATTTAGAGGAGACACTCAATAGATGTTTAGAATGGCAGAAATTATGGCTTGAGAAAGTTGACATGCGCGATGTCTGCATTAGAGAGATTGCGTACTTTATGGAAAGTGAATAAAATGCAAAAACTAGAAAAAATCTCGTATGCAAAAACGGTATATGGTCAAGAAGAAATTGATGCGGTCGTTAAGTGTCTGTCAGAATCCACTCAAATGGGAAACTATTCCCGTCAATTTGAAAAAAATATTGCTGCTTTTTTTGACAAAAAATATTGCCTATATGTAAATTCAGGGTCATCCGCCCTTTATATTGGTGTTGAGGCATTTGAGTTCCCTTCAGGATCTGAAATAATAACTCCAGCATTAACATTTTCCACGTCGATTGGCTGCATTGTAAAAAATAATTTGGTACCTGTTTTTGTAGATGTTGAGCCATTGACCTTTTGTATTGATGCTGCACAAATTGAATCGCAAATAACTGACAAAACTGTTGCCATATTGGCACCAAATTTAGTGGGTAATTTATGCGACTGGCCCAGGATACGGGCTATCGCTGATAAATATAATCTTATTGTTATAGAGGACTCTGCTGACACTCTAGGTGCAACGATAAACGGGGAAAGCTCTGGGTTCTATTCAGATATGTCTATTACTAGTTTTTATGGATCCCATATAATTAATTGTGCAGGAAATGGTGGTGCTCTCGCAATTAACGATGATAAAGTTATGGAGCGAGCCAAGTTACTTCGGTCGTGGGGAAGAAGCTCTTCACTGTTTGACGAGCAAAGTGAAACAATTGAAAATCGATTTAATGTGAATTTGGAAGGTATAGCTTATGACGCTAAATTTGTTTTTGAAACAGTTGGTTACAACCTTGAAGGTAATGAGGTTGGAGCCGCATTTGGATTAGCCCAACTTAAAAAGTTAAATGTCAATATTGTGACCAGACAAGAAAATTTTCAAAAACAGTGTGACTTTTTTTCAAAATATTCTGATTATTTTTCTAACCCTATAGAGACTGCAGACTGTGAGACTGCCTGGTTAGCTTTTCCATTACTAATTAAAGAAAGCGCTCCGTTCAATAGAAAGGAAATGCAGATTTTTTTAGAGAAGAGAGGTATTCAAACACGTGTTGTGTTTACTGGAAATATTCTTCGTCAACCTATGTGTAAGGGAATGAATTTTCGAGTTGTAGATGGGGGTTGCCCTAACGCGGATCGTGTTATGAAGTGTGGTATCCTGCTTCCAGTTCATCATGGTTTGACAGAATCAATGTTTGAAAGATTCCACGCTTCAATTGAAGAATTTATTGCAGAGTACAGATAAGAACCTTGGGCTAATTGGGGAGTATACGTGTCAATGACAAAATCACAAAATTACCGCCAGATTATTGAGATATTACTGATTGATTTCTTTCATGAAATTAATCATATTTTCAAAAGAGGCCGTTTATGAAATTTGTACCTAGTAAAATTATAGGGTGCTATAATATTTTTCCTGATTTTCACTGTGACTTACGGGGTACATTGGTTAAGACCTTACATGCTAATACTTTTGAGGACGCCGGTCTCTGCTATACATTTAAAGAGCAATATTATTCTAAATCCAATAAGGGCGTTGTAAGAGGTCTCCACTTTCAAACCCCACCCTATGACCATGCTAAATTAATTTATTGTATATTCGGTGAGGTAATGGATGCGGTTGTGGACCTGAGATTGGGCTCACCAACCTATGGAAAAAACTATTGCACCACATTAAGCGCAAACAAAGGGAACATGATTTATATTCCGCAAGGTGTTGCACATGGGTTTTGCACGACGAACAAGGCTGCAACTTTGGTTTATAATGTCACCACAGTATATAACCCAAGCTACGATGCGGGTATTCGTTGGGACACCGCGGGAATTTCCTGGCCGGTCGACGAGCCTCACATATCAGACCGCGATTTGAATTTACCAACTCTTAGTGATTTTGTAAGCCCGTTTATTTTTAATGCAGATGTGAAATGAAAATATTTCTGACAGGTGGAACGGGGTTCGTTGGCTCTCATTTTATAAACGAAGCGCATAAAGTTGGTCATGAAGTGATTGCTTTGAAACGTATTGATAGCAACACTCGGGTAACTCTAAACAGAGACCCGTCATGGATTGAAGGAACGCTTGATGGAGATTATCACGGCGTTCTAGTTGGCTGTGATGCGTTTGTCCATCTTGCTGCCTATGGAGTAAGTCCTCAACCTGCAAATTGGAATGACTGTTTATATTGGAATGTACTAAAAAGTGTTGATCTATTAAACCAAGCACTAGTTTCAGGAGTAAAAAGGGTCATCTGCGTTGGTACATTTTCAGAGTATGGGGAAGCCAGCTTGCAGTATGAGTTCATTCCACCAACTTGTTCTTTGTCTCCTAAAGGAGCCTATGCCACATCAAAGGTAGCATTTTCTACAGTCATGAATACTTTGTGCAAAGAGTATAACGTATATGCCTCTTATTTTAGATTATTTTCAATTTTTGGTGATGGACAACATGAAAATAATCTATACCCATCTCTTATGAAAGCAGCTTTATTGGGAGAAGACTTCTCTATGACTAAAGGTGAACAAATTCGAGATTTTCTATCTGTCGATGTCGCTGCTAAACAGATTGTTGAAGGTCTAGAATTTAACAACGTTGGTCTGGGGAGTACAAGTTTTTCCAATATTGGCAGTGGGCGTCCTCAGTCCATTCTGGAATTTTCAGAATACTATTGGGATAGATGGAACGCAAAGGGTCGTTTAAACGTAGGGTCGCTCCCTTATCGCACTAACGAAATTATGCGTTATGTTGCTCAGATTTAGTTCAATACTTTGGGTATATTTCTATGGTTATTATAAAACTCACCGGTGGATTGGGATCTCAAATGTCTCAATATGCTTATGCAAAAGCTTTAGCGACCAGGGGGTACGAAGTAAAGATTGACCCATCTCAGTTAAAATTCTACAAACTGCATGACTTTGAACTATTTCGATACAATATTGATTTAAAACTCTCTACGAAAAAAGAAAATGATAGATTTCAAAAATCTAATTTCATCACAAACATTTTAAATAACTGTTTTACTGACCATATAGTAAAAAGAATTTTAAATAAAGCGAGGATCAACACATATACCTCACAGGTAATAAAAGAGAAAAATCATCTATTTAATAAGGCCTTTATGGAGGTAAATGAGGACAGTTATATTATTGGTGACTTTAAGTCTGAGAGGTACTTTAAAGATATAAGAAATATTTTGTTAGAGCAATTTACTATAAAAAATAAGCCATCAAACTACTTGCGAGAAATGGAGTTAAAGATAATAAGATCCAACAACAGTTGCTTCATTCATGTGAGGCGTGGGGATTTTGCGCGTAACAAAAAAGTTTTTAAAGTACATGGCGTGTGCGGAGCGGATTATTATCAGTCGGCTGCTGAATACATGCATTCTCATGTAAAGGACGTAGAGTTTTTTGTATTTTCGAATGATTTGGATTGGTGTAAGCAAAATTTAAACATAGAAAACTCAACCTTTATGGAAAACAAAGATAGAAGGTCTCCACACGAAGATATACGTCTTATGAGTCTGTGCCAGCATAGCATAATTGATCATAGTGCATTTTGTTGGTGGGGTGCTTGGTTAAATCAAAATGAGGATAAAATTGTGGTAGCTCCCACACGGTGGTTTTCAAATGAACAATTTCAAAAAGAGAGTGAGGACATATACTGTGAACACTGGGTAAAAAAATGAAAGACTAGTTGAACAACTAAAGTTGGCCAACCTGTTTTAACTACGCCTGTTCTCTGTAGATAATCGTAAACGAGAACATTGTGTTGTCTGGCGTAAGCAACTGTGAGGCAGGTTTGAGAAACTGAATAACGGTGGATTTTTGGTTTAACTTATGGATTAGGTGATCAGGATGACGAAGAAGCACCAGACATCAAAAGCAGTTAGCTTCCGCCATATTGCACTTCTTCCAAAAAAAACCTTAGAAAAATGGCATAACTTCCAAAGTCAAGTCCCAGACAACTTTTTCATTATCTCTCGCAAGAAATTTAGGGTTTTAGAGTGTTACGATTACACATTTATTATTTTAAATATAACTTTAGAGTTTTCTAGTCGTAAATATGCTCTGTATTTTTTACATTAAAATTATTAAATATAAATGCGTATTTAATCCATTCCAATTCGTTTCAAGGGGTATCAACAGTGAAAAAAGCTTTTATTACTGGTGTAACAGGGCAAGACGGCTCGTATTTAGCTGAGTTATTGCTCGAAAAAGGTTATGAAGTTCATGCAATTGTCAGAAGGTCATCTATCTTTAATACTTATAGAATTGATCATATTCTAAGTAATCCACATTTCCTAACGTATTATGGAGACTTGACTGACTCAAGTAATCTACATCGTCTGATGTCCAGAATAAAACCAGACGAAGTTTACAATTTAGCTGCGCAATCTCATGTTGCAGTTTCGTTTGAAGTCCCTGAGTACACTGCGGAAGTGGATGCTATCGGAACAATTAGACTATTAGACGCAATACGAGATACCAACATTAAATGCAAATTTTATCAAGCATCCACATCAGAATTGTTCGGTGGCCTACCTGGAACAGAACCTCAAAATGAGACTACGCCTTTTTATCCTAAATCACCATATGGAGCGGCCAAGCTATATGCTTATTGGGTGACCGTGAACTACCGCGAATCCTACGGATTATTTGCATGTAATGGACTTCTATTTAATCATGAGTCTCCCAGGCGCGGTGAAACCTTTGTGACAAAAAAAATTACTCGAGCTGTAGCTAAAATTTCTCAGAAAAGGCAAGAATTATTAATACTTGGAAATTTAGATGCTAAACGGGACTGGGGGCATGCAAAAGATTTTGTATACGCTCAATGGTTAATGCTTCAACAGGATCAGCCGCAAGATTATGTTGTTGCCACTGGAGAAACGCGCACTGTTCGTGAATTCGTCGAAGCTGCGTTTAAAGTGGTAGGAATAAACATTGAGTGGCACGGCGAAGGCTTAGATGAGCAAGGTTTAAATAGTAAAACGGGTAAACTTTTAATTGCCATCGATAAAAAATATTTTAGACCGGTTGAGGTGGAACTGTTGCTAGGAGATCCATCCAAAGCAGAACGAGTGCTGGGTTGGAAGAGAAAGTTTTCCTTTAATGAACTAGTAAAACATATGGTGGAATACGATTTGAAAAATGATAATTTTGGTGGGAAGGAATGAGTATTGAATTTGAGATTCAAAAGTCAGCTCTAATCGATGGTATATACATCCTGAAGCCATCAGTTTCTGAAGACTTACGAGGCAATATTTGGACTTCATTTTTAAAAGAAGACGTAGAAAAGCTATTACCAAGTGGACTGAGCTTCAAGCATGATAAGTTTTCTGAGTCTAAATACAATGTGCTGCGCGGAATTCATGGTGACTCAGCCTCATGGAAGTTAGTTACTTGTGTCTTTGGGGAGGTCCATCAAGTGGTTGCAGACCTTCGGCCAACCTCACACACCTTTATGAAATGGCAAAAATTTATTATAAACAAAAGTAAACAATGCTTAATCCTAATCCCACCTGGAGTTGGAAACGCATATTATGTATCTGGTGCCAATGCTGTTTACCATTACAAATTAGCCTACAACGGTGACTACATTGATGCAGGTGATCAATTCACTTATCCGTGGAACGATCCTTCTTTAGGTATAGATTGGCCGTCAAAAACCCCTATTCTTTCTTCTCGGGATAGTTTTGTTGGCGGATAACTCAGGCTTTTTACTATTCAATACTTACAACAACTTACTTTAATTAAAGGGTGGCTCATTGAATTTAGCAAAAGTAAAAAAGATAAAAAAAAATATCTTAAAGGCGTCATACATGGGGCAAGAAGGCCACATTGCCAGCTCTTTCTCAGTGTTAGATGTGCTATTTGTTCTTTATGACTGCATTATGAATATATCTCCTCTCACTTTAAGCTCTAACGACAGAGACTTTTTAATCCTAAGTAAAGGCCATGCTTCTCTTGGTCACGCAGCGGTTCTAGAGCATTTTAAATTTATCAAAAAAAATGACCTAATGTCATACTGCTCTTTTGATAGCATACTTGGGGGGCACCTTGATAAAAATAAAGTGCCGGGAGTTGAGGCTTCAACAGGATCCCTTGGACATGGTATAGCCATTTCTGTTGGCATAGCCATGGCATCTAAAATTAAAAAAATACCAAATACTACTTATGTAATAGTTGGAGATGGTGAGTGTAATGAGGGGACATTTTGGGAAGCAATGCTATTGGCCTCTAATCATAAATTAGATAATTTGTGTTGTATCATAGATTATAACAGATCAAATGATCGGGCATTAAAACTAGATTCACTAGAAGAAAAACTTATTGCTTTTGGTTGGGGTGTTGAGGTGATTGATGGGCATTCTCACAGCCAGATAATACAATCAACCAATGCTATTAATCCGAGTAAGCCTAGGGCCATAATTGCAAATACAATTAAGGGGTATGGCATTAAAGAGCTAGAAAATAATCCGGCTTGGCACCATAGAACACCCTCTCAGGAAGAACTTAAAGAAATGTTTGAGGAACTGTCATGAGAGCGCAATTTGTCAAGACGGTAAGTAAGATAATCCGAGACGATGCGGATGCGGTTCTTCTTTTGGGCGACATTGGAGTTTTTGGTTTTAGACATATTTTGTCTAATTATTCTGATCGCGCCTATAATATTGGGATTCTTGAACAATCTACTATTAGCTTGGCAGCAGGCATGTCGCTTAATGGATTAGTACCCATTGTACACACTATAGCACCTTTTTTGGTCGAAAGAGCATTGGAGCAGATAAAAATTGATCTCTGCTATCAAGACTTAGGAGCAAATTTAGTATCAGTCGGTGCGTCATATGATTATGCTGCCCTAGGGTGTACTCACCATTGTCCATCCGACATACCAACTCTAAACGAAATACCTAATATTGAGCTCATAGTTCCAGGCCATCCTAATGAGTTTGATGTATTATTTAGCGAAAATTATAATAATGGCAAAGCTAGTTATTTTAGATTAAGTGAAGAAAAAAATGATGAGGCATATAACGTTGAAATTGGGAAAAATATTGTTATTCAGGAACGGGGAAAAATAGTCATAATTGCTGTAGGTACTATTTTAAAACCAGTTCTTGAGGCATCTGCCGGTTTAGACGTAACAATCATCTATTGCACAACGGTTAAACCCTTCGACTTTGCTTCAATTAAAAACCACTTAGATAAAAAAATTATGATAATCGAACCGTATTATAGCGGGCCAATTCTGACAAACATAAGCCGAGAGGTCGGGGATATAAAAGGATATTTTTCTATGCTCGGCGTTCCCAATAGATTTATTGATAAATATGGAACCAAAAATGATATTGATCGTATGATAGGCCTTGACCCCCTTTCTATAAGGCAAAAAATAATCGAGTTAATTGATGTATAGTGATGAAATAACACAAAATATTTTATTAAATGATGCTTTATACGTGAATGAAAGCGTGGATTTAAGTCAATTAGACGGTCTTGATGTAACCATCACTGGTGCGACAGGCTTAGTTGGTTTTAATCTTTTGTGTGCCCTAAACTACTATAATAGGTCTCTCGCAAAAAAACCAATAAGAATTCATGCCCTATCACATAGAAGACCAGATGGAATAATTGAGAGTATATTTAACGCAAGTAGGATAAATTCACTCGTTGGGGATTTGAGCGATAATAATTTTATCGCAAGCTTACCAAAATCAGACGCAATTATTCATAGTGCTGGATATGGTCAACCAGGACTGTTTTTGGAAGATAAGCTTAAAACTATTTCAATTAATACTACTGCCACAATAGGTTTGTCCAAAAATTTAAGAAAAGGTGGAAGATTCTTATTTCTAAGTAGTTCGGAGGTATATAGCGGCTGTGGCAGTGACGAGAATAAAGAGACGGATATTGGAACCACAAATCCAACTCACCCAAGGTCTTGTTATATAGAAAGTAAGCGTACCGGAGAAGCAATAATAAACGCTCTAAGAGAAAAGGGGTATAGGGCTAGTTCGGCGAGACTCGCTCTAGCTTACGGCCCGGGGGTAAAGCCAGGTGATCAAAGGGTTCTAAATCAATTCATTGAAAAAGGTATTTGTGGCCAAATCGACTTACTAGATAGCGGTCAGGCACTGAGGACCTACGGATATATCGCAGATGTAGTCAGTATGCTTCTACATATTCTTATTAGAGGTAAGGAGCCTGTCTATAATGTTGGTGGGCGTTCGGTAACTAGTATAAAAGATTTAGCAAAAAAAATAGGGAGAGAAATGAATGTTGCAGTACTAGTTCCTAATTCGAGTAGCGGCATGAAGGGGGCTCCAAACTTTGTGGGCTTGAATTTATCAAAAATAGAAGATGAGTTTTTGATAACAAAATATATTGATCTGCATCAAGGGTTAATAAATACTATCGAATGGATCAAAAACTATGAGTGAGATTAAAAAAGCCGTAAAATTAGTAAATAGCACTGATTTGTTACCTTTGGGTAAAACTTCTGTGTTTGTAAAAAAGAAGATTGATGAAGCGCAATTGGAATACTCACTTCCCACAGTTGAGCAGCGTGATGAATTGATACTTAAAATTACGAAGTATTTACTATTGGATAATGTTGTTACATCTGGCGTGGAACGAAAGCAGCAGTGGGAAGACGGCTGGCTCGAAAATTTTAACGAATACGTTGAAACCAGAAACTTAAAGTCTCTAGTACCTAAATATTTTGATAAGTATCAAGTTCAAAGGCTCAATGGTAAATTTATTATCCCCCAGTGCAATGATTTTGAAATAAAGTTAGTTGGACTTTTTCAATATATGGTATTTGAAAGGTATCTCAAAAATGCAGAGGCTATTTATGAATTTGGCTCAGGAACAGGCCATAATTTATTAAGAGCCAGAGAAATAAATAGTGCGGCATCCCTCCACTCTATGGAGTGGGCCCGTAGTGGGGTCGATCTAATAAAGCTCGTGGCGGAGGATTTAAGTGATAGTAAGTTACATGGGACAGTGTTCGATAACTTTAATCCAAACTTCGATTTAAGCTTGGATTCAAATTCATCGATTTATACGTTTGCTGCTTTAGAGCAGTTGGGCGAAAATACAGATAATTTAATAAAATATTGGATAATGAATAAACCAAAAATTGTTGTTAATGTTGAACCGATGTCAGAACCATTAGACGATGGTGAATTACTCCAATATTTATCGATAAAATATTTTGAAAAAAGAAATTATTTGAAGAATTATGTCTATAAATTGAAAGACTTAGAGAGTACTGGTGTAATTAAAATACACGATGTGATACGAACTGGCGTTGGCAGTATGTTTATTGAGGGATATTCAATAATTGTCTGGTCACCACTATAAGTGATTGGTTCAAAAGATATAATATGGTTGCGATTCTGGATGATTATATTTCTAAAGAATCTTGACCATCACGCTCGAGATATTTGAGTCAGTTATTTCCTCTTAATGCTTCTAATACTTACGCTACATCTGAAAGTATTTATACGAAATGAAAAAAATACTATTTCTTCACCCTTCAGCACAGACCCTATTCTATTCTCAAGACAGGGATGACTGTAACGTACCGTATATAGAATTACGACTGGCATTCGAACAAAAAGGTTATAAATTCCATTTTGAGGTTGAGGGAGATTTATTAGACTATAGTTTCATATTTTGTGTAGATCTGTTCGATAACTCTTTATGGGGACATTTAAAACGTATTATTAAGCAGGATCTGAATTATAGAATTTTAAAGAGATCTATAGCATTAGGCCTTGAGAAAAAAATCGTAATATTGTTGTCTGAGTCTTTGGTGATTGCTCCATTTAACTATAAATCTGCAAATCACAAAGGCATTTCGACAATCTTTACTTGGCAAAAACAAATGGTGGATAATATAAAATATTTCCATTTTTATTTACCTGTTAGATATCCAAGCGCCTATAAACAAAATATTGAATTTGATGAAAAAAAACTTGTGATGAATATTTCTGGAAATAAATTTTCATCAGCTAAAGGCGAGCTTTATTCTTTCCGAAGGCACACTATAAAAGAACTTAATACGAATTTTCCAAATGATTTCGATTTATACGGTGTTGGTTGGGATAATAATGGTATTATTGTTAATTTAAAAAGGTTTCTTAAGTATCGTCAATTCGATTTTACCAATTATCGTACATACCGAGGAGCACCTCTAAATAAAAGTAGCGTCATTGGGGGGTATAAATTTAACATTTGTTATGAAAATGCGCGATTTGATGATTATATTACAGAGAAGATTTTTGATATTTTCATTAATGAAAGTGTACCTGTTTTTTACGGTGCTCCGAACATAGCTGACTATATCCCTCAAAACACCTTTATCCATCGAGACCAGTTTGAGACAGACGCTGAATTAATGTGTTACCTCGCTAAGGTTAGAAGAGACGAGCACGAGGAATATCTAAATAACATCAGTATTTTTTTAGGTAGTGAAGAGTTTAAGAATTTTGACGCTAAATACTTTATTCGCAATATTATGAAAACAGTGGGGATATAATTATGTTGATGCGAAATATCAAAAAAATATTAAAAACATCTTTAAATGTTGGACTCGATTATGAACAAAATCAGAACGAATGGCTTAGAGCTACGCTGAATAAGGTTCCGCCAGATCTTCGGATTTTAGATGCAGGTGCAGGAGAATTGCGTAACAAAGACTTTTGTGGCCATTTGAATTATGTCTCTCAAGATAATTGTCAGTATGATGGAGGGGATAATAATGAACCCATGCAGACCGGTGAATGGAACACATCTGGCATAGATATAATTGGTGACATTGCAAGTATTCCGGAAGCAGATGGGCCATTTGATGTGATTATGTGTACCGAAGTTTTCGAGTATTTGCCTTACCCAATTCCGGCGATTAAAGAGTTTCAAAGGCTTTTAAAAAAGATGGGATGTTAATTATAACAGCACCATTTTGTAGCTTAACACACTTTGCACCATACCATTTTAGCACCGGCTTTAATTGCCACTTTTACGAACATCACCTAAATCACTCCTCTTTGAACTGGCTGAAATGACGACTAATGGAAACTATTTCGAATATATTGCTCAGGAAATTTGGTGACTTAACTATATTGCAAAAACTTATTTAGTAAAACCAAATCGGGTAGACAAATTAATAATGCTGTGTAGCTTAAAAATGTTAAATAAATTTACAAAAAATGATACAGGTAGCAGTACAATTTTGTATCACGGCTACCATGTTATACCCAAAAAAATATCTACTTTAATAAAGATTAAGAGAGTAGTATTAATCGAATTGGAAATCTTCAAAGAATGCTGATTAACTCTAACGAAAACAGTAAAGCTATCCCTAATGTAGACGTTTGCATTATTGGCACTGGAATTGCGGGATCAAGCCTTGCAATCGAATTACAAAAAAAAAATATATCATTTTTAATGGTTGAGGCAGGTAGCTTGAGCAATCCATCAAAGATTATCAAGTGCGAAAGCGTAGGTCGCAACTTTGGATTAAAAAACACCAGGTCATTCGAAGTCGGTGGCACAAGTAGTTTATGGCATGGTGTCCTGGCTCCGTTAGATAAAATAGACTTTGAAAAAAGAAGTTGGGTCCCAAATAGTGGCTGGCCAATATCCTATAACGATCTCAAACCTTTTTATATCCGAGCTGGAAAAATTTTAAATCTATCAAGTTTTGATTTCTTTAAAGTTGAGCGGCTCCCCATCTCTTTATCTAATTTATTAACCTATTTAAGTTTTAATAAGAATATTCTAAAAAATAAGATTTTCCAAAGGCCTATGCCTGTAACTCGCTTTAAGGATATTATTTCTTCAAAATTTAAAAGCTCGAAGGTTTGCCATATATTATACAATGCCTGCGCTTTAGAATTTGTTCATGATGACTCTCAAACTGTAAAAAAACTTATTTGTGGAAATGGAAATGGGGAAAAATTTGATATTTTCGCAAGTAAGTTTGTCATTTGCGCCGGTGCACTAGAGACACCTAGACTATTATTAAATTCGTCCGTTAGAAATGAGAATATCGGAAAATACTTAATGGATCATCCTATGGGAAGTTTGTGTCAAATTCAATTTTTGAAAAAACAAAAGACCCACATTTACTCATATGTTAAAAACTCCCCGGAATTAATGATCAAGTCTGGATTAACCTTTTCTGAGCACACTCAAAAAAGTAATCTCATCCCAAACCATTGTTTTTATACTAAAAATTCCTACGCTAGGGGTATTGATAGTAATACTGAAAAGGTTTTGTTGTCTCTATTAACGTTTAGAGATGGCGGACTATCGATAAATGATATTTGGAATATAGCTACACATCCTAGACTTGTGTTTTTTATGATATTTTTCAAATTAAACTCAAAAACTAAATATTCTGATTTGTTCTTTATCACAGAACAAATTCCAAACCGGGATAGCAATATATCGCTGTCTGATAAAAGGGATATATTTGGTTATCCAATTGCTAAAGTTAATTGGAAATTAACAAATGATGATTTGTTATCCATGCGCAAAGCTTTACATGTCTTACAGAAAGCGGCTTTCAGTGATGATTATATTAAATTTGTGGAAGAAACTACTGACTTAGATTGGGATAAAATTTATACTTCAGCTGCACACCATCTTGGTACGGCGAGAATGTCGGAATCCTCTGAAAATGGGGTAGTTGACCGAGATCTTAAGGTATTTAACATGGATAACCTATTTATTTGTGACGGCTCAGTTTTTCCAACATCTGGAAATGCTAATAGTAGTTTAACAATTTCAGCCTTGGCGTGTCGTTTGGCAGACTATTTAATTAAATTTAGAAGATAAAAAAACGTGCTTTTAGTATTTTAAATAAATAATATACTGACAGTGCTAAACTAGTTAAGGTTCCCAATAGATTTTCAGGACTAGTTAAAAGCTCAGATCACAACGATATGGTAAGTGGGTAAGTGGCAGTACGCTATTCACATGATAGAAATTAAAAGCCTTGCGTTCTGTGTACTTGCTCAGGTGAACAAATAAGATTACAAAATAACACCCGCAGGCTAGCGATATAAAAGACAAATTACGGGGGAAGGTTTATATATATATGCCGGTAGATAAAAATAATAAAATATTAGTAATAGGTGGCGCAGGTTTTATTGGTAGTATTTTAGTTAAAGAATTATTGAAAAAAAATACTGATATTGTTGTTATTGATAGCTTATCTTTAGGCTCGGTCGATTATGTCGATACGGCTAAGGTTGAATTTCATCAAATAAATATAAATAACGTACAGAAAATATTGAAAGTTTTACGCGGTGCGCAGATAGATGAGGTTTGGCACCTAGCGGCGAATTCCGACATAGTTGCAGGTGTAGATGATATGAATATTGATTTAGAGGATACCTTTATGTCAACAGTATCAACACTAAAAATTATGAAAGTATTAAAATGTAAAAATCTTTACTTTGCGTCTAGTTCTGCGGTGTATGGCTTTAATAAAAAAAGGCTATATGAGGACATTGGGCCGCTAATGCCAATTTCTAATTATGGTGCAATGAAATTATCTTCCGAGGCGCTAATAAGTGCCTCGTTGGAATCCTTTTTAGAAAAGGTCTGTATTTACAGATTTCCAAATGTTGTGGGAGTGCCTGCCACGCACGGCGTTATTTTGGACTTTGTTAAAAAACTTAAAAAAAATATGTCGAATTTAGAAGTGCTCGGCAATGGAACACAACAAAAGACGTATTTACATGTGAGCGAATTAGTTGAAGCCATGTTGTTTATTAACAATAACACTGGTAACGGTCTGAATTATTACAACATAGGTGCAATGGATGATGGTGTATTTGTAAAGCAAATTGCAGAAGAGACGGTTAAGATAGTTTCTCCAGGTGCTACCATCAAATATCAAAATAGTGATCAGGGTTGGGTGGGTGATGTGCCTCGTTTTTACTATTCAGTCGAAAAGTTGAAAGAATTAGGTTGGGTCCCGAAGATGTCTTCACTGGAGGCGGTTAAGAGAGCAATACTGGAAATAGCACTTCAGGAAGGTGCTTTATGAAACAAGTAGTGATCCTTGCTGGTGGCAAAGGTACAAGATTAAAAGAGGTTGCAGGCAACTTGCCTAAACCTATGGTCTCTGTGCTGGGAAAGCCAATATTACAACATTTAGTTGAACAATGCGTTGAGTGCGGTATTTCTAATATTAAATTATTAGTATCCTATAAAAAAGATATAATAGAAGAGTACTTCGGTGATGGTAGCAGCTACGGCGCCACTATTCAATATATTGGTGAGGATATTCCTCGCGGTACCGCTGGCGCTTTGATGGATGCACTATCAGAGTTGGATGAACAATTTTTAGTTATCTATGGGGATACTTTTTTTGATATCGATTTGAGTTCGATTTGGCGTTTTCATGAAGATCAATCAGCTGATGCTACTATTTTTTTACACCCTAATGACCATCCACACGACTCTGATTTAGTAGAGGTTGATTCAAGATCCCTGGTGCAAAAAATGCATTTATACCCACATGATGCAGAATGGCGTGCAAACTTGGTAAATGCCGCTGTTTACATGTTCAATAAAAAATCATTACAAAATATTAATTTAAAATCTGAAAGACCTGACATTGCGAAAGATCTGTTTCCATTAATGTTAGAAACTAAAAAGAGACTAAATGGATATATTTCTACAGAATATATCAAAGATATGGGTACACCAAAACGTTTATCTACAGTAGAAAGGGATATTAAGTCTGGGAAAGTAAAGTCGTTAAGGAAAAAAATGCCTAAGATGGCAATCTTTTTAGATAGAGATGGTACTATTAACAAAGAGGTTAACCACTTATCCAAACAAGAAAAGTTTGAACTTATTGATGGGGTGGCTGACGCAATTTGCAAAATCAATTCGGCGGGTATTTTGGTTGTGGTGGTTACTAATCAACCTGTGATTGCTAGAGGTGAATTAAAAGAGCCTGAGTTGAAAGTTATTCATAACAAAATGGACACATTGCTTGGCAGACGGGGCGCTTACATTGATCGGTTGTACTATTGCCCACATCACACAGATGGTGGTTTCAAGGGTGAGATCAAAGCATTAAAGTTTGATTGTGATTGCAGAAAACCAAAAATTGGAATGTTTTTACAAGCAAAAAAAGATTTAAACATCATTTTAGAGGAATCGTGGCTTATAGGCGATAGTACGAGAGATATATTTGCTGCACAGAATGCAGGGCTAAAAAATATCTTAGTCCGTACTGGCTATGCTGGGAATGATCGGACTTATAACGTAACCCCAGACTTTGTAGCAGAAGATTTAAACGAAGCGGTCCAGTTAATATTGAACGGAGTTGGGAAGTGATCGTTAGCAGAACACCTTTAAGAATAAGTTTTGTAGGTGGGGGTAGCGACTTGCCTGCTTACTACAGGCAACAACAGGGAGCAGTCCTGTCAACATCGGTCGATAAGTATGTGTATGTGACGCTTAATAAGAAGTTTGATAACGATATTAGACTAAGTTATTCGGTAACTGAAAATGTAAGTGATAAAAAATACATTCAGCATCCTATTGTCCGGAACACTTTAGAGTTGTTGCAAATGAAGAGCGGACTTGAAATCACATCAATATCAGACATCCCTTCCAGTGGTTCAGGATTAGGCTCATCAAGTTCATTTACAGTTGCAGTCCTGCATGCACTGTATGAATTTAAAGGAGAAAGGATATCCAAGGAAGAGTTGGGTAGATTATCAAGTCATATAGAAATTGATTTGTGCGGTGATAGGATAGGCAAGCAAGATCAATATGCAGCAGCATTCGGTGGGTTGAACTTGATTGAGTTTAATGAGGATGACTCAGTGGTGGTCAATCCTATTATTTGCAAACCGGAGACTATCAAAAAAATAGAAGATTCAATAATTGTTTTTTATACGGGACAAACTCGTAGTGCATCTGTTTTGTTAAGGGAACAATCAGAAAATATGAAGTTCGCTGAAAAAAGGGCGTTGATGTCAAATATGGTGTCGTTAGCTTATAATATGAAAGATTTACTTGAAAACGACGACATTGAGCCTTTTGGTGAATTGCTAGACCAGAATTGGCAATTAAAGCGTCAGATGACATCAGGTACAAGCAATTCCCAAATAGACAGCTGGTATAGCAAAGGTATCTCAGCAGGAGCAAAAGGGGGCAAGCTATTGGGAGCAGGTAACGGTGGTTTTATCATGTTTTTTGCGCCAAAAGAAAATCATGCAATGATAGAGAAAGTTATGGGTGATTTGCGGAGGGTGCCTTTTTCATTCGATAACTGTGGTAGTAAAATTGTGTTGTCAAAATAAAAGGAATAAACTGTGAAATTTACAATCGAAAACTACATAACAGAGCATAATTTGGTTATTGCAAACTTAAATCTTCAAGAAATTGAAGGCGCTATTAATTTAATTAAAAAAACAGTTGAAGAGGGAAAAAGGATTGCTGTGTGTGGAAATGGCGGCAGTGCTGTAGCAGCTTCTCATTATATTACTGACTGGAATAAAATGATTTACAGTCATACTGGGTTGAAGTTTAATGGTATCTGTCTTTCAGATAATGTTGGTTTAATAACCGCATATTCAAACGATTTATCGTATAATGATGTATTTTCGGAACAAGTAAAAAATTTAATGGAGCAGGGCGATTTGCTAATCTGTCTGAGCGGCAGCGGAAATTCGAAAAACGTTGTTAAGGCGACAGGCGTAGCAAATGAAATGAAAGTAAATACTTTAGGAATCTGTGGGTATGATGGCGGAGAATTGAAACAAGTATCTAAAACCTCTGTTTGGGTTCGATCCAACGATATGCAACTTTGTGAAGACGCACAAACTGTATTTGGGCACATGGTTATGAAAAGTCTGTGTGGGGAAGACTTGTGCGTATAGGAATAGAATTTGTATAGTGATCCTATAGTTTCTGTCTTAATGCCAGTCTGTAATGCTGAACCATATATTGAGGAAGCGATAGAAAGTATTTTAAATCAGACTTACAAAAGCTTTGAATTTATTATCTGTTATGATGAATCAAGTGACAATTCTTTGAAAATTATTAAAAAATATAAAGAAAGAGATGTACGGATTGTAATATCTTATGGCCAGGGTCGTGGACTGATAGCAGCCTTAAATGATGGACTGAAACTTTCGGTAGGCCGGTATATCGCTCGTATGGACGCAGATGATGTAAGTTGTATCACTAGACTTGAGCATCAGGTTAGATTTCTGGATGGAAATTCTGAGGTAGGTGTCTGTGGAACATGGGTGGAGGTTTTTGGAGAGGTCCAGAGAAATTCAATATGGAAGCCACCAATTAACGATATGGAATTAAAAACAAAGCTTTTATTTTCTGTGCCATTCGCACATCCAAGTATTATGATGAAAAATGAGCTGATAAGGCAGCATGATCTTGAGTATAATGAAGAATATGACACTATGGAGGATTATAAATTTTGGGTTGATATTTCTAAACATACAAAATTTTCTGTTATTCCAAAGGTACTATTAAAATATAGGTATTTAAAAACAAGTTTAAGTAAGACTGCAGATAGAGATCATGAAAAAAGATTTTTAGCTATACAAAAAGTTTTTGCGAAGGTTTTAGAGGAATTGGATCTTAAAAATACCGAGAAAGAGAATAGGTTGCATTTTTTAATTGGACTGAATGAAAGAATTGCGTCAGGAAAAATAGATTTGGATTTTTTAAATAGTTACTTAAATAAATTAATTGAAGCCAATAAGGTAACAAAGGTTTTCCATCAAAAGTATTTAGAGCAGTATTTGGAAAAGAAATTTTTAGTTGTTATTTTTTATATAATAAAAAAAATAGATTTGAATTTTTTGCGTGCTTTTTTTTACAAACGGTTTTGGATGGGTATTGCTAATGTTTTAGCGAAAAAAATACATTGAAATTTTTATTTTTATTTTGTTCAAATTTATTTCTTGTAAGAAGCAAAGTTAACAAACAAGTCCCTGCAATCAATCACGAGTGTGCCATGAACTTATCTATCCTAATCATAGGTAAAAATACCGAAAAGACATTAGAAAAATGTATTTCTAGTATATTCGATGCTATACAAAATACAAAATACATTGATAGTTGCGATATAATATATATCGACTCTAACTCGTCGGATAGCAGTGTAGATATAGCAAAGGCTAAAAAAGTAGAAACCATAGAAATGATTGATGGTTTTACTACGGCATCCCTTGGACGATATCTTGGACTAAAGCATTCAAACCATAATAATATTCTTTTTATAGATGGTGATATGGAATTAGATCTTGACTGGTTTGACAACTCTTTTGATTATTATTCGCAATATGGAGCTATCCATGGGGAGCGATATGAAAAAATTTATAATAATGATGTAGTGATAAAAGAAATTCCTAAATTCTTTGGTATGGAACAAGCTGAAGTAGCAAAGAATATTGGGGGTTGTTTCATGGTTAACATGAAAAACTTAAAAGGAATTAATTTTTCACCAATACTTAAAGACGAAGAAGAGAGAGATTTTTATGCTAAGTTTTTAGATAAACAACTTATTTATAGAATTCCAGTTCCAATGTTTATTCATAATAACTACAATTTAACAACCTCTAGATTAAAAAGCTATCTTCTTCCTTATAACAAGATCGGATACTTGTTATCATTTTTTTATTCTGTGAAAAATGGGTATTTTGCTAATTATTTCAAATTACAAAATAAATTTTTGATTTCAGCGATAGCTTCTTTATTCTTTTATTACTTCATGATTTCTGGAGCATTTGTGCTTATAATAATTCCAATTATACTTTTAAGATTAATAAACAAAGAGTATTATAAAGGTGCTTTAGCAAGTATGATTTTTTTTCCTTACAAGCTTGTTACTAGTATAATTTATTTAAAGAAAGATTTTAAATGCAGTTATAGATACAGAAATCTTAATTACACCTTGTCAGGAGCACTTTAAATTTGTGTGGTTTAGTAGGGTTTATAGATAAAAAGGCTAGGCCAGACATAATAAACGAAATGCTTAAAATTCAATCATATCGTGGGCCAGATGATAATGGTGTGTATTATGATGAGATTAGTAAGGTGCATCTTGGCCATAACCGCTTAGCGATTCAAGACTTAAGTAGCAATGGGCATCAACCTTTTCTTAGCCATTGCGAAAATTACGCAATGGTATTTAATGGCGAAGTTTATAATTTTAAAACTATTAGAATTGAGCTTGAGATCTTAGGGCATCGATTTGTTTCAAGTAGTGACACTGAAGTGATCCTTTATAGTTACAAAGAGTGGGGAACCAAATGTGTAGAAAAATTTATTGGGATGTTTGCTCTGTGTATCTTAGATAAGATTCAAAATAAATTATTACTCGTGCGCGATAGAGCTGGAGTAAAACCACTTTATTATTATGTTAATGAAAATCAATTTATGTTTTCGTCAGAAATCAAATCATTTCACAAACATCCAAACTTTAAAAAAGATCAAAATTTAGAGGTACTTCCGTACTTCTTTCAATTTGGATACATACCTGCTCCATATACGATATTTAAAAAATGTTTTAAATTGGAACCTGGTCATTTCTTAGAGTTCAGCATTGAAAATTCTACATTTAACATAACAAAATACTGGGATGTGAATGATTACTACTTACAAGATGAACTTGAGGTAACTGAAGATGTTATAGTAGAAGATATTGAAAATATACTTGATGATGCCATTGGATTGCGAATGGTATCTGATGTACCTGTCGGGGTATTTCTAAGCGGTGGATATGATAGCTCCTTAGTAGCGTCAATATTAGCAAAAAAACAAGGTAAAAAAATCAACACTTTTACTATAGGTTTTGATAATGAAGAATACAATGAAGCAAAACATGCTAAGAATATAGCGAAGTATCTGGGTACAAATCATACTGAATACTATGTAAAAAATAATGATATTTTAGATTTAATAAAAACGTTGCCCTTTTATTACGATGAACCATTTGGAGATGCTTCGGCGCTTCCTTTGATGGTAGTATCAAAGCTGGCTAGGCAAAGTGTTGTTGTAGCACTAAGTGCAGACGGGGGAGATGAGGCTTTTTGTGGATATAGTAAATATTTTATTTTAGATAAATTTCAACGTATTTCCTCAACTAGTTTTAAGAAATTTTTTTTTAAAACATTGTTAAACCTCACCGGCGCCAAATTAGCTGAAAATATCAATAGTTGTCTGCCAAAAAATCTAAAACAATCGAATATCAAGGAAAAATATGCGAAACTTCAACGAGCTGTGAATAGTGAAACTCGTGAGGAGATGTTTGAAAAAGCCAGTAGTTATTCAGATAAAACTGAAGTAGCAAAATTTTTAAAAGTTGGACAAAATCAAGATCTATTTAAAAAATGGGGAAAGATAGAAAATATCAAATTCTTAAAACAGATGATGGCAATAGATTACAAATTATTTATGAATGACGATGTCCTTACCAAAGTAGATCGTGCTACTATGAGTGTGGGTTTAGAAGCAAGAGAACCATTGTTGGATCACAGGATTATAGAGTATATGGCTAAAGTGTCCCGCTCAATAAAATATAAAAATAGCCAAGGGAAATATGTACTTAGGCAAGTGCTTTATAAATACCTGCCCAAAGAGATGGTTGATAAACCTAAATCGGGGTTTACAATCCCTTTGAACGAATGGCTGCGAAATGAACTAAAGCCTTTGGTAGATAAATATATTAGCACGGATAAATTAGATCATGATCTATTTCATATAGATGAAATTATAAGTATGAAAGATAGATTTAATAGCGGTGAAAATCTTGGTGCTCAAGTTTGGCTTCTTATTATGTATCAAATGTGGAAAGAAGAGTGGCTTTAACAAAAATTAGCGATAGTTGTCGACCCCCGATGAGATTCAGGAGATATGAAATCAAATATTGGTATCTTTGAAAAAGATAATGATGCTGAGTCTTTGTTTTTATTTGTTTATAGAAGGCTTGGGGCTAAAGAAACACAATAGTTTTTTAGTGCAGAAAAAACTCTAAAAGAAGAACATAAAATGACAATGCTTTAAAATTTAGGTCGTCTTGATACTTAAAGTTTATCTATGATAATTTAAAAAAAAATGAATATATATATGATTGATCGAATAAAACACATTTAGCAAGTACTGCGGATGTAAGATTGGCTATCACAAGCTAACTGTATAGTGTTTGAGTAATTTTGTCAGAGAGCAGACACTAGAACAATTATTGAAGCTACAAGTATGCTAAAGCCAATTATTATTACGATAATGTTGGTTATAGAGTAAGCGTCTGGTGTTCCCTTGCTAACAGCGCAGATTTTGATGGATTAGTGTCGCCCATTGATAGTGTAAATGAGGGGCACTATTTGGCTGATAAGCAGAAAAAGGGGCGTTGGTCTGAGGAAGAGAAAATTTTGATCTGTTGTCATACTAAGACGTCACAAGTAGTCTACTGTGCAGGTTCACAGCGATATTCCGATTACTGGCTATTTCCAAAAGATACGTTAGGTGAATTTCACGTAATGCTGTTCAAAGAATTTCGTCTATTTTTTGTAGTAGGATAAGATGTTAAAATAAACAATTTGAGAGTTATACGTTCTGTTATTTGGTATTCGCGGAAACTAGAAAGGTAACCTCAAAATAGTACTGGAATATAAGATTGACAGTAGTGAAATTAGATTAAGGCAGAAAAGAAAATGTATATAGTTAATGACTCAGCAACACTAAACGATCGCTATCGATCTAATATAATTCAAAATTTAAAACGCTCAAACGTAGAAGTTATTTCACTTGGCGCTTTTGATGGGTGTTGGTCGTTTGTCATGGTGTTATTCGCATTCATTTTCAAACCTAAAGATGTTATCACATCTAATTTGAAAGTTAATTTAATTTTTTTAATTTTTTTTTGGTCTTCAGGTCTAATCATTGTTAATGGTTTAGGGAGGCTAAGCACTAACATATCATTTCGAAGGATTATCGGATTATTTTTAAATATAAATAGAAGAAAAAAATTCTTTATTCAAAACTATCGCGATTTCAGATATTTTCGTAGGTTTTTTAGGTCAAACATTTTTTGGTCTCCCGGGTCTGGAGGGCGCCGACGTGAGTTTGGCGTGCAAAACTTTCATGTCATCGTTTCTAGATCCTCGAAACTAAGTTTGCAGATGGATAGCCTTCGAGAGGCTGTGGAGCAGGTGCCTAGAAAAAATGGTATTGCGCTTGTAGGTGTCGACACTTTTACAGAAGATCTCTCTGATTTGGGAGTTTCTCTCTGTGGGCATGTCGCACAGGAAAATATTTTCTCTTTCGGCAATAGCTACATCCAATTAAGTGGTTACGGCGAAGGAATACCACACGCACTTATTGACGCACTTGTGACTGATATCGAGGTTCATTTAACTAAAAAGGATTTTGTACAATATGGATTGAACAATTTAGGGTTCAAGTTTAAACTAACTGGTGGAAAATGGGGTATTTGCAAACCATTTGATTATAAAATAGCGTCAAAGATTTGTTACAAAGAAATTGCTAATTTGATTTTGTCTGATGTCTAGTTTTTATACTCAGCGATAGGTAAGTAGATTAATGGTAAGAATAAAAATTTTAGGTTTAGGGTACGTTGGATTGTCCAGCGTGGTACTTTTAACCCAACATCAGGAGGTTATTGCTACAGATATTTCTCAGGTACGGGCCCTTACCCGCGATTTGTTCGGGGATTGCTGATGACTACTGTACTGATCACTGGCGCGGCTGGGTTTATTGGGTTCTCCGCAGCAAAACGGCTTTTGTCAGAAGGTTACTGTGTGGTTGGCCTGGATTGCCTGTCGGACTATTACGACGCCACGCTAAAGGAGGCACGGCTCGCAATCCTTAACGAGTTTGAGGGTTTTCGCCATGTCTTGGGTAAGGTGGAAGATCCCGGCCTCTTGATGCAGCTATTTAAGAAAGAGCGCCCCAACGTAGTGGTACACCTCGCTGCACAGGCTGGCGTAAGATATTCGATCGAGAACCCACGCGCATACCTGGAAAGCAACTTGATTGGCACCTTTGAGCTTCTCGAAGCGGCCCGCTCTTTTCCACCGCGGCACATGCTTCTAGCTTCGACTTCTTCGGCTTATGGTGCAAATACTGAGATGCCCTATCAGGAAATGCAGAAAGCGGACCATCAGGTCTCGTTCTATGCCGCTACCAAAAAATCAACAGAAAATATGGCTCATTCCTACGCGCACCTCTTTGGTCTGCCGATCACCATGTTCCGTTTCTTTACTGTATATGGCCCCTGGGGACGACCCGATATGGCGCCCTATAAATTCACGAAAGCGATTTTGAATTGCGAAACAATCGATGTTTACAACTATGGTGACATGAAGCGAGATTTCACTTATATCGAAGATCTAGTCGAAGCAATCTGGCTCCTAATCGACGTGGTCCCTGTTCGCCCGGCGGATGGCGTGGTTCCTGAAGGAGATAGCCTTTCTCCAGTGGCTCCTTGGCGATTGGTTAACATTGGTAATTCAAATGCTGTAAAATTGACTGACTTTATAGAGGCTATTGAGGAAGCCGTTGGCCTAAAGGCTAACAGCAACTTCATGCCAATGCAGGCGGGCGATGTGGTGGCAACTTGGGCCGACGCAACCTTGTTAAAATCCCTGACGGGCTATCAGCCCAACACTAGCGTTCGAGATGGAATGAATGAATTTGTGAAGTGGTATCGCGAGTTCTACGGAAACCTATAAACGAAAAGTTCTGTTTGATTCTTTTTAATGCATCGAAACCTATATAGAGGGACTAACAGGCTACCCCTATCTGTACGACTAATTTGGCTTTTTTGATATTGAAAAGCTAAATTTAATGTGGTGTACATCACTGGATTAAAACCGTAAAATTAAATTCAAATCTGCTCACTGTTGCTTAAGGATCAAAAACTTGAAATTGTACTGGGCCCATTACTCGAGCATGCGATGAGTGAGAGATTCCTATAATGACAATAATAACACCTGTTTTACTTGCTGGCGGATCTGGTGCCCGTCTTTGGCCGCTGTCTCGCAAGTCATATCCAAAGCAATTTTCTAAGTTGATTGGTGATACAAGTTTATTTCAAAAGACTGCGCAGCGTTTAACGTCTTCCAAAACTATAAGTTTTGCTCCTCACATAACGGTTACAAATGCGAACTTTCGCTTTGTCGTTGGTGAGCAGTTGCAGGCAGTTGGAATTGACCCTGGACCCATTTTAATCGAGTCAGAAGCAAAGAATACTGCACCAGCGATTTTGGCGGCAAGTTTATTTGCTTGGAAGCAAGACTCGAATTCAATTTTGCTTGTAGCGCCGTCTGATCATGTAATTCAAGACAAACAAGCCTTTCATGCCGCTGTCAATTTGGGACTTTCCCAGGTAAAACTGGGCAAGATAGTGGCATTTGGTATCACACCAACGCGTGCGGAAACAGGCTATGGTTACCTTGAGTTGGATGCAGACAGCAGCGTTGGCTCTAAGAAAATTTTACGCTTTATTGAAAAACCTAAAAAGGCTGCTACCGAAAAAATGCTCGCAGAAGGAAATCATCTTTGGAATGCTGGTATCTTCCTGTTCCGGGCCCAGGATATGATTGCCGCCTTTCAGGCTTATGCGCCAGAGTTTATGGCCCCTGTGAGTGATGCCATTGAGCAAGGTCACGTAGACCTTGGCTTCTTCCGGCTTGCAGCTGGACCTTGGGGAAAATGTGAAAATATCTCGATAGATTACGCAATCATGGAAAAAATTGACACGCTATCGGCGGTTCCCTATTCGGCAGGGTGGAATGATCTTGGCGAATGGGATGCGGTTTGGTTGGAACAAGGACCTGACGCTGAAGGCGTGGTGATCAGCGAAAATACTACGGCCATTGAATGCCAAAATGTGTTGTTACGCTCAGAAGTTGAGTCCCAGCATTTGGTGGGCTTGGGGCTAGAAAATATCATCGCCATTGCAATGCCAGATGCTGTTTTGGTGGTCCATAAAGACCGTGTGCAGGATGTCAAACTGGTTGTGTCCACGCTTACAGCCAAAGGCGTCACTCAGGCTGAAACCTTTCCGAAGGATCACCGTCCCTGGGGCTGGTTGGAGAGCCTTGCTATAGATGGGCGCTTTCAAGTGAAACGCATTCATGTTCTGGCGGGCGCTGCATTATCCTTACAAAGCCATCATCACCGATCAGAACACTGGATTGTGGTGGAGGGAACAGCTAAGGTCACGATTAACAAAAGTGTGTCGCTTGTGACTGAGGGGCAGTCAGTGTACGTCCCAACGGGAGCAGTGCATAGGATGGAAAACCCAACCAAAGTGCCTATGGTGTTGATTGAAGTCCAAATGGGTACTTACTTGGGAGAAGATGACATAATCAGATACGAAGATATTTACACGCGGACCTAGGAGATTAGTTTGAAGATTGCTGTTGCGGGGCTTGGCTATGTTGGTTTGACCAACGCGGTTTTGTTGGCCCAAAAAAATGAAGTCTATGGAGTGGATGTGGACGTGGCACGGGTGGCGATGGTCAATGGCCGCACCTCTCCTATTGTGGATGTGGAACTCGAAGAGTTTCTTGCCAGTCATAAGCTTAATTTAACCGCGACGCTTGACCCAGAGATGGCGTACGCGGGCGCTGACTATGTGATCGTGGCCACACCGACAGACTATGATCCTGTGTTGCATTATTTTGACACTTCATCGGTAGAGACCGTTATCGCTGATGTGACGCGGATTAATCCTGAGGCGGTCATTGTAATAAAGTCCACGATTCCAGTGGGTTTTGTCGATGCGATGCGGGTCAAGTTAGAGACTCAGCAGATTATATTTTCACCAGAGTTTTTGCGGGAAGGCCGGGCCCTTTACGATAATTTGCATCCCTCACGTATCATTGTGGGTGAACGTTCTGAGCGTGCTGAGATGTTTGCTCACCTGCTTTTAGATGGGTCGTATGAAACCAAAGTACAAATTCTTTATACCGATACGCGAGAAGCTGAAGCGATTAAATTGTTCGCCAATACGTATCTGGCGATGCGGGTTGCATTCTTTAATGAGCTGGACAGCTATGCTTTGACAGGAGACATGGACGTGCGCCAGATCATCGAAGGTGTCGGTCTCGATCCACGTATTGGCGTGCATTATAACAACCCATCTTTTGGATATGGGGGCTATTGCCTGCCCAAGGACACGAAACAATTATTGGCCAATTACAGTCAAGTGCCACAAAATTTGATCCAAGCCATCGTGGATGCGAACGGAACCCGTAAGGATTTTCTGACCGAACAGATTTTGATGAAGAACCCCAAAATAGTTGGGATTTTTCGCTTGGGTATGAAGGTAGGTTCTGACAACTTCTGCCAGTCATCCATTCAAGGGATTATGAAGCGTCTCAAAGCTAAGGGTATTGAGGTGATCATATATGAGCCGGCTATGGTTGATTCCACGTTCTTCAATTCGCGGGTTGTTAAAAATCTTGACGCGTTCAAAGCCGAAGCGAATATTATTATTGCCAACCGCGCCACATCTGAGATTGTCGATGTAGCAAATAAGGTCTTTACACGAGATTTGTTTGGCTCGGACTAATCTCACCCTTAGTTACCCCTATGAAAGAATTTCACTCAATGAGTTGCGTTAAAAGACACTCAACAAGTTTGACTTGCTTCAAAGCCTACGATGTCCGTGGTGAGTTAGGTGTCAATTTTGACGTAGCAATAGCCTACCGTGTTGGTCGAGCCGTGGCACAACATTTTCAAGCCACAAATGTCCTAGTTGGCTTTGATGCTAGAGAAACATCACCAGAATTAGCCACTGCAGCCATTAGCGGTATCTGTGATTCTGGGTCTAACGTGATGTTAATAGGTTTAGCTGGAACCGAGGAAATGTACTCGGCGGTGACCGAACTTAACGCCTGCGCTGGTATCGAAATAACTGCATCGCATAACCCCATTAATTATAATGGCATGAAAATTGTGAAATCTGGATCCCAACCTTTAGACGATCAGCAAGACTTTCAAGCTATCAAACTATTAGCAGAAAACGGAACTTGGGTCGAAAATCCATCTAAAGGCACTGTCAAAGATATATCAAAGTACGCCCGCAAAAAATACGTACAGCGTACGCTAAGTTTTTTAAATCATTCTAACTTAAAGCCCCTAAAAATTGTTGCAAACTCCGGGAATGGTGCCGCAGGTCCAACTTTTGATGCCATAGCAGATGAGCTAAGTAGCTTAGACGCACCACTAGAGTTTATCCGCGTCCACCATGAACCTGATCACACATTTCCCAACGGCATTCCAAATCCGCTACTCCCTGAAAACCACGCTGCAACTGGCGATGTTGTAAAGCGGGAGGGCGCTGACTTTGGCATTGCTTTTGATGGTGATTTTGACCGCTGTTTCTTTTTTGATGCTTCAGGTGTGTTGGTACCTGGCGAATATGTCGTTGGGCTTTTGACTTCTATATTTTTAGATAAAGAAATGGGTGCCAAAATTGTGCATGATCCACGCGTTGTGTGGAATACGCAGGACATCGTTTCGAAAAAATCTGGTATCGCTGTGCAATCCAAGACGGGTCACGCGTTTGTTAAACAGACGATGCGCGCGCATGACGCTGTCTACGGTGGAGAGATGTCAGCACATCATTATTTTCGTGACTTTGCCTATTGTGATAGCGGGATGATTCCATGGCTACTGATGGCTGAACTTATAAGTACGTCTGGCAAGAGCCTTGGTGACTTAGTTGCGGATCGCTTTAAAAAATTTCCAAGCAGTGGTGAACAAAATTTCATAGTTGCCAATCCAGATAAAGTAATTGCCACTATTCTTGCAAAATACGGCGATGCAGCTGAGTTAGATGAAATGGATGGTGTGAGCCTCAGTTTTTCAGATTGGCGCTTTAATCTGCGTAAATCGAACACCGAGCCATTAATACGTCTGAATGTAGAGGCTCGTGGGGAGCAAGCTGGGCTCGAACAAAAAATCATTGATCTGAAGATAGTAATCGAAAGCTGCTGAGCCTAAAGAAAAAATCAGCAGATTCAAAGTTTTGAGCACAGCTATAGTGTATTTAAATTGGTGTCACTAGGGCACTGAGACCTTATGATTTGCAAAATCTCAAATAACCATTTACAGAGTCTAAACTCCAGCCCCCTGCCTTCATAATGACCAATGTGTCGTACCCCTTGATCAGTGAATCTTGAGCTGCGCCAATCCTTAAAGAGTGTCCAGGATACTGTACTGTGACAGGCCATGACTTACATGACTGCCTCACCGCAAATTTCACAATCTCAGATGCGCTTCTATAGTATAGGTGGCGATCAAGACATTTTCTATGGCTGATCGGGGAAAATAGGCAGTGAATGGATTTGGGTTCTTTTCGAGCCATATTTTTAATAACCCAGCACTGTGACGAGATCCAAACGTTAGCTGGCCATTTCCCATTTGGTCGGCTTTACTTTTTGAGATCATACCGTACAGCGGACGATCCGGGAAAAACTCTAGATAATCAAACTTCAGCACCGCCACTTCCGATCGCCTTGCCAGGAAGTAATATCCAAGCGACAGTAAGGCGCGGTTTTTGTGTCCTATTAGCGACTTTGGTTGGGCATCAATCATTTCAAGCAGTAATTCATAGTTCACACCCTTTGCCTGATGAGGCCTGTTTTGGCTTTGCACGCTTCAATCTTCAAAAGAAAACTTTTTTCTATGCGTATTGATTTTAGATAACAATATATGTGATGGATAAAGATGCCGCTTCAGCGCAATGTTTGATATATTTTCTATCCACATAGTTGCAGTTGGGCAATTGGGAACACAAATCTGTTTTGAAAAGGCTTCCTACCAAAAGGATTGAGGCTTAGTGGCTTTGTGTTTGAAGTATGCTAACATTTCAAACATATTTTGCCGCAAATAGAGCTAACTCTTGGGAACGTAATCTTTAGATTTTATCATATAGGTAAATTCAAAATTACCTGCTAGCCTCAACCGGCTCGGCAATTACTCTATTACAGACAAAACTGTTTGCATTTGCTTTGGATCAACCAGCACGCGCGTTTCTTTGCCTATGAAGTCAGGCAACACCTAGACCTGGGTGTCACTGGCCATTCATTCTACTGTGGCTATGAATTTTGCAAACGGGCCTGAGCGCATTTCCACAGATTGATCTGCTTCAAAGTTTTACAGAGTTACTACCTTTCCGACATTGTCGCACCGCGCGCACTGGCCAGCTGTAAGCACCACCAGTGTGTTTCAGGGCTTGCGTAAAGCTGAGCATGCGAGATACGCCATAGAATCAGTTTACCTGCCGCCACGGGGCTTACTGGGGGTTGCTGGTCAAAAGCATATACCCTGCGAACAGCGGCCGTATCACTGTGCCAAATTTGATGACTGTGTGCCGTGTAACCTCATGCATTGGCACAAATGTCTCAAACCCCTATCGCTGCAGGTTGCGGCCAGCAATCTTATGGCCGTTAGGCTTAAACTGCACGATCTACCATGAGGGTGTGTTCGACGACGTAATGTAATCTACTGCGTATCCAACATATGCATAGGTTTTTTTTTGCTTTCAGCCAAGTGGATAATTATCAAGTAAGCCATTGATCACTCACGTTATTGCCTTGCATTTTCGCCATCATGTCTTTTAGGTTCTTATTGTTTAGTGTATAGGACTTGGGAATTGATCAGCAAGGATTTTGACATGCCAAAAATAGTAAAAAAGGCCGTATTCCCCGTTGCTGGATTTGGGACCCGCTTTTTACCGGCCACAAAGGCCATGCCAAAGGAATTATTGCCTATAGTAGATAAGCCGCTGATCCAGTACGCAGTTGAGGAAGCTATACGTGCCAAAATTGATACGTTGATTTTCGTGACGGGGCGCAACAAGCGTGCTATTGAAGACCACTTTGATGCTAATCTTGAATTGGAGGCCGCGCTTCGTGTCAAAGGACAGCATGAGGAGGCCGATATGGTTCACAATATACTGCCTAGCGGGGTGGAATGCATTTTTGTTCGCCAAGCGGAGCAACTGGGCTTGGGCCATGCAATTCTGTGTGCGGAGCGCGTCGTTGGTAATGAGCCCTTCGCGGTTTTGCTTGCGGATGACTTCTTAACGAAGCAAAGCGCCTCGGCAACGTCAAATGTTACCGCGGATCTTAAGGAAGCGTTTGAGATCTCCGGGCAAACGCAATTATCTGTCATACGAGTGGCCTGCCCAGATATCTCCAAATATGGGGTTATAGTACATGGAGACACTCAAGGTGCTGTTGCGGGTATTGTGGAAAAGCCAAGTTTTGAAGAAGCACCCTCAGATATTGCTTCAATCGGGCGCTATATTCTTACGCCAGATATCTTTGATGTATTGCGAGACTTGCCAGCGGGTAGCGGTGGTGAAATCCAGCTGGCTGACGCCATCAATATTCAAGCCAAGCAGGGCAAAGTGAACGCCGTACACTCAACGGCACTGCGTTTTGATTGTGGTTCCGTAGATGGGTTTTTGGCGGCGATCTCTCATGTTTCTAGCCTGCGCAATAGCTAAGATTACTGATGCGTTTTGAGCACATCCCACTGGGAGCAGTGCATAGAATGGAAAACCCAGCCAAAGTGGTATACTGTTAATTGAGGTCCAAATGGGTACCTACTCGGGAGAAAATGACATAATCAGATACGAAGATATTTATTCTAGAATTTAGTACCATTTAATAATTATTGGAGTGATATAATTGCTCTTATCACATCAAAAATTAGTTAAATTAGAGTAAATAGCTACTGTTGTTCACTGATTAAATAATTAAAATCAAAATTTTCACAGTTAAGACGACAGAGTAACATAATCGTCACTAATCATCTTGTCCGTTCGATGCAATTGCTGCTATTAAAATCAATACTGAAAAGAAGCCAGCAAGCAGATCGTGAAAGAAAAGTACATTACTCATACCGGCACCAAAAATAGTTATTACAATCAAGAATGAAAGGTAAATACCATTGGGAGAAATAATATCTCGTTTTTGCCAGAGAATGAGTAACGGTGAAGTAGCTAACATAAATAAAAATGGTAACCCAACTAGGCCCCCGGCGATCACGTGGTTTAGGAACATATTATGCAAATGAGAGTATCCAAACTTTCCAGTTTTAGGTAAGAATTGGGTTACAGATTCTAATAAGTTGCCAATCCCAAAACCAAAAATTGGGCTTACAAAGAACGCCTCAAATCCAGCCTGATAAAGAACTAGACGAATATTAACTGAAGTATCATGACCCCCACTATGGCTTAACTCTTTTAAGCCATTGAACATATTTGTTGACATATCGTGTCCAAAACTTTGCATTATTATAAAACCTAAGATTAATAAAGTTATAACAATGGACCCTAAGATTAATGGGCGCCAAGTTTTGGCGGCTTTACTGTTTTTAAACAAATACCAAACCATAAGAAATATTAAGGGGGCAACGAGCAACAATGGACCCCTGGAGCCGTTCCAAAAACCCACAACCAATATTCCTAAAATTAAAGCAGAAAAAGATACTATTTTCTCCAAACTGGATTTTTTTTCGTAGCCTAGGCAAGTCAAAAATGAAAAAGTGATAAAAATTGTAGCGAATGGAAGTGCATTGCCTGTCCCCATTTCTAAGCGGGTCAGCACGCCAGTTTTTTGCGCAAAGGACTTTCCTAAGAGAACTACATCGGGTGGAAAGTAGCGAAAAGATAATGCTAAAGCTGATGTTAGATATATACTTGAGACAGCAACTAAACTTAACATTTGATAATTTATTTTAAACGTATTATTTTTTAAAAGTAATGCTAAAATTCCGATTAGTAGGATGGGAAAAATCTTTCCAAGATCATGTATATGCTGCGAGAAAGTACTACTGTAAAAAAAACCTTGGACTGCGTAATATGTAAAATATGATATAAAAATCACTCCAATGGGCTTAAATGAGGTAGGTGTATTAGTTCGACTGTTTTTTATTATGAAATTAAAGCTAAGAAATATAGATAAAATTAATATGACCCCAAGAGCTAGTGATCCAAATATAGGTATTAATAGGAAGGATACTAGAAGAATGGACTCTTTAAGGTTAATCGACTTTTTCATACGCCGTCTTTTATTCTGAACATCTGAACATTACTAGAGATATTTTTTTTAAAGAGTTTAGACAGAAATTTATTATATTAGATATGAGGTTACATGAAGGTTTCACTGAATAGAAATGTACCTAATGTGTAGCCATCTGGATTTAGCTGTGTTAGTAGAATTTGAACAAAGAAATATAAATGATGATTAGTAGAAGCGACAAATAGTTTGATTTTTTTCTTTTTCATTTTAACTCTAATAATATCGTTTCTGTCTGTTGGGGCCTCATATTATCTTGATATAATGTCTGTTAAAAAAGCTAATGAAGCTATTTCTGCAAAACAAGCATCCCACAATAAGTTAACCTCTAGGGTTGGGGGACTAGCTGCAATTATTGCTTTAGTAATAGGAGTTTTTTTTACGGCTGATAAATTTATATTTTTTATAGTGCTATCCTCTATACCGGTTTTGGTAGCAGGTGGCCTTGAAGATTTGGGTCATAACATAAAACCAGTTTATAGGTTAAATGCTGGAGTGGTTTCTGGGTTTATAGCAATTTATTTAACGGGTTTATGGTTAGATAATGTGGACCTTGAAATCTTGGCACCAATTCTTTCTATTCCTTTAATTGCTATATGCTTTACAGCTTTTGCATCAGCAGGGATTTCAAATTCTATAAATTTAATTGATGGTGTTAATGGATTGGCTTCAGGTGTTATTATGTTAATCGGTTTAGCACTT
>Ga0209630_10000754_pt1 | contig 36818 bp, 40 predicted proteins | sample COG_01_FD_184745 | JGI IMG/M metagenome (GOLD analysis project Ga0209630, IMG submission 184745) | Pelagic Microbial community sample from North Sea - COGITO 998_met_01 (SPAdes) (version 2) | ecosystem: Environmental > Aquatic > Marine > Neritic zone/Coastal water | place: Helgoland, sampling...
ATCTAGTTTACCGTTAATCTCTTTAACCGTAGTTTCAAGACCACTCATTCTATTCTCCACAGCAGTGTCTCGTTCTCTTTGGGTAGCAAGTTCTACTTCAATCTTTGTTAGACGCTCTTCATCTTTATCTAATCGATCAGCAAACTTTTTTACTATCCAACCAAAGACACCAATTATAATCGCCAGTGCAGTGTCAAGAAAGTGTGATATTGTTTCAGTCATCTTACTTAGCAGGTTCTACGATTACTTTGCCGTTTTCATCTGTCCAATTTGTATCTAACATATGCTGATCTTGTCTTTCTCCTACCACCATCCAAGAGATTGTAGCAGTTGAAGAAGAGTCCTGACAGTTAATAGTTAATATGTTTCCAGCTACACTTCCCTTAACTGCATCCCAATTTGATTCGTTAGAAGTAAAGCATTGAACATCAGTGCAAAGTGCTACAAAAGTACCTTCGGTCATACCACTAGCTGTGTCTATGTTTACTTGAGCAACTCCATCCACAAGAGATACTTTACCTCTGTAGATTAAATCTGCTTGAGGGGATTCTACAAAACTATGTACTAAATGATGTGTTTCAGGTTTAATCGGATGGTCTATTTTAAACGAACCAGAACCTTTAGATAAAGCTCCTCCAATGGTCAAACTTCCATCAGTTTTAAAAATCATACCTTGACCAGCAGAGGCATCATCGTTAACCCAAGATATACCAAACTGACCTAATCCTGCTCCATCTCCTCCTTGATCAATAGCCATATTAACACGCTTTTGATTTGTGGCTGCACTTTCTGCATAAAGGATGAAGTAAGCAGACCCTTGAGGAGATTGACTCCAAACAGTGCTGTTATTAGAACCTGTAGCTAAGAATTTACTGTCAATATGTGAAACTAGTAAAGTAGTGGTAGCTGTACTTGAAGGTGCTCCTCCGATTCCTATATTATCATTACTTGCTGTTGTGCTTATTAAATCAGCATTACCACTTCCCTCCACTCGAAAATCTACATCTGCACCTAATTCATTAATTACTACTTTCTTTTGAGTAGATGTATCGTCTACTAAGAATTGATTATCAGTATCACTTATTCTAGCAGCAGTAACTGAGTTATCAGTAAGTCCTACCTTAGCTGTGTTAGCTGCAACAGTAGCATTAATAGAAACAGCTGTATCAAAGTCAGTAATGTTAGCAGCAGTGTGAGTATGTGAAGCAGGAGCAAAAGTACCTAAAGATACATAAGCAGCAGTACCTAAAGATACTGTAGTAGCAAAATCTGTAGCCTCTAGACCGTCTAACAAGTCAGCATCTAATCCACTACCTGTACCGTCTACTGTTTTTAAAGAATTAAGTATTTCGTTTGCTGTAGGAGCACCACTGGAACCTGTAGCAGCAGCTGTAATCCTTCCTTGTTGGTCTACCGTTATATTAGTGTTAGTGTAATCACCTGCAACAACAGCAGTGTGTGCAAGCTTGTCAGCAGTGACAGCATCATCAGCAATGTTAGCAGTTCCTATTGGACCACCTGCAACACCTGTCGCTAGAGTTGTAGCAATCTGAGCATCAACATAAGATTTGTTAGTGGCATCAGCAGTTGCTGTGGGAGTAGCTAGACCTGTGATCTTATTGTCCCCCATAGCTAACGCACCAGTCATTGAATCACCAGTCTTATTAACTTGGTCAGCATCTCCTGCATCTACATAAGTTTTGTTAGTTGCGTGACTACCTGCTGCTGGTGCAATTAAATCTCTTACACTGTTAACACCTGTAATATCGTTACCACCCATTGCCAAATTACCTGACATGGAATCCCCTGCCTTAGTAACTTGTAGAGCATCTTGTGTATCAACATAGTTCTTAGTAGCAGCATCTTGATTAGAACCAGGGTCTGTTACATTAGTAAGCTTGTTACTGTTAAGGTTAACATCTGAAGTTGTGTTCGCTCCATCAAAATCCTGTAATCCTCTAGTATCAACATAGTTCTTAGTAGCAGCGTCCTGTGCAAGAGTAGGATCAGCAAGGTCAACTATCTTAGCTAAGTCAGCTTCAAAGTTACCTGCACTGTTCTTAGTCATTACATTCTTACCACTACCTTCTTCTATCTCTTCGTTAAGATATAAGTTGTGTAAGTAAGCACGGTCTAGTTCTACTTCAGTAAGTACACTACCATTCTCAAAGTCTACTAGAGCAGTATTAGATGCACTGTCTCTTTTAATTCTTATCCTGTCAGCTGAAGCAGGTGCAGATACAAACCTGATAAGCTTAGAAGGAGAGGTTACTATTGTATAGTCTGTGGTTAAAGTTTTAGTAACAAAAGCACCACCTGGTACACTCGCTTGATCTACTTGTACTACAATGTGAGAGTCATCAAGATAAGGAAATGAAAAAGCGAAATCTTTGTTGTCAGTACCTGTTCCGTCAGCACCTGTGTAATCTACGAATGTATTAGCCATGGTAATATATTATTAATTTGTTTGTTGTAAAAGTTCAATCACATTTCGCCTAGTTGGAGCTGACTTTATTTTTTGTTGCTCTTGTCTTATTTCAGGGAATTCTTTTAACATCTGCATTTTAGCAGCTTTTCTGTATCTTCCTATGATTCTTTGTAAGTAAGCAACTCTGGGACTAGGTAAACCACTAAAAGATTGTGGGTCTAAACTTCTGTATTCTTTATTGTTTATTAATTTAGTTAAAGATTGCCTTAAAGTTAAGTTGTTTATTTTAATTTTAGATTGAAGGTCTAGCCATCTATCGTAAGCACTTCTATCGTTAGGACCGTCAAAATTAGTAAGATCAATTAAACCATCTAGTTTTGTACTAGGAGCGGAGAAACCGTGTGCAACTCTCGCTAGTTCAGTTAACACTGCATCGTTCTTCTCTCCTCCCCACATGATAGGATTAAGAGGATTAATAACACCTGCTATACCTTCAAAGTATTCTTGTACAACAGGTTCTCCTAGAGGATTTCTTTTTAAATCCATAGCTACTCCTGGTATTCTTTTAAGAATTACATCGGCAAAATCTCTTGCTTCTTTTAACTCTTGATCTCCTGTTATAGATTGACCTTGATTAAGGATGTTAGGAATAAAACCACCTGCTGCCGCACCTAAATATTTAGCTCCGCTAGTAGACTCAGGATCAAATATTAAACTAAAGAACTTATCAATACCTGCAAGATATGACTTGTTGGTTGCGTTCCTAGTTAAAGTTAAAGTTAAAGCTGAACTCATTTTTTCAAAGGCAGTGGAATCAATGCTGTGCATTTTACCGTCCTCTAACAAATCTGCCATATCAGCGTAAACACCTATAATAGTAGCTATAGGGTCAAGCCTTTGGTAACTCATCCAAGTATCGCGTACTTTTATACTGTAAGGCATATTACCAGCTGCCATCCAAACCTTACGCTGCCTAAAGTCTTTTGGACCTCCTCCATTAATTCTATCTTTAAAATGATAAACAGAAAAAGCTAAAGCTGTATTAAATAATGTACCTGTAGATAGTTTACCCCAAGCTTCTGCTCTTGCAATTAAATCAGGTGAACCGTCAGCTTTAACAGCTTTAATCTGTTCTAACAAAGATTTCCTAGTTTTTTCTAACGCAGGTGCTTTACCGTTTTGAAGGGCATCTATTTTCTTAGCGTACTCTCCACCTTTTAAATACTTAGCTGTGTTGTAAGCTATTTCTCCTGGAGCAAGTAATCGACTAAAAGAAAACTTTAAGATGTTTGTTGGAGTACGAATAAAAGGAGCGACAATAAAACCTAAAGGTACACCACTTACAAAACCTTGTAGTTTCTGCATTGTTGGTCCTAACTGTTCTGAGAAAGCTATTTCATCCGCTGATTTAATATTAGGGTCAACCCAATCTCTAGCTAACTCTTCTAAAGCCATGAAATCATTATCCCTAGAATCCTCTCCTACAAGTTTATTTCTTCTTGCTGTTTCTAAAGCTTCGCTTTGTGCTTGCTGTACATAATCAGCTATTGCTTTTTCTCTCGCAGCTGGTGTAGCAAATGGACCTTGAACAAATTGTTCTGCTTCTTTAATTAAATGAGCAGTAGAAAAGTTACGGTTAGAGCGAGTTATTAAAGCACTTAAAGAATCTTCAACATACTCGGCAACTTTCTTAGGGTCTCTGATTCCTAGTTCGTAAGCTTTTAATCTTAGGTTAGCATCAGCTCTAGTTCTGTATTCATTAAATTTATACATCTGATCGACAGAAGTATTGAACCTATTGGGTATCCTTATTGCCTTACCCATGAAATCAATGAAACCCTTTACAGCATCGCTTTCAATGTCCTTACCTCGTAAACGCTCTACATTTTTAGCTGTGATAGAACCTACACTTCCTCCTGGTGTCTCAACAAAAGCCGACCTTGCATCTCCGATATAATGGTCTCCGCTCTTCCAAGCATTCAACACAAACCTAGCTAAATCTTTCATGTGCATCCCTTGAGATACAGAGTTAACTACAGCTCTCTTTACATCTGGAGAAGAACTGAACCAACCTCCTACATAACGCTCAAAGTTTTTAAGAGCAGAAGACATAGCACCGCCACTAGCATTAACAGTAAGTGTACGAGGACCATACATGATAGAGTTTTTATAATACTCTTCTACCATATCCATTAACTTCCCACCTTCAGCTCCTCGGATTACTTTATTCATCTGTATCAAAGTATTCCACAAGTCATCACCCTGTCCGTTCTTAGCTAACATTATGCCTTCTACCATTTCATCGACAGTCATTCCTCCTCTTTTATTGAGGTACTCTTGTCTTAGCTTAGTGTTAGCTATTTCGTTTGGTCCTATTCCAATCTTAACATCCATCTGCCTAGATTTAAGACCTCTACCGAACCCACTAGCTAAACCAGATTGACTAGCTTGTATATGTAGTTGTTGTTCTACTAAAGTTTTCAAACGAGCTTCAATGGTTTCTAATTCATCTTCACTTATTTTACCTTTTTTGTTTTTGTATTGTTCAGCTACATTTAGTATTTCTTTACCGTTAGCAGCTAACATAGACTCCAAAGATTTCATCCTAGCTGTGATACGAAACAGAGTGGTTTTATCTTTAGATGCTTGTTGTATTAAAGAGTTCATCATCTTTCCGTTAGCTCCCATAGCATCTGCTAACTCATTAACTACACCTTCATCTAGCATCTCTTGACTCATCTTTTCCATTTTACTGGAGTCCTTCAAAAGCTTCTCTGCACCTTGTTCAGCTAAACCAGCTAACTCTTGTGGGTACATACCTTCAGGCAGCTTACCCATCGTCTTAACCATTCCAGTTAATGATTGCTTGCCTCCAACTCTAAAAGTAGGTGCGTCTGCATCTTTGATTATATCGTCAACAACATCGCTAGGTTTAAAGCCAGGCAACTCAGCAAAAGTCTTACCAAAATCTAAAGGTGCTTCTGCTCTCTTAGTTACATTACGCTGTTTTAAGAAGTCGTTGAATATCTTCTGCCTTTGGTCTATACCTAACTTAGATTTTAAAGAAGCAAACATATCCTTAAACATAATCGCTACTTCTTGTGCTATTCTTTTAAGTGTACCTGTAGGAGCTAAATCTTTCTCGTCTAACTTTTTCAAGAAAGCATCGGTCATCTCCTCTGCAAAGTATTCGTCTACATCTTTAAACCTATAGTTCTCAGATGTGTGCTTACCTTTTAGAAATCTTTCCAGTTCTTTAGGTATTGTTCTTGTGCGTAATGTAGAAGGATCAACAGTTTCCTCTAAATCAACACCAAAACTTCTGATGTAATCTCTCCTAGCTTTATCAAATTGTTTAGTTAAAGAAGTAACATCAGTTTTAGGAAGATAACGACTAAGTCCATGCCAAAGCTCGTGAACCATAGTTCGTGTAATACCACCCTCGTCTATAACAGATTGTCTTATTTGTAGTAGGTTGTTACCAAAGTTATAACGACCAGCAGATGGTATCTTATTAGTGACGGATAACGATACATCACCAAACAACCGCTTACCCATTACATCGATAAACTTCTCTACATCTGCAACATCTTGTGGGTCAGCACCCTTTATAGGGAACTTCTTCATTAACCTACTCTTGAGAGTGTCAGCCCCTTTAGGAATAATATCCATCATGGCTTCTTCTTCGTAGGTCTTGAACGGTCTAGGTGTTCTTTCTACAGTAGCGTCAAAGTCTTCTAAAGTTTCGTCAAGTTCTTCTACTCTTCGTTTTAAATCAGGACTTGTTCCTCTTTCTTTAAACGCAGGTAATTCTGAGAACGGTCTATCTTTCCTTCCTAAGAAGTCTCTAGGGCTTTCTCCCATGCTAACAAGCTCATCCATTAAACGATCTTCGGGAAAATTTAAACTTTTAGATATTTCTCTGACAGAGTAACCTTCCGTCCACATTTCAATTGCACTACTAAAAACAATTCGTTCTTCTTTTTCAGCTGCAACTTCCAGATTTCCCCTGCCAAACCCAGTGTCTTTTCTTCCTTTAATAAAATCCGCAGGGTTTTCTCCTAAACTTATGAACTCATCTTCTATAAATTTCTGCGGTAAGTTTACTGTTTTAGCTATTTCACTAGTAGAATAACCTTCATCCCACATTCTTATAGCAGTGTTTATTCCTACCGCCTCTATGTTTTCTTGAGACACTTCAGGTTGAAACGAAGAATCTTTTCTTCCTCGTATGAAATCTTTAGGAGTTTCTCCTATATCTATTAAGTAGTCTTCTATTTCCTTATCACTTGTTTTTAAAGTACGACTAATTTCATCGATGCTGTAGCCCTCGTCCCACATGAACAAGCTTTTATTCCGTAATACATCTTCTGTTGTTAATGGTTCTTGAATGAATTTCTTTCTTTTTCCAAAGTCAGGTAGATCAGCAAACCTTAAATCCTTAGTCTCATCCTCCCACTTCATCATAGCGGAAGTAACTGCATCTTCTCTGCTTGCTCCTTTATTTATCTCTACATTCTTAGTTTTAATAGCATTCAAACCTGCCATAACAGACTTAGCTACAGCACCCACACCTAACCCTATAAGAGCACCCTCTAAAACATTCTTAGCTCTACCTACTAATTCATTATCATCAGGATCAGCAGCTAGATATTCGGTAATTGGATTCTGTAAATCAGGAAACTGTTGAATTAAGTTAGCTAGTCTTTCCTCTTGTCCATCAAAAGCTACGAAATCAGAAGCCATCTCAGCTCCTAAGTATCCTTTTAAATTAAGATCAGTAAACTTTCCTGGCTTCTTACCTTTCGTTAAAGCTTTAGCAGCCTTACCTGTTACACCTGTTATCTGCCCTGCTCTCGCTGCTTTACCTGCTGCACTTATCCCTTTTCCTATAACTCCAAAAGGCACAGCAAACTGTGTTAATCCTTCTATTAAACTTCCTGGTACTGTCTGTGAGCGACCAAAGAATCTTTGTTCATCCCAATCAGGTAATAAATCAAAAGATAAGAAGTCACCTAAATTGTAAACACCATGAGCCATACCTTCTAAACCTCTAACAGGTGCAGCAAAAGCATCTATCACATAATCGCTTATTCCAAGCTCTTTATCTTCTTTAGGATTAAAATCAAAATTATCTAGCTTCATATTTATTCGTAAAGTTTAGCTTGTTGTCTAATAAAAACCTTAACCATTGCTTCATCTTTTTCATCGCCTTCTTTCAAATCAGTACCGAACAAAGCATTATATAATTCAAATATATCATTGGCTTCTGGGTCCGTCTCTCTGCTTAACTGCTGTAGTCTTTTTTTGCTGATCATTGGATACACTAAGGATAAATCCTGTAATGCCTCTTTATCTTCAATTTTTATTTCAGTACCTTCAATGTTAATAGTACCTCTTTTTATGTTTTCAGCGTTGTAAAAGTTAGACCCTTTAGAAGCTATGCCATATAACAAAACTTTTTTCCTAGCTATTTCTTTTTCTGATATTGAAGTAGTCTGTGATTTTATTTGATTTAAAGCTTCTGTAATAACTGTTCCTCTTGTTAATAGACCGTCTTTTCTAACGGCAGGGCGTAAACCTAGAAACCCTTTACCTGTAAAGCCTTCTGCAATTTTTTTAGCTTCAGCAAAGTTACCTTGTTTGACAGCTTTTTCTAAATCAAAGAAATTAGAAGGTTCATAAAATTTAGAAGTAGCGTCATCTACCTTTGTGGATGGATCAATATAAGAAGTAGTAGGTCTAACTCGTTCTATTTTATCTTTAGCTTTTTTCTCTATTGATTTTTCTGCTCCATAAGCTTCTAGTTTTTCTTGGAACATATTAGCGTATTGCTTGTTCCAGTTTTGCATATCAAGTGTTTGAGTTTTTAAAGGAGCGTTAACTACATCTTCACCGTCTACTGTTTTGTAAGTACCTGAACTAACTTCTAAAAATTTATCTTGTCTTAATTGATCTATTTCAAAACCTAACCTATCAGCTTCTAACTCTAAAGTGGGATCAATCTTAACTTCACCGTCTATACCACTTTTAGACTTTACTAGATTGTCAGGTAAAAGTAAGACTGAGCTACGCTTTAAATTAATCATACTAGAAAAACTAGAGACACCAGTAAATTGTTGTGCTACTGTTTGTTTTAATCTTAACGACCCATAGTCTTCAGGCATATCAAACATTGTTTGAGCTTTCTTTACTATAGAAACACCTTCAATACCTTTGACATAAGGATTACTAGACTGCTGTACTTTACCTACTAAGTAATCAAAGGCTTCTTCTTGAGTGCTTATCTCATCACCCTCTTCTGTTGTATAAGTTCCCTTTTTTATCCTACTAAATATATCAGTAGAAAGATCGTCAATATCCTGTAACTCAAGGGCAGCATCTGCTTTTTCTTTATTACCTTTTTGAGTTATGATGTTTTCTATACGCTCTCTCAACCTAGATTCTTCTGCACCGTAGCGTCCAAAAACATCATCATCTTTTATCTTAGGATCGCCTATTTTGGTTGTTCCTACTTTTAAGTGACCAGACGCATATTCAACCCATTCTAAAGCTGCTTCTTCATTTCCCCTTACAGCGTGAGTAACGGCTACATCTTCAATTAACTTAAATAAATCAGCAGGTTTTAAAGCTCCTTCATTCTCTTCCCACCATTCATTTATGTTTTTAATGTTGTTTAACTTTCCTTCACTATCTAAAGTAGACGAAGTAAACAAAACAGACTTACCTGCTCTAATTAACTCCTCAATGTTTTGATCTGCTTTTACTTTATTATAAGCTAAAGAATATTTTTGAATTGTATCTTTTGTAGCTGCATTGAAACCTTGTCTTACTGTAAGATCGTTTAATCTTTCATGTTGACCCTCCATCTCTTTAACAACATCACTTACTACTTGATCCGTTGTTGTCATAGGGTCGGACTCTTCTAAAGCCTTTTGCAGTCTGAGTTGAAAATCATCGTGTAACAAAGCCCCAGCTGCTTTTCTTACTCTTTCTTGATTCCAAGGATTACCTAAAAACGGTATTAAATTTTTTCGTACTGCTTGATCTCCTCTTTTTCTGTTATCTTTAAGTGCTTTGTCTATATCTTCAGCACTTTGATTAGCAAGGTCTTCTATAAATTCTTGTTCTTGTTGCTCACCTATCTGCTTTAACTCACCAACACCTTGTACTGCTACACCTAAAGCTTGAGATAGTTGACCTAGTTTAGATTCTTGCCAAGGAGTAGCTTGTTGAAGTTGTGTTCTAGTTTGCCCTACACTTCCTGGTATAGCTGCTTGTAAAGATGGAACTGCTCCTCCTAATCCCTGTACTACTACTCGTCTTTTCTCAGCCATGTTATTATGAAAACTCCTTGTAAGCTCGTGCTGCTTTTGTTCCTGTTTCTAAAGCTGACAGCAGTAAACTAGGTTTTGACACAGGTTTACTTAACCTCATCATCTCTTGTTGGAATCCAAACCCTTGTTCTTCTAAAGCTAACTCAGTACCTACAGCTTTAAACTCTTGTTGTCTAGCTTGTGCTGATTTAACTCTACCGTACTGTGCGTATAAATCATCAATAGGTGCTTCTGATATAGCTCCTGCTTCTCCCATCGCTGTGACACCTGTAGCAACTCTTTGACTTTGTTCGAGAGCTAACTGCTCCATCTTCCTAGCTTCTGCTTCTTTGTCTTGTGCTTCTCTAAGTCTAGTAGCAGATTGTTCTCTTTGAAAGCGTTGTCTTTCTACAGCTTGTCCTTGTGCTTGATACGCTGCTTGTTGTTTAGCTTGTTGACGCTGTGCTGAGAATTGCAATGCTCCTTGAACACCTGATACCGCTGCCATTGCTATTGCTGGATTACACATAATAAATTACTTCCTCTCTATCTTAAATGACTTATAACCAGGATAATTGCAATCTTCAAAAGTAGCACCTAACCAAGTTAACCACCTGACACTAAGTGTATTAGCTTCCATGACATAGTTTGTTAAGTAGTCAAATCCATCCATTAAGTCATCTATCCACTCTTGTGATTCTTTAACAAATTTCTTCTTTATCGTATAAAATTTCCTAGTACCTAACAACCAAGCTATACCTACATTCCCTCTCGGACTAACTCCAAAGCAAGCTAATAGACCGTCTTGATCTGTCTTGACGCTGTAGCATTTACTGCTTGATTCAAATGATCCGTACACAGCATCTCTAGGGTGGTGCATCAATCCAATACACTCCATCATATCCTCTTCTCGTAAGTCCTCATATAACATAGGAGCATCGAGGTCTGCCATACTAGGTTCAATTCTAACCTCCATATCTTCTACTCCTTGATATAATTGTTGATTCAAACTCTGCTGCTAACAGTTTCACTGGTAAAGCACTAGAAGATTTAATTTCGATAGTGGCATCATTAGGTTGAGCTTGTACGGCAAACTTAAAGAATCCAGTCTCAGGTGTGAATTTACTAAGTGTACTGACAGAAGCTAACAAACTTGGGTTGTAAGTGTAAGTGTATTTATCTCTAAATTTAGGTGTTACTTCTACAGTGAAGTGTCCTGTGTCTGCATATTCAATACTACCGTTACGAATAGTTTGGAATGTGTAATCAGATGCTGACCGTCCACCTCTCTCTGTAGGTTGTTTTAAGTTCTGCTTAGAGAACCTGTATAACATATCATATTCAAATCCTATGAAGAAATCATTGAAATCTAAGTACTCATATCCTTCTTGCCATAGCGGAGCAGCAGAAGCAAAAGCACCAGCTAATCCCCATTCAGGACTTGAGGGAGGTTTATTAGCATCAGTAGATACATGACCTGTAGTACATACATATAACACTTCTTCAGTGTAGCTCTGCCCACTAGACCAAGACGCTGCTGCTTGAGTTGTTGTTATAATCCTCCAATAGCTTTGCCAATCAGCACCTTCTCCAGGCTTCTTAGCTGCGTCTGATGTATGTGTTTGTGTACAGATGTATTTAATATTTCCTACCTGTACAGGATCAGCACCATAACTAACAAAGTCAGCAATCAATCCTTTCACCACTGCTCTTGTATCGTCTGTGTTATCTATGATTAATTCTCTTTTGTTACCATTCTTAGTATATAACGACATACCAGTTTGGAATTTAAACCCACTCTGTGTACCTATTTCAGTAGCGTTGGATATGTTCTGTCCGTTAATATTAACAGTTGAACTCACATACCAACCTAGAAAAGTTAAGAAAGTAGAACTACCTGGAAGTCTATGATCTAACAATAAAGCATAGTTCTTATCACTTTCAACCAATCCATTTTCCATAGGAATCGTTTCAATGTAAGTACCTATACTGTCGGTAGTTATAACATAAAGTGTAGACTCAATGAAGTAGAAACTTCTTACATCCTTAGCAAAAGAGAAAGTCATCCAAGCACTCTGTATCTTCTCATTCCCTTGCCAAAAGTACTTATATACATACAGCTTCTTATAGTCACTATCTGATTGTACAACCACCATATTCTCAGCTGCACTACCTTCCATCCTGACTATGTTAGTAGGTATGTACTTATTTATCTGTTCTGTTATCTCAGCTGATCTGTATGTCTCAGTGTTATTATCTACTGTGTATTCAAGCAGTCCTTCAAAGTTATTTCTTTTAAAGTTAAAGTATATATAACTACTAAGTGCTAACGGACGAATAGTATCCGATACATCAAACTCAGTCACAGGTGATATAGTAACAGTTTTAGGTGTTAACAAATCTCCACCTCTAAGTACAAACTGAGTCTTCGGAGAGAACAACATCAACTTCTCTTGGAAAGCTTGTGCGTGTTTAAGAATACTAATCTTAGTGTGTGATACACCTACATCTATTGGAGCAGAGTCTAACAGAGATTGTGTGGTAGTCCTGAAGAAGTTAAAGTATTCATCTGCTTCAGACATTATAACTCCATCGTTAACCAAGAATCCTAGTCTATTCTTAAAGAAGAAGATGTCATTGATCGTGTTGTTAGTAAAAGAAGGAAATGGATTACTAAAATCATCCCCTGCATTCCTACCTTCCCACTCAACAGTTTTTAAAGTAAACCCTGTAATCTTACCTGTGGACGGAGTAGGTACTAACCTAACAGGCATTGTGTCTTCATCTAAGAAAGAATCTATACCAGTAGAAAGTCCTTTGTCTGTACTATCATTTTGCCATCCTGATGTTTCTATCCAACTTCCTTCTCCAAACTCTTCGTTGTCCTTGGTCTTAAATTGTACATAGTAATCATCTTGGTCTAAATCTGCGTCTCCAATAATCTTAACTCTAAATAAATTGTAACAAGATTTAGGAAGATCAGTGATGCTGTCTACTTCTTTGTAAATAACACCTAATCCTTGATTAGCTAATCCATCAGTGACTCTAACTCTAAAATCTGTATCAGCAGAAATCTTTATAACACTCCCTTGTCTATCTGTAGTGAACTTAGCAGAACTAGAAATAGTTACACCTGATAGAGTAGGGAAAGTACCTGTTCCACCATCGCTGTCATAACTTGTAGTTTTATAAGTAGTTTTAGGTCGTCTGTCTATTGATCTGATATGGGTAGTTGTCGTGGTGTCTCTAGTTGTAGCTTTTATTATTAACCTGAAACCACTTTTATCCACTGCGTTAGGGTCTCTATAAGATGTAGATAAAGTACTGCTAAACCCTGAACCTTTATGAGTTATCGTAGAAGAAGTAACTTGATTTCCACTTATCGTTAACACACCTCCAGCACCGCTTCCTATTACAGCACCGCTACTGTTATATTGAAATACACTAAAAGTGTAATCCCTGCCCCTCCTGTAGCTACTAAATGTATCAGGAAATCCTGAACCTCCTGTTAAACTCAAAGCATCTAAAGTGCCTCCACTTGCTGTAAGCTCATCTATACAAGATAGTAAATCTTTAGCTATAAACTCTGTGTCAGCATGTGCTCCTTTAGGTTCTACATCTGCTGGTCCACTAATATAAGTAGCAGGAGGTACTCCTGCGTTACCGTGAGCTGTGTTAGTATAATCGTGATGAGCACCAGAAGTATTACCTTGTAAAGAAGAAACTAAAGGAACTAACTGACCGTCTAAGTAAATACTGTAAGCTTTCTCATAGTCTCCTAACTTAACAAATATCAAAGCATCTTTATCTAAATCTCTAGTTTTTAAATCGGCATCTGTTTTCTTAGCTACAGTCTTCTTTTTATTAACAAGAAAGGTAGAGTCTGCAATGGTTAACGCTCTAAGGTCTTTGACAGGGTTAAAGTCACCTGACGATACAGATAGATAAGCTTGAGCAGTAGCGTCCTCTACAGTAATAGTCATTGGTCCACCGTCTTCTAAATCAAAAGCTTTTAATCCGTTACCTCTGTCGTAAGTAATAACATATCTATTGTCATTATCTCTATCAACATAGTGAGTAAATATCTCAGCTGTAAGATTAGTACCTAGCTGTGCGTTAACTTGATTTAAGAACCTACTGTTAGGTCTCTTAACAAGTCCCTCTACTACAGTTGACCAAGCATTTATCTGCTCATCACACTGTCCAGGGTATCTTAAATTGTCAGGTTGTTGTGATACACCTTGGGCAAGGTTAGGAATACTGGTGTTAAGCAGTGGCATCTTTACCTGTCAAGTACTCTTAGTACGCTGTAGTTATCAAAGATAGTTCTGTCTGCATTCTCAGAGTCGCTTTCAATAGCTCTAGCTTTTGCTTCTATCTCATCCCTCAAAGCAAATCCTTCTATCTCACGACTGCCTAAGAACCTAGCAGCAAAGATTCTAGCTGATTTAACAGCTATGTAATGTCTAAATTGTTCAGGTAGTTCTTCAAAATCCAACTCAAAAGTAATAATAGCTTTTAAGTCCTTAGTCCAAGTATCTCTGTGGTTCTTCCTGTCGTACAGTGTAGTACCTCTTTGTACAGGATCAGAGTCTGTGTATATCTCAGGGTCTAAGTCTACCTTTAAAGTGTTAATCGGAAGAGTAATCTTACTAGTACTAGAATCTGGTACTAATGGATAATCATACTCTGTATTGTAATGCCATCCTTCTGATTGAATAGCTTTACTAGTTTCTTCTAACGCATGGACTGCTTGTGTAACGGTTACAGGAACACTTGTTCCACTTAAAGTATTAACAGGTGACTCTCCTATTACAGAGATCATAATGTTTACCGCTTCTAGTTTCGTTGTCAGTGCCATAGCTTAATAAATAAAAATATCAGTGAAGGGGAGTGGAACGAATCCAAACCTCCCCAACACCGAAGAGAGAATCCTAAGTTAGGAAACAAGTTCGATAGCACACTCAGGACGGAGGATTCCGTGTCCCATAGCATACTTAGCAACGAACAATGTACCTTGACGCTCAATCTGATATTCAGACTCAGTAGCAAGATCAAGTAACTTAACTGTTCCAACAGCAGCTGAGTGTCCTACGATACCCAAGCTATTGCGGAAGTCACCGTTGTATCCTGCTCCACCTGCACCGAAAACATCATTGCTTGCAGCACCGTCTCCAGTAGTAACAGCTGATAAATCAGTTGATGGAATGTGAGTTGACTTATAGATTTGGATACCAGCTACTTGTGCAATGCTACCAGAAGCAAGTGATCCTGAACCTCCTACATCTTTATTAGCAGCAGAAGTATTGATAGCAACTGCACCGCTACCTCCTGTAATAAGTTTGTAGTATTCACTAGGACGAAGAACTGCAAAGCGTCCATCACCAGGAATATCGTTCTCGTCAAGCTTTTGAGCAGCTGTGAACAAAGCAGTAATTAACTCTGCACCTGTAACAGCAGCTGGAGTACCAGCAACATCACCTGCACTGAAGTCATTGTTAGCAACATCAAGTTGTCCACCTGTCTTACCACCTGTGATAACAGCAGAGCTACGAGCAGCAGCAATGAATGTCTTAGAGATAGCAGTGTCAAATCGAAGTGCAAGAGCTTTACCTAACTCGTTAGCGTAAACTGAACGAATGTCGTAGTGATTCTTTACATCATCAATGTTAGCTAAGAAAGTAGAAGCAACAAGCATCTTATCGATAGTTATTGTCTGTTCAGCTTTCTTAATGTCGCTGAGGTATGTGCTACTAGAACCACCTTCTTCAGCGATGTTCTCGCCTGGTGTGTGGTAATTAGCTGTTGCAATACCTGTTACTGGGAACTGAGCGGATTTACCGTTCTCAATTGTACGAATAGTGTGTAAGGGTTTGAAAACATTGGACTCCTCAAAGGTCTGTAGAATTTCTCCACTGAACTTTTTAAGAAACAACGCATTGTCAGCAGCATCTGAGCCACCAACAGAATTAATCTGACCTACACGACTGGGGTCTGTTATACCTTCTCCTGCCATAATATATGATCTCCTATTTTAAGTTTATAATTGTGTATGTATTTGTTGTGACTTTCGTTAGAACCTTTGATCGAGATTGTCCACCGCAGTGGGTCTTGACATTAGCTTTACTAATTGTCATTTAAAGTAAATTAAGTAGTATAATTCCACCTAAGCAAAGAACAGTCAAGACAATAGCTTTCTCCTTCTTTGTAAGTGAGTTATAAATTTTTATGAGTTTATTCATTTGTTTTGTGCTTTATTGTGAACATAGCGAGTGTAGATTAACGGTACTACATTCCAAAGGATAACACCGATAAGACATAGTTTCAAGAACCCATATATCTCATCTAACATAGAATCAAAGAATCCATTATCCATCTCTTCATTGAGTTGTTGTTGTACAAGTTTTTGTACATCTCCTTCAGTGATTGCTTTTACTTTGTTAGCTAATCCTTTATTCTCTTCCATCAATTTAGCTCCCTCTCCTATCCCCCATCCAAGGGCAGCACCACCAGCAGCAGGACCAGGACCACCTAAAGCACCCACTGTTGCTCCTCCCACACTTCCTGCTAACGGATAAAAAGAAGCCTTGGAACATCCACCTAAAAGAACCAGAACCAACACTGGCAAGAAAAAAGATGGAGTCCAAGGCTTCATATATATGAACCTACCAAATAAAACTACAGGTAATTGTGACTAACTGCGATGCGTCTGTCAATCTCTTCGTGATAACTTTTGTCACCACTCTTGTATCGAGGATCAGACATTGCACGAGCAAGTTCTTGATTAGATTTAAAAGGCATTGTAGATGAACCATTTACAGCACCTTGTACCAACTTAGGAGTAACTCCGTTCTCTGCTTTAAATTGTGCGTATAATCCTTTGGTAGCAAGTTTAGCTTGTTCAACACTACCGTTCTGTACGATGTCATCAAAAGTATTTACTTCTTCAGGAGATAGATTATTAGCAGCCCACTCAGCCATTTGATCCCAATTACCTTCAGTAACAGCTTTGATACTACCTTCTTCACTTTGTTGTAGTGCTTGTTGACCAGCAGCGTAGCTATCTACTAACTCCTTCGGTAACCCAACCTCAGCAAGATTCTTATAGGTCTCTTCAGATATAACACCGTCATTCTCAAAGAACTCTTTACTAGCTTCAGCAATAACAGTATTAGTATTCGTATCTTCTGTATCGGTGTCCTCTTGTTGTTCATCGCTTTGCTCTCCTTCTTCTTGTTCTTGTTCGTTAGCCCCTGCTCCCATCTTCTTTTCAAGTTCACTATAGGCATTAGCCATATCTTCAGGACTCTTGAATTTCTCAGGTAACCACTCAGGTCTATCCTCTTGCGTTTCTTGTGTTTGTTCTTCAGATACTGCATCAACAGCTTCTTCTGACTCTGGGTCAATCTCCTGTGGTGCTCTCTCATTTATCTCTACTCGGTGTAATTCAGCCATATCTCTCTGTTACTCTTCTTGTGGTTGTTGTGATGCCATGTACTGCTCTTGTGCAGCATTGATAGCAGGTGCTACAGCAGGTCCACCCAACTTCATCATCATCTCTTGTTGTTGGGCTTGCTGCATAGCTTGTTGAATTTCTTCTTCTGATTTAATCAGTCCTTCAGTCTCGATACCTAACGCTGTGGCTCTTCTTTTGAAGTAGTCAGATACATTAACATATTGTGCAACTGCTTGTGGACCAACGATTTGATTAGCTCCTGCAAGAAATAGATCAAGCTTTTGTAAATCATTACCTCGTCCTAGTGCTTCAACACCAGTAACAATAGTAGGTTTAACAATGTCTTTAGGTAACTTAGGAAGTCTTCCTTCTTTACTCATCCTTGCCATTAACCTAGTAACGACAGGCATTTGAAACTCTTGTGACAATAAAGAATACAAACCACCAAGTGCAGCTTCCAACTCTTGAGATAACATTCTTATCTCCTCTGCTGTTACTCGTTCTGCATCTCTGACTACACCACTGTTAAGTAGGAAAGCTTGAGATAGTCTATCACTAATCCCATTCATTACTCCTTGTGCAGTACGGAAGTCATTGAACTTGTTAAGTTGTAAGACAGATACATCTCCATCACTACCTTGTACAATTGCACCGTTAGGAGATTCAGATAAAGTCTTAGCCCTGGTTGTACCGTTAGGATTAACCATGAACAATACCTTAGCTGCTGCTGCACTACCTTCGACTATCGCTTTTGTTAACGACTCTAAAGATTTAAGATCACCAATGTACTCCTCTACAAATCCACGACCGTAGTCTTCACCATCTATCCTTGTATAACGAAGAGGTAGGAACGGAGTCTTCTCGATAGGATACCTACCCTTTGACTCTTCAATAACAATTCCTTTTACATCTTGTTGTACTACAAATTCATTACCTTCTCTAACTACAGAGGTGTACAAGTCACAGCTATTCTCTTTCTCTTGACGATATACTTCCTCTCTTACAGACTCAGGTAACATCATTGGAGCAACAGTTTCTTTGATAGCTATGTGTGTTACATTACCCATCGGGTCTCTCTTTACACAGTACCTATCAAGTCTGAATACTCTCATCCCACCTTCATCAGGTAAGTATAACAAAGTATTTCCTGTCACTAATAAATTCTTTAACGCTTCAAACACTCCTACTCGAAATGCTTCTACTTCTACTTCTTGAGATACACTTCGTTCTACATCTGCTAGTGCTTTCTCTAAGTCAGATCGTAACTGCTCTCCTCCCTCTGGTCCTAACTCCTGCTTTGCTTTATCTAATTCATACCTGTCAATAACAAGACGAAAGAATGGAGCGTTAGGTGGTAACAAAGCTAATAGTAATTTAGACGCTAAGTTGTTAACTCCTCTAGCTCCTACTCCTTGATATGGTGTGTAGTACTTAGTAGCGTGACTATGACCATCAGGTGGCATTATGTAAGGTATCGTTAACTCAGATGAGGTACGACCTCGATCTAAGAAAGACCACCTTTGATTCTCTAAGGAGTGGTATAGCCCTTGTGCTGTTTCTTGCATAAGTTTTAAATTACAGCGTCAAGGTCGTACCACTCAAGACCACTTACAACATCTTTTATACTTTCTTCAGTATATTCTGTTTTACCTAATAGGTCGAAGGGTTGCGTACCTTCATATTTAACTATCGCCTGAGAACCATCCAAAGAATATCTCAACAACTCAGAGTTGGTATTTAAAACTGTATCAAAATCTAAACTAGATACTTCAGACTGATTTATAATTACATAGCTTATCATGTTCTTTGCCCTGTTGTGTCTAACATACTACTAGATGAAAGCGTACCATTGTTACCGTTACCAGATTTGTCAGTAATAGTCGTTCCTGTGTCTCCCTCAAAAGTCCACAGCCCGATTAAATTACTTGTTGGAAACACACCTCCTAAAATACTACTTATCTCATTATTTGATAACGCTTTATCATAAATAGCTACATCATCTAATCTTCCGTCTAATCTACTACCAACACCATCATTCCCAAAGGTTAATGGAGCATCGTTTGTTGTTATTGTTGAAGCTCCCTGAGTGCTGCTTAAATTTCCGTTTATATAAAACAAAGTAGAAGTTCCTGAATTAAAAACTATAACTCCGTGATACCATGTTCCTGTACTTAAAGTAGTAGTGTCAGTTCTTAAAACTGATCCGTCAAAACTTACCATTTTGTTTCCGTTTGTGTACATAACATAGTTAGTTCCACCAGCATCTCGTTTGCCTACCAGACCTCTAAAACCTGAAGTGACATCTAGTTGAAACCAAGCACATATAGACATATCACCAGTAACTTGTAATGATAGGTCATCAGGAATAGTAGCTACATCTGTACTACCATCAAAGGTTAAAGTGTTTGTGCCTACACCTACAGAAACTCCGTCATTGAAGTAGGTAAGATAGTCACTACCATCTGATACTTCGATAGCTTTAGTATCTGATCTAAATATACAAAGACCTGTGTTGCTTGCTGCTGGTGCTGCTGAATCTCTAGCGGATTGTGATGCGTAACTTGTTAATGTACTCATGTTAAATCTTAATTGTTGTTATAAATGTACCAATAATTACCGTCCCACACATACAACTTATCGGTGTCTTTAGCGTGGACAATGGTGTAGTTAGGTGCATCCGTATAGGAAATGAAGTCTGCTTCGTTATCAAATACTTGGATGGTGGGGAATGTTAGAGAGTCGTCAAACCCTACTCTTGAAGGACTACCTACTACCCCAAGACTGAATGTCGGAAGAACGAACATACTTAGGAAGCTGTGTCTCCAGCTAAAACAAATACATTGTCAGCATAAGCTACAATACTAGCTACTCCGAATTGAGCATTAATCTTGGTGTGTGATTGTCTGTTGTTAATGGTAGTACCTGAAGCACTAAAGCTAACTTGACCTGCACCTTTCTGAACGAACGAACAATTAAATCCAGCACCTAATCCGCTTGGAACTGTTACTGTAACTGCTGATCCGTTATTAAGGACTACTACCTTACCATTATCACTAGCTAATAAAGTGTATGCCGTTCCTGTCTGATCGTTTATACTTGCGTCAAAGCCTAAGATTGCAGTTCCGTCAAAGTTACCATCTGTTAATTCACCTGCACTGACTGATGCTGTAATACCTGTTAAATTACTACCGTCAACAGCAGGTAAATCACCTGATCCGTTTAGCTGTACTACATTATTAGCACTTGTACCTACATCCTGAGTAGCTGCCGTACCTAATCCACTAATGTCTGTGTGGCTAAGTGTTACTGTACCTGTCCTTCCTGCTACTGATTGAACAGGTGCAAGGGTCATGAGGTTAGTTGCTGTTACCTTTTTAGTGGTAGCTGTACCTGCAATGTCATCCACAATAGCCAATACATCAGCACCATTAGGAGTAGCCAGGTTTGAAAGTTCCGTTATCTTCTTGTTAGCCATTTTATTTAATTATCTATTTCGTTGTCTATTGTGATGCGGTCATTATCCTCAGTCAATAACGCTTGCAGTAACTCAGTAAGTAACATTTCATCTCGTTCATCAAAAGCATAGGTTTCCCCAAACTCAGGACGGATGAAGTTACTAGGAGCAATGACAATGCCATTCGGTTTCTCCTGAGTAGCATATGGATAAATCAAAGACATCTAATTAAAGAGAGTCTGTAGTACCTGTAGCGAATACACTGTAAGTACCATCTGTTCTAGCAGATAGATTAGCTCTTATCTTTTCGTAGTGTCCGTGATCATCTCTGACCATTACTGCTCCATCTGCTGTTACTACTTCAGAGTGAACAACATACCAAGCACCACCGATGTAGGCTTCTATGTCTACCGTACCTCCTGAAGTTACTGATGAAGAAGCGATTACAAAGGTCCAACCCTTAGAACGCTCTACTGAGAATGAACTGCCAGCCCCTGTCGTTGTGACAGATGATAGCAAAGTCTTTTTTGAGAGTGTGCGAAGCATGATAATATATAGTTATTAGTTAATAAAAATTTGTTAAGACATATTAACACCAGTACCGCCTGAAGTACCACCTAGTGTAGGTCTAGCAGTTCGTGCTAACTGAGCTTGTGCTCCTCTTCTTCTCTTCTTAGGCTGTGTTTGTCTAACAGTCTTAGGTGCTTCAGCAACAGGAGGTGGTGGTGGCGGTGGTGCTGGAGGTGGTGGAGGAGGAGGAATATCTGGTGTTGACATACACATAGTTAGTCTTTTGTTAAGATGTTTTGTTGAAGCTGTTCGTTATAAGTTTGTCTTAGAAATCTAATTACAGACACTTGTCCACTTTTAAACCAAACATCTTTTTCTGTGTTCGTCAAGTCAGGACATTTATCAGGAAATAGTTTCTCTAATCTTTTAACTAAAGTTTCACTTATAGCTGGTAGTAGTTCTTCTTCGTTATTCATCATCATCTGTATTAGTCCATATGTATATTGGTGTCATCTCTCCTACATAAGCACATCCTATGTTGAAGTCAAAGTATTCTATCGCTTCTTCCATTGTCATGTTACTAGGTTCTTGCATCATCTTCTCTAACATAAGTTCTATAGCGTACACAAACTTACCTTGTTTATAATCCACACCTATAATAGCTTCATCAAATCCATCAGCTTTTAAAGGTTCGTCATCTTTTATTGGTGCGATCATTTGTTTATGTAACTCCTGTCATCTAGTTCTTGTGGTAAGTTACCTTTATTAATTTGATCTTCGGTCCACAGGAAAGCACTGGCATTCCACAGTATAGCACCTGCGTGATCTTCCTTGTCATCTCCTTCATTCAACGCTAACAGATGTCTATTCATACTATCTATTAATCTACTTAATGGGAATCCGTTGTGCCAGTTGTTGTCTCCGTAGAGTCTTCCTCCGTCTTCAAATCGTTTGGCAAGGGATCGAAGGGCGATTGGAGGAATAAGGCTGAATCGTCCTCGTCCAGTAGCCCTGTCACGCTGTGCACCTGTGATGTAATTCTCCTTTTGTCCGTGGTTTGGTAGTTCTTCGGTGTCCATAATTTTGTTATTTGTTTTTGTTTTTTATTGTATTGTTCTTTTCTTAGTAGTCTTGCCATCCAAGCATTTGTTAAAGCATCCTGTTCTGTCTGTCCCTTCTTCTCATACAAAGCAACAACAGATTCCCAAGTGTATCCGTTATCATTCAACCATCTCTCAGCTGCAACAGGACCAACTCCTTTGACTCCACTGAATCCATCCGTAGAATCTCCCATCAATGTCTGTATCAAGTGGAAGTTATCTGCTTCTTGTTCTGTAGGTTCGTGATATTCTTTTTTGTTATAGTCATAAAATATTCCTGGTACTCCTTTGAAGTCCTTGTCTATAGATACTATTACTCGCTTGTCTTGTCTGTTAGGTCTTTCAGTAGCAAGGATACTTAGTATATCATCTGCTTCTATGTTAGCCCACAGTTGTGCGTCTAGTTCATTGATCATCCATTCCTTCATAGGTTTTAAGATGACAGGTAACACTGACTTCCTTCTGTTAGACTTGTACTCAGGGAATAGTTTCCTTCTGAAGTTTGCTCTGTCACTTAACGCTAACACTACTTCATCAGCTTTGAGTAAGTCTTTGAATTGTTCTATCCTTCCAATGACTCGTTCCTTTGCTACTGTCATGTCTGCGTGTACAGTCCAAAGCTCTTCTTCCCATTGTATATTTTCTTGTGCTATGATTGACGATTCAAATGCTAATACATCTGCGTCAATTAGTATGGTTGTTTTACTCATAGAATATGCTCCAGTTCTCTTGGTATTTTTTATATTTTGATTTACTATCTGGTAGGATGTTTAACTTTAGTGTTACTCCTTTTATTTCTTCTCTCGGTATCATCCACCAAGTTTGCTCAGGTATAATATAACACCCGACAACATCTATTGTTTCACACATAGTATCCTTACTCTTACATCCTGTCCCACTATTTATACAGTATGTATTAACAGATGACTTCCTGCTTGAAGCTTTGATCTGAACTTTTAAAGTACCTGCTGGACAAGTAACAATAAAGTCCCAAGGCATGGGTGTGGTAGGTAGGTGCGGTTCAAAGTTTCTTTCTAAACACTCTGTTATAAACCTAGACTCTGCTATCGCTCCTATTCGTTGTGTGTTTGATGAGGGCATAGGAAATGTTAGGTCAACTGTATCGTACAATTCGGCAACCTTCAAGTAGTAATCGTGTTCAAGCTCTAGTGTGTCTCTGCCCATGACTTACCTATCTTATACTCACCATCCATAGGACAGTTCAACTTTAAGTCTTTACCTGCTGCTTGGATTGCTTTGATTGCTAACTCTCCGTATGTCTCAGCTAGGTCAGGTTTAACTTCAGCTTGGAACTCATCGTGGATATTACCAACAAAAGAATATTCCCTACCGTGTTGCCATCCTAACTGCTGTAGTTTGTTGTGTAACTTTATCAGTGCTACCTTCATAACCACAGCACCTGCTGATTGAAGTAACATATTAAGTGCAGCGTGTTCTGATCTGACAGGTAATACTCTACCATCTAGTCCTGTTAAACAAGCAGATCGTCTGACTTTCTCCTCTATCTTTAGCTTCAATATCTTTAACGCAGGTAAGTTAGACAGGAACTTCTTCTTTAAGATTGCTCCTTCTCTTGCTGAACCTTCCACTATCTGTCCAATCTTTGCGTCACCTGCACCGTATAAGAATCCATAGATGAATGTCTTAGCTTGGTCTCTCGTCTCTAACTTAGCAGCTTGTTGATTAACTGTGTGGATGTCACCCTCTAATATATTCCTAGCGTACTCACCACCATCCCAAATAGCTAGGTAGTGTGCCAGCATTCTTAACTCTAACCCACTAGCGTCCACACCTACTAATACATTACCGTTAAGTGGGATGAATAAACTTCTACACTCCTCACCGTACTCTGCTCTTGTAGCTGGTACTTGTGCTAAGTTAGGTTTGGAATGTGTACATCTACCTGTGACTGCACCGTTTGTATTGACTCGTCCGTGTATTCTCTTATCTTTTACTAATTTAAGCCACCCATTCTCGCCTTCAGCCAAAGCTCCTAGTCTTTTTACGACTAACAGATACTCTAGCAGAAGCTTGGCAGCTGGGTGGTTTATCTTTTTAAGAGTAGGTTCATCCACCTTTATAGTCTTACCGTCTTCACTGACAGGTATCTCATATCCTAGTTCTTCAAAGCGTTCTTTGATCTGCTTCCTGCTACCAGGATTGAAAGGTATGATCTCCTCCTTTACATCAAGTGCTTCAGCTTTGTTAACTAAGTTCTGTACCATACCTCTTTCTTTTAGTATAGCTTTTAACTTTGCTTTTGTAGGTGCGTTGATTACTTCTACTCCATCCATGTGTTCAATAGTTAATGCGTATCCCTTCGGAGTCTTCATCTTCTTAACGGTAGGTTCAAACATAGCTTGTAGTTTATCTTGTAGCTTTGCTCTTAACAGGATCAACTTTTGTTCTAACACTTCTGCTGCTGCTATATCAAACCCAAACCCTGTACTTTCCTGTAAGCGTATGATGTAAGCGAACCAATGTTCTATGTCTACCATCTTCTTACTGGGTTCTTTACTAAGGAAGTGTTCGTACAAGGTCTTGGTAACAAGGACATCTCGTTCACAGTACTTCTTCATCTCATCATTGTAGCTGTCCCAAGCATCTTCGTTCTCTCCGTAAGTAAGCTTTAACATCTTACCCATCCTGTGTCCCCAAGCTTTCAAGCTGTGACTACCAATCATCTTAGGATCAAAGTCCTTTCGTTTGAAGTCATCCTCTCTAAGGTCAGGGTATATACACCTACTCATTACCAGTGTATCTTGTACTTGAACTAATGGAGGGTAGAAGTCATACAACTTAGCTAACACAGGTAGGTCAAAACCTACGATGTTATGTCCGATGATCTTGTCAGCTTTTGCTAACATCCTTGTTCCTTCCTTTATCCCATCACCACTAAAGGTAATCATCTTACCTGCTATTGGATCGTAGATCGACAAGCAATGACAGACCTTGAGGTCACTCAGATTAGTGAAGTCCTCTATGCCGTTTGTTTCTATATCAAAGAATAGTATTTTCATATTGAAAGGTCTGGATGTTTTTTTCCGTGAGTTTCAAGCAATTTTTTATTCTTTCTAATATGACCTTCAACAATATTACTAAGTGCTTCATGTAACGGTTCGTATCCGAGTAAATCCATAGGATAGTAACTCTCCCTACTGATGTCACCAGTTAACTGAATGCTTCTATGGAAGCTTCTTTCTGCCTCACTTATCATGTCTTCTACTATATAATCTAATTCTTCTTGTGTTATTTTCATATTATTAAAACGGACTCGCTCCGCTGTTGGTTGTTGTTGTTTTGTCTTTGAATACATTCTCATCTTCTGTGTACCTGCCACTGTCTTGATCATATAACAAGGTAGTAGCAAGCCCAGTCTCACCTGAGAATCTATTCTTTAAGACTCTTACTTTTGTTTCGTTATTGTTTTCTTTTTGTTGATTTCTCTCCAATCCTATTACCATATCACTGAGTTGTGGTATCGAATGACTACCTCTCAGGTCTGATAACCTAGTGACTCCACCCTCTTCATGTCCTCCACCATTCGGTGGTCTTCTAAGGTGAGATACTAACACCATTCCACATCCTGTCTCTTCCACTAAGCTTCTAAGTTGTGTCATCGTGTTATCAATTAACCTTCGTTCATCATCACCTTGGATACCACTAACTACAATAGATAGATGGTCAAGGAATATCCACTTACAACCTAATCCTTTGCACAGGTACTTGATCTTACTTAACAGGTTATCACTCTCCGTACTTCCGAAGTGGTCATAGGTATAGAAGTTCTTGTTACCCATTGTCTCATCGAATGCTTTCCGTAACTCCTCCTCCTTCAAATCATTCTCAAGGTGTAACGGTTTGTTAAGATGGATACCCATGATACCAAGTGCAGTTCGTCTGACTGATTCTTCCAGTGCTATATAACCTACTGTCTCTCCAAGTCCAAGGAGATGGTGACATACTTCACGACAGAACAAGGACTTACCTATCCCTGATCCAGCACAAAGTGTCACCAACTCCCCTCTCCTCAGTCCATGTGTCATAGTGTTGAGTGAAGCATACGGATAGGGCTGACATTCAGAGGTGTCCTCCTTTATAACAGCTTGCCATATGTCCTCACCACTAACTATCCCATCAGGTCTATACTCTCTAGCTTGCCATAAAGCTGTCACCAACTCCTCGCTACGCTTTGCCACTAACATATCGTTAGCATCTTTAAGAGGTAACTCTGCAATGTGTGCTTTTCCTGGTGTCAATAGTGCAGCACATTTTGCTGCTCCATCTCTCCCTGGATCATCATTATCAAAGCAGAAGATTACCTTCTCAAAGGACTCCAACCAATCGATAGCTTGTGATACATACTTCTTTGCTCCACCTGCTCCGTTAGGTACAGATACAACAGCCCACTTGTTACCGAATGCTTGGCTTACAGATAGTGCATCAATCTCACCTTCACACACTACCACTCTTCTTCCACCACTACTCCAAAGGTGCTGTCCGTATAAGCCATACAGCTCTCCTTTGATTGAGAAAGTTTTGTTAGCGAATCGTAGTTTCTGTGCGACAAGTGCTCCGTTCCTACTCTTGTAGTTAGCTATGTGAACTGGTTCTCCGTTGTGTGTACCAATCTGATAGCCCCACTTCTGACAAGTCTCCTTAGTTAAGTTCCTCCTAGCTATCTCCTGTGCTTTACCTGTGATAAATGAGGTGTCGTTATTAGTTGTAGGTATTGTCATAGTTTGTTGTCTGCCTCGACTGTATGAATCACAGCTGAAACATTTTGTGCTTCCGTCATCGTTGACCGCAAGAGCGTCACTCGATCCACACTTTGCACACTGCTGATGCGTTCTAGTGAAAGCCATGACTTTGGTATTTGTTTATGTGCATATAATATTCCTTTCTTTTCACACCACATGGCATAGGTAGTCTTGCTACCCTTACGAATCTTGTTGTATGCGTTTTGAAATAACAACCTAATATCTAAATCAGGATGTTGTTGTTTGATTAACAGATGTTTAGACCTGTCCTCCGTGACCCACCTACCTTTAGTTTCAATAATGATTCCATTAGGTAAGATGAAGTCAGGAGTATAGGTACTAAGTCTCTCGTACTCAATGACTAACGACTCGTAAGAGTAGCAGACCCCACACCTTTTAAGTTGGTTTGCTATTCTCTCTTCAAAGCCCGACCTAAAAGTCTGCCTTAATGATGTCTTCTTCTTCTTCGGCATCGAGTGCTTTTTCGAGTGATTCACCTCCGTTAACATAGCCGCCTTCAACTTCAGTAAACCCAAAGCTTTCAGCTGCTTTATCACTGAGACCACCATCTCCTAACTCGATGACTTGGACTGCTAACAAATCAAGGCTCATTCCAAACCCAGTCGATGCGACATACCAAAACCTTGGACGCACTGCTAACTTTACCTTTGATCCACCTCTTACCAATGTATCCTTTAAAGGTTTACCTTGTGAATCATACAAAGCAATAGACTTTGCAGCTCTTGGGTCACCGTTCTTATAAGTACCAGGAAGTACATTCTTTAGTTTTGCTTTGACTACCCAGTTACCTTCATCATCTTCACGCACAGGTGCATCAGATAGTTTTAACTTTTTCTTTCCTAACTCCTCTAACTTAGCTTGATATTCAGCATCAAATAAAGGTTGGAATTGTAGGTTCAAAGCATCTGCTTCTTCCTTTGTTATTATTATATCACAACTGTACTCACCTTCATCGTTAAACCTAGTGTTAGGTGTGTTAACATGTGGATACTTAGCTGTACCTACTGGTGTCACTGTTTGTGGGTGTCTTGTTCTAGCTTTAATCGCCATCTTATCTCTCCTTCTATGTGTTTTGTTAATTAAGAGAACATATAAGTGCAGTCGTTTAGTGCCGACACATCTAATGTGCCAAGTTCAAAGCTGTCTGTCACTTCGGTGTTCCCTGATTGTTTCAATAACTCACTCTTGAACTTTCCTGTGAGGTCTTGATTAAATATCTCGTGGTAAATCTCTCTTAAATCTTTGTGCATCTTCGGTGCGTGTGTACTGTGCGTAGCAAAGCAGTCATGTATAGTTGTTATATCGTAATCAGATTTGCAAGCTAAAAAATGTACGACACTTGCATCAATACTGTGTATGTAGTTGGCAACCACTGCTTTAGCTTGTCTTTTAGGATCAACTTTATCTGTGTTCTTTCGATAGTTAAGTGTAGTCTTTTCCATTCCTAACACAGAGAACAATCCAATCTGTACGGTCTCGTAGATGTGTTGTTGAATCTCAATTCCGAATGGTGTCTCCCACTTTAAAGTATCTGGACAAGTAAGAACTTGTGCTTTGATCCACTTCATAAAGTTAATGTGGTTCTCTAACACAATATTAGTTTGCTTGTTAACAATTGTGGACAGGTAAAGTAAAGCTTCTAAGTACTCACTCTTTCCGAACGGATTACTCCTACCATTCTTCACCTCTTTTAAAAACACACTCTCCAACTCAAAGGTACTAGTGTATCCATTCATACCAAAAGGTTTAGTCATTACTATTCTCTTCGTGTATCTTCTATCTATCCCCCACTTTAACCAATCACCTGCCAAACTATTCTTACTCTTTTGTTTGTGTAAGCTTTCGTTCACCCGATCTGCGATGTGTTGATATACATCCTGTGGTGGTAGGTCAGGTACTAAGTTTGTTAGCTTGCCTATCTCCTCGTCCTTTAACAACAGCGATAGTATTTGAATACCGTTACAACTTGCATCCATCCTACAAGGTAGGTGAGTAACAAATCCATCTCCCTCCTTCTTATACTCAGCATATTCAAAACAAAAAGCCAGGAAAGCCCAAGGCTCAGATGCGTCTTGCCATAGCTTATAGGTTCGAGGGTCTTCAGCTATCGTTACAATCTCTTTAGTGTTGTTTTCTATCCAAGCTATGCGATCCTCAAATGTACCCTTTCTCCCCCATACATTCGCTCCGTGTATCTTTAACCACTTAGCATCTTCCTCACACTTAATTGGTACACCTCGGTAAAACTCCAAGCAACTCCTACCTAGGTCACAGCTTTGAGGACTGACAAAGGATGGTACACTATACACTCTACCTCGGTAGTCTACCTGTACTGGAAAGTAAAACTTCTCCATCTTTTCATACAACTTTGCAACATACATGATCCGTAGTGACCTCATCCTTCTACCACTAGTCTCTAAGTTCCAGTCGTGTACATACTTTGCTTCTCTTTTCCACGCTGTGAATGCTTCAGGGTCTGTTTGTTTGAGGTTCTCAATAGGTTCAAGGACAGGTAACAAGTCTCGCTTTTCCATAGTACCTATTGATACATCTCCCTCCCAAGCCCATAACATTATATCGTGTACCTTCTTGTTTATTCGATACGGTACTTCTTGAAGTCGGTTAAGTGGTTCATACAACTTACTCAAGTCTCTGTTCCGTAAGTCAAATGCTTTCTTCATTATTGGTAGGCAAGGTAAGTCATCACTCATGTACCCACCTCCGTAATTACTTTCCCACCTCAAAGGTTCTTCAGTTGTAGCCAACCAAAACGGACGGAGTGACTCACTGTTCTCATCAAATTGTCTAACCCATTCCTGTAGCTGTGGATTAGGTGCTATCTTTTTAATTGTTGATCCCCTCCTAGTCAGTGTACTCTTCAAAGTAAAGAGGTTTGTTTGCATCCTTATAGTCTCTAACAACCAAGCACCAATCTTTGCTTTATTTGTTTTAGTCCACAGCGTGAAGCGTTCGTACCTACCCTTACTGTGTAAGTTCTTTTCTTTATCCCAGAACTTAGATATATACTGCTGTCTACTACGGACATTTTTCCTATCCCTTTGCAATAGCTTCCAAGTATTCTTGTCCACATAATCTTTAAAGTAACGGACTCGTACTTCATCCTCTATAGACTTAGCTAGTTCAAAGGACACATAAGCAAAGGTCATGTCATTACCATCCAGTAAATCAAACGATCTTTTAATTGCTAACAAAGCTACTTCATCTGCTTCTAACTCCCACACTAAAGGTAACCAAACAGGACAAGGTGCGTGTACTTGTGAGCAATCATCAAAGAATTTCTGTATCACATTAGCTACACCTTCGTGCATCTGATCAGCTAGTCTAGTATAAGCAGGTGTCTCGGATGATAACTGGTTTTGTGTTCGTAGTTTCTTAGCGTTCCTGTACCTAGCCTTGCCAAGCTCAACCATCGATGCAGTTAAGTGTTCACTACTCATGTTCTTTTTTTCTTGTTCTTATTGGTGAAGTCAAACTCATGCTTTGGTTTCTTCCTTGGTCTATCCGTTCGTATTAACTTACCATTCTTATCATAGCCAAGCTCATTGTTCTGCCAAAAGAGATCAAACTTTTCAGCTACTTCGTAAGAGAACTGCCTTGAGTCAGCAAAGAAGTACGATTCAAAGTCCTCGTAATTATGTGTCACTATCTTCTTCTTCCTCTTCGTAGTCTATATCAAAGTCAATGAGTCCTCGATGTCTACTGATGTCTCGTCTTATTTCTTGTTTGTACTCCCAACGGAGTTCTTCTAGTTCTATATCGTTATCTTCGTCCATAATGTTTGTGTTAATAGTTAAAATAAAAGGTGACCACATTGCATCACCAAGCTTGGATCAATTCATTAAGGTACTAATATCTTAGGCATAAAATTAGATTCATGTAGTTTAAACACCTTAGCAGTCTCACCTTTAATATACTTATTCCAAGTCTGTATTCCTCCCATAAGTACCATAAAATGTGTGACAGGTTGAAAAGCGTGTGCACCTGCTCTAGCTATCATTTTATCTATGTACCTACGAAAGACATAAACTGGATCGTTCTCTGTTAAGTCTAAACCTTTCAATAATTTATCAACAATAAAGATGTCAGCTTGTGTTCTCCCTTTGTTATCCACCTCTACAATTAAACTAAATTCTTTGATTTGCTTAGTTAAATAATAATGCAATGCAATCGTAGAAGCCATAGGTAATTGATAGTATTTTTTATGAGCACTAACAAAATTAACAGAAGATTCAATACCTGGATACTTATCTAAGACTTCCATTATTTTGTATGTGGGAACCCATACTCTTGAACTGCCTCCCACTATGTTAGGTAAACCATCTTTAGAGTTAATCTTTTCAAGTACCTGTAATGTAGAAGCTAATGCAGTTGTATTTTTCTTACCTTCAATAGCTAACACATCTGCATTGTTTCTTTTTCTACCCACATCAAACACAGCAAAAGTATCAGGGTCAGTATGGTGGTAGATAGTACCCTCAAACGGAATGCCTGATAAAATAGATGCCATCAATCGATGTTGTCCGTCATCTAACTTACCATTACAAAAACTAAGCTGTGAACAAGGTTTCCAATCGCCAGCTCTCATCGCTTTTGCATACAACCTTGCTGTATCCATACTTAAAGGACGATTGCTACACCTTTCTTTAAATATTCTTTCTGCTAAAGCAGGTTGTATGATTGCTATTTTAGTTCCGTTTCTATTTTCTGTTTTGATTTTATATTTAGTATTCATTGTTTTTATTTTTGGTTGTTGTTATTATTATACTCATCCAGTAAGTGCTGAAGGGACAGGTAAAGTGGAAAGTATTTATGGCTAGTGTACTCGTTGTTGTCTAACTTATCTTTAAAGTAAGTGTCAAAGATATAGTGCATGGTTTCTTCTATCATGTTTCTAGGTTGGTTAATATATTTGAAATCTTTTGGTGTTATCTCGGTTTTCATAGCTCTTCAAAAACTATTTTTCTATTTCCATTTTTATTATAATGAAATAAAGATTGTGTTCTATCTGTATCTATTGAATGATACTTAAATTCTTCAGTAGGTGGATTGACAGCATAACAAGCAACATCCCAAGACCATGTGCTAGGATCAGTATATTCACACTCTACCGAACCATCTTGTTTAACTACGCACCACTCGTCTCCACAATAGATATTATAATCGACAAAAGTGCCATCTTCTAGTTCGTAGCTATACCAATAGTCAAAGTTATCTCCTTCGGTTTTAACTTCGGGATTAGCTTCAACTTTTTTGATGTGAGCTAATGCTAAATCAATAATAGCTAATCTAACTTTTTCGGGTGCTTGCCAAGGTGTTTCTAATTCTATCATAGTGGTTTGTCCTCCCTTTCAATGCTTCCATCTTTATCGTAGCCATAGCCTAGTTCTTCCATGATCCAAGCCATACCAGTCTTAACATCATCTTCACTATATTCTTTATCAGATGCTTGTTCATTCCATTCATGTATCGCTTCCCATACTACCTCTAAGGATTCTTTAATACTAAAGTTTGTTGGTTTATTATTCATAATTTTATTGTTGGTTGATTGTCGGATCACTCCTTCGATGGTACTGTATCCTTGGTCAAAGTTACAATGGGGCGTGAGCGAGGAAAGGCAAGTCAAACATATATCCCCTTCCTGATCACTGCCTCGTAAGGTTATACCACACTTATTACAAGCTTTCATGGTTCTCTATATAGGAAGCCAAGGGAAAGGATTAAGATAAGTGCGTACATCAATAGCATTTCTAAGCTCATTATATTAGTTCCAGTTGTTTAGTTGTTTTAGGTTTTATTGGTTCATCTGCGTATCTAATTTCATTTAAAATGTGAGCAATAACATCGATAGTCCATCCATTACCAAGCATCTTAAACCTTTGGGTATTACTTACTCCTTCAGTATAGTTATCTGGTACACTTTGCAATCGTTCACATTCTACAGGTGTGAGTCTACGCTTTAGTTCTTTAATGACTCCATAAGGTACTCCTTTGTACATATTAGCAGTTAAACAAGCTGACTTGCCATCTAATGGATTTGTGTGGTATTCCCATCTAGGTTTTCCATTCCTTAATCTACTCATATAATCAATAGCTTTATCGGAAAGGTAAAACTTTTCCTCCACTTCATCCTCTAATATATCTTTTAACACAATACCTCGATCGATAGGTTGTACAACATTAGGTATATTAGTCCAGTAAAGTCTTGGTCTATTTTGTGCAGTAAGTAAGCGAGAATTAATTGCAATAGGTTCAACTCCTAAAGTGTCGGTTATTATTTTCTCCCATTCCTTTTTCATCTTTACATTTTCAAGTAAAAAGTAGGTTGGTTTGGTTTCTTTCAGTACACGTACAAACTCCCAAAACAATTTACTCTTACCTTCCATACCACTACCATCACCAGCGTTCGAGAAAGATTGACAAGGACTGCCTCCAATTAACAGGTCTATCCTGGGCAGGTCACTACCTTTTACATCCAGGACACTTCCAATATGTTTTGTATTAGGATAATTCTTTCTTGCTATCTGCATTGCGTACGGATCAATCTCACTAGCAAAGTAGTTGTTAACTTTAATACCTAAAGTATCTAAAGCGAGTTGCCCACATGACATACCATCAAATAACGAAAGTACATTGTCTATTTCTATATCTATTTTCATATAGCTTTTGCGTGTGTAAATGTCATACCTAACATCTTAGCCAAGGTAAAGCCTGTCTTGCTCGCTTCTTCTGCACTTCGTGCTTCAACCTCGCTTATAGCTCGCTGTTTAATGATTCCACTAGGTAAGGTATGATCAGCGAAAAGCTGATAGTTCTTTAATGGCTTTCTGTGTTTCTTTCTTATTTTCATGGTTTTATTTATTGGTTTGGTTATAGTGTTTTAACATATGCTTCTATTGAGTCATACATTGACTGGTCAACTACATAATATTCTGACTCCTTAAATTTTTTCATGTGGTATTTTATTTGTTCCCATGATGCATCGCATTCAATGAATCTAAGTTGATCTGTATAGGAGTCTAATAAATGGCTCATTAAGTAATGGTTATATGCTTCTTCTTCTTTCATATTATTTCTTTCTATTTAATTTCTTTAGTTCCTTAAGAACACTTTTATATTGCTCAATCTTTTCCTCATGGCTACTCGCTCGCCCAGTGAACAAGTGCGGTAGGTCTTTCATGTGCCATTGTATATATACCTCCTTGTAATCGCTTACAATTCGGTAAACAAAAGGCACTTCGTCTATGTATTCGGTTACTGACATGACTATTGTAGTTCTTTTAAAGTTTCAACAGCTGTATTATATCCAGCTTTAACCTTTAAATAATCTCTTAGGCTAAAGTTGTCAGGATCGGTTTCCATATCATGTAATTGTCGACTCGCCCAGTCTCTTTGATTCTTTGCATCAGTAGAGATTTGTAGTTTACGCCAATCGTTGTTGGTCATTTTAGGAAATGTTTTTGATAAGTTCATAATGTTTTTATTTCTTTCTATGTAGGTTATTGCGAGCAAATCCAAATCAAGACAGCCCATGAAGTCAATACTATTACTGGCGAGATCAGCCATATGGTTATTTGTTCTTTGCGTGATGGTTTTAAGGAGTCCCATGTTTGTTTGGGACAGGAATGATCGATATTTGATTTTTTCATATTGGTTAAATTGTCTTATAGGAATTTCTTAATATCTCTATGCCTTCGATAAAAGCCCATAACTGATCGTATAATTCTCTTTTTGTTCTTGCAGATATATGTCTACGGTTTCCCCTATCGGTTGCCATGTAATAATGATTCTGAGTTTTATACCAGTCAAAAGTTTTTTGTGGTATCAATTGGTTAATTCTTTTAATAGCAGAATCTAAATCTTGGTTTGTTGTTCTAGTTGTCATGTTTTTATTGGTTGTTGGTTATTAATTAGAGATTGCTTGCTCGATTGCTCTTTTCTTTTTACTTCCATGAGGATTAATCCAGATTGACTTAGCACCAATACGATTGCCTTTGCAAAGTTGGCATTGGTCACATGAAAGACCTTTACTATCGGCAAGGCATTCAATGGTGTCCTTTGGTTGCTGTGGTGATACATGGAAATACCTAAGATTCTTTTCCTTTGCTCGCCTTACAGAATCGTTTGTCTCTGTTGATGCCATGAAATAATTACCGTACGCTGTAGCACGTTCTTTAGACATCTCTTTCCAGTCGTGAAAGTAACCTGTCCATCCGTCACAGCTTTCTGTAATCATCTTAATAATACTTAAAGGAATCAAAGAAGGGTTGCCATATGCACCAAATCTAACCTTTCTACCGTTGAAAACACTATCGTATAAGAAAGGATCCAATTTAGGATACTTATTTTGCTTATATGCTTTCCAAATACTATTTGGAGCTTGTCCTACATTGACATAACAGCCATTCCCCGACGCAAACTTGCACCCTGTACAAATTGTTGACGCATCAAGACCGCTTTTAACTCCTTCTACTGGACTATGATCAGATAACAAAATCCATAATTGAATCATGTTACCTGTTTTACGATTAGAAGTTTTAAGGGTAGCAATAACAGCAAACTTTTCGCCGTTCTTGGTTCCCTCATGTATTAAAAATCCGTTGGGTTTCATGATGCTATCCAATCGTTTTGATGTTTAAATCTATATTGAAATGAGTACCTATCAGGTCGATTTTTAATTAATCTTGATCTCAATAATTTGCGATAGTTTAACATAGATTCCTCTAAATTTTGGCTTTCACTTGTGATCCAATCGCCATTTAATCGATATCGAGTTAATAAAGTTTTATAATCGTTTTTCATTTTAATATTTATATTTTATTGATTTGATAAACATAACTGGAATTGATCCAGTCAGCTTGGTTCATGAAAGAGTTATTTACTTTAATGTAAGTAATACCCTTTTCTAATAGCTCAGTATCAGCTATAGAATTCTTTTTGATAAAAGCTTTACAACTGGATTTGCAATGGAATGAGATAATAAACATGATTTGTTTTTCTATTTTGTAATTAATAATTTGGTTCGAATTCAACTATACCACAGCTGTCAATAGCTATAATTAAAAAATCAGTAGCTAAATTATTGATAATCAATGGATCTACAAAATATTAAAAAAGTTTTAACAAGATAGTTTTTATAGAGTTAAAGCGAAAAGATTTCTTGTAAAGCTATAACTGGCAATGTCTTATGAAAAGATCAAAGGATAATTTGTAGTGTTTAAGCGGTGTTGCGTATAAATGAATAATATTTCAATGATTTCAAAAAAGATTGAAAATTAAACAAAGAAGAAATAACAAATTTACAAGTGAAGTCATGACGTCATGCTTTCAAGCTGTCATTACATAAATAACAATTACTTAATGCAAACTACTTGCAATAAGGATAGATTATTACCTAAGTCGTTGATCATTAACAATTAGACATAATCCATATTGTGCGATTTAATGTCATAAACCTATTGATTGCCAGAGATTTACGAAAAGTATTAATTACTTATTTTCTAACACTACCCTACCCACAGCTATTTTTTAGGGTGTACCAAGGGGGTTTTTTACGACAGCGTATATAGCGTAACCCCTTCAGATTTTTTCACCAAAAATTAAACCTCTTCATCATCATCATCATCTAGGTCTATTTCACTTCCAAAGTCTATAGTTAACGAATCCATAACCGCTAACTTGGAAGCCTCGATACAGCCTATAAGAGTTTCATCGTGTAAGTCGTACTCACTTTT
>Ga0209630_10000755_pt1 | contig 36814 bp, 36 predicted proteins | sample COG_01_FD_184745 | JGI IMG/M metagenome (GOLD analysis project Ga0209630, IMG submission 184745) | Pelagic Microbial community sample from North Sea - COGITO 998_met_01 (SPAdes) (version 2) | ecosystem: Environmental > Aquatic > Marine > Neritic zone/Coastal water | place: Helgoland, sampling...
TATCTAAGATAAGCATTCTACTAAATACAATAGATGTGAAACAGAATATAAGTATCTTAACTTTTTATATAAAAAAAAAATAAACAATATTCCAAATATAATTAAATTATATCCAAACAAAAAAAAAATTTTATTTGGATATATTGAGGGAAAAAAAGTTAAAAAAATATCAAATAAAGAATTAGATAGTTGTATAAATTTTATTCATAATTCGAATAAAAATTTAAAAATTGATAATTTTAATTTTCAGTTAGCATCTGACGCATGTACAAAATTAGATGATCATTTTATGTGCTATGAAAGAAGGTACAAACAACTAGTTAAATTATGCAAATTAAATTCAAGTCTTATAAGTAAAAAAACTTTCAGACTGTTAGATTTAATTCAAAAAGATTATATTTTATTAAAAAACAGTAAAAATTTTTTTTTAATGAAAAATGATGGTAAAAAATTAATTAATAACTTGATACTATCTCCATCAGATTTTGGATTTCATAACTCAATAGTGAAAAATAATAGGTTGATATTTTTAGATTTTGAATATTCTGGATGGGATGATCCAATTAAGTTCTTATGTGATTTCATATTAAACCCTGATTATCATATATCATCTACACAGGAAGTATATTTTGTTAATAGATTTAAAAATTTTTTCCCAAAACTAAATATTGAAAAATATTATTTTTTAAAACAGGTCCATTTCTTAAAATGGATTTGTGTAATTTTGGGATATATCTATAAAGAAAATAGTTTAAATAGTGAGTATTTATATAAAGCATTTACTTATTATCAAACATTAAAAAAAAGGCATTTAATTAATAATATTAGATATAACAATTAAAATTAGAATAAGTTAATTATTATTTATGAATTTTTTAGAAATTAAAGATCAGAAATTATCATTGGAGTTTAAAAAAAAAGGATATCTAATTAAAAAAATAAAGGATTTAGACTCTCTTAAATATATAAAAAAAAAAGTATTAGTTGAATTAAAAAAAAATATAAAAAAAAAACAATCAATTAAAGAAATTGATTTTTTAAATAAGTTTCACAAATACTCAAATTCTAAAGATTTAAATAAAATAAGATTAAATATTTTTAATAAATTAAATGAAGATTTAAATTTTAAGAAGTCTTATTTTAATATTAGCAAAAATATATTAGATACCCTGGTTGGCAATGAACTTGTTATGCAAAAAAAAATAAATTTAAGCATCCAAACCCCAAATGATAAAAGTTCTTTGCTACCTGTTCATGCAGATACTTGGTCAGGATTATCACCATTTGAAGTAGTGGTTTGGTTGCCATTGGTAGATTGTTATAAAACTAAATCAATGTATATCCTACAACCCAAATATTATAAAAAATTTATAAAAAATATGAATAAGGTAAAATTTTCTAATAGTGAAAGAATTTTTTCATCTATTAAAAAAGACATAGATTGGTTAGACATTAAATTTGGTGAGGTGCTTATATTCAATCAACAGTTACCACATGGTAATGTTCCAAATATAGAACGTGATACTAGATGGAGTATGAACTGTAGATTTAAAAGTATTTTTTCTCCGTATGCTGATAAAAAGATTGGTGAATTCTACGAACCTATTACATTAAGGCCTATTACAGAATTAGGTTTTAAATATCAACTTCCAAAATTTAAATGAAAAATTTTAGAGGCTATATATTTAGTCGACCTTTTTTTGGTGAAAGAGCCCCTCAGCATATTCAAAATCAGATAATAAGAGATTTTTGTGAAAAAAAAGAATTTAATTATTTATTAAGTTCGGTGGAGTATGCAGTGAATAAAAGTAATTTAATGTTAAAAAAAATTTTAAATGAATTAGACGAAGTTGATGGAATTGTTATGTATAGTTTATTTCAATTACCTCACGAAGAATCTGATAGAAATAAAGTATATAAAAAGATAATATCAAAAAAAAAATCAATATATTTTGCTGTAGAAGATATGAGACTTAAATTAAATGAGGAAATAAACCAAATTGAAAATATTATTAAGATAAAAGAATTTTTACCTCAATGTATAAATAAAATTTCATGAAAAATAGATTAAAAACTTTTATTCAGAAACATCACAATTCATCAAAGAGAGATTATCTTGGAAGAATGAATTTAAAAAAACCCCTTAAAATACAGAATGCAAAAAAGTATGGTTTAAAATATTGGGATGGTGCTCGAGATGAAGGTTATGGAGGCTATAAATATATACCTGGATATTGGAAGGGAGTTGCTCAACAAATAATTGAAACTTATTCATTAAATGAAAATTCTAAAATTTTAGATATAGGTTGTGGAAAAGGTTTCTTATTATATGAAATTTATAGATTATTACCTAAAGCAAAACTTTTTGGTATAGATATTTCTTCATACGCACTAAAAAGAGCCAAAGTTAAAGATAAAATAAGATACCTAAATTTAAATGCCCAAAGCAAATTACCTTTCAAAAAAAACTATTTTGATTTAGTTATTTCTTTAGGTACTTTACATAATTTAGAAATCCATGAATTCAAAAAAGCAATTTTAGAAATAAATAGAGTCTCAAAAAAAACATATATAATGGTTGAAAGTTACAGAAATATTAAAGAATTATTTAATTTACAATGTTGGGCTCTCACATGTGAAAGTTTTTTTTCAAAAAAAGAATGGATTTGGCTTTTTAATGAATTTCAATACAAGGGAGATTATGAGTTTATATTCTTCGAGTAAACACAAATAATTATAGATTAATTTTATGAAGGTTAGATATCTAGATTTATCAAAATCAAATAGTAAAGATTTAAAAAAAAAAATTAAGCTTTTTAAAAAATTTTTATTAGATGGAAACTTAATGATGGGTAACTTTGTTGAAAAGTTAGAAACCAAAGTAAGTAAATACATTGGTGTAAAATATTGTTTAGCTGTATCATCTGGAACTAATGCATTATATTTAAGTATAAAATCACTTGGATTAAAAAAAGGTGATGAAATTATAGTGCCTGCAATATCATGGTATTCAACTTTTACAGCAATTGCTTTCACAGGAGCAAAACTTGTACCCGCAGATATTGATGATGATTTGATACTAAATTTTAACAAATTAGAAAAATTAATAAATAAAAAAACAAAAGCAATTGTTATTGTTCATTTTAATGGATATTTTAAAAATATAGATACTCTTAAAAAATTTTGTAAAAAAAAAAAGATTTACCTAGTGGAAGATGCAGCTCAGGCATTTGGCTCAAAAAATAATAATAGATTTGCTGGGTCTGTCGGTGATATAGCAGCATTTAGTGCAAATCCAATGAAGGTTTTTTCTGGATTTGGAGAGTTGGGATTAATAACAACTTCTAATAAATCTTTTTATGATAAAATAAAAATGTATAGATATGCTGGTTTAATAAGAGAAAATGATTTTGATTGTTTTGTTCCAGAATTAAATCATAAAGCAGACGAAATTCAGGCAATGTTAATTATAGATAAATTATCAAATATTAAAAAAATCATAAAAAAAAGAATAGAAATTGCTGATTATTATAACTCAAAAATTACTGATAAAATTAAGAAACCAGTTTTTGTTAATAACTTTGAACATAATTATTATAATTATACCTTAAATGTTGGAAGTAAAAGAAATCAATTTTTAAAATACCTTAATACAAAAAATATAGAGACGAAAATACAACATTCAAAAACTGTGCTAGATCACAAAGGTTTAAAAAATTTTTCAATAAAGAAAAAAATTAATAATGCTGAAAAACTTAAAAAACAAATTATATCAATACCAGTACATGAAAATTTAAAAAAAAATGAAATTCAGTATATAGTAAAGTCAATTAATAGCTTTTTTTAAAATAATGAAAAACTTTTTACCAAAACAGTATAATAGAGATGATAAATTTAAAGTAAAACATAATTATCTTAGAGAACAATTTTTTGATTATAAAAAAATTTTGAGAGAAATTGAAAAAGTTGTAAAAAAATCTGATTTTACTTTGGGCTCCAAAGTTGATTTATTTGAAAAAAAAATTTCAAGATTGCTCAAAACAAAATATTTAGTAGCAGTAGGTAGTGGAACAGATGCATTATTATTGAGTTTAAAGTCTATCGGAGTTAAAGAGGGTGATGAGGTCATTACTACTCCATTTACTTTTTATGCAACCATTGGAGCAATAGTAACTAGCGGTGCAAAACCAGTTTTTGTTGATGTAAAAAATGATTACAACATTGATGAAAATTTAATAGAAAAAGCAATTACCAAGAAAACAAAAGCAATTATGCCAGTTCATTGGGCTGGAAGAACTTGTGAGATGAAAAAAATAAAACTAATAGCTAAAAAACATAATCTACACATTATAGAAGATTCTTGTCACGCAATATTAGGAACTTATAATAATAAATTGGCTGGTACATTTGGTACTTTTGGTTGCTTCAGTATGCATCCTCTTAAAAATTTAAATATTTGGGGTGATGGTGGATTTGTAATTTGTTCAAATTACAAAAACTTTAAAAAAATGAAGTTATTAAGAAATCATGGATTAGTTGGTAGAGATAAAAATTTAATATTTGGTTACAATTCAAGGTTAGACACTATACAAGCTGTTGTAGCACTGAATGCAATTAAGAAATTAAAGAATATAACCTTGAAAAGAATCGAAAATTCTAAATTTTTAGACAGTTTGTTTAAAAAAAATAAGAATATTTTTATTCCCAGTAGAGAAGCGCACATTAAAGAAGTTTTTCACCTATATCATTTGCGTGTTCAGAATAAAAAACTGAGAGATATAATTTTAAATAAATTGATTTCAAAAAAAATTGACGCAAAAATACACTACCCAACTTCAATGCATCTACAGCCGGCATCAAAAATTTATGGATATCAAAAAGGAGATTTTCCAATTGCAGAAAATCTATCAAAAACTTCATTATCTTTACCAGTACATGAGTTTGTGACAAAAAAAGATTTACTTGAAGTTTCAAAAATAATTTTGAATGAATTAATGTAATGAGAATACCTTATTATAGAATTGGAAATGAGTATTTAAGAGTTAAAAAAAAATTTTCTAAAAAGTTTGATGGAATTTTTAAATCTGGAAACTTTATTTCAGGAGAGCACAATATTGCTTTTGAAAAAAAAATATCAAAGTTATTAAACGTGAAATATGTGAGTGGTTTAGCAAATGGAACTGATGCTTTGGAAATAGCAATGTTGGCTGCTGGGATTCAGAAAGGTGATGAAGTAATTACGGCTACAAATTCTTGGGCTTCATCAATTAATTCAATTATCAATGTTGGGGCCAAGCCAATATTAGTTGATGTAAAAGATGATTTTAATATTGATTGTGATCAAATAGAGAGAGCAATTACAAAAAAGACAAAAGCAATAATGCCAGTTCATCTTAATGGATTAATTGCTGATATGGATAAGATAAAAAAAATTGCCAATCACCATAAAGTAAAAATAATTGAAGATAGTGCTCAAGCAATACTTTCAAAGATTAATAAAAAATTTGCAGGGAGTCTTGGTGATATTGGATGCTTTAGTATGCATCCAACAAAAACATTAGGGGCTGGGGGTGATGGAGGTTTTGTAGTAACAAATAATAAAAATTATTTTGAAAAAATTAAATTATTAAAAAATCATGGAATGAATGAAAAAGGAGAGTCAATTTTAGCTGGAAGAAATAGTCGTTTGGATGAAGTTCAGGCTGCATTTATTCTCAATCAGTTAGAATTTTTAAAAAAAGATGTTGAAAAACGAAGATTTTTTGCAAATGTTTACAAAAATAAATTAAGCTCTGAAATTAAAACTCCAAATGCAACTTTACATAAAAAATATTTCCATACTTATCATAGGTATGTCATTCAGCTTAGAAATGGGAAGGAAAGAGATGGTTTAAAAAAATATCTTCAAAATAACAACATAGAGACTAAAATACATTATAAGAAACCATTGCATAAGTATCAATGTTTTAAAAAATATAGTTTTTTAAAAAAATTACCAAATTCAGAAAATCACTCAAATTTGATATTAAGTCTTCCATGTAACCATTTTATGAAATACCAAGAAGTTCAATATATTATAAAAAAAATTAATCAATTTATAAAAAAATGAAAATTTTAATTACAGGTGGTTGCGGTTACAAAGGTTCAGTTTTAATTCCAAAATTATTAGATTTAAATCATAAAATTATTAATGTTGATACTATGTGGTTTGGAAACTTTCTTCCAAAACACAAAAACTTAAAAAATATAAAACTTGATATAAGAGACATTGATAAAATTAAAATAAATTCAGTAGATGCAATAATACACTTGGCATCAATAGCTAACGACCCGATGTCAGACTTAGATGAAAGTTTGAGTTGGGAGGTTGGTGCACTTGGAACATTTAAATTATTAAATTTTGCGAAAAAAATTGGAGTTAAGAAATTTATATATGCTTCTTCGGGATCAGTTTATGGAATAAAAAAAGAGAAAAAAGTTACTGAGGAACTATCATTAAAACCAATATCTTTGTATAACAAAACTAAAATGATTTGTGAAAGAGTAATTCTTTCATATAAAAAACATTTTGATGTAATAATAATAAGACCAGCCACAGTTTGTGGTTTTTCTCCAAGAATGAGATTTGATTTAACCGTTAATGCACTTACTGTAAGTGCACTTAACAATAAGTTAATTAATGTAAATGGAGGTGATCAAATAAGACCGAATGTAAATATTCAAGATTTAGTAGATGTATATTTATTTTTTTTAAAGAATAAAAAATTTAAGCACAATATATACAATGTAGGGTTTGAAAATTTATCAGTTTTAAAAATAGCAAAAAAAGTGCAAAGTAAAATAGAGTGTAAAATAAAAATAAATAAAAAAAATTTTGATCCCAGATCATATAGGCTTGATTCATCAAGACTACTTAAAGAGGGATTTAATCCAAAAAAGAAAATCGATTATGCAATTCATGAATTAATTTCTATTTATGATCAAAAAAAATTAAAAAATAATCCAAGATTTTATTCAATTAATTGGCTTAAAACCAAAATTTTGAAAAATGGAAGTAAAATTTAATAAAAAAAAAATATTATTAATAGATAATAAATTTATTAATAATATTTTTGATAAAAGATTTAAAAAATATCGAATTTGTTTACATGAGAATGAACAATCTAATACTCAAGAAAATATAGTATTCACAAGAGGTTTCAACTATTTCAGAACTCATAAGCATCCAAAAAAAGTATGGGAATCTTATAATGTGATTAAAGGTAAATTAAATGTTTATCTTATCAATAATCAGGGAAAGATTTTAAAAAAAATTTTTTTAGAAGAAAAAAGTAATAATTCGAAATTACCATTTTTCTACAAACTTTCAAAAAGTGTTTTTCATTTAGTTTTGCCAGCTTCAAAAGAAGTGGCTTGGCAAGAGGTGACTTCAGGAAGATACAGCAAACCTGGTTTCATTAAATTCCACCATAAAGCACCACATAAAGAGGATACCATAGAAAACAAGATCAATTATTGTTCAAAGATAAGTGGTATAAATATTATTAAAAAATTAAAAATTGAAAAATAATATAATATTAATTGGTTCATCAGGTTTTGTGGGAAGAAATATAAAAAAATATTTTTTAAAAAAGAAAACCAAATGTATTTACTTATCAACTAAAAATTTTGATTTAACAAAAATTACTAAATCAAAAATTGAGAAATATTTCAAAAAAAATTCTATTATAATATATGCAGCTGGAAAGCATAGGAAGTTTGGTGATACTGTTGAGCTTAGAGATTATAATTTAAGAATATTCAAGAGTCTTTTGATAGAATTGGGCAATAAATTACCCAATAAGATAATTTTCTTAAGTACTGTTGAGGTATATGGAGATAAAAAAAGACTTAAAATAAATGAAAAATCTAGTTTAAATCCTCTCAACTTATATGCTGAGGGAAAACTATTTCAAGAAAATGAGTTAAAAAAATTTTCAAAAAAGAATAAAATCAATTTTAATATTTTGCGTTTGCCAGGTTTTTATGGAAAAGATGACAAAAATTCAATAATAAGCAAAATGTATTTATTTTTTAAAAATAGATTAAAAATCAAATTTATTACAAATGGCGATGAATTAAGGGATTATGTTTTCATTAATGATTTAGTAAAAATCATAAATTTTTTTGTTAAAAATAAAAATCAAAAATTTTATGGGATATTTAATATTGTTCAGGGAAAATCATTCAAAATAAAAAAATATCTTTTTTATTTAAAAAAAAATCTAAATTCAGACAAGAATTTTATTTTTGGTAAAAAAAAAGGTTTTAACTTAAGGTTCGATAATAAAAAACTTAACATTTTTCTTATAAAAAATAATTTTAAGTTTTTATCCCACAAAGATTCTATTAAAAAAGAATATAATTAAATTTATGAGGGCACTAATATTAGCAGCTGGGTATGGAAAGAGACTTGGTAAAATAACCAAATTAAAACCAAAATGTCTAATCAAGTATAATAAAGATAGTACCATGCTTGATATGTGGATTAAAAAATTAATAAATTGTGAAATATATGATATTCTTATAAACACACACTATAAGTCTAAAGAAGTTAACCTTCATATAAAAAATAATTATTCCAAAATCCCCTCAATAAAAACTACTTTTGAAAAAAAATTACTTGGAACAGGTATAACAATTTTTAAAAATAAAAACTTTTTTAAGAAAAATGATGCTATAATTTTACATGCTGATAATTATGCACCAGATTTTAATTTTATAAAATTTATTGATTATCACAAAAAAAGACCAAAAGGTGCAAAGATTACTATGTTAGCTTTTAAAACAAATGATCATAAAAACTCAGGAATTATTAAAACTGATGATAAAAAAATGTTAAAAGAAATTTATGAAAAAAAACAAAAAAAATATGGAACTTTTGCTAATGGAGCAATTTATATTTTAACAAAACAATGTTTGAAAAATTTTACTAAGCCAAAATTTAATAACTTTTTTCTTGATATATGCGCACAATATAAAAAATTTATGTATGTATATGAATATAAAAGTACTTTTTTAGACATTGGATCAATAAAAAACTATAAAAAAATAAAATTTTAAAATGAAAAAAAAACCTATTTTATATTTATTATCAGTTTTTGTATTTTCATTTATATTATTGAATTTTTTATTTGTTTCTGGAAATTTAGATAGTCTAAAAAATAAAGTACCCAAAATATACAAGGATAAATTAAAAGATTCAGTTTTTTACTTTTCAAATTTAAAAAGAAAAAATGACATTTTGGTAAAGAATTCGAAAGAAATGAATCTTAGAAATCAAAAAATTTTAAATAATTTGAATTCAATTCAGCAAGAAAAAAATCTAGTTAATGCAAATATATTTCCCCAGACTCATTTTTTAAATCTAAAATATTCTTCTAGAAATATTGATCAAATTTTATTATCAAAAAAAAGTTTATACATTAATTCTGAAACTGTCAGTCCATTTTATTTATCTAATTTTAATGAAAAATTATTTATAACTTCTAAGACTGGAGTTATACACTTGACACTAGTTTCAAACTTACAAGATAAAGATCTACATTTTACTAAATTAAAGACAAATCTCCAAAAGGATATTGAAATCACAGACACACTGGTAATCGATGACAAATTATATGTTGTTTTTCAAAAAAAAGATAAAGATTGTAAAAATATATCAATTTATTTTTCAAATTTATCTACAGATAATTTAGATTTGGAATTTAAAAAGTTTTTTGAGTATTCTTTATTTGGAAATGGTATTTGTAAAAAAAATGCAATTGCAGGAAGAATTGCTCAGTATACATATAAAAAAAAAGATGGTCTTTTGCTATCATCTATTAGTTTTGATGAACAAAAAAAAGAAATTAAAGATCAATTTGGAGAAAAATTAGAATACAAATTTTCAGATGTTATTTTCATAAATTTTAACGATGCAAAATTTGAAAAGTTTGCAACTGGTTTTAGAAATCCTCAGGGTTTATTGGTCATTAAAGAAAATATCATTATATCAGAGCATGGTCCTAGAGGCGGTGATGAAATTAATAAGGTTAAGTTTGCAAAACATTATGGTTGGCCTTATAGCTCTTATGGCGAAAATTATTTTAAGTCGCTTGAAGAAAATGAAGATTTTGAATTTTTCAAAACACATTTTGAAAAAGGTTTTGAAGAACCAATTTTTTCATGGGTACCATCTATTGCTCCATCACAATTAGTTAAGATTGATAAAAATTTTTCAAAAAAATGGGGTGAAACAGTTTTATTAAGTTCTTTAAAAGGGAGATCGCTCTTCAAACTTCATTTTGATCAGAATTTTAATAAATTGATTACGATTGAGAAAATTAGAATCAATAAAAGAATTAGAGACATAATATATATTAAGAATAAAAAAATGATAATTTTAGCAGAAGAAAATAAAAATGGATCTTTAGGAATAATAACAAGCCAATGAAAAAAAAAATGATTTTAATATCTGGAAACTTTAATATTCTTCATCCGGGTCATTTGAGATTATTTAAGTTTGCAAAAAAACTAGGTAATCAATTATATGTTGGAATATTTTCAGATAAAATTGCAGGTGACGAAGCGTATATTAAAGAAAATTTAAGATACGAAGCGCTATCAGCAAATAAAATGATAGATAAAGTTTTTTTAATTAAAAAAGATATTTCTTATTACATTAAAAAAATTAAGCCTGATTTTGTTGTTAAAGGTAAAGAGCATGAGAATGAATTTAATATTGAAAAAAAATACTTAGAAAAGTTTGGTGGAAAGTTGATATTTTCTTCAGGTGAAATAGTTTTTTCATCTAAAAATTTATTTCATAAAGAAGCATATGATTTAAAAAAAAATAGTAACTTAAATAATAATTTTAATAAAAGACATAAAATTACTAAAAAAAAAATATATTCTATAATAAATGATTTTAAAAAAATAAAATCTATAGTTATTGGTGACACTATAATTGATGAATATATATTCTGTGAAAGTCTAGGTCTATCCCAAGAAGATAATTCGATCATTTATAAATCCGATCAAAATCAAAAATTTATAGGAGGAGCAGGAATTGTTGCATCACATCTATCGTCTCTCGGAGCTAATGTTGAACTTTTAACAATTTTAGGTAATGATCACAATAAGAACTTCGTTATAGAAAAATTAAAAGAATACAAAATTAATAATTCTATAATTACAGATAATTCTCGCTCTACAAACTTAAAAGTAAGATATAAATTTAAAAACAATACAGTATTTAGATTAAGTGAATTGTCAAATTTTGAAGTAGATAAAAAAATACAAAATAAGATTTTTCATAGAGTAAAAAAACTTGTTGATGATAAAAAAATAAATTTAATAATTTTTTCAGACTTTAATTATGGTCTTTTGACACCTGACTTAATAAATAGAATAATAGAGTATGCTAAAAAAAGAAATATTTGTTTAACAGCAGATAGTCAAATATCATCTCAAATTGGAGATATTACAAAATACAAAGACATTAATTTGTTATCATCTACAGAATTTGAAGCAAGAACAAGTTTAAAAAATACAAATGATGGATTGGTTATATTGTCTGAAAAATTAAGAAAAATTACAAATAATTTAAATATAATCTTAAAACTTCAAGAGGATGGTGTCTTTATTCATGCTGCAAATAAAGACAAAAATATAAAATCTGAATACGAGAATGATGAAATTTATGCAATTAATAAAAGTCCAGTAGATACTGCAGGAGCAGGAGACTCAATGCTAGTAGCAACATCTTTATCATTAGCCCTGGGTAAAGATATTTGGACTTCAACATTGTTGGGCAATTTTGCTGCAGCAATTCAAATTTCAAGATATGGAAATCAGCCAATAAAATTAACAGAATTAAAAAAAATAATAAAAAATTCACTATAAATAAATTTAAAATTTTATAAATTTAACTTTTTTATAGTAATTAGAAATTAATCTATTATATAAAAACTCTAATTATTTATCTAAAAAAAATTAAATGCTTATAATTAAAATATTACAAAAAATTTTAAACTTTTTTGATTTTCAAATAATCAGTAAAAGAAGTCCAGTATATTTTAAAGATACAATTCCAGAAATTAATAATTTAGATCAAAAATTAATTTCTGAGTGTAGAAAATATAGCAGTACATCGGAACTAGCCATGTGGTCTTTAATTAATTCTGTAAAATATATTCTGCAGAATAATATAAAAGGTGATTTTGTAGAATGTGGAGTGTTCAGAGGTGGTAATGTAATATTAATGCAAAAACTTCTTGATAAGTTTAGTATAAAAAGAAAAATTTATGCTTATGATACGTTTGAAGGAATGTCAGTACCAACTACTTTAGATATTGATATAGAGGGTAAAAAAGCTAGTCACAGACTACATGATGTTGAAAAAGAAAATAATAAAAAAAATATATGGTGCTATGCTGAGTTGAACGATGTGAGAAATAATATTTTAAAAAGTTGTAAAAATAATTATGTAATTCCAATAAAAGGAATGGTTGAAGATACTTTAAAAGTAAAATCTAATTTACCAAAAAACATTTCTTTATTGAGGTTAGATACTGATTTTTATTCCAGCACTTTGGCTGAGTTGAAAGAATTATATCCAAGACTTTCCAAAGGAGGAATATTAATAATAGATGACTATGGTTATTGGCGTGGCGCAAGAAAAGCGGTTGATGAATATTTTAAGAATAAAAAAATTTTAATGCATAGAATAGATTTTAGCGTAAGGTTAATTGTAAAAAATTAAAAGATAATAAATAAAGAAATTAAACTCAATTTAGCCAATAATTATTTAATTAAAAAATAAATTAAAGAATGGGGTTAATTTTACTAGGTTTGTATTTTTACAAATAAATTTAAAAATTATTAAATTTTGAAAACTTTATGAATAAATTAAAAAAATTATTTTATTATTTGCTTAATGATAGGAAATACATCCGATCATATTTAGATTATAAAATGAAATCAAATCAATCTGTTTTTTTTGTTTTTTTTAGATTCATTTTTGGAATATCTTTAAAATCTAAAGTTAATGACTCTAGTTTACTATTTATTTATGATTTAGAATTAAATCCTCTGACATTCAATTTTGGACAGTATCTTGCAAACGCCATAATTTATTCAAGAAAAAAATCTTTAAAAAATATTGATCTACTCATTATTAAAAGTAGATCTTCTAATCCAATTAAAACAAAAAAATTGAAATTATTTGTGAGTGAGAATGAAGCAGCAAACCGTATTTACGAAGTAATAATATCCACTTTTAGATTAAGTGAAAAATCTAATAATTTATATCTATCTAGCAGTAATGATAACAATATTAAAAAAATTATAAATAATTATAAATATATATATCCAGATGGTTACTCTACTCTTAAACCAGTACCTTGTCCTACCGGATTGCCAAATGTGGATAAAGAAATTTTTTTTCCAATGTACGGAGCCAATTTAAGAGCAAAAGAAATAATTAATAAATATTTAGAAGGTTTTGATAAAAAAAAAATTATTACTTTCACATTTAGAGATTTAAAACATATGGAAGGTAGAAATTCTCAATATACCGAGTGGATTAAATTTTCTCAATATTTGATAAACAAAAATTACCAAATTTTTTTGATACCGGAGCCACTTAATTATAATCCAAAATTTTGTGAAAAATTTTCCAACTGTAATATAGCTGAAATTGTTTTGTGGAATTTAAATTTGAGAACTGCTCTGTATGAAGCAGCTTTTTTAAATTGCTGTGTTGACTCAGGAATTTTTGACATGACAGCATGTTATAATCAAAATGTTAACAGTTTGATTTTTATAGATTTTGATAGCTTTGAAAAGAATTATTTGGAACTTGGAAAAAAAAAATGGGGATGGACAGATACAATCAATCAAAAATGGATGTCAAATAATCAAAACCTCATTTATAAGAAAGATAACTTTGAAAATATGGTGGAAGCGTTCAATAATTTATTAGATAAGAAAAATTCTAATAAATAATATTTTCAAAAGTATCATAGTAGGTTCTAGATTTTTCTATGCTGTTGTCAGATATTTTTTTGAAGTTCAAACTTTTTAACATTTCAACAGTTTTACTCGGATCATTAATGTCAATGATTTCACATCTTTTTTGAAGTCTGTTTAAGAACATTGAGCTATCATCAACATTAAAATGACGAATTAATATTATAGGATTTTGATTTTGTACACATTGCCAAAATGCTGAAGAAATAGTGCTATCAAATACACAAATATTTCCGTTTTTAATTGTTTCTTTGAAACTTAATTTATTAATATGCTTTTCTAAAGGGTTTTTTTTAATTCCTATGATTGTTTCTGGGTGCGTTCTGTAAAGTAATTCATTTGTATTAGATTTTAAAAATTGAAAAATAATATTTTGAAGATTTAAATAATCTATATCATGAAATGAACCACTACCATGAAACTTATAATTTCTATAACTAATTGAAAAATATATGTATTTAATTTTTTTTTCGCTTTTATTATATTTTTTATAATTAATTTTATTTTCGTATTGTAAACTATGAAAATTGATTTTTTTATCAATCTTATTTATTTTTAAAAAATCATTATAAAAATTTTTAGCAATATTTTTTCCATTGGTAGTAGCAAAATAATAATCAGTACAATTATTAAGATTATTTAAATAAGCTGATTTAATATTACCATGAAGTATTCCACCGTACCCATCATCAAATTTTATTATTTTGTTTCCCTCAAAATAATTATAACTGGTTATAATTCTTGATGGTTTAAAACCTGAAATAGAAGAAGAGATAATTTTGCTAAAATTATAATTATCCAAAGTTTTTTGGGCTTCTAAAAAAATTGAAATTTCAAATTTTAAAAAGCATTCTAAAAAAAAAGAAAAATTATTAATAATTTTTTTATCAATATTATTAATATTCAAATATTCACAAAAGATTTTACTTAAATATTCAAAATTTTGATCAAAGATATCCTTAAACTCTTCTGAAATATTAATTTTTTTTTGAATTATTTTTTTGAAGTTAAAAAAGTTATTTGAAGGTCTATACTTAACATTAAAGTTTTTTTTTGTAAATTTTATTGAATTGGTATTATGATCAATTAAATCAATTTTGTCTTTGTTAAAATTTCCAAAAAAATATATATTTCTTAAAAAAACATTTACCTTGTTAACTTCTTGATAATTAAAGTTTTTTCTAAAAATTTCATAATAACTTTCTTCATTAAGTTCATCATGAAGAATTTTATTAATTATCTCATTATTAAATTTAAGTTGATAATTTTTTTCATTAAAGTCTTTATTATCAGCCAGTGCACATATGATAGACGGTAAATGGTTGAAAAGTTGTAAAGAAATACTTGTAAAAAATTTCTCTGCTAATATTTTTGAAAATTTAACATTTATTAATTCACTTGCTATAAAATTCCATATCTCACGTCTTCTGTCTAATCTAAATAAAGTTAAGCTTTTATCTTCGATTTCTTCAAAATTTTTTAAAGAATTTATATCGTAGGGATATTGTTTCATTTTAATTTTTTTTAAGATTTTAATTGATCAACAGTAATTATTTCACTAATTTTTTTATTGTTTTTGAAAGTAGATATAATACACAATGTTATATAGTTTATAATTAAAAATTCTTACTATAATAATTTATCAATATAAGACAGGTTATATTAGATAAATAGAGAATAAATATTTGATGATAAAAAAATTGTATAATCTATTTGATAAAACTTATAAATTTAAATTTCTCCTTTTAGTTTTCTTCACTTTCTTCGTAGCATTATTAGAGATGTTAAGTATGGGTTTGATAATTCCTATAACTTATTTTTTTTTTAATAGTCAAACATCTGATATTTATTTGGTAAATGTACTTTTTGATTTTATCAAATATTTATCAAATATATTAAATACTGAAAATTTAGTGATTTTATTTTTAATTGTTTTTTTAACTTTTTTAATAAAATTTATAGTTCTTTTATTTTTTATTTTTTTTCAAAGTAATTTCAACGCTAATCTACAAGTTTTAATTTCGAGTCGTATGTTAAAAAAATTTCAAGATATGTCTTTTTCTAAATATTCTATTAAAAATTCCTCTTCTTTGCTTAGAAATGTCAATAATGAAACAAGTATATTAACAAATAATATTAGTTTACCAATAATTCAAATTATTAGTGAGTTTTTAGTAATTATTGGAATGGTTTTTTTACTTCTTTTGATAGACTTACCAGTAACGATAATTACAATAATTATTTTTTTTAGTGCTGGTTTTTTTTTATTAAATTTAACAAAAAAAAAATTAGTAAAAGCTGGAAAAAATAGACAGGAACATGATTCTAAAAGAATCAATGCATTAAATTTGATTTATGGTGGTTTTAAAGAGCTAAAAGTTTTAAATAAAATAGATTATTTTATTTTAAAATATATACAAAGTAATAAAATATTTACACAAGCTTACAAACAGCAAATAGCATTAAGTCAACTTCCCAGACTTCTACTAGAAATTATTACCATATCATCAATTATGGTATTGTTATTTTATATGCTTCATAAAGAAAGAGTTTACTCTGAAGTATTAACTTATTTGTCTATTTTTGCAGGTTGTTCATTTAAGATAATGCCATCAGCAAATAGAATTTTGAGATCACTCCAATTACTTAAATTTGGTAAGTCATCCTTAGATACAATTACTTTTTTTTTAAACGAAAAAAATGAAACAGATAACTCTAAAAATAATTTCTTAAAAAACTCTGAAAATAATTCTTTTCTAAGTATAAAAAAGTTAAACTTTTTTTATATTAATAATTTAAGAGAAAAAAAATATATTTTAAAAGATTTGGATTTAAATATAGAACAAAATTCATCAGTTGGAATAATTGGAGAAAGTGGTGTAGGCAAAACAACACTATTTAATCTAATATCTGGACTGGATAAGCCATCTAGGGGAAATATTTTTAATTATAAAGAAAATATACATAATAATATTATTGAATGGAGATCAAAAATTGGTTATGTGCCACAGGAAATTTTTTTATTTGAAGGGAGTATAAAGAAAAATATTGCTCTTTCTGATGAAGAAAACATATCTGATCAAAAAGTTATAAATAGTCTAAAACTTGCACAAATAGATAAATTTTTTCTTAATCAAGAAAATGGTTTAGATACTATCATTGGTGAAAGAGGTATTAATATATCTGGAGGTCAAAAACAAAGAGTAGGTATAGCAAGAGCCTTGTATAATAACCCTAAATTATTAATTCTCGATGAAGCGACTTCGGCACTTAATGAGGAAATAGAAGAAGAAATAATGAAGTCGATTTATGGTCTTCAAAAGAATTTATCACTAATTATAATTTCTCATAAAAGTTCAATACTTTCAAAATGTAATACTATTTATAAAATGAAAGATGGACATCTACATAAAATAAATTAAATTAACCGAATATTTATTATGCAAAAAATTATCCAGCTAAAAACTGATAAGTTATTTACAAACATTACTAGTGATGTTGAAAAATTTATAAAAAAAAATGGAAATAAAAATGGAATAATTAATATTTTTTCTAAACATACTACAGGATGTATTTGGTTAACTGAGGACGAAATTTTGCATCATGCTGACGTAAGGTTTTTTTTAGACGGAATAGCACCAAAATGGAAAGATCCAGAGGGTACACAGAAAAATTTAAAATATTTACATGACTTAATTTCCTTGAGAGTAGATGTAGAAGCTGAAGAGAGAATTAATGGTCATTCTCACATAAGAAGTATGTTTTTTAATAACTCTGAAACAGTACCAGTTTCAAGTGGAAAATTAATCTTAGGTAGTTGGAAAAAAATTTTTTTTATAGAACTTGATCCTACGAGAGAGAGAGAGATTTTATTAACATTTATTAAATGTTAATAAAATTTTTTATAATTATTAAAAACAAATCAGAAAGAATAAAAAGAAAAAGTTTTTTAAAAATTAGAAAATATCCTTTATGGGAACACTTCTTAAGAAAGTTTAAATCTAGTGATCAAGTATTCATAGACACTGACTCGGAGGAAATTTATAAAAAAGGTAAAAAGAAATTTAAAAATTTTATATTTTATAAAAGAGAAAAAAAATTTATAGATTATGAAAATAAGGGTACGAAAAGTCCTGTTTTATTTATGATTAAAAATTTTTTATTAAAATATGTAAAAAATGATAACGATATAATAGTCACGACACATATAACTTCTCCGTTTATAAAAAGATCACAGTTCATAGATGCTATTAAAAAAATAAAAAAATATGAGTTTGTTCATTCTGTAACTTCTCATAAAGAATTTGCCTGGATTAGAAAAAATAATAAAACGGAAAAAATAAATTTTGGAAAAGTGGTAAAAAAAACTCAAAGTTTGGATCCAATTTTATTTTCAAATGGAGCTTTTTTTATTTTTAAAAAGAAAGATTTCTTAAAATATAATAATAGGCTTGGTAAAAAAAATTATTTTTATGATTTGGGGTTTCCAGAGTCTTTAGAACTTGATAATAATAAAGATATAAAGTTAATGAGGAGTATTTTAAAATGAAAATTATTGATGTAACATTAAGAGATGGTGGTCATGCAGTTAAATTTAATTGGAGTTTGAAATTAGCTCAAGATTTATATTCTTTAATGTCTAGTGTTAAAAGTGTCAAATATGTAGAACTTGGATACTGGAAACAAAAATCAAAATCATTGAATAAATTTTATGATCTTGACTACAATTATGTTTCAAAAATAACAAAAAATAGAAATTTAAAAAATATTTCTATAATGATTGATTACCATTATTGTTCAAAAAATTTAAAAGATTATCCAACAAGTAAGCAAAAAAAGATAGTGATGATAAGAGTTTGTTCAAGAAAAAATGATGTTAAACAAGCCCTAGAATTCTGTAATAAATTAAAAGAATATACAAAGCTAAAGATAAGTTTTAATCTATTTAATACATCAAATTATACAAAAAAGGAATTACTCAAATATTGTAAGTTGATTTCACAATATAAAGTTGATTATGTTTACTTTGCAGATACTCATGGCTGTATAGATTTTTCAAAAATAGATAAAATTTTTAAACCTTCGTTAAAAATATTTAAAGATAAAAAAATTAAATTTGGGATGCATTTACATGACCATAGTGGCAAGGGTTATTTCAATTACCGTTTAATTAACAAATTTGGTTTTACGATGGCAGACTCATCAATAAGAGGTATGGGAAAGGGTTTTGGAAATTTAAGAACAGAATTTATTATTGATAAAAAATACTATCCAAAATTATTGAATTTGATCACGAAATATGAAGACGAATTAACCATGTATCAAAATCCATATACATTAATTACTGCAAGATATTCAGTATCTGATAATTATGCAACTCAAGCAAAAAAATTAAATTATAATCCAATCTTATTTGATGCAAAAATATCAAAACTACAAAATTTAAAAAAAGATAATTTTGATAGTGATTATTTAATTAAATAAAAGTGTTAAATAAAAAGAATATAATTATTACAGGTAATACTTCTGGGATTGGTTTGAGTTTAAATGAATTCTTAAAAAATAAAAACAATATTATTGGAATAAGTAAATCAAATTCTAAAATTCAAAATAATTTACAAATAAAAGTAAATTTTAAAAACTTAAATATATTAAAAAAAACTATTCTCAAAACGAAGATACCAAATAAAATAGACTATCTAATTTTAAATGCAGGAATATTAGGAAAAATAGATAAAATAAATAATATTTCAGCAAATGAATTTTTGGATATATTAAAGATAAATTTTTTATCTAATAAAATTTTGATTGATATTTTAATAAAAAAAAAAATAAAGTTAAAGAATGTAGTTGCTCTTTCTTCAGGAGCAGCAAAGTCAGGAAAAGATGGATGGGGATTATATTGTGCTTCAAAAGCAGCATTTTATCAATTGATTAATGTTTATGCATTAGAGCAAAAAAAGATTAAATTTATTAATCTCTCACCTGGATTAGCAAGAACGAAGATGCAAGATGAAATTTTTCAGGTTAAAAATAAAGATATAAAATCAGTAAAAAAATTTCAACAATTATATAGAATGAATAAAATTTTATCTCCTAAAATAATTGCAAAAAAAATTATATTCTTTTTAGATAATATTAAAAAATTTAAATCTGGTTCTTTTGTAGATTTGAGAGATTTTAATTAAAAACTAAAATTCTATAATGATAAAAAATATTATTTATGATTTAGATGGTACATTAATTAACTCATCTAAAGACATAATAAATTCATTTAATCATGCTTTTAAAATCAATAATATAAAAACCACAGTTAATAATCAATATTTTTTAGATAATGCCAATTTGGGGTCTAAATATTTTATACAAAAAGCAACAAGAAAAAAATTTAATATTCAAAAAGTTCAACTGGACTTTCAGATGCATTATGATTTAAATTTTTATAAACACACAACATTAAAAAACGGTGTTAAGGAATTTTTAAAATTTACAAAAAAAAAAAATTATAAAAATATTTTATGTACAAATAAAAAAGAAAAAATTGCTACTAAAATTTTAAAAAAGTATAAAATTTATAATTATTTTAACTTTATAATTGGTTATGATACTTTTAAAGAAACAAAGCCTGAATTTAAATACGTAAAAAAAATTTTTAAGAAATTTCATCTGGATCGATTAAACACTATTATGATTGGTGATACAGAGGTTGATTCTATTATGGCGAATAGAGCAAAAATCAAATTTTTTTTAATTAAAAATGGATATACAAAAAATAAATTTTTTTCTTATGATTTTAAATTTAATAACTTCAATGAAATTAAAAATAAAATAAATGAAAAAACGTAAAAAATTTTTGTAGATAGAACAATGTTCATTTATAATGTCTAATTCATGTATAATTTACAATTTTATTCATAATCAAACTTAAAATTATATTTTAATTTACAATAAAATATGCGATTAGAAGTCATGATTTTTTTATTATTTTTATTTACATTTTTCTTTAGTCAAAATGCATACGCTTATATAGATCCAGGTACTGGAGGTATTATACTTCAGGCAATTATAGGTGCTATTGCAGCAACTAGCTTAACAATTAAAATTTACTGGCAAAAGATTAAAGATTTTTTAAAAAAAAGATCAAAAAAGCATGATCCTGAATAAAGAAATTTTTGTGCTAATTTTTAAAATAAAAATTCAATTCTATTTGTGAATTTTGATAAAAACATAAATTTATTAAGTTTCACAATTATACAATGTTTAAAAATCTTACTAATATTTTAAAAAAAATTAAATTTTTTTCTTCTTCACTAAATGTTTTGACAGATTTAAGAAATGTAAAACCAAAATTTATTTTTTTTTCAGAGAATAAATCTTATCAAAAATATTTAAAACCTATAATTCGTACACTTATTTTAAATAACACTCACCAAGTATACTATCTCAGCATTGATAAAGACGACAAAATTAATGACAAAAGAGTTAGTAATTATTTTATACACCCATTATTAATGAATTTTATATTTAACAGTATTAAAGCTGAAAATATATTTCTAACTTTAACAGATTTAGGAAATAATTTAATAAAGAAAACAAAAAATATTGATAATTACATTTATTATTTTCATTCACCAGTTAGCACAACTAAAAATTATACACCAAAAGCTTTCGATAATTATGATGTAATAATGTGTAATGGTCAATACCAAGTTGATGAAATTAGATCACGAGAACATTTAAAAAAACTTAATAAAAAAAAATTAATTCCATCTGGATATTTTTATTTTGATCATTTAATCAAAAATATTAATCAAAATATTAATTGTAATGAAATATTAATTGCACCATCATGGAATAAAAATATTAGAAACTCTATAAATGAAAATTTTATTGTGTTAATAGATACTTTGATAAAAAAAAATTTTAAAGTTATCTTTAGACCTCATCCAGAACATTTTAAAAGATCTATGAATATATTGGATAATATTAAAAAAAGATTTAGTGGGGAGAGTTTTAAATTTGATGTAGATGCAAATAACATTAAATCAATGGAGAGATCTAAATGTTTAATTACAGATAACTCAGGCATTGCTATTGAATATGTAATTGCCCTAAAAAGACCCGTTCTATACCTTAATGAATATGATAAAATTCACAATTCTAATTTTGAAATGTTTAAAAATTTAGAACCAATGGAAGATGTTATAAAAAAAAATTTTGGATACACTTTTAATAAAAATCAAATACATGATATTGATAAAATTATTGAAAAATCATTAATAGATTTCAATGAAAAAAATATTGATAATTTTATTAATTCTAACTTCTATAATTTTAAAAATACTATCAGTTATTTTGATAAAAATTTAACAAAAATTTGTAAAAATTTATAATAAAAAAAATTGTTTTGAAAAAAGCCAACTTCTAACTATTTCTAAATTAAAAGATAAAAAACCTAATCTGGTTTGTTTAATAGAGCGGGGAACGTTAAAAAACCAAATATTGTTTATAATAATATAATTACTTCAAATGGTAAAATTCTATATGTGTATAATATTATTTAGGTAGATTATAAGATCTATTATCAAAAAGTGCCTTACCATCATCTTTACCACCCTTAATGATACCATTATAGACATTTACACCACCTGCATTACTTTTAAATCTATCAAAAAATTTTCTATCAACTTTTAATTCGTCAAATAGGTTTTTGTTATTTGTAATTCTAGATAATATTGCAGGAAAAATATCTTGGGTTATAACAATGTTGTTTTCAACATTTAAAATATCTTTGGGCCAGTGTATGCTTAAAAATGTACCGTATCTATCTTGTATATCGTATTTATCTATTGTGTTAATATCTACGGATCCTAGTTTTGCACAATTTTTGGTTAAGTAAGGGCCATGATCACTTAAAAGTACTATGATAGAGTTTGGATCATTAATTTTAATATTTGAAACATCATTTTTCATTTCTATATTTGCTTTTTCCATTCTCTTAAAATATAATTGTTTCTCATTGGATTGACATTTACCAGAATTTTGCGAATGACCAGGATAAGCATTATGAGTGTAAAAAAATGTATCTTTTTTATTTGAACTTAAGTAATCTTTTTTTAATTCTAAATATTTTTTATAATCATAGTCATCGTCAAAGATATCAAATCTAAACTCGCCTTCAAAAATAGCTTTTGTTATAGTTTTGCCTCCCAATTTGGTAATATCTCCCTTTGGGTTATATTCGTCCCAACTTATTGGTGATGAACCAAAGAAGTAAGAAGATTTAAACAATCCTATTGTTTTGTAACCATTATTTTTAAGGACATCTAAAACAAAAGCGTTACCAGAAGTATAGTGTCTAACATGTTGAGAAAGCTTACCCTCTAGTTCTAAAATTCTAGATGTAGTAGCTGTGGATACACTCCCATTCGAATATATACCACTGTAGGTTTTAAAACCATTTTTTTCTAAAAACTTCATTTGCTTGGTATTATCAAATCCATAATGATGAAGTGTCTCCATTCCAGCATAAGACTCGTACACAAGTATATATATATTTTTTTTATTGATTATTTTATTATTTTTATTGTCTAAAAATTTAATAAGTTTATCGGGATTTTGTTTTAGAGATTCAGTTGAATTGTTTGAAGAATAATTTAAAAAATTAATTACTATCCCCGTAATCATAAAAAAAACTACAGATATGTAAGCTATTCCTTTGTTAAATGAGTAAAGTAAATACAAACAAGTAAAAGTAATAGCCAAATAGGCTCCTTGTGTTACGAACTGACTGTTTAATAAATGAGCATTAGGATTGTTAGATATTTTAGCCATAGATAAAATTGTAAAAGATAGCGCCAATCCCACAATCATTAGAATTTGGAGTGATGCAAAATAACTAAATAATATAGGAAAAATAAAACTAAGAAAAAAACTAAAAACCAATGTTATTCCAATTAAATATAGCAAGCCTGCTGTATTAAGATATTCGCTATTTATTATAGCGTAATCAACTATAGGTGACATTGGTAGAGCCAAAAGAAGAAAGTCTTTTAATTCTGGTAAATTAATTTTTTTTTTAAATCTAAAATCTTTATTTAAAAACAAAAAAATCAGAAACATTGCTCCAAGAACTAAAGATATTAAACCAACTATTTTAGAACCTCTTATCAAAAATTTAGTAACAAGGCCATCAGGAGTAACAAGACCTATCACTGCCATACTAAATAAGACTAAAATTCCACTTATAAATAGGTCTAAAATGAATTGAGAATCAATTTTTATATTCATAATTTTAATATAGGTTTTTATACTATATAGTTTAAAGTTAAAAATTATACTATATTGATTTTAGGTTGAAAAAATATACTTTCAAATATTAGATGTATTAATAAATCGTAAATAATGGTTTCAAAAAAGCAAGTTACAATAGTGATTAACACTTTGTCTGGTGGAGGAGCCCAAAGAGTTTGTGTAAATGTAGCTAATGGATTAATTAACGTAGGTTGGCAAGTTGATTTAGTGGTATTAAATTATAATAATGAAGCTTTTCTAAGACATGTCTCAAAAAAAATAAACTTAATACAATTAAATGTAAATCATACTCGTTATGCTAGTTACTCTTTATTAAAATATGTTTATCAAAAAAAACCAAATGTATTTTTAGTCTTTAATTATGAATTAACAGTGTTGTTAATTTTATTACGGAGTTTGCTTAAATTTAAATATAAAATTATTTCACGAAACATAAACACATTATCCAAAAAATATGAAGAATTTAAACAACAAAATTTCTGGGTAAAAAATGTAGTTGGAACTTTAATAGATAATTTTTATTATAAGGCTGATCACGTAATAAACCAATGTTACGCCATGCATGAGGATATAATAAAACTATATCCGAAACTTAAAAATAATTCTAGTGTAATTTATAATCCAATTACAAATTATATATTGGACTATGCTAATTCACATGATTTAAATCAAATTAAAAAAAAAAACTATTTATTATGCGTGGGGCGTCTTGAAAAACAAAAAGCCTTTCACTATGCTATTGAGGGTTTTGCAGGTATAGCTCAAAAGTTTCCAGATCTACGTCTCAAAATATTAGGAGAAGGAAGTTTAAAACAAGAGCTAGAACAAACTTCTAAGGATTACAGTATTGCAGATCGTGTCGATTTTGAAGGTTTTCAAAAAGATATTATTCCATATTATCTATATGCTAAAGCAACAGTGCTTACTTCATTAAATGAAGGTTTTCCCAATGTTCTCATCGAATCAATCATACTTGGTACTCCAGTAGTTTCTTTCGATTGTCCAAGTGGACCAGAAGAACTTATCAAAGAGGGTATAAATGGATATATCGTAAAACATAAGAATGTAGATGATTTAAAAAAAAAATTATTAACCATTATGACAAGTCAATTTAGCATTGATAAAATGAATTTAACTATAAAAAAACATGAGCTTAATGAAGTTGTCAAATATTATGAAAAATTGTTAAATTCTTTTCTTTAAGATAAATTTTAGTTAATATATTAAAGTTAAAAAAACTAATTTTTAACCTATTTAATTGTTAAGAATTTAAAACTATAAAAATTAAAATTAACTAGATTTTTATTACTATAATAAAATTATGAAAATATTAGTAACAGGTTCAGCTGGGTTTATTGGGTCAATGTTATGTTTAAAATTACTTGAGAGAGGTGACGAGATAATTGGTATCGACAATCATAACGACTATTATGATCCCATGATCAAAGAATCAAGACTTAAAAGATTAAATAAATATTCAAATTATAAACATTATAGATTAGACCTTTGTGATCAAAAAAATTTAAATGATGTTTTTAAAAATCATCAACCCATTAAAGTAGTTAATCTAGCAGCACAAGCAGGTGTACGTTATTCTCTTGAAAATCCGCTTGCTTATATTAATAGTAATGTAGTTGGATTTATCCATGTTTTAGAAAATTGTCGTCAGCATAAAGTAGAACATCTAGTCTATGCAAGTACTTCAAGTGTTTATGGATCTAATACTAAGATGCCTTTTTCAGAGCATGATAGTGCTAATCATCCATTATCTATTTATGCAGCATCTAAAAAATCTAATGAGTTAATGGCACATTCTTATAGTCACCTTTTTCAACTCCCAACTACTGGTCTTAGATTTTTTACTGTTTATGGACCTTGGGGAAGACCTGATATGGCATTATTTAAATTTACCAAAGCTATTTTAGATGAAAAACCTATTGATGTATTTAATCATGGAAAACATACTAGAGATTTTACTTATATTGATGACATTGTAGAAGGTGTTCTAAAAACCCTTAATGTTCCAGCGACCATTAATGATGATTGGAGAAGTGATTTACCCGACCCAGCAAGTAGTAAAGCTCCATGGCGTATTTATAATATAGGAAATAATAAACCAGTGAAGCTTATGGATTATATTGATGCTCTTGAGCAAACATTAAAAAAAAAGGCAAAAATAAATTTTTTACCATTACAGCCAGGAGATGTACTAGATACTTATGCTAATATAGAAAATTTAAAAAAAAAATTTAATTATAAACCTTCAACATCAGTTATTGATGGAGTAACAGAATTTGTTAAATGGTATAAATATTATTATAAAATTTAATAAATTTATGAGATATCAGTAATATTCATAGTTATGAACAACCTACATTATACTTTTAACCTAACTGCTGAAATAAATGGTTTTACTTCAATTATTTTAGTTTCTATTCTGACTTATATTTTTGCTTTGAGGCGGCCAGATATTTCTGATATTCTTTTTGTAGCCTTGGCTATAAGAGTTTTTGTTATCATAGCTGGTCATTATTTTATTTCTTTACCTGATAGTACTGCTGATGCTCGATCATTTGAATTACAGGCATGGCAACTAGGAAAAGAAGGTTTTTTTAGCGTTATTAGCAATTTTAACTTACTAACTCATCGTTTTGATTGGTTTATTGCTATTCCTTATTCCTTATTTGGTAGAAGTTTATTAATGGCGAAGTCTTTTAGTTTACTTTTTGGAATGGGGTCTGTTCTTTTAGGTTTGAAGCTTGCAAGCTTGCTATGGAATAATAGTATTGCAAGAAAAGTAGGGTGGGCAATAGCTTTATTTCCTTCTCTAATTTTATATTCAACCTTGGTTATGAGGGAGGTGTATATATCTTTTTTTCTCTTAGTGGCTTTATATGGGGCATGTGACTGGGTAAAAACTAAAAATTTTAAATCAATTATTATAACAATAGCAGGTTTCGTAGGGGCAGGTTTATTTCATGGACCTATGATGATAGGTGCAATGATGTTTGCAGTGATTGTTGGAATGGATACTATTAAAAAAATATTTAGATTATTAATTGAATCTCGTATTAACTTAAAAACACTGACAATTTTATTAATGCTTATATTGAGTGTATACATTTATACATCAAACAAAGTTAGACTAACATACATGGGAAGTTTTAAAGAAACAGCTAATATAAAAAATCTTATAAGAAAAACAAAATCTGCCACACATGGTAAAGCATCCTGGCCTGAATGGACAAAAATAGATTCTCCAATTGAATTACTTTATAAGCCTCTTGTGAGAAGTATATATTTTGTTTTTGCACCATTTCCTTGGGATATTAAAAAAACAGCACATTTAATTGGTTTGTTTGATGCTTGTTTGTATATGTATTTAGTTTATTTAATTTTATATAATATAAAAAATATTTGGAGAGACCCTAGATTAAGAGTTATTCTATTAATATTGATAGCTTATATTATTGTATTTGGATTTGGAGTTGGAAATTTTGGCACAGGAATAAGACATAGATCAAAGTTTGTTATTTTCTTTATATTATTGGCAGCACCCTTAATAAATAGGTTCATTTTTTTCAAAAAACCAAATAAAATATAAGAAGTTTATACTTTATTAGAAACTAATCATTATATTTATCTTAAAATGTTAGTAATTTATAACCTCAATTAATTTTATGAAAATTATACATATTATAAATACTTTAAACAAAGGTGGTGCTGAAGGAAATTTATACCGTTTATGTAAATTTCAAAAAAAAAAATATAAAAAAAAAATTGATATTATAATTATAACTTTAATTGATAATAGCTTTTATGAAGCTGAACTAAAAAAAAAGGGCATAAAAATTTTTTCTTTACATCTGGATAAAAAAAATAAATTTTTTAATTTTATAAAAGAAATATCAAAATTACGTAAATTTATTAATACACAGAATCCAGATGTTATTCAAAGTTGGATGTATCATTCAAATTTAGTTACATTGTTTATTCCAAAAATATTTTATCATAGATTGTTTTGGAACATTAGACACTCAGAGTTAAATGTTGGAATTTCAAAAATAACAACAATTTTTGTATCAATTATTTGTGGTTTATTTTCAAAAGTTGTACCTAAGAAAATTATTTATTGTTCAGAAAAAAGTATAAATTTTCACGAAAATAAGCATTTTTACTCAAAAAATAAATCTTTACTAATTTACAATGGGTGTAGTGATAAATCTTATTATCCATTAAAAAATCTACGTTCAGATTTTAGAATAAGAAATAAAATAAAAAATTCTGATATCATCATAGGATATGCTGGTAGGTATGCTAAACAAAAAAATATTGCCTCTATGCTTTTTGCATTTTCAAAAATTATGAAAAATTTTAACAATGTGTACCTGTATATGGTTGGAAGAGAAATAAATTCTCAAAACAAGGAGTTAATTGATTATGTAAATAATCTAAAAGTTAACGATAAAGTATATTTTTTAGATGAACAAAAAAACTTACTAAAATTTTATAATGGTATAGACTTTTTATTACTAACTTCACACTCAGAGTCTTTTCCAAATGTAGTAGCAGAATCTATGCTTTGCTCAACTCCAGTATTATCAAGTAATGCTGGTTGTTCAAAGAAAATTATTAATGATTGTGGATTTGTTATGACTAATAATGATTACCAGTCAATTTTTAAGAACCTAAACAAAACTATAAATTTTTATAAATATAAAAGAAAAGAGTGGAAATTATTAAAAAAAAATTCTCGATTACAAATTCAAAAAAAATTTTCAATTGCAAATATGGCAAATACATATATGAAAAACTGGATTTTTTAAATGAAAATAATTTTCATTTGTACAAAATCTATCACATTCAATACCTTTTTAAAGTCTCAAGCAAATTACCTTATTAAAAAAGGTTTTAAAATAGAAGTAGCATGTTCAGATAGTAAAAAATTAAATTTCAAAAATAATTCAACTCATAAAATTGATTTCCCAAATAAAATAGCTGAGTTATTCAATTTAATTAAATACATTAAAATTTTTAAACAAATTAAAGTATTAGTTAAAAAAAATCCTACAGCAATATTTTATTTACACACACCACTAGCTTCTCATTTATTTAGATTATTTACTTTTTTAAGAAGATTAAAAATAATATATTTTGTGCATGGTTTTAGATTCACATCAATAACAAGTCCCATAAAAGCTTTTTTTTTTAAAATAGTTGAAAAAATTTTATCTTTTAAAACTGATATTTTTATTACAATTAATAATGAAGATTATAATTATGCAAAGTTTAATATGTTTAAAAAAACCTCATGTTATAAAATAAATGGAGTAGGTTTAGATTTATCAAAAGACCACTTTAAAAAAAAAATTATAAATAAGAAAGGAGTAAAAAAAATTTTAGTAATAGCTGCATATAAAAAAGAAAAAGGTTATTTAGAACTGTTAAAAGTAGCTGAAATATTAAAAAATAAAAAAATAAAAATAGAGTGCTATGGTTATGGTGATAATTATAAATTTAAATCAATTAAAATTAAAAAAAAACTTAATAATATTTCTTTTAATAATTTCGATGTAAATTTAGAAAATAAAATAAAAAAATATGATATTTTGCTTCATTTAAGTAAAAGAGAAGGTTTGCCCGTGTCTTTAATGCAGTGTCTTTCAGTAGGCTTACCAATCATATGTTACAATATTAGGGGCAATAACGATCTAATTAAAAATAAATTCAATGGTTTTTTTGTAAAATCTTATAATGATGTTCCAAATATAATTTATTATCTTAACCTAGAAGATAAGTTTTTTAATAAAATGAGACTCAATGCTTTTAAGTCAATAAATAAAGACTTTTTAAAAAAAAAAATCAATTTAAATATATATAATATTATAAAAAATTATTCTAAGCATTAGACGTGAATTCAAAATTAAAAAATTCAAATTTAATTTATAGAAAATTAAAAATCTCTGATTATCATGAATTTAAAAAGTTATTTTATTTTTGCTTCAACAAAAAGATAAGTTTAGATTTTTTTAAATGGAGATATTTTAGTAATAAATTTTCTTTTTGTTATGGTGCTTTTGAAGCGTCTAGATTAGTTGCAAATGTAGGTATGGTTTCGATTAAAATAAACAATAATGCACAAGAAAGAATTTTTTCAAGACATTCTAGCATGGTATTAAAAGAGTATAGAAGTCAGGGAATATTTTCAGAATTATTAGAAAGAGTTAAGAAAAAAGTTTCAAAAAATGTTTGTATAGTTGCCATGTGGCCAAATAAAAATAATTTTGCAAATTTTGGTATAAATAGTAATAAAATTATTAAAAAAAAATATTATTTATATAAAACTTCTTTAAATTTTACTTCATTAAAAAAAACAAAGAATTATCATATTGATGAATTAATTAATTTAAAAAGTTTTATAGAAGAGGGAAGTAGTCTTTTTTTAAAAAATTTTATATATTTTAAAAATAGATATTTATCATATAAAAAACATGAATATTTAATAAATAAATTTGAATTTAAAGAGCTTTCAAGTTTCTTTATATTAAAACGTAATAAGGATAATTTAGGTTTAAATTATGTAATCCTAGATCATTTTGGTTCTGAAAAAATAAAATCTAAACATCTTTCTTGTTTAATTAGTGATAAAAATAAATTAATTTTCTTGTCTGGTAAAAAAATTGATAAGCCCAAGTATAAATTATTGAATTATCTATATTTTAAAATTGGATTTATTAAAAGATTTACTTTAAAACAAAAAAAAACAATTTTGCTCAATAAAGAAATTTTCCTAGGTGATACTGATATTTTTTTTACTATTGGAAAGAAATAAATAATAAAATGATAAGAGTTTTTGATGTTTTGATTTCTATGTTAATGTTACTAATTTTTTTACCTATTATGTTTATAATTTCATTACTTATATTAGCAATTGATGGTAGGCCTATAATTTATAAACAATCTAGAGTTGGTTATAAGGGTAGACTATTTATCATTTTTAAATTTAGAACAATGACTAATGTTGTTTTTAAAGATGAAAAATTAAGGTTACTGCCTTTGGGAAGAATATTAAGAAGATTAAGTTTAGATGAATTACCACAATTAATTAATGTATTAAAAGAAGATATGTCGATTGTTGGCCCAAGACCATTACCAAAAAGTATTGAAAAAAAAATTAAAAAATCTATTAGACTAAAAAGAAGAAAAATTTTACCAGGTATAACTGGCATGTCACAAATAAACTATACTGGTAAAAATAGGAAATTAATTGAAAAAATTAAATTAGATCTTCAGCTGATTGATAATTATACTCTATATAACTATTTTAAAATCATATTAAGGACCCCAATTATTCTGATAATTAGATTTTTCAAAAATAAATCTTCAATTATCAAGTAAGTATTTTAAATTTTTAAAAATAATTAGATTGATAGTAGAAAAATTTATCACTAATTTATTAAATAACGTTATATAATTCTAATATTATTTATATTAAATTATGAAAAAAAAAATATTGATTTTATCTCCTCATGCAGATGATGAAATTTTAGGATGTGGAGGATTTATATCAAAGTATTCCAAGCAAAATTATCATATAAATGTTTTAATTTTAACCAATGCCAATAAAGGTGCACCAGAAATTTATTCTCATGAAGAAATTAAACAGATTAGAAATGAAGCAAAAATTGCAAATAATTTTATTGGTACGAAAAAATTATCTTTTGAAGATTTACCAGCTTTAAATCTGAATAACTATCCAATTTATAAAATTTCGAATATTATAAGTAAATATATCTTAGATATTAATCCTGAGATTGTATTAATACCCTCTGCAAATGATATTAATGATGATCATAAAATAATTTTTAAAGCAGCAAAAGTTTCAATGAGAGTTAATAAAAAAAGTAACTTAAAAAAAATTTTATCCTATGAAGTACTTTCAGAAACTGAATGGAATGAGGATGAAAAATCTTTTAATCCAAACTATTTCGTTAGGCTAGATAAGTCTGATATAAACAATAAAGTTAAAGCTTTTCTTAAATACAGGTCACAAGCTAAAAAATTTCCTCACCCAAGGTCAAAAGAAGCAATTGTTAATTTATCAAAAGTAAGAGGAAGCCAAGTATTTATGAAATATGCAGAAGCTTTCAAGGTAGAGAAAATATTGGATTAGATATGACATTAGCTATTTTGGGTACGGGAGGACATGCTAAATCTATTTATGATATAGTAAAAAAGAAAAAAATTTATTTTTTTGATAAAACAAAAAAAAAATTTAAGGTAGGCAATAGAACCTTTAAAGTCACTGATAACAATGCATCAATAAAGAATTATAAAAAAAAAATTTCTCAAGTGATAGTTGCTATTGGCAATAATCTAATTAGAAAAAATTATTATACAATTTTAAAAAAAAATGAATTTAAATTAGCAACCCTTATTCATCCAAAATCTTATTCTAGTTTTGGATCTAAAATTGGAGAAGGAAGTGTAGTTATGCAGGGAAGCTTTATTAATACAGACACTATAATTGGAAATAACTGTATAATAAATTCAAATGCTTCTATAGACCATGATTGCTTAATAAAGGATCATACTCATATATGTCCAGGTGTAATAATAGCAGGTAATGTTAAAATTGGAAAAAATTGTTGGATTGGATTGGGTACTAAAATAATTGAAAATTGTATAATTGGAGATAATGTTTTTATTGCTGCAGGAACCTTGGTGACAAAAAATATTAAGTCAAATGCATTTGTGAAAGGAGTTCCAGCAAAATATGCGAGAAAAAAACTGGCCTAATTTTAGTAAAAATTTAATCTCTAAGGTAGGTAGAATACTTGGCTCAGGAAAAATTAATTATACTGATGGCCCTTATGGAATAAAATTTGAAAAAGAATTTTCTAAATTTATAGGTAATAGATATTCAATTGCTATATGTAATGGAACTGCTGCATTAGAAGTTGCTATAAAATCTTTAAAATTGCCCAAAAACTCAGAAATTATAGTTCCAGCTAGAAGTTTTTTTGCTTCTGCGTCATGTATTGTAAATACTGGATATATTCCAGTCTTTGCAGATGTAAATTTATTAACTCAAAATATTTTAATAGATGATATTAAAAAAAAAATAACTAAAAAAACTAGAGCTATTATTTGTGTACATTTGGCAGGATTACCTTGTGACATGAATAGTATAAAAAAATTAGCAAATAAAAAAAAAATTAAAATTATAGAGGATTGTTCCCAGGCACATGGTGCTTCAATTGATAATAAGCAAGTAGGTTCATTTGGTGATATTAGCACATGGTCATTCTGTAATGATAAAATAATGTCCACCCTTGGAGAAGGAGGCATGATTTCAACTAATAAAAAAAAATTATATGAAATTTGTAAAAGATCCATAAACCATGGAACAAATTTTAAAAATAATAAAAAAACAGAAAAATTTATTTATAATAAAGACTATTTTGGAACAAATTTAAGATTAACCGAAATCCAATCATTTGCTGGATTGGAGCAATTGAAAAATTTAAAAAAAGTTCAGAAAAAAAAAGAAAATATATCAAAAAGTTATTTTGACTTAATTTCACAATACCAAAATTATTTTGATTGCTATTATCCTTCAAAAAAAATTAAATCTGCATGGTATAGATTCTATTTTTTTCTTAAAAAAGATACCAAAAATTATCAAAAACTTCGATTTAAAATTATTAAAGATTTAAGAAAAAATAATTTAAAATGTTTTACAGGATCTTGTCCTGAGATATATTTAGAAAAGGCTTTTAAAAAATTAAATAATATTAGACCAATAAGATTAAAAAATTGCAAAATTTTAGGGGAAACAAGTATAGCATTAGAAATCAATCATACATTAGAATATTCCCAGCATAAAAAAAAGTTATTAATACTAAAACATGTGATTGAAAAAAATTTACAAATATAAATGAATATACTCATTACAGGAGGAGCAGGATATATTGGATCAGCAACCTCATACTTATTATTAAAAAAAAAGATTAAGCCTGTAATAATTGATAAACTAATTTACAAAAAAGATAATATTATTCCAAAAAAAACTATTTTTTTTAAATCAAATATTTCAAATTTAATTTTAGTAAAAAAGATTATTAAAAAGTATAACATCAACTCTGTAATACACTTTGCAGCCTATAAAGATGTCGAAGAGTCAACATTGAAACCAAGAAAATATTATAATAATAATTATTTAATTACTAAAAAATTTATAAATTGTTGCAAAGAAAATGGTGTTAATAATTTTATTTTTTCTTCAACAGCTGCAGTTTATGGAAACTTAGATAAAAATAAAAAAGTTACAGAAAATTCACCTCTTAAACCAATAAGTATTTATGGATCAACAAAAAAAAAAATTGAAGAATATCTTAAAAAAGTATCAGATAAAAATTTTAAATTTTTTTCATTAAGATATTTTAATGTTTTGGGGGCTGACAAATATTTTAGATATGGACCAATTGGATTAAATTTAAATAGTTTTTCTAACAATTTATATAAATCAATAATATCTGGTCAAGATTTTAAAATTTTTGGAAATAACCATAAAACTTTAGATGGCACACCTGTAAGAGATTTTATTCATGTTGATGATTTGGCAAATATTCATTTTGAATCATTAAAATATTTAATAAAAAACAAAAAAAATCAAATTTGTAATTGTGGTTATGGAAAAGGTTATTCTATAGAGCATGTTATTAAAACTCTTTATAAAAATAAAGAGATGAATTTAAATTACTCTTTTTCAAAAAAGAGACCTGGAGATATAAGCTATATGGTGGCAGATACAAAAAAATTAAATAGAATTCTCAATTGGAAGCCGAAATATTCAAACCTTAAAAAAATGATATTTTCAGAGCTTAGATGGAGAAAAAAATTAACAAATAATTAGTAATATTATAATTTAATAATAATGTTAGATGTTAATCTTAAAAAGTATTATAAATTTACTTATGAAGAATCTTATTAAAGACATTTCAGATAATATTTTTTACCTACATCGATATTCAAAGCGAATCATTGCCATAATAACAGATGCTAGTTTATGTGTTTTATGTACTTGGCTTGCTTTTGTTTTGAGATTAGAAGAATTGATTTTATTTAAAGATTTTAATTTTTATCCAGCTTTAATATCTGTTGTTATAGCACTACCAATATTTTGGTTATTTGGATTATACAGGACTATCTTTCGTTATACTGGTTTATCAATTATTCTAAACATATTTACATCAACATTTTTATATGGATTATTATTTTTTTTAGTAATTGGAATTTATGGAATTTCAAGTTATACGCCTAATTTTACAATAATTCCAAGATCCATTGGAATTCTTCAGCCAATGTTATTATTTTTTGCAATTATTACCTCTAGATTATTTGTTAGATATATATTTAACAAAACTTTTGATTCTAAAAAATCCTTACATAAAAAAAATATATTAGTTTATGGAGCAGGAGATGCTGGAAGACAATTAGTTATTTCTTTAGAAAATAGTCCTGAATTTAAAGTTAGAGGTTTTTTAGACGATGATATAGAATTACATAGACAAGTTTTATTAGGTCAAACTATTTACTCTACCTCTAAGTTAGAAAAATTAGTTAAAAACAAAGGTATTAGTTTAGTTTTTCTTGCACTACCATCTATTGGCAGAAACAAAAGAAACCAAATTATAGAAAAATTAAATAAATTTAAATTAAATGTTAAAACTCTCCCAAGTGTATCTGAGATTGTAGATGGCAGAATAACTATATCTGATATTAAAGATTTAAACATTAATGACTTATTGAACCGTGATGAAGTTAAACCAGATATTGAATTATTAAACAAAAATATAAACTCAAAAATAGTACTTGTGACAGGAGCAGGAGGATCAATAGGTTCTGAGTTATGTCGCCAAATTATAAGACTAAAACCAAATAAATTAATACTTCTAGAATTAAATGAGTTTGCTCTTTATAAAATCTACGAGAAATTAATAACTATAAATAGAAATTTAAAAATTATTCCATTACTTGTTAATGTCCAAGACCAAGAAAAATTAGAGAAAATTTTTGAGACATTTAAAGTTGATACTGTGTATCACACTGCGGCTTATAAACATGTGCCCTTAGTTGAAGAAAATATTTGTGAGGGAGTTAAAAATAATGTTTTTAGTACTTTGGCTGTTGCAAAAGCCTCAATTATTAAAAAAGTTTCAAATCTTGTTCTAATTTCAAGTGACAAAGCGGTAAGACCAACTAATATAATGGGAGCCTCCAAGAGACTTTCTGAACTTTGTATGCAAGCTATTTATAATAATACTAATGATTCTATTACTCATTTTTCAATTGTTCGATTTGGCAACGTATTAGAGTCTTCTGGCTCAGTTATTCCAAAATTTAAAAAACAAATCAAAGAAGGAGGACCTGTTACCTTAACTCA
>Ga0209630_10000761_pt1 | contig 36765 bp, 35 predicted proteins | sample COG_01_FD_184745 | JGI IMG/M metagenome (GOLD analysis project Ga0209630, IMG submission 184745) | Pelagic Microbial community sample from North Sea - COGITO 998_met_01 (SPAdes) (version 2) | ecosystem: Environmental > Aquatic > Marine > Neritic zone/Coastal water | place: Helgoland, sampling...
AACTGCAGCAATGCTTAGTCCATCGCTTGATATGAGAGGTTTAATTATTTGCAGTATGGTTATTATTTGGGCTACTCGTTTAGGATTATTCTTATTCACTCGAATTAAAAAAGATGGAAAAGATGTGCGATTAGATGTGATTAAAACAAAATTTATTCGTTTTTTAAATCTATGGACTCTAGGTGGTCTTTGGGTCTTAGTAACGATGGGCGCAGGTCTTGCTGCTATCACGTCAAAAACCTCATTAAATATCGGTGTAATAGGCTATATAGGCATTGGATTATGGATATTCGGTTTTATTATTGAAGTCATGGCTGATAGTCAAAAAAGACAGTTTAGAAAAGATCCAGGCAATAAAGGTCGCTTTATTACAACTGGGGTATGGGCATGGTCTCAACACCCAAATTATTTTGGTGAAATTACTTTATGGATTGGTGTTGCCTTGCTAGCTTTTCCAGTACTATCTGGATGGCAGTTAGCTACGTTAATATCGCCTGTATTTGTTTATTTATTACTTACGAAGGTAAGTGGAATAAACTTATTAGATGATATAGCAAAAGAAAGATGGGGGACTGATGCTGAATATTTAGCATATACAGAACGCACTTCAAAACTTATCTTACTACCACCAAAAAAGTAGCTATTATTTAATATAGTCTGAAGCCCAATCGTTCAGCATATCAAATACCGGAACAAGCGTTTTGCCTTTCTTGGTCAGCGAGTATTCAACTCTAGGCGGTATTTCAGCAAAAATCTTTCTAGAAATAATACCATTCTTCTCAAGATCTCTTAAATCTCTTGTTAGCATATTCTTACTAATACCATCTATCCCTCTATGTAAAATACCAAATCGATTAATATTTTGCGCAATTCTCATAATAATAATTGGTCTCCATTTACCACCAATCATTTTCATAGAATAGGTGATAGGGCATGAGTCAACAGTGCATCCACATATATCTTCAAAACATTGTGTTTCTTTCATTATAGTCCTCTTTATGTTACTATATTAAAAAATAGTGCCTACTTGTGGAATTTAATATTAGGTGATAAACTTTCATATCATTTTTTTGAAAGGAAAAATATATATGAAAAATAAACCATATGCTGTAAAGTTAGAAAAAGGCAAAACCTACGCCTGGTGCCAATGTGCAGGCTCTAAAAATCAACCATTTTGTGACGGTAGTCATGAAAAGATAAATGAAAAAGAAAATAATCTTATTGAATCCTTGGTTGATGTCAATATGATTACTAGTAAAGGTGAAGGTCAAAGGTTAATTGCTAAAGATGAGAAGCCGATGATTATAAAAGCAGAAAAGGATGCAGAGGTTAATTTGTGTGGATGTAAACAATCCGACAATGCTCCTTATTGCAACGAAAGACATTTAAGTATATAAAAGAAAGGAAATACAATGAGTAATAAAAATGAACCAAATGTAGTAGCACTTAAAAAAGACAATAATTATGCATGGTGTGCATGTTCAGAGTCGAGCAATCAACCATTTTGCGATGGAAGTCATACAAAGACAGATATGCAGCCTATAGTATTTAAAGCGGAAGATAGTAAAGAAGCATATTTATGTGGTTGCAAAGAATCTAAAAATGCACCATATTGTGATGGATCGCATTTAAGTATATAAGGAAAAAGTTATGAATAGATTATTAGATACAGATTTAACCCATTACAGGGCAGGAGTGACGTTTTTCATGCGTATCCTTCTTGCGTTTATTTTTATTAAAGCTGGGATGGGAAAGTGGCCAATTGTTGACGGTGAAGGCATATCAAGAGCTTTACCATTATTCTTGGTTTACTTGGTTGTGCTTTTTGAGTTTGTTGGTGGTTTATTTATGTTATTAGGCATGAAATACGACATCTTAACGAAGCTTGGGGCAGCGATGATTGCAATTGTTATGGTGGGTGCAGCTTATATGCATTATGCTGTTTGGGGAGATCCATTCGGTTCCAAGAATGTAATGTATCCTATTGCCTTATTATTAATTTCTTTAATTTTCGTTACAGATGAATAAAGTAAAATCCCTAATTCTGGCTATACTAGTTTCCTTTGGCGTCTTTTTTGCGACCTTTTTTTATTATCAAGTAAAAGAGCGAGATATTACAGAAGCCATCGTTATTAAAAATAGTAATCCAACCTTTACAAAAGATACAATTACTAGAGCAGATTTTAACGATGCAGGCGTAACTATTTTTACCGCTACGTGGTGCGGATACTGCAAAGGAGCTAAGATGCTTCTAAATCAAGAAAATATTACCTACACCGAAGTAGATGTTGATGAATATAGTATTTCAAAGCTAAAGCTTAAGGAGATAGGGATTGAAGACTTTTTTGTGCCACAAATCTTTGTAGATGGCGTTCCTATTGGTGGCTTTTCAGATTTGAAAAAAATATTTGGAAGTAGTATGCCCGTTCCAGAAGTTTAAATATATTTCAACCTCATATGTCATTGAAATATAATATCAGTCCTAAATACTCTTTTCTTAAAGAAGCAATTCTTGACGTCAAAAAGAATTTTCGTTCAACAGGAGAATCGATTAAATCAGGGCGTAATCATTTAAAAATTATCGATTTAGATAATAAAAAATTCGTGGTTAAATCCTTTAAAAAACCAACTGCTATCAAGAGGTATACTTACGGTAATATTTTTTCATCCAAAGCAAAGCGCTCGTTTGATTATGCAAATATCCTGCTTTCAAAAGGAATTCATACACCAGAACCCGTAGCGTATATAGAGCACTATACAGGATTACAATTTCAAGAAAGCTTCTTTATCTCTGAATACTATTCATCTGATTATGATTTAAGCGTCTTATTTACAGAAAGAGGTGATAATAAGACTCCATTTAAAGACAGTGAAACCCTTTGGACAGCTTTTGTGAAGTTTACCTTGGAATTGCATCATCAGGGGATAGATCACTTGGATTATACCCGTAGAAATATCTTAATTACACAACAGGGTAATGAGTATAGTTTTTCGATTGTTGATTTAAATAGAATTGATTTTAAATCGCTTTCTTTACGCGACAGAATGAAATCTTTATCTCGAATAACTTCCGATAGCGATCTTGTCAAGATGATAGCTAAGTACTATAGCGCCGAATCTGATTATGATTATGATAAATGCTTATACTTATTACAGTATTTTGTGCGAGAGCATCAAAGGTATTGGGATACAAAAAGACAATTAAAACGTATGTTTAAATAAAAAAGGCGCTTTCGACCAAGCGCCTTTCTTGTTTGAAGGTAACACTGAGAAAATCTTACTGCTTAATCATTACTCATAATTTTTGAATCATCATATGTTCCATTCTTCTTGGCTGCTGCAATGGCGTCAGGGAAGAGATGTTCATAAGATACTTTCACTTCTTCGTTATCACGATAGGTGACAATTTCTTCAACGTCCGCTAAGGACTCTTTTTGTTCTAGCTCTAGATTGCCTTCGTTATTATTGACAATAACGACTTCTCCTACAACTGTCTTAATTTCATAAAAATAATCGGTAGTATATCGTTCTCCATACCATTCAAAGGTTTGGCCAGGGCCTAACTGTGTTCGTGCATTAGCAAATGCTTCCCTGAAACTGATATCTCCATTCTTAGCTAACATATTTTTATTATCCCATTCATCTACAATCATATCAGATTCGTCTTCAAATGCAATCACTGACACTTCTAGTGGTTGGGGGGTACTAACGTCTTCTGTGACCTGTTCTGCTACGTCAGCGATAACGACTTTTGCAACATCTTGATCAAAGGCTGTGTTAGAGGTTAATATTACTTCTTCTGTTTCATTCATGATGAAAAGAAGCGATCCGATGCAAAGTGTTACTCCGCCAAGGACAAACTTTTCAATATTATTCATTTATTTTAACTCCGTTGTTTGTGCCTCTTGATTTCGCTTTCATATTCTATATACATTTAATTTTCATTTTTGTTTCAAATTTTTTATAACTTTTGATATGGAAAAAGTATTTGTAAGCGGCGGATCAGGGTTTATATCTCTACATTTAATCTCAAAACTCATTCAAGAAGGGTATCAGGTAAGAACGTCTTTACGTTCTTTAGATCGAAAACAAGAAGTCATTGATGCGGTAGAAAAAGAAGTTTCCACAGAAGGTATGCTTGAATTCTGTGAACTTGATTTATTAAAAGACGAAGGCTGGGATGAAGCAGTTGCTGGGTGTGATTATGTACAACATATTGCCTCACCAATTCCTACTACGAATTCTAATGATTATGATATTGTAGTAAAACCTGCTGTAAATGGCATAAAACGATGCCTTAACGCTGCATTAAAGAATAATATCAAACGCTTTGTCATGACATCATCCGTTGCATCGGTGGGGGGGTCAAATCACAAAAATGAATATGATGATACCGATTGGACCGATTTAACCATGGAAGTAGGTCCTTATCAAACCAGTAAAACCAAAGCAGAGCAATATTTATGGGACTTCATGAAAGAACATGAAGGCAAAACGGACATGGAAGCAGTAGCTATTAATCCTTCAATGGTCTTTGGTAATTCCTTATCTGATGATATTGGTGCTTCTAATATTCTTGTGAAGCGTTTAATTGATGGATCAATGCCATTCACCCTAAATATTTGTATTAATATCGTACATATTAAAGATGTGGCTGACTTACACTTTGAAGCCATGATTAATGATAAAGCTCCCGGTAAACGCTTTATCGCATCCAATAATCATATGTTCTTTCCTGAAATTGCTAAAGTGCTCAATGATAATGGGTTTAAAGCACCCAAAAGAAATTTACCAACCCTCTTAGCTAGAATATTAGGAAGGTTTGATAAGCAACTATCGTTCTTTTTAAAAGATATAGACATTCTTCGTATTTATCATTCCAATAACGCACGAGATATCTTAAGGTGGAAGTTTAGATCTTCAGAGTCTGCTATTGTTGACGCTGCTACCCAAATCAAAAAACTTTTATAAATCATATAAAAATCTTTGAATTAATAATTTAAAATTTTTAAAATATATAATCATCAGGACGGGAATATTCCCACCAACCGAGCACAATAGCCACGGTGGTTTGTCAAGTGACAGATGAGCAGCTTAGCTGAAACTCTGAACCCTCTGATGAGGGTTTTTTATTTCTGTCCTGAAAACAACAAAGGAGAGAGTATGAAAATGGTAATAAGTGAATATAAGTTAGTAGCAGGATTAATTGATTCATCTTATCGATCACGGATTAATAAAGAAATAAAAGAAAAGGGAAGTGCAAAGATTCTAATAGATTACTGGATGGATGGACAGAGTGCTGGTGGAAAAGTTACACCATTTCCTTTTAAGACCTCAAACCAAGCTTTAGCAAAAAGAAATGAATTAATCTATTTAACGCAACGATATAACATTAATCAACTGGTGCTTAGAATTTGCAGGATTGATATAGTTGTCAAAGGGGCACACACTTGTGGAGCAGCTAAATTTTTTGAATTAACCGTCAAAAAACCTAAAAAATAAAATAAAAAACTTGTAATTAAATTTTAGAATGCCGTTAATATATGAGAGATATTATTACGATTTGAAATAATCCTTTTTATCCCTCGCACAACATAACTAACCAAAAAGGAGACTTACCTATATGATACAATGTATTGATCCAAATTCTGATGAATTTAAAAAAGCAAAAAAACTTACAACAGGATATTCATGCATAGTGTGTGAAAAGCCACTTAAAGAAACTGGTGTATACTTTTCATTGCTAGATTTAAATAAAGAGGGTAATGAAGTAATCCTATATCGTATTGGATGTAAGCATTGCAGAACTCTGTATACTATGGATTTTAAAATTATGGCAGTTGATTTCGATAAGTTTTTAGACTTTAATATTGCTGAAGTTATTTCTGCTTAATGTTATTTAAAGATATATACCTTAAAATTTAATATATTTGTATATGGGCTGTATAACATCACTACTAGTCATTTTAACATTTATTCTATACATCACTCCAAGTTTACAAGAACTCGTCTATATGGAGGGATATTGGCTCACTATTGGTGCATTTTGGCTATGCTATCTAGTTTCTTGGTTCTTATTTGGAGATATTGCAGATGAAATTACGGGAGTAAATAAATATAAAGATGATTAGTACTAGACCTTTATTAAATGAATTTGCTTCTCAAAGCGATAAGCTTTTTAATTTAGGTATTCTTCGAAGTGATAGCTTTACTGGTGATATTGGTGAGTTTTTTGCTAGAAAGTTTTACAACTTATCATTGGTTAATAAATCAACTAAAGAGATAGATGCAATAGACAATGCAAATCTTACCTATCAAATTAAATCATCAACAGGTAGCTCAATACGTTTAACTAACAAAAGCTATGATTATCTAGTTTGTATCTATTTTGATAACCTCTATAACATTAAAAAAATCATTAAAATAGCTTCGAAAGATATAGTTAATGATAAATTTACAGTCAATAATAAATTCCTTTCTAATGCTAAGCATATAAATGAAAATCTTACCAATATTCATATTGAAAACGATCTATTGCTTGAGATAAAAAAATTTGGAATGATTTATAATAAACTGATACAAGAGAACATAATTAAAAGTAAGAGAGTAGTAGGTGATCTTGGTGAGCATTATGCATCAAGAAAATTAAATTTAATTCTTAATACAAATAAATCAGAAAAAGGTTATGATGCTTTAGATGAATACGGTGAAACTTATGAGATAAAGACTAGAAGAGTATATGATAGCGAAAGAAGAAAAAGTAATTCAAGAAGAATAAGAATTTTAGGTAAAACAGCAAAATGGCTTATTGTTGTGACATTAGATAAGAACTTTGAATGTAATGGAATGTGGAAAATGTTAATGAAAGATGTAAATAATCCAAAATCTGCACACTTAGGAGTTGTAAAGAGTACAAAAGATGTTGAAATTATTGTCAATTCTTCGATAGAGTGGTTAAAATAATTAAGACAAATTTTTAATATATGCAAAAAAATAAAAAAACAAATTTTTTTACAAATGTAGAAGGTAATACTCTTGTTGATCATTTCAAAAAAAGTACTAAATATGCAAAATATTTTGATATTCTTGTAGGTTATTTCAGAATAAGCGGTTTCCATCTTTTATATAAAGAATTAGAAAATGTTGATAAGATAAGAATATTGATAGGAATGGGCGTAGATAAAGAGGTATACAATATTAATAAAAATACGACTCAACAAATTTTAGATAGTTCTTACACAGATGTTGAAGCTATAGAAGATTCGGTTAAATCTTTAAAAAGTGAAATCATTGAGGCTCCAAACTCTTACGATACAGAGCTTGGTGTAAAAAAATTTATTGAATTTTTAAAAATTGAAAAGCTTGAAATAAGAGTGTTTCCATCAAGAAAACTTCATGCAAAGCTTTATATAAATCGATTCAAAAACAAAGACATTGAATTGAAAGAAGGGTCAGTTATAACAGGTTCAAGCAATCTTTCTGAATCGGGATTAGAAAAAAATATAGAGTTTAATGTTGAGTTAAACGAGCCTCATGAATTGAATGAAGCTTTAGAATTTTTTGAAAAGCAGTGGAAGCAAGGCGTAAATCTTAAAGAAGAATATATTAATAAAATTGAAAATGAAACTTTTTTAACAAATCAAATAACAGAAGAAGAACTTTATTACAAACTTCTTTACGAACATTTTGAGTCCGAAATCAATTTAGATAAATCTGTTGATTTTAGTAATGTGCCTCACGATTACATGGATTTAAAATATCAAAAAGAAGCTGTAACGTATGCAAAACATATTTTAGGTGGATTTGGAGATAATGAAGGGTATGGTGGGGTTGTTTTATCTGATGTCGTTGGTTTAGGCAAAACTTATGTTGCAGCATTGCTTGCATTACAATATGAAAAATCAAGGAAATTAATATTTTGTCCACCAGTACTTAAAGACTATTGGGAGGAGACCTTTCATAAGTTTCATATACCTGGATATAAAGTTGTATCTACAGGACAGTTAAATCAAGAAAATTTTAAACTCAATTTTGATGATTACGATATGATTTTTATAGACGAATCACACAAATTTAGAAATCAAAAAACAAATATGTATGAAAAGTTGTTTAATATCACATACGGAGATAGAAAAAAAATTATTTTAATATCAGCAACTCCACAAAATAATTCACCAATGGATCTTTTAAGTCAGATAAGTTTATTTCAAAGCATGAATCATTCTTCCATTCCTGGATATCCGGCTTTAAAAACATATTTTACAGAGAAAAATGGAATTATTAAAAATGCAAAAGAGGACCTTAAAAAAAATAAAATTGACAATAAAAAATATAAAAAAATTACCAAAAAAGTATCTGAAGATATTCGAGATGACATTCTAGAGCATATAATGATTAGAAGAACTCGAAACGATGTGGAAAGATACCATAAAGAAGATATGAAAAAACGTGATTTTTTCTTTCCAAAAATCAATGATCCACATAAAATGGTTTACGAGCTTGACAAAAATTTAAATTCAATATTTGATGACACACTTCATTTGATTAAAGAAATACATTATGCAAGGTATCAACCAAAGCTTTATGTAAAAGAAAATAAAAAAGGCCAATATAGCATCGATGAATATGAACTCCAGCAGAATCGCAATTTAGGCGGTTTTATGAAAACAACACTGCTTAAAAGGCTTGAAAGTTCTTTTTATGCATTTAAAATGACTGTTGATAGGTTTGTAGCTAATTATGAGGGATTTGTTAAGATGTACGAAAGTGGTACAGTATTTATTAGTAAAAAATATCCAAACCTGTACGACTTCATTGGGGAAGACAATTTTGAAGAAATTATTGATTCTTTATCTCAAGCAGGGAAATTAAATACCTACAAGTCAAATGATTTTAAAACTGATTTTATTAAAGAATTGAAAAAAGATCTTTCTGATCTTAAAAAAATTAAAAAAATGTGGCAAAATGTAGGTACGGATCCAAAGTTAGAAAAATTAATAAATCAATTAGAAAATAATAAATCATTAAAAGATAAAAAGATTATTATCTTTACTGAAGCGGCAGATACAGCAAAATATTTGTATAAGGAATTAAAAAATAAGTACAAAACTATATTATTTCATGGCCAGCTAAACAATTCTAATACAACAAAAAAAGATGTTAAAGATAACTTTGATCCAAATTCAGACAATCCTTTAGATGAATTAGATCTTTTAATTACCACTGATGTGCTTTCAGAGGGTATGAATTTGCATCGCTCAAATATTGTAATTAACTATGACCTTCCATGGAATCCTACAAAGGTTTTGCAAAGAGTTGGTAGAATTAATAGAATCGGAACAGAACATAAAGAACTATATATCTTTAATTTTTTTCCTGCTGAAGAATCAGATAGGGAATTAAAACAAACCGAAAATATTGTAAGTAAACTCCAATTGTTTCACGATACATTAGGAGAAGATGCAAAATATCTTACGGACGAAGAAGAGATATCCAGTAAACATTTATTTGGACAAAATAAGTTTGACGAATTTACTAAGCTTAAAACTTCAGAGGAAGGTGACAATAAAAACCTTCGCAATTATTATTTAAATGAGATTCGAAAGATTAGAGGTACTCCTCTGTGGGATAGAATTTTAAATATACCTGAAAAAGTTCGTATTGGTGTAAACAGTAAAGATTCATCAAAATTAATTACTTTTTTTAAAGTGGGTGGTTTGACAAAATTTTTTATTTCTGATACAGCTAAAGTAGTTGAACCAAAGCCTAAAGAAATCACATTTTCAGAGGCAATTCAATATTTTAAACCTCAAAAAAATACTGCTTATAAATCTATCGAATTGGATAAAGAATATTATGATTTATTAAATCTTAATGAATCAGGCATGTTAGAATTATCTGATAAACAAAAATCTGAACTATTAACTCCGGTAATAAGAGGTAATCCTTTAGAAGTTATCAAGAATCTAAAAATTATCAAGAGGGCAAATGTACTATCAAAACAAGAGAGAATAGTAATAAATCTCATTCTAAAACGCTACAAGTCTGGAGATGTTCCAGATAATCAAACCAAAAAAATCAAGAATTTTATCGAATCCCAAGGAAAAGATATAAAAGAAAACTGCCATAAAATATATGCATTTGTAACAGATCCTCAGCGCGGTGGATTTGCAATAAATCAACTTAAAAAATCAAGAGCACATACTAAAATCTCTTCTCTTGAAAATAGTCAAATAATTCTTTCAAAATACTTTATTAAGAAATAGTTATGAAAATAGATCAAGCAAATTCATTAATTAAAAGAACATTTCAAGAGCCTTATAGCGACGGAGATTATCTAATTTTTATAAAAAACTTACTACCAAATATTGATACTACTGAAGCAATATTTCATCAATCTGTTGATAATAATATTCACATAAAATCATTTAGTAGACTTGGAGTTTTTGAAGATAATCAAGGAGAAATAATAGATGTATTATCCGTTGAAGTCAATTCGGGTGTTACTTTAAAAAAAACTAGAACTGCTATTCGCAATTTTGCTGTCAAAAATATGATTGAAGACATTTGTATAGTTGCATTTCATTCTCGGGAATATCCTAATTGGAGATTCTCTTTAATTGTTCAAAATTATGACATTCAATACAATCCAAAAACTAAGAAAACTAAAACAATAAAAAATATATCTGAAGCAAAACGTTTCTCATGGCTTGTAGGTGAAAACGAACCTAGCCATACTGCTCAGCAGCAAATATCGCCATTACTAGTGAATGATAATGTTGTTTTAGATGATATTGTCCAAGCTTTTAGTATTGAGGCTGTAACAGACGAATTTTACGACCAATATAGAAATTATTATAGAAAATTGAATAAATCACTTGAATTTATAGTCTCTAATGATGCTAGTATTGCTGAAAATTTTGATCAGAATGAAATTAATACCAAAGATTTTTCCAAAAAAATAATGGGCCAGATTGTGTTTTGTTACTTTCTTCAAAGGAAAGGTTGGCTTGGCACGGAAGATGACACTGCTTGGAAGGGTTGGGGTGATGGAGATAGGAGATTTATCTATAATCTTTTTAATAAAAAAATGTATAAAGGTGTAATAAAATATTGTGATTATGATAATTTTTTCAATGATATCTTAGAACCTTTATTCTACGAAGGTTTCGGTAAAAAAAATCCGGATGACTATTTAAAAAAAATACAATGCAAAATCCCTTTTTTAAATGGAGGACTATTTGAGCCAATCAATGGTTATGATTGGAAGAAGACAGATATTGTTATTGATAATAATATTTTTAAAAGTATTATAGATATTTTCGATAGATTTAATTTTACCGTTAGGGAGGACGATGATCTAGATATTGAAGTTGCGGTTGACCCCGAAATGCTAGGAAAAGTTTTTGAAAATTTAATAGAAGATAATGAAAAGAAAAAAGATGGTGTATGGTATACTCCAAGGCAAACTGTAAAATTTATGGTTGACCAAGCTTTAATCAGTTTTCTAGTAAATTCTGTTGAAGATTATGTATCTAGTGACAATATCTTCCAATTAATCAATAGTTTAAAAATTGATGACTTAAAAAAGCCTCAAATAGAAACTATTGATCATTATTTAAAAAATATAAAAATCTGTGATCCAGCAATTGGTTCAGGTGCATTTGCTATTGGCCTAGCAGATAAAATTGTCAAAGTAAGACTAATTTTAAACAATTCAACAGATAAATACTTTTATAAAAAACATGTAATCACAGAATCTATTTATGGAGTTGATATTGATGCTGGAGCAATAGAGATTGCCAAACTAAGATTATTCTTATTTTTAACTGTAGATACAGATGTAATTGAAAAAATAGAACCATTACCTAATCTTGATTTTAAAATAATGCAAGGAAATAGTCTTGTTGAAGACTTTCATGGGGTTATTCTTGACATAAATAAAAAGATGGATAAACAAGGAAGTATTTTTGAAGATATAAGTATGGAGGAAAAATTGATAAGTGATTTGCATAATATTCAAATGATTTATCTGAATGAATCAGATTTTGATAAAAAATTATTTCTTAAGAATAAGATTGAGAAAGCAATCAAAGACATTTTCCTTTTTAAGTGTAAGGAAAAAAGTAAACTTATCGATGTTTCAAAAATAAAAGAGGATATAGAACGTACTTTTGAAACACAAATTTTTAAACCTTTCTTTTTTTGGAAACTTTATTTTTCTGATGTCTTTTATGAAAAAGGTGGGTTTGATATTGTTATAGGTAATCCTCCATATGTTGAAGCGAGACATTCAGACTTTTCCGATAAAATGAAAATTGAAAATCAAAGGAATGTGAAATTAAGATGGGGAGAAGAAGGCTTGAAACATATAGGTAGAGGCTCTGATCTTCTTATATATTTTTTTGAACTAGCATTGCATATTTCTCACAGTAAAACACCAATTGTTTTTGTTGCCTCTAATGCATGGCTTTCTACTATGTATGGAAAAAAATTCCAGAATTTTCTTCTTAAAAAAACTTATGTTTCAAAAATTATTGATAGTGATTTTAAAATATTTTCTAGTGCCAATATCAATGCTGTTATATCAATTTTTATAGGTAATAAACCCGTAAAAGATCATAAAAAAACTATACAATTTATCAAATTCCATTCACAAAATAAAAATATCAACCTATCAAAAATCTCAGATGAAAATAAAGAAGTGACTATAAAAGAATATGATTATAGCAGTAAAATCATTTATGAAAAAAAGTGGGAGATACTTTCATCAACAACAAAAGATATACTGTCTATTATTGAAAAAGGTGAAAAAAAAGGACTGTTTCTAAATGAAATTACAGCTTGCGAAGTCAGAAAGGGGCAAGGCTTAAATGAGAAAAAAAAGAGTTTCATAGATTATGAAATAATAAAAAATGAAAGTTTCCCTTATTATAATATTGCCTCAAAGGGTGAAAATGGAAATTTTAGTATTACATCAACAGATAAAGTTTTAATTGAACAAGAAAATAGAAATTTAGTACCTGCTGGAATTCTTCCTGATGATTTTATCTTCTTCAAAAGAACCTCACGAAGAGAAATTCCAGTTTTAATATTACCACGAGGTATAACTAAGCATTATTGTGCTTTGAATGAAATAAATGCATTTTCTGATAGCTGTGTTGATATTTATGATAATTCAAGTAACATGTCAGAAGAAATGAAGATGAATTTTTGGCTTTTTTTTAATTCATCATTTTTTTGGCTTATTAGAGAATCGTCAGGAAGAAAAAATTTAGGTGGTGGATTACTAAAAAGTGAGTCTGCAGATCTTGACTATTTTAAACTTTATTATCAGTTTGAAAAGCTTGAAGAAATTAAAATAATTTATAATTCCCTTAAAAATAGAATTGCATACGAACCATTAGAAGAAATTAATTCAAAAGAACATAAAGATATAGATCAAATTGTGTTTCAACATTTTGATCTATCTGAAAGTGAAAGAAATTTAGTCTTAACTGAATTGAATAAATTAATTACTGCTCGATCAACTAGAGCATCTAGCTGAAGAGAATTTTGAATGAACAGTGAAAAATTATATCTAGAAAAAGCAAGGAAGCTTGAAGGAAAAACTATAGAAGAGGCTTTGCCTAATCTTATCATCAATTATCCAGATAATCGAAGAATTACAAAAAGCGTATTTGCAAATTATATAGAGCAAGATTACTTCAAACTTGATTTAAATAGTTATTCTAGACCTGATTTTGAAGACGTCTCTATGGAGTTAAAAACTACAGGAATTCATTATATAAATTCTAGAAATATTTATAACGCAAAAGAAAGATTAGTTTTAACCATGATAAACTACAGTGATGTAATAAAAAATAAACTTTGGACTGACAATATCCATCTAAAAAAAATAAATAAAATTTTATTTATCATATATTTATATGAAAAATCACCTGTGAAATTTGAAGAATTTCAAATAGTGCATACCTTCAAATGGGAGCCATCAAAAAAATATTCTGACCTTATTCAGCGTGATTATTCTATTATTAGAAATAAAATAATACACGGTCAAATTATCAGTGAAAGAGATACCGATTTTCTAGGAAATTGTCCAAAACATGGTGGTGGATACAATAAATTACATCCATCCCTATCAAAAAGCGGAGCTCTTGCAAAACATCCAAAATTGCAGTTTGCAGAGAGAAGAGCTTTTTGTATTAAACAAAGAGCGTTTGATCAAATTATAGCAGACTCTTTAGATAGACCCTTAAGAAGAGAAAAAGGATCTATTGGTTTGCTAAGAGAAGATTATCCAAATTTTAAATAATTCTAATGTCTTTATAACTAATCTTATTTTTTATAATTTAGCTGATGTCAAAATTAAGAGTTGTAGAATTGTTTGCAGGGGTAGGGGGCTTCCGAATTGGATTAGAGGGCGCTGGACATAAAACTGTCTGGGCAAACCAATGGGAACCTAAGATTCAAATGCAACATGCCTATAATTGTTATTCTAAACACTTTAAAGACAACTTTACAAATATTAATACAGACATCAACGATGTTGATATTGATAAGGATATTCCAGAGCACGACCTACTAGTAGGTGGATTTCCATGCCAAGACTACTCTGTTGCAACCGTTCAAGCACAGGGAATAGAGGGTAAAAAAGGTGTTTTATGGTGGAATATCGAACAAATTTTACGTAAAAAACGACCAAAGTATATCCTACTAGAGAATGTAGATCGCTTACTACGCTCACCAACGTTTCAAAGGGGGCGTGATTTTGGGGTAATTCTATCATGTTTACACAATCTTGGGTATTGTGTCGAATGGCGAGTGATTAACGCTGCAGAGTACGGATTTCCGCAGAAAAGAAGGCGTACATTCTTTTTTGCAGCTCAAAAGGGCACTTCCTGGTATGAAAATATGGAAAAACAGCATACTGAAGGTGACTTTATCCATAATAAAGGATTCTTTAGCGACGAATTTAAAGTAGAACAAGACGTATCATTGACACTAAACTTAAAAGAAGACATTAAAAATATTGCTGACACGCAAAAGATTAGTGATAATTTTTCTTATCATTTCTTAAATGCTGGCTTTTTATTTAATAGCACCATCAGCACAAAAAAAGTGATACCTGAATATGACGGAAAAAGAACGGTATTAGGTGATATACTTGATAAGAAAGTTGATGATAAGTATTTTGTTACAGATAACGCTCAAATTTGGAAATGGAAAGAATTAAAAGGCGCTAAAAAGAAAAAAGTTAAAAGAAAAGATGGTGGTACTTTCTTTTATTCTGAAGGCTCAATGCCTTTTCCTGAGCCATTAGAAGCACCAGCTAGAACTATAATTACTAGCGAAGGCGGACAAACGCCAAGTAGGTTTAAGCATATTATATCAGATCCTAAGCAAAATAAGTATAGAACTTTAACTCCTGATGAAGTTGAAAAGATTTGCGGATTTCCTGCTGGATGGACAAATACTGGTATGCCAGATAATTGGAGATACTTTTGTATGGGTAATGCATTGGTAGTTGGATTAATTGAAAAGATGGGTAAAACTCTTAGTAAAAAATGAAAGACTCTATAAAGACTTATCATTATTTTAATAAAGACTTTATTAGCCTGTTATTTACCTGTTTTACAGGTTTTACGTATAATATATATTATGTATAATTGGGGAAATATGAAAAATACACTAGGAAAAAATACAAGGAGACTACTACTCTCCTATATTGGACTACTCACTTTAGCAGCATTCTTTTATGGTGGTGGAAATTATGTTAATAAGCAAGCCCCCTATTACAACTTCTTTCAAAATTTTATAAGTGATCTAGGACGAACAACAAGTCATTCCGGTGATGATAATACAATATCTTTTGTTCTTTTCTCAATTGGAATGTTTATTCAGTTATTTGCTGTACTAATCTATCTAGTCAAGTCTGCAAATTCATTTAAAAATGATAAGCCGCTAATTAGCTTGCTAGCAAAACTATCTGCTGTTTTTGGTTCAATTAGCCTTTTAGGTGTCATATTTACCCCTGCAGATGTACCGGAGTTATATTCTCTCCATATTTTCTTTGCTAATTCGGTCTTTAATGGAGCTTTCATTACATTAAGCATATATGGTTACCTTTTTTACTATAAAGGCCTTAAAAACATTACTTATACTCTTTTTTTCTGCTCATTAATAATTCTAGGTTATATTTTGTTCTTAGAGATTGGTCCTTCACCAAAGGATTCTATAAATGCATTAACAATGCATGCGACATTTCAAAAAATTTCAGTACTTAGTCTGGTTGGAACAATTTGGGTAATGTCTAAAGGAACTGACCTGCTTGAGAATTAAACTTATTGTATTGTTATTTTTTTCATTCACTCTTTATATTTAGCCCGTGAGTTCAATAACAAATAAAACCAGGCAATATCTTATTTTTTATACAATTTGTATTTTTGCTGCTATGCCATTCTATCAAGGTGGTCATCTTCTGGACTCAACTACAGATAAATATAATTTCTTTAGAAATTTTATAAGTGATCTAGGAAGAACAATTAGTCTTTCTGGAGAGAGAAATTTAATGTCATTTGCTATTTTTTCAACCGGTACTTTAGTTTTACTTGGGTCGCTAACCAGATTTCTTTTTTTAGGTATTTCACAGTTTAAAACAAACTTTGGCTTACTTACATTTATCGCAAGAATTGCAGCAATATATAGCTGTATTGGTGTTCTTGGTGTAGTCATTACACCCGTCAATATTCCCTCTCTTTATGCTCTTCATATTTTTTTTGCAATATTTATGACTTGCGCTATAGGAATCACACTTGGCTTATACTCCTACTTCTTCTACAGAGAAAACTATATTGATTATAGTATCTTAATACTCGCTTCTGCCTTTTCGGTAGTCGGATATCTTGCTTTTATTGAATATGGTCCATCAGCTAGAGAGTCGTTAATAGGTTTAACGTTACATGCTTCTTTTCAAAAGTATATAATTCTAATGATGGTAATAACCTTTTTCTATATGACAAAAGGTATTGATTTACTTAACGACGAAGTTTAATAGTCGATTTGGCACATATATAGTCTTAACAATGGTTCCTTCTGAGGTGTAGTTTTGTACTTTTTCAAGCTCTAATGCAGTATTAACGACTATTTCCTCTCCTGAATCTTTATTTAAGCTTATATTTGCTCTTAACTTACCATTTACTTGAACGGCAATTGTTACTTCATCAGTCTGTGTGAAGGTTTCATTAAATTCTGGCCACGGTGCATTAGAAATTGATTCTTTATGACCTAATAGCGACCAAAACTCCTCTGAAAGATGGGGTATAAACGGTCCAGCTATCTTTACTAAGTCTGTAATTAGTCCTGTTGAAATTTGGTCACACTTTTGTAAATGATTGCAGTAAATCATCAACTGAGAAACCGCTGTATTAAAATGTAAGTTTTCTATATCATTTTCTACTTTTTTAATAGTAGTATGGTGTAGATGCAATGTCTCCTTGTCTGGGGTATGCTCCTCTACAATCCTTGAGGATAAACTGCCCTCTTCATCAACAATAATCGACCATAACTTATTAATAAATCTGTAACATCCTTGCAATCCTTTTGTATTCCAGGGTTTTGATTTATTTAATGGACCCATAAACATTTCATAAAGTCTCATAGCATCAGCACCATATTGCTCTATTATATCTTCAGGGTTAATAACATTCCCCCTAGATTTGCTCATTTTAGTACCATCGTCCCCTAAAATCATTCCTTGATTATATAATTTTTTAAATGGCTCCTTTGTCGATAAAAGACCTAAATCAAATAATACATGATGCCAAAACCTAGCATACAATAAATGTAGAACTGCATGTTCCTGCCCACCAATATATAAATCAACAGGCATCCAATAATCTTCATTCTTTTTTGACCACGCTTCAGTATGATTAGATGGATCAGTAAATCTCAAATAATACCAACAAGAACCAGCCCACTGTGGCATAGTATTTGTTTCTCTAAGTCCAATAATATTATTAGATGCATCTTTTACTTCAACCCAATTATCAATAGTTGAAAGTGGTGATTTTCCATCATCTGATGGCTTGTAATTTTCTACTTCAGGAAGCTTAATTGGTAACTCTGATTCACTGACAGTTGTGATACTATCTTCGGTATGAATAATAGGAAATGGCTCACCCCAGTATCGTTGCCTTGAAAATAGCCAATCTCTAAGCTTGTAGTTTACTGTGCCTGAACCCAATCCATTTTTTTCAATAAATTCTATCGCTTTTTCAATTGCTGCATCTACACTAAGGCCGTTGAGAGATAATGTGTCTTCATGCTCAGAGTTAACTAGCAATGCACTTCCCTTACCAGTAAAAGCTGACTTTGCTATATCTCCACCTTGAACGACTTCCTTAATAGGTAGATTGTATTTTGTTGCAAACTCCCAATCTCTATCATCATGAGCAGGAACAGCCATAATTGCGCCCGTACCATAACTGATTAAGACATAGTCTGCTACCCATATTTCCATTCTTTCACCACTAAAAGGGTTTATTGCATAAGATCCGGTAAATATTCCTGTTTTATCTTTATTAACCTCTGTTCTGTCAAAATCAGACTTTTTTTGAGTTTCTTCAATATATTGCTCTAATTTACCAGACTGCTCTTCTGTAACTATTTTTTTTGCTAATATATGTTCGGGTGCAAGAACCATGTATGTAGCACCGAAAAGAGTATCAGGTCTTGTTGTATAAACTTCAATTTTTTCATTTGGATATCCATCAACAGAAAAGCTTACTTCTACCCCTTCTGATCTTCCAATCCAATTTTTTTGGAGCTCTTTAATATTTTCTGGCCAATCTAAATCATCAAGACCATCTAATAGAGACTCTGCATATTTTGTAATTTTCAAAATCCATTGTTTCATAGGGGTTCGAATAACGGGATGTCCTCCTATTTCAGACTTTCCATCGACAACTTCTTCATTAGCAAGTACAGTACGCAGCTCAGGACACCAGTTAACAGCTACTTCTTCTTCGTAGGCTAATCCTTTATTGTATAACTGTAAAAATATCCACTGCGTCCACTTATAATAGTTCGGATCTGTTGTATTTATTTCTTTTGACCAATCATAAGAGAATCCTAACTGATTAATTTGACGCTTAAAATTACTAATATTTTCTGCTGTAGTTATTTTAGGGTGAGTACCTGTTTTTATAGCATATTGTTCTGCTGGTAAGCCAAAAGCATCCCAACCCATCGGATGAAGAACGTTAAAACCTTTCATCCTCTTATACCGTGCAACAATATCTGTTGCTACATAGCCAAGAGCATGTCCTACATGAAGACCTGAACCAGAAGGATAAGGAAACATATCGAGAACATAATATTTTGGCTTTTCACTATCTGTACCAGTCTTAAATGTTTCATTTTTTGACCAATATTTTTGCCACTTAGGTTCTATAACTTTGTGATTATAGGCCAAAGCTTAATAAAAGTTCTTTATTTGCTTCATCCAATCTAAGATAATTGCATTTACATCGATTGGTTGATCTGAACTTCCTCCATACCCCATACTCATAGAAGAGTTGGTAGAATTACCAAAAGCATTTGTCATTGGCCCATCAAAATCATCGTCCTGAAGTATGGAATTGGCCATAAACTTTGCAACAACTTTTGTTGTTTTAGGATTTCTAAAAATAATGTGTGAGGTTTTTGGATCTGCTGTTGATCCGTAATATGGATCAAAATTGAAATCTTCAAATACAACCTCTACTGCTAACTGACCATCTGTATCAGGAGGAAGAATCTCAAAACCCATTTTTACTAATTCTGACTGAATAGATTGAATATGTTCTATCATGAAAGGATCTTGAATATGGTCGTTAATAAATTCTTCAATTTTATTAGTCTCACTCAGTTTTACCTTTTTTCTCCTAAACTGACCATTCAAATCAGTAGTAAATACAATTAATAGTAAAATTGATAATAAATAAACACTCTTTTGCAATCTCATTTTATTCTCCCGGTTTTATATTGCGCAACCAACAATTCCTCTTTTTTTATAATAATCCTGATGATAATCTTCTGCGTCATAGAAGTCACTTAAAGGTGCTACCTCTGTAACAACTCTTGATCGAAACTTACCAGATTCATTTACCTGGCTAATTTTTACTTCAACTAATGTTTTTTCTTCTTCATTCTTATAAAAAACTGCTGAACGATATTGAGACCCTATATCAGGACCTTGTCTATCCATAGTAGTTGGATCATGTAAGTCAAAAAAAGTATCTAATAATTGCTCATAAGAAATTACGCTTTCGTCATAAACAACTTGAACCGCTTCCGCATGATCTGTTATACCTGTACATACTAGCTCATATGAAGGGTTTTTTACTTTACCCCCAGTATAACCCACGCTAGTAGATTTAACACCTTCTAACTGTTGAAATGTAGATTCTACACCCCAAAAGCATCCAGCTGCAAAAAACGCTTCTTTTTGATTTGTATTTTCTTCTGCCATAATAGTGCTAAAAAAACTAAGCAAAAATAAGCAAAGTTTATACAAACTTCTATTTACTGTGATCATAATACATCCATGCTCCAATTAAACTCATAGGTATAGATATAATCCCACCAATAACAGGGACTAAAAAAGAAGCTAAAAATATTCCAATTCCTACAACAATAGAGTTTAAAAATCGTTTAATTCTCATATAATAAGTTAACACTATTTTTATCATGTTAATAAAAAAAAAGCCTCTCAATAATTATATATTAAAAGGCTTTCTAGTTGGCTACCAAATTAAAGAATTATTTTTCCTATGAAGCAAGCTCGTAATTATCTGGTTTTAACAAGAATATGATTACTGCCAAGGCTATAATTGAGTGCGCTAAAATTAAATACGTAAAACTAGTAAAAAATCCAAAATATAAGAATGCTAAAACACCGATAAGCCTTAACACTTCCACCTTACTAGCATATGTCTTTCCATCTAGCATAAAAGAGTTTGAGATTGCTAAAGTTATGACAAGCGCTGCAACAGATAACATCTCTGTGTAAGCAAACTTATTCATATTAAAGAGCATTATAACTGTTAATGCATTAATCATTGCAAACTGAAAAAATCCAAATATTTTTTGTCGATTACTAATTTGTGGGTCATACTTTTCAAAGCTATTTAAATCATTTTTTCTAAGGGGATATTTTACTTTTACATCTTCTGGTCTCCATCCAGGAGGAGAAAACCAAACATAAAACTTATCATTAAGGTTTTTTGTTCGATAAGAATCTAAAAACATTTGATAGAAAACTTCAATGTTTGCCCAAAAAGGATTAAACGACTTTAAAGGTTTTACAGTGCCATACACTGGTTTTAAATCTTTTCTTTCGTCAATAAATGTTCCAAAAATTCGATCCCATAGAATGAATACACCACCATAATTTGCATCTAAATAGTCATCATTTTGAGCATGATGAACTCTATGATTAGAGGGAGTAATCAATATATATTCAAGAAAACCTAACCTACCAACATGTTCTGTGTGAACCCAGAACTGATAAACTAGATTAACTCCAGCAACACTAACATATACTTCTGGAGGAACTCCGATAATAAACATTGGTAAAAAGAACACCCATTTCCATAAAAAACCACTACTTGTCTGTCTTAAAGCAGTTGCTAAATTAAAATCTTCTCCATGATGATGCACGACATGTGTTGCCCAAAAAACTTTTACTTCATGATGTATTCGGTGCATCCAATAATAACAAATATCATAAAGAATAAAAGCAAATATCCAAACCCATACATCTTCTAAGTTTAATAGTTTTAAATTATAATATTCAGCAACGTATTTATAAACTACATACTGAAAACCCAATCCTAATAACGGAACAAATCGACTGATCAAACCTAATGACAAGCTGGTTAAAGCATCATTTAACCTATAATTGTTTTTACCTTTGATAACACCGTATGAAAATTCAATAATGATCAATAATAAAAAGAATGGAATTGCATAAGTAAGTATTATTGAGGAATCCATATATCTAATGCCTGTTTAGTTCATTTAATATACTTTTTAGCTCATTACGAATTTCTACAAGCACAGAAATATCTTTATTGCTCATTTTAACTGAATCGGATTTAGTAGTATGCCCACTTTTCAATTCTTCTATTGCACCTTTAATAGTAAATTTTTTATCATAAAGTAATTTCTTAATCTCAAGTATCACATTAATGTCATTCTTTTTGTAGGTTCTATTACCTGCTTTATTTTTGGATGGTTTTAATGATGGAAATTCTGACTCCCAGTATCTTAAAACATAGGGTTTAAGGCTGGTAAGCTCACTTACTTCTTTAATACTGTAATATAGCTTTGTTGTAGATTCAAGCATCACTTTAGGTTATTGTTATTTTAAGAAAAAAACAAGCGATTAAAGTTATTCTTTAATACTAGTATTTAAAGAATATTACTTGGATTTGAATATTTTAAATCGTGAGCATCTGCAACTTCTTGATTAACAAGATGTCCTTGATGAGTATTTAATGCCATTAACAGGTTTGTATTAGATTTTAGTCCTTCTACCCCATCATTTGCTAATCTGGCTATAAATGGCCTTGTAGACTCATTTAATGCGTTTGTTGCTGTAAATGGAACTGCTGAAGGAATATTTCTGACACAGTAATGAATTATATCATCAACTTCATATGTAGGCTCACCATGAGAAGTGACTTTTGAAGTTTCAAAACATCCTCCTTGATCAATTGCAACATCGGATAATATACTTTTAGGCTGCATTAAGGAAAGCATTTCTCTACTTATTACAGTTGGAGGCTTAGCTCCTGGTGTCAATACAGCACCAATTACGATATCTGCTATTGGTAATAGCCCCTCTATAAGCTCTTTTGAAGAGGTACCTATGTTAACTGCAGGATATTGCGTTTTGATACTTCTAAGTAATTCATTATTTATATCTAAGATTGTTGTATTGGCTCCAAGACCAAGACTCATTTGCATAGCATTAACTCCAACAATACCAGCTCCAATAATAAGCACGTTTGCTGGATCAGAAAGAGAAGTACCAGATATTAACTTTCCCTTACCTCCCTTACTCTTTTTTAGTAACTCTATGGCATCTAATAACGATAGTCTACCCGCAATTTCACTCATAGGTTTCAGCATTGGAGTTTCATTGTTTATTACAACTGTTTCATACGCAAGTGATGTAACGTTGCACTCTAGAAGTTTTTCGGTTAAATCTTTTGAAGAACTAAGATGGAGATATGTAAATAGCATTTTATCTCTCATCATTTCTACTTCTTCATTTAAAGGCTCTTTAACTTTTACTATTAAATCAGAATTTGTAAAAACTTCAGATGGTGTATCGACTATAGTACAACCAAGACTTTCGTAATCTTGATCGGAATAGCCGCTACCATCTCCAGCATTTTTTTGAATAAATAATTGGTGTGAACTTTCGATTAAAAGTTTTGCTGTCTCTGGATTAATCGCTACACGATACTCCTGAGAAATAATCTCTTTAGGAACGCCAATTTTCATATTGAACTTTTTATTTAAGGTTAAATATATTTAATTATTCAGGTTTATCCATTAGCAATTTCATGCTAAAGTTTAAACGACCCTGCTTATCAATTTCAAATAATTTGATTTTTACAGCATCTCCAACTGACAATACATCACTCACTTTATTAACTCTTTCCCAAGCTAATTGTGATATATGTACTAAACCTTCACGTCCTGGAGCAAATTCTACAAAAGCACCGAATTCCATTAGCTTTGTAACTTTACCATCAAAAACTGTACCGACTTTTGGATCTTCGGTAACCGCTTTAACTTGAGCGATAGCATTATCAAGTGCTGCTTTATCCGCTGCTGACACACTAACAGTTCCATCATCTTCAATATTAATAACACATTCAGCTCTTTCTTGAATAGCTTTAATGTTTTTTCCACCTGGACCAATAAGGGCTCCAATTTTCTCTTTATCAATTTTAAATGATTCAATTTGAGGTGCATATTGGGACAATGCATTCGGAGTACTTATTGCTTTATTCATTTCATCCAGAATATGCAATCTACCTTTATTTGCCTGTTCAAGTGCATTAGATAAAACATCCATTGGAAGTCCAGGTACTTTTAAGTCTAACTGAATTGCACTAATTCCATCTTTAGTACCAGCAACTTTGAAGTCCATGTCTCCTAAGAAATCTTCAGTACCTAAAATATCACTTAAAACAGCATAATTATCTCCATCCATGATTAAACCCATAGCAATACCTGCTACATGCTCTTTAATAGGCACTCCAGCGTTCATCATAGCTAAAGAGCCACCACAAACTGATGCCATAGAAGAAGATCCATTTGATTCTGTAATTTCTGATACAACGCGAATTGTATATGGAAACTCTTCAGATGAAGGTAGTATAGGTTTTAGCGATCTTTCAGCTAAATGTCCATGTCCTATCTCTCTTCTATTTGTGAAACCAATTCTTCCAGTTTCACCTACACAGTAAGGAGGGAAATTGTAATGCAATAAGAATGATTTTTTATAGTCACTTGCCATTGAGTCGATAATTTGTTCATCTCTAGCATTACCTAAAGTAAGCGCAGCAATTGCTTGCGTTTCTCCTCTTGTAAACAAGACAGAGCCATGAACACGAGGTAATAGTGATGGAACAATACTAATTTGTCTAACGTCCGCTAGACCTCTTCCATCCACTCTAACCTTTTTATCTAATATGCTTTTTCTAACTGCATTTTTAAACATTGTTTTAATATGGTCTTTTACTTCAGGATATAATTTTTCATCTTCTTTATAAGATTCTGAAGCCTCTTTTGCAATTTCATTATAAGCATCATCCATTGCTTTCTTTGAATCCATATCAAGCAACTTGTGAATTTTATCTGAATAAAGCTCTTCCAGAGAGTTTGTAACTTCTTCTGTAATAACAGAATTGTCAACTATCTCATAAGAATTATCAAAATGTTCTGAAAATTCCATTTGAAGATCTACTATATCATTAATGCCTTCCATTGCGATATCTAATGCTTCTAAAATTGTTTTTTCAGGAACAAAGTTAGAGCCACCTTCAATCATACAAATTTTATCTTTTTTACCGGTTACCATTAAATCTAAATCAGATGATTCCATTTGTTCTACTGTAGGATTTAAAATATATTCTCCGTCAACTAATCCTACTTTAACAGAAGCTATTGGACCATCAAATGGTACTGGTGATAATAACAATGCCGCAGAAGCACCAATCGCTGCTACTACATCGGGTGTATTTACACCATCATAAGACATTGTGGTTAACATAATCTGTAATTCATTTCTATAATTCTTAGGAATTAAAGGTCTAATTGGACGATCTGTTAGACGTGAAGTTAAAACTTCAGCATCTGTTGGTTTAGCCTCTCTTTTAAAGAAGCCTCCGGGTATTTTTCCACCCGCATAATGTTTTTCCCTATATTCAACCTGCATTGGAAGAAAGTTTATACCTTCTCTCGGTTCAGATGAACAACAAACTGCTGCAAGCATTGCAGTATCTCCATACGTAATAAATACGGATCCACCCGCTTGTCTTGCTATTTGACCTGATTCAATTTTTAATAGTCGGCCGGCTATATTCTTTTCTACTTTTATCATAATTTCTTCTTTATAATCCTCTTATTGATAGCTTATTGATTAATGTATCATAGCTATCTAGTTTAGTTTTTCTTAAATACTTCAATTGTTTTCTTCTTTGTGATACGAGCTTAACTAAACCATGTCTTGAATGAACATCTTTCTTATGTAACTTTACATGCTCAGTCAATGATCTAATACGATCTGTAAGAAGTGCAATTTGCGCTTCACTACTACCAACGTTACTAGCATCAAGACCTGCGTCTTGGATAATCTTACTTGTTTCTTTACTATACTTCATATTTCTCCTTAAAAGAATCTATCAATTTAATACATACTTCCTTATCGACTTCAATCTGTTTAATTAAGTAATCTTTACTTTCAAACTTTTTCTCATTTCGAATCTTGTGTAAAAATTCGATATAAAAACTTTCATCGTATAAGTCGCTGAATTTATCAGATAAAATGTGAACTTCCATAACAAATTTTTTTTCATTAAATGTTGGTCTATATCCAATATTAGTCATTCCAAAGTAGTATTCTCCGTCAATAAAAACTCTTGAAAGGTACACTCCACCTTCGGGAATCATCTGATATTTACTAAGGGGTATAAAATTTGCAGTGGGATAATTCATGGATTTTCCCCTATTTGATCCATGCACTGTTACTACATTAAAGCCATAAAATTTACCTAATAATGATGGAACTTGATCTAGCAACCCATCATAAATCAATCCCCTAGTTAGTGTACTAGAAATTGGTTTTCCATTTAACATTCTTATTTCTGGAGTATGTAGTTCAATTTCATTTTTATGGCAAAAATCAGTTAAAAAAGCTAGATCTCCCTTTTTCTTAAATCCAAAGTAATGATTTTCACCTACAGAAATTAACTTAGGGTTAAACAACTTCTTAATGACATTATCTGAAAAATCTTCTGCAGACATACGTGAAAAATCTAAAGTGAATGGAATAACTAAAACTTTATCAAGACCCATCTCTTCAAGCACTACAAGCTTTGAATCAATATCTTGCAAATTCATTGGCTTACTACTTTTAGACAAGACATATGCTGGGTTTGGATCAAACGTAATTAAACAAGAAGGAATGTTTTCTTTTTTACCTACTGATATAATATGTTTCAATACATCTTGATGGCCAAGATGAATTCCATCATAATTACCTACAGTTACAACAGAAGAATCCAAAGCCTTCATATCATTAATTGATCTTATAATTTCCATTGTTCCTCAAATTTTTCTACTGTTAGGGAATCATCCAATGAAAATGCTCCTACTGTCGTTCGAGTTAACTTTATTAAATGACCGATAGTACCGATTTTTTTTGCTATGTCCTCTGCTAAGACTCTAATATAAGTGCCAGACGAACACTCTACTTGTATTTCTAAGGTATTAGTATCGATTAAAATACATTTTAAATACTTGATCTCAATCTGCTTAGGATTTCTTTTTACTGAAATATTTTTTCTAGCCAGCTTATAAAGTCTAACACCATTTACTTTTCTTGCTGAGTACATTGGAGTTTCCTGCATCTGAACACCTAAAAACGATTCAGCTATTTTTTCAAAATTAATATTTTCAAAATTTGGAACTTCTTTATCCTCTATCACTGTGCCTGTAAGATCTTTTGTGTCAGTTTTTTTTCCTAACCTAATTATACCTTTATATGTCTTATCGTATTGTATTATATCTGACAGTTTTTTAGTTGATTTTCCAATACCCAATACTAGAACACCGTCAGCAAATGGGTCTAAAGTACCAGAGTGCCCTACTTTTTCACGAGTAATTCTTTTAACTTGCTTTACAATGCTAAAAGAAGAAAAATCTTTAGGCTTATATATGTTATATATCATGACTAGTCAATTTTTTTCATTAATTCATTTATTTTCTGAAACTGCTCAAAAGAATCGTCATAAATAAATCTTAATGTAGGCGTAGACCTCAACTTAAGAGATGTTGATAGGTACTTCCTGAACGTAGGAACCAGTAAATTCAATTCTTTGTTGATAATCTTTAAGTCCTTGGTGGGATTTATAATACTATAAAATAGGTTTGCGTGCTTTAAATCTGAAGTCATTTTAACATCTGAAAAAGTTAAAAAACCATACTTTCTCAAATCTAAATCTTTAGTTAAAATTTGATTAATAGTTTTTAAAACTTGCTGTTCAACGCGCTCTGATCTTGAAAATGGTTTAGTATTCAACTTTATGATAGTTTTCTTTTAATCTCATTTATTTTATATGCTACAATTCTATCTCCAGGGAAGTATTTTTTTACACCTTCAACAGCAATTCCACACTCTAAGCCAGAATCAACGCTATTGACATCATCTTTAAAACGCTTCAATGATACTAGCTTTCCTTTTGATATTAATTCTTCGTCTTCTCTTATAAGCCTAACGAAACAGTCTCTAGTGATTTTTCCACTTTCAACTTGTGAACCAGCAATAAAACCAATTTTTGGAATCTTGAATGACTCCTTAACAACAGCTTCTCCAAGAACCTCTTCAACTAGATCTGGTCTTAACAAACCTTCAACAGCTAGCTTGACATCTTCAACAACCTGATAAATAATATTATATGCTCTAATTTCAACATTACTTTGATTTGCTAGCAATCTTGTATTAGATGGTATTTGAACACCAAAACCTATTACAACTGCTTTAGATGCTTGAGCTAAAAGTACATCGGAATCACTTACATTACCTACTCCTCTATGTACTATATCAACTCCAACCTCTTCATTGTTAATTTTTTCTAAACTCTGTATAAGAGCTTCAATAGACCCATCAGAATCTGCCTTTATAATAATATTTAAATTATTAACATCGCCTTCTTTAATCTGAGCAGAAATACTATCTAAAGAGGTCTTTTGAACCATTTGTAGGTCAATCTCTCTCTTAATTCTCTGTCTTTCGTTCGCAATTTTTTTCAGATCTGACTCATTACTTACTTCAGCAAAGATATCTCCAGATTGAGGAACTTGATCAAATCCAAGGATTTGCACTGCATCTGAAGGTTCAGCTGTTTTAATACGCTCACCTTTTTCGTTCATGATTGCACGCACTTTTCCGGGATAATTATTACAAATAAACGGAGTTCCTATTTTTAAAGTTCCTTTTTGAATTAATACGGTAGCTATTGGACCTAAACCTTTATCTAACTTAGAATCAATCACTGTTCCCTTACATTCAATATTAGCATTAGCTTTGAGGTCTAATACTTCTGCCTCTAATAGAATTGCTTCCATTAATGCATCAATACCTTCACCCGTTATAGCAGAAGTGTGTACGGATTGAATTTTTCCTCCCCAATCTTCAACTAAAACATCCTTTTCAGATAATTCTCTTTTAACAGTATCTGGATTTGATCCAGGTTTATCAATCTTATTTATTGCAACAACAATTGGCACCTCTGCTGCTTTAGAGTGGTTAATAGCCTCTAAAGTTTGAGGCATAACACTATCATCTGCAGCAACAACAAGAATTACTATATCAGTAGATTGTGCTCCTCTGGCTCTCATTGCTGTAAAAGCTTCGTGTCCAGGAGTGTCTAAAAATGTAATTTTATTACCATTATGATCAACTTGATACGCTCCAACTCTCTGAGTAATACCACCAGATTCACCTGCTGCTACCTTTGTTTCTCTTATATAGTCAAGAATGGATGTTTTACCATGGTCAACATGACCCATAATTGTTACAACCGGTGCACGATTGGTTGCACCCTCTAATTCTTCTTCTGTATGAGCCATAACAAACAAATCATCTACCACTTCTTCATACTTGCTTAGCTCTACATCATATTCACCTGCTATCAATTCAATTATATCCCATTCTAATCGTTGATTTACTGTAGCTAAAACTCCCATTTGTAAGCATTTTCCAATGACTTCACTAGTACTTACATCTAAAACTTTTGCTATCTCATCAATACTAGCATATTCTGCCAATTCTATCGATCTTGGGCTATCGTTTAAATCTGCATCAGAATCTTTCTTAGCTTTTTTATAAGATTTCTTTTTTGGACCTGAATCCATTGATGCTAAGGTCTTTTTTAATCTTTTTACAGCAGAAGTATCTTTTTTAATTGCTTCCTTATCTTTCTTTATCTCTTTTTTATCTTGAGATGAAGAAGGTTCTCTTAATGTAATTTTTCTTAATTTTTTCTTAGGTTTTTTAACTTCAGAAACTTGTTCTGGTTTTGTATCTGATTTCTTTGCTTCTTCTTGCTGTTCTTTGATTCTGGCTTTTTTTACTTTGTCTTGTTCTCTTTGATCTTGAACTGACATGATTTTGAATTTTTTAACAGATTTTGTCTCCATAACTACCTTAGAGTCATGTATTTCTTTTCTAACCTGCTCTTTCCTATCTCTTTCCGCAGACTGTCTATCTTTTGCAAACTCAGTATATACAACTTGCTGAGTTTTGCCGTCAATTGGTGACATGTGACTTGTAACAGATATTCCTTTTGATTTTAGAAAATCAACAATATCATTATGAGATATGTTCAGCTCTTTTGCAAGCTGAAAAATTCTAATAGAATCAGTCATGTATTATTTTTCCTCTTCAGCTTGTTCTTCAGTAGGAGCTTCTTCAGCTACAACTTCTTCAACTTGTTCTTCAGTAGGAATTTCTTCTACTGCAACTTCTTCTTCAATGGCAGTTTCTTCAACTTGTTCTTCAGTAGCAACTTCTTCGGCTACAACTTCTTCAACTTGCTCTTCAGCAGGAGCTTCTTCTATCACGACTTCTTCTGGTTCATCATTTCTACTAATAAAAGTATTTACAACAGCACTTATGGAGTTAATTTCATCTCCAGTAAGATCTAGTTCATCGACAAGAACAAACTTTTTTGTTCCTAAATAGTCTGCGACACTATTAATATCAGCGCCAGCTAATTTCTTCAATACGCCCTTTTTAATACCTTTAAAAGTGTCAAGATTGGTTTTCTGATTTACTAGGACTTCGTCATATTCTTCTTTAGTGTACGCGTCGATTGTAAAGCCTGTTAATTTGGAAGCTAAATTAATATTTACACCACTTCTTCCAACAGCATTTTCTAAACCACCTTCATCAAAAATTGCAACACAATAGTTCCTATCATCGTCTATATATAAATCAATAGGTTTAGCTGGTGATAAAGCTCTAGTAATAAATACTTCAGATTTATCTGTATAATTCACAATATCTATTTTCTCATTGTTTAATTCTCTAACAACAGATTGAATACGACTTCCTCTCATACCTACACAGGCACCAACCGCATCAATTCTCTTGTCAATAGAATGAACAATAATCTTACTTCTTTCTCCAGGCTTTCTAGCAATTCCTTTAATCTCAATAATACCATCTTCAATTTCAGGAACTTCCATTTCAAATAATTTGTATAGAAATAAGTCATCACTTCTTGATATTAAAATGTCTGGACCTTTTGGAGTAACCTCAACTGCTTTTACAAGCGCTCTAATCGTATCTCCTCTTCTAAATCTCTCTGAAAAAATTTGCTCATTTCGAGGCATTCTAAGTTCAGTTTGTTCAATATTTACAAAGGTATTTTCTCTATGTACTTGATGAACAGTACCAATAATCACTTCACCTATTCTTTGTACATAGTCTTCGTATATATACTGCTGTTGAACTTCACGCGTTCTTTTATTTAAGAACTGTCTAGCATTAGCAACCAATCTTCTTCCAAAGTTTGCTGGATCAACGACTTCTACAAAAGTATCTCCTAGTTTTAAATCTACAAGCTCTGGCTCAAGCTCTAGAGCTCTTTCAAGAGTGATATCAAAGTGGTCATCATCTACTTCTTCCACAATAGTTTTTTCTACATAAATTTCAATTTCACCTTTATCTAGATTTACAATTACACTACAATTGTCAGATTCGCCTTTTTCTTTATCAATAATAAATAAAAAAAGCTGTTCAATAATTGTTCCTAATTCAGAACGCTCAATATTTTTCTCTCTCGCTAATTCAATAAAAATTTCAATTAAATCTCTGTTTACCATAGTAACCTTTCAAATATTATAGTTTTTTTATTATAACAAAAATGGGCCGTGGCCCATTCAAATACTGCGTAAATATATTTATTAAAAACCGTTTAAACAAGAAACTTAGTTTAAAGTTAGCGCTGTTCCGTACACTTCCTCAAATAGCTCAATATATTGACTATTTTCTGTATCTAAACTATTTAAAATTTCTAAAGCTTTAACCTTATTGTTATCTGCTACTAAGCGCTTTGCTTTCAATATTGAAATATATGTTTTCTCGTTTTCAGATAACGCGTTTTTTGCTGCATTATCAAAAAATCTCATAGCCTTTTTTGTATCAGAATCAAGCTGTCCCAACATAATATATGCTTCAGTTTTTAATGTAGAATATTCTAGTTTAGAAGCAGATTCAGATAATAACATCATTGCTTTATCATTATTACCATTTATAAAAGCAGTTCTACCTAGATAAAATTTTGCATGAGTTGCCGCTGATGTTCTTTCATAGTCTTCTACTACTGACTCTAATTGTAAAACAGCATTATCAAAGTCTCCTCTTTCAAAATAAATCATTGCATTGCTTAGTGCAGTATCTGCCGGTGAAGAAGTTTGAGGTCTTGAAACGTCCCATGCAGACCATGTTACAGAAGCAACCAGTAGAAAAAGAAAAACAGGATTCAATACAATCATATCCAATTTACTATATTCTTTTTTTTCTTTATAGCTCACCGAAATTGGGTTGCTTATCATTTCTTTTACTTTGTTTGCTAGTGACATATGTTTATTTCCAATAATTAAATAGTTTATATAGTTTTGGTCTAAATTTCGTGGATAATTTAGCACTAGAAACTTTTTTATCTATATCTTTTCTTAGTTTTCTTTGTTCTTCAACATCTAGCGCATTAAAGTCCCTGCAGTTGACTGAGCAACAACTATCGTACTTTGTTGCGCAATTTTCACACTGAATAAATAAAATATGACAAGCATCATTGTTACAGTTAGCATGTTGATCACATGATTTTTGGCATTGATGACATTTTCCAATGATATCATCAGTAATTTTTTCACCTAACCTGTCATCAAAAACAAAATTCTTTCCGATAAATTCTGATGGAATATTTTCTTTTTTAACATCATGAGCATATTGGATAATTCCACCATCTAACTGATAAACGTCTTTGAATCCTTTTTTTATCAAATAGGCGCTTGCTTTTTCACAACGAATTCCGCCCGTACAATACAAATGAACTTTTTTATCTTTACTATCCGATATTAACTCTGCTACTTCTGGTAATAATTCTTGAGATCGATGAATATCTGGTGTAATCGCATTTTTAAATCTTCCAACTTCACTTTCATAATAATTACGCATATCTACTACGACAGAACCTTCTTCATTGATTGATTCATTAAATTCTTTAGCTGACAAATGTTGGCCAACATGATTCATATTGTAACAATCTTTGTCTACTCCATAAGCTACGATTTCATTTTTTACTAAAATTTTTAGCTTTATAAAAGAACTTCCCTCTTGAACTGCTTTTTTTAGTGTTATGCTATTCAATAGTATTTCTGAGTTAATATAGTCTTCAAACATGCTCCATTTATCCTCAGGGACGCTTATCTGAGCATTAATGCCTTCATCGGCAACATAAACCCTGCCTAAAATATTTAAGTTTGAAAATTTCTCATATAGATGATTGCGAAAAATTTCAGGGTTTTTAATATTGATATATCTATAAAAAGAGCATGTAATACGTTGAAACGCTTCCTGCTCTAAATCTTTTTTTAATTCAAATTTTGACTTTTTATTGAACATACATTGATGTTAATAGAAAAAGAGCCTATTAACAATCATTAATAGGCTCTTGATTTTTAAGTACTTTTTAAAAATTTATTAATTTGTTGTACTTAGCTCTGGTCTAAATCTCCAAGTTTCACTCCAAATCCATGACCATCCGTTTCTTACCTTAGTATCTAAATCTGAATCCTCAGAATACATTTGAGCTAAAACAGTAGCAAACTCTGCTTGCGCAGGAGCTAAAACTTCAGACATTGTCATATGTGGTGTTGAGTATGAATATACCGAGACATTTCCACCTAAAGTTTTTGTCATTGCAACCCATGGGCGAGCACTATCTGATTGTATTGCTATTTCATTAAATCTTGAAAAAACAGCTTCCGTATTTGCATTACCACCCTGCTGAACACCATAATAATATATAGTAATAAAGTTTGGTTGTTCGCCATTTATATCAGCACCTTCTACCGTTGGCATATTTCTACTAAGATCAGGTCTTAATGTCCAAAATTCCATACCTCCAACTTGCTCAATCATACTATTATTCCATTTATCATAAGCTACTGGCGCATGATTACTCAGAGCATCATAAACACTATCTACCATATCTAAAGGCGTGGGCCATTGTGCAGCTGCAACTCTTACATACTTACCTGCATTAGGTCCATTTACGATCGAAAATGTATTTACAGCGCCTTGACCTGTATGTGCTTTGTTGTGATGGATCATTGCTTTCTCAAAATCTGCTGCTTTTATGCCATCTTTGATACCAAGAACAGTTTGCATATGGTATGCCTGTCCAAAAGCTAAAGAGCAAAAAATAGTCATTAATATTATTTTTTTCATGTTAACCTCATTATTTTTTTATTTAATTAATTTAGTAATTGAATGTTAGCATAACATTAGAATTATTATTTTATTACATAAAATAAATAACGCCCGACAGGAAGGTTTCGTCGAGCGTTATTTCCTCTATTTTAAGGTATAATTGAAAGCAACTAAGTAGAAGACAACCTTAAAAATTATAGTTCACTCCAACAGAAATAGATCTTGGCATTGTAGGACGAGCACCATACGGTCTTCGTGCTACAACAGCATCTTTATCTAATAGATTTTTAATACCCATAGATAAAGTAATATTATTTTGAAGTGAATGCTTTACGCCTAAATCAATTAGAGTAAGAGCATCAGTAGAATTTGCGTCATCTAAACGACCAGACCCTGCTGTTGTTCTTGCTGCTGAATTGTGTTTCAGGCCAATGTTAACAGAGGTTTTATCCATGTTAACACCTAAGTTTACAGATACCATTGTTTCTGGTATGTAAGGAAGTTCATCCCCTCGAGATACATCACCCCAAAAACCATCAAATGATTCTCTAAACTCAGTATTAGTTTTTGTGTATGCAATTTCAATTGGTAATTGAATAGATCCATTATCCATTAGCATACGTCTTAAATATAATTCTAATCCAGATACATCCACAGCACCGCCATTATAGAGTTCGTTTGAACCAGTACCACCTGTTGCTGCAGTATCTGCACCAAGAAGATTATCATACTTGTTCATGAAGAATGTTAACTCTAACCCATTCAGACCTTCGTAAGATCTTACAGTCCATTCATGATTCCAACTTTCTTCTGATTTTACTTCTTGAGTAACACCATCAACTACCTTAGTACCACCCGGTCCGTGAGGAGCAAATCCTTTATGAATACCATATCCAAGCGTAGTTCCATCTTCAAGTGCATATTCTACTGATACACCAGGAACAATCACATCAAATGTATCTTCTTTAATTGATGCATCTCCTGCACGAGTTGGGTCTTTTTTACCCCAGTCTTCTCTTTTAACAGTGATTTCTTCATATCTTAATCCACCAGTTACAATGAAATTGCCTGAAGTCATTCTATCTTCAACGTATACTGAAGTAGCTTCAGCTGAATCGATTCTATTAGAATCAGTACCAGGAGTTGCTGCTGTAGTCATGTTTAACTTACCACCAACCATTTGGTATCTATCTTCCCATTGAAAACGGTCCATTTCATCTGCATGAATACGTAAACCAGCTTGTATATCATGATTTTCAATGCTCCAGTTTAATACTGCTTGAACACCGCTTGATAAATATTCACGATTATTAGCTTTAATTCTGTATGCATCGGCATCACTATCCATCGCATCCATTAATGCAAAAGCTGCTGCGTTACCTGCTGGGTCTGCAATTAAACCAAGGTTTAAACCATCAACTTTATTTAGTTTATACCAATTTCTTGCAAACTCATTATTATAAGCACTAACTGCCATAGTTAAATTATCTGATAATTTACCTGCGTACGATAGTACAAATTGAGAATGATCTGCATCCATCTCATCTAATTGAGACGCACGATATCTTCTTAATGGATTTGTAGTATAATCATCATCAGATAATCCAAGATATGTTTCATCTGAGATTTCATCTGTCATAGAAACTTTCATCTCTACTGCATGATTGGCATTCATTGAATAACGAACTTTAGCCATTACATCAGTTTTAGAATAGCCTGAATCTCCCCCGCCATCTAACTCTTTAAATCCGTCTGTCATATCATTGTATACTTCAAATAAATATCCCCATTGACCCATTGTGTTCCCTGATTTAACATGTAATACTGTTTTACCAAAGCTTCCAACCATAAAGTCAACACTATTAAGTGATGATGAAGGAATTGCAGTTGAAATATAATTTAATGATCCACCGGTAGTAAAAGGTCCATGCTTAATTTGAGTAGAACCTTTTCGTATCTCAAGACCTTGCATACGCCCCATTGTTGGAGAATAGTATGCAGCTGGTGATGCATATGGAGCTGGAGCGATAATAATACCATCTTCCATTACATTAAGCTTTTCCATGCGTTCTAAACCAGTACCACGAATCCCAATATTAGGTCTTAATCCAAGACCATCTTCTTCCTGAACATACACTCCAGGAATACGAGATACAACACGGTGAATATCCGTATGATTAAATTGTCTTAATTCTGATTCTGAAACAACAGAACTTGGTCTGACAGATCTTAAAAACATTCCTGAAGTAATACTAGCAGCATCTACTAACACGTCTATAGCATCTAATGCCACAGGTTTATTTGAAAGTTCTACAGATACGCTTCCACCACTAACAGTTACGCTTTTATCTGCGAAACCAATTGCTGAAAATGTTGCTGTTGTAGGTACTGTTGCTGTAAATGCAAAGCTACCATCGTTATCACTTGTTGTACCAAAACCATTTGAAAGAACGATATTAGCATCAGCTACAGGATTACTA
>Ga0209630_10000763_pt1 | contig 36742 bp, 21 predicted proteins | sample COG_01_FD_184745 | JGI IMG/M metagenome (GOLD analysis project Ga0209630, IMG submission 184745) | Pelagic Microbial community sample from North Sea - COGITO 998_met_01 (SPAdes) (version 2) | ecosystem: Environmental > Aquatic > Marine > Neritic zone/Coastal water | place: Helgoland, sampling...
TTGCGCCATAATCACCATTTATGTAATCTTCTACAGCCGTATCTCTAGAAACAAATTCCTCAATATCATCAGCGTTCTTGAAAAAATTTCGCTCTTCATCTTTATGAAATTGGTCATAAATATCTTCCAACTTAACAAGAGCAATTTCATGGATACGTGACACTATTCGAGACTTGGGTATTTCGAACGCCTGTGCAAGACCAAATATTTCTTCAAATATATTCCCATTACTGAATATAGAAATAGTCAAACTGAAACTACGGCACTTCTTATAATCTTCATGAGGCATTGTCTTATTCCCGACACAAACCTCGTGCGTCTCGAAAACAGAAAAATATTCTCCAAAAACCTCGTAAGTTCCAAAACATCGAGGCATCACGCGATAACGAGTTTTATAACCATACTTATCCCGACTAGTATTATTGCCTGCTTCCGTCCCTGGTAATAGAATAAATTGGTAAATAGCCGCATCATCCATCCCTGAATCCATCATCGTTAGAACGGACTTAATATGTTTTTCGTAGGTATCTCCCGGAAGGCACAATATAATCTCAGTAAACGTGTTTGATCCATGTTTGGACGAAGCCATAGCCATTGCAATACTTTTATCAATTCCGATATTGCTTCTTTTTACATTTTTAAGAACTTCTGTATCTGTCGATTGAACAGTCGCTCCGATATTGATGGAGTCCTTTAATATAGACGAAATTTCAACCATACGATCCCGTTGATTTTTAGCGGTACTAATAGCGATGAATCTCGGCCATTTAGTCGTTTCACGAAGATCTGCCAATTGCTGCGCTGTAATTAGATCCTCTTTAAAAGATCCCCAATTAAGGTCTGTAATGACAAACGAAGGTACCTTAACGCGTTCAGAAATATATTTTAGTTCTTCTGTTATTCTCACTTGAGAGAAACGCTTCACTTTACTCTCATATGCAATTCCGCTATGGCAAAAAGTACATGAATAAGGGCATCCGCGGGATGTTTCATATAAAGGGGTCAACTGCTCAGTAAAAAACTCATCCATCAACCCCATTAAATATGGTGACGGTATCGTATTTTCTATATCGGGAATACGCGAGTTCAAAGGAGTTTGAATTAATTCTCCGTTATCAAGATAACGCAAATTAGGAAGAGAAAGCCGTGCTTCTTTTAAAGCTCCCACATTGAATTCATATGCCCTAAGCGCGTTGAAAAGCTCAAGAAAAGCCACCTCACCTTCTCCGTCTATATAAAAATCAATTTCAGGGTGTTTCTCTAAAAATGCTTTCTGCTCCGTTGGTAAGGTTGGAAAGTTTGGCCCGCCAAAAATTGTCACTGCATCAGGGTAATGTTGCTTAATACGAGAAGCAAACTGTGCATTTAATTGCTCATGCCACATATAATTTGAAAAACAGGCTATTTTTGGTTCATTTATTTCTAAAAACTCAGCAAACACTGTTGGGAACTTAAAAATTTTAACGTCTATTTCATCCTTAAGCGTGTTCTTTGCAAAAGCTGCAACAAAACCGACAGCAAGCGGGAATTGATTTGCGTCAATAATTTTTCCAGTATGAGTAAGATCTGCAAATGTTACGAGTGTCATTTGATACTTTCTAAACTAGGTCTGTTGATAAATAAAATTATTTGACTACAACAAGGACATGAGTTTAATTGGCTCTAAAATCAACAAAAATTAAAAAATACTTTTGGCAACACTGAGCTGGTACCGTTGAACTCACAGTCTACACTAAAGAGTTTATCTTATTTCCGCACAATCTAAAATAAGCGCTTGAAATTCATTTGCACTTGAATTTTGAAAACTAGCGGCAACTGACCCCACCAGTCTGCACTTTTTACACTCAGTTGAGTCTCATTTCATGTCTTGAACAATTACTTAATTATAAATACCTATTCCCACTCAATCGACTTTCCATTGTAAATTATTGTTTTTATTTTTAATTTAGTAATAAGTTAATAACTATCCTAACAGGTGCGAGTAACTAATTGATATTGGCCTAAGATGTTTTTTCTTTAGTATTTCGATAAATTATATATTTAAAGTTTTTATGCGCATTGTTTGGCGCAGCATCCCTTTGAATCTCCTCAAAACCGGAACTCAAGACAGCGCGTTGATGAATGGGGTTTTGATACAAATACAATGAATTATCGAATTTTCTGTTAATAATATTAAGTGTTTTGGTTACCACATCACCATCGTAAGAATTATGATTAAAGGCAAAAAGAACAATATCTCGATGCCTATCCTCAGGAATATGGCTAAGTATATGATCCACCCAATAATCACCTTCCACATTTGCATGAATGTGCAAAACACTAGCGGTTGATATTTGCTTTTGAGACATCTCCATGAGGGGAGGAGGTAAATTTTTCTGTGATCTTTTTGATAATACTTCTTTCAGTTCAACGCCAACACAGAGTTGAAAGAATTTAGTCTCATTTGCAATTATTATGGTTTTGCGCTGAACCAGCGCCCAAATCTACAAAAATTGGTATCAAATTTGGATTGCTGTATCTAATCCCCGAAGTATACCATTCAAAGGACTTTCTGATCATTTCAAAACATACCGAGGTGTAAACCGGCATATATATCATATAACGACTGTCCTCGTAACTGTCAGCTTTAATCTCAGTTGTATTGACATTCCTCTTTAGATCAAACCAATGGCATTCCTTGAATGTATCAAACACGCGACCTAGGGCATACATTCCACTTCCATCATAAGTAAAAATATTTAGGTAGTCTTTAATGGTCAAATATTTCTCCCAAAAAAATATTACTTACACAGCTCATCGATCTGACTTTTTACGTTGTCAAATCTGCATTTTTTAACACGTTAAGTTGAAATCTATTAGAGCAAACCACTAATATTATTACAATATAAAGTGGCGCACCCGACAGGATTCGAACCTGTGACCTCTGCCTTCGGAGGGCAGCGCTCTATCCAGCTGAGCTACGGGTGCTATTTTTTTACAATCTACTCTTTACGTTGTGTCACCACAAGCAGCTGTTTGTTGCGTGTCTCGATCCAGTCGATGATGTCACGCCAAACTATTTCAGCGTGAAGATCGCGCATGAGCATATGGTAACCATTGTCATATAAAATTATCTTTCGGGTCGCCTTGGCCTTCTCTGGTAATCTTGAAAGCATTTCCATGGTTGGTTTTCTTGGAATAATTTCGTCTTTTTTTCCGTAAAGCACAAGCAATGGGTCATTTAGCTCCCAGGCAGACTCAAGCGCCTGGTCCATTAGGTTAGTTAGGCCATACACCGCATCTATCCGAGTTTTTTTAATTACTAGTGGGTCGCTGCCTAAGGCGCGCAGCATTTCTATATTGTCTGAGGCTGTAATCTTAAGGCCCTTCCCGGTTATTGTTGTTCTCGGAAATGTGTGGGCGGCAAACCATAAAGCGGTGGATTGATACCAAGGCATAAATTGACGCCCCCATATTGCTGGGGCAGACAGAATAACTCCACTTAAGCCCAACTCTTGTGCTTGTTCGCGGGCTTTTTTTAGGGTCACCATAACAACTCCACCGCCCATACTTTCACCTAGCAGGTAAACTGGAACCTTAGGATGGCGTGCCTGAACAAGTGACGTAAGGCTCATAAGGTCATTGGTCAAGTTGGGGACCCCAGGCCATAAGCCGGGTTTTGGGGCAGCTCCGAAGCCACGTTGGTCATAGGCGTATGTGGTGATATTCTTTTTGGCTAGAAAACTTCCTGGTGCTTTAAAAAAATTGCTATAATCATTAAAACCGTGCACAGCAATTATAATAGCTTTGGGCGCAGGACTATTTGACCTCCAGGTGCGTATTGGTAAACACACTCCGTCATGGGCAATAAAATAATTATCATAAAGTGTTGGGCTGCTCACAGATTTAGTAAACATTTGAGAGTTTGGTGCAGCGCAGGCGCTCAGCAATACGGTTACAAGAAAAAGTAGTGTAGCAATTGACATGTATGGGGGCACAATCAGTTCCTACTATCTATATCATCAGAAACTTTCGGAGTGGTCAATGAGATGAAAATATCTTCCAACTCCACTTCTTTGGTGACCACATCATTAACATTTAATCCAGCTTGCTGAATGGAGTTTAGAATTTTACCACTATCTGTTTTGCTGGGTGGGTAGCAGAAGCGCAGTTGCTGGGGGCTTTGCAGTTCAACATTGTAATGCTTAAGCAAGTGGGGGATGGAAGACAAAACCTCGCCAATCGTGACGATCATTTCCTTGGCATCAAGCTTTTGGAGTAATGTGCTCGTTGGTTCGCAAGTAATCAAATTACCTTCACTAATAATGGCGATTTGGTCGCATAGCTCCTCTGCCTCCTTCAAGTAGTGGGTGGTAAGTAGTATCGTTGTACCAAGTGCATTTAGTTCCTGCACGTATGACCATAACTGGCGGCGTAGTTCAACATCAACACCAGCGGTCGGCTCATCAAGAACCAACACAGGTGGTGCGTGAACCAAAGCCTTGGCGACCAGCAAACGGCGGCGCATTCCACCAGATAGGGTGCGCGAATAGACATCTGCCTTACTCAATAAGCCAACAGCGCTAAGAATTTCTTCTGTTCGACGCACGTTAGCCGGAACCCCATATAAGCCGGCCTGAAGTTCAAGGGACTCCCGGGGTGTAAAAAAAGGATCAACATTTAGTTCCTGGGGCACAACACCGATTGAGCGCCGAGCTGCACGCATGTTTTGTTCAATGTCATAGCCCCAAATTCTCGCAACGCCTGATGTGCGAGTCACAAGTCCCGCCAAAATATTTATAAGGGTTGATTTGCCGGCCCCATTTGGCCCTAAAAGCCCAAAAAAAGATCCTGTTGGAATGTTCAGGCTCACCCTGTTCAGGGCCGGAGTCGCAACTTGACCATTCTCAACCACATAGGTTTTGCTTAGGGCGTCAATTTCGACAGCGTTTTCAGGAAAGTTCTCAGTCATTAAGCTTTACCAACCTCAGAAAAATAAGATGAAAGAAGCATCATATGCGGGCTTTGAATATTCGCCGACAATCGCTATCATTGACAAATGGCGCGGTCAACGCCTCTGTAGTCATTACTCCAAGACAAGGTATATTATGGAAGTTGAAGAAACCATCATTGTAAAAAAATCCTCAGTCAGTTGCGACGGTGGTGGAGGTGCGTTAGGCCATCCCAAGATTTATTTGGCAATTCCTGAGGATGGTGAAATTGTCTGCCCCTATTGCTCGCGCACATACAAATTAGCCGAGAGCGTATCTCAAGCCGCCGGACACTAGGCGCCCTGTGTCCAATAAAAATACCAATCCCCGCCACGTCTATTTAATTGACGGTTCAGGCTTCTTGTTTCGTGCTTACTATGGAATCAAGCAACATCTGACACGTGCCGATGGCACCTTGGTGAACGCAGTGCATGGCTTTACCACAATGCTGATGAAGCTAATTGACGATACAGATGCTGACCACATAGCAGTTATTTTTGATAGTGCTCGCAAAACTTTCCGCAATGATATTTATGCTGATTATAAGGCGAATCGCGATGCGCCTCCAGATGACCTGATTCCACAGTTTGAGTTGGTTCGCGAGGCGACCCGTGCTTTGAATGTAGCCTGTGTTGACCTACCTGGTTATGAAGCCGATGATTTGATTGCCACCTACGCTACACAGGCTAAGGAAATGGGGGCAGAGGTCACAATTGTTTCTTCCGATAAAGACCTGATGCAGTTGGTAGATGATGGTGTGATGATGTTCGACGCAATGAAAAACAAAAAGATCGGCTACGCCCAAGTCGTTGAAAAATTTGGTGTTAGTCCGAATCAAGTGATTGAGGTGCAGGCCCTAGCTGGTGATAGTTCAGATAACGTTCCTGGCGTGCCCGGAATTGGCTTGAAAACAGCTGCGCTATTGGTCAATGAATATGGCGACCTTGACGGCGTTTTGGATCGTGCCGAGGATATAAAACAACCCAAGCGACGACAAAGCCTGATTGATTATGCAGACGAGGCACGCCTGTCTAAATTGCTCGTTACCCTGAAAAGGGATGTGCCGGTGGAAGTTCCCTTGAGGGATTTTGCTGTGAAAGCGCCAGATCAGAATGAGCTATTAAATTTCTTAGCTGCCCAAAATTTCAAAAAATTAGCTGATAGAGTGACCAGCCGATATGGGTTTGAACCACTTATCGATGGCCCAGAATATCAAACACCGCAATTTGTTGAAGCTTCTTATGAGCTAGTTCAGGATATGGATGACTTGAAGAAATGGATTGCTGGCGCGCGCGCTAAGGGTCTTGTTGCTATTGATACGGAAACTACGTCCCTTGATGCGACACAGGCGAAATTAGTCGGTATTTCGCTCTCTTATATTGCAGGGCAGGCCTGTTATATTCCACTTTCCCACAAGGCACCCGTAGTGCAAGGTACGTTAAATCTGGGCGATGATAATACCGGAGTCGTTAAGGGAAACGCACCAGATCAAGTTGATTTTAAACAAGCACTTGATGAGCTTGGAGATTTGCTAAGTGACCCAACGGTCCTGAAGATTGGCCATAACATTAAGTATGATGCCCAAGTTCTGGCTAGTTATAATATCCACATGAAGGTTTTTGATGACACCATGTTGTTGTCTTACGTCCTAGATTGTGGACTGCATGCCCACAATCTGGATGAGCTTTCCAAAATGCATTTTGATCACACAAACATCAAATTTAAAGAAGTTGCGGGGGTGGGTAAGTCACAAGTGCCCTTTGACGAGGTTGAACTAGAGAAGGCTCTCGATTACGCCGCTGAGGATGCGGATATGACTTGGCGCCTGCATGCGCTTTTAAAACCACAACTGGTCGATCAAAGTATGGTCACTGTCTATGAGACCCTAGAACGCCCACTGATTGGTGTTTTAACGGATATGGAACGTCAAGGTATTAAGGTCGACTCTAAAGAGTTGAAGCGACTGAGTGACGATTTTGCTTTTCGCTTAGCGGATCTTGAAAAAAATGTACATGGCCTTGCTGGTCGTGAATTCAATGTTGCCTCGCCTAAGCAACTGGGTGAAGTGCTATTCGATGAAATGAAATTACCAGGTGGAAAAAAAGGAAAGACGGGAGCTTATGCCACTGGGGTTGAAATTCTTGATAAGTTGGCAACTGATGGCCATCAATTGCCCGCTAGGGTTCTCGAGCATCGCCAACTTTCAAAGCTGAAGAGCACCTATACAGACGCTTTAATCGCGCAAATTAACCCTGATACGGGTCGTGTACATACGTCCTACTCCATGGCTGGAACGTCAACAGGCAGATTGGCTTCAAGTGATCCCAACTTACAAAACATTCCAGTGCGAACAGAAGAAGGGCGTAAAATACGTGAGGCCTTTATCCCTGAAAAGGGCTGTAAACTACTTAGTGCTGATTATTCGCAAATAGAACTTAGACTGTTGGCCCACGTAGCTGGCATTGATACACTGATAGAAGCATTCAGCGCTGGTGAGGATATTCATGCAATGACTGCTTCACAGGTTTTTGGTGTCCCTGTTGAAGGAATGGATCCAATGATACGCCGACAGGCTAAGGCCATCAACTTTGGAATTATTTATGGAATATCGGCCTTTGGGCTTGCCCGTCAGCTAGATATCTCAAACCGGGCGGCTTCAGACTATATTAAGTCTTACCTCGAACGCTATCCGGGCATTCACGACTATATGGAGAAAACCAAGGAAGAAGCCCGCAATCAAGGCTACGTTTTAACACTTTTTGGACGCAAATGCCACGTTAGAGGCATTGGTGATAAAAACCCGGGTATCCGAAGTTTTGCTGAGCGCGCGGCTATTAATGCCCCAATTCAGGGTGGCGCGGCTGATATTATCAAGCGCGCTATGGTCACGATGCCAACTGCCTTAAGTAAGGCGGGCCTGAGGGCCAAGATGCTTTTACAAGTCCATGATGAACTAATATTTGAGGTGCCGAATAAGGAGCTTGATGCAACGTCACTTGTTGTCAAGCAAACTATGCAAAATGCAGCTAGGCTGGATGTGCCATTGATTGTTGATATTGGTTTTGGGGACAACTGGAACCAAGCTCATTAGATTTGATCAATATGATATTAGAATATTGCCCCATTAATGTTGTTACCAGCTTCCACTTGCCAGAAAATATTATGTTTTAGACGGAACGGGCTAATACCTTTTAACAAGCAATGGCTTGCGCAATTGTAAACAATCCAAGGATAGCCTTTCGCACTTTGTTTGACTGTCACAATACTCTGATATTTTTATCTATGCTATATCTTCGCAGAAACTTTGCCAGCCGATAACCCAGTAATATAGAGAGGATGGCGGCGTGTATAATAGGCTGGGTGAGGTCAGCCTTGACCATCATCCAATAATGAAGGACTGCGCCCATTCCAGCAATGTAGACGCTGCGGTGAAGCATGCGCCAACGTTTTGCACCAAGTCTTTTGATGGCGGCTTTAGGCGAGGTAACTGCTAAGGCAAGCAGAATCACAAAGGTTGCCATGCCAACGGTAATGTATGTTCGCTTAATTATATCAACCCATATATCGGCCCAATTAAAAAATTGATCAGCTATTATATAGTTTGCTATATGCAAAAAAGCATAGGCAAAGGCAAATAGGCCGATCATGCGCCTGAAGCGCACTAGTGTTGTCCAGCCAGTTATATTTACAATTGGAGTAATGCCAAGAGTAATGAGAATAAAGCGTATTGCCCAATCACCAAGGTAGCGATTGACCATTTCAACTGGGTTAGCACTCAGACCAATACCCACTTCATCTAAAACAACCGTCCAGATGATCCACACTAGAGGCATTAGGGAAGTAGTGAAAACGAGGGGTTTAGCAACTTTGTGAATGATAAAATCGTTGCTCATTATTAGTAGAATTTTTTTAAGTCCATACCGTCATAAAGGCCGGCAACTTCTTCCTCGTATCCATTGAACTTAAGGGTCTCAACCTTGGGTGAAAAATAGCCCCCACCCAATTTACGTTCTTTGGCTTGGCTCCAGCGCGGATGGCTGACTTTGGGGTTAACGTTGGCGTAAAACCCATACTCACGGGCTGCAGAAAGATTCCAAGAAGTTGGGGGTTTTTTTTCAACAAAACGAATTGATACAATAGATTTAATTGATTTAAAGCCGTATTTCCAGGGAACAATCAGGCGGATAGGAGCACCGTTTTGGTTTGGCAGTTCTTCCCCATACAATCCAACGGCCATCAAGGTCAGTGGGTTCATAGCCTCGTCAATACGAAGCCCTTCAACGTAGGGCCACTGAAGAATCGGTCGGAGTTGGCCTGGCATGCGTTTGGGGTCGTTGAGGGTTTCAAAAGCGACATATTTAGCTTTTGATGTAGGTTCAAGGCGTTTAATTATATCAGCCAGCGGAATTCCAACCCAAGGTACAATCATTGACCAGGCCTCTACGCAGCGGAAACGATAAATGCGTTCTTCAAGTTGATGATGTTTGATCAGATTATCAAAGTCATATAGACCCGGCTTGTTTACTTCTCCACCTACACTGACTGTCCACGGTTTTGTCTTGAAATTACGGGCCATCAGAGCCGGCATGTCCTTGCTGGTGCCAAATTCATAAAAGTTATTATAAGAGGTGATAAGATCATAAGAGGTTGGCTTTTGAATAGTGCTATAGGAACTTTTAATGATATCATTCAGCTTCTTGCCTTTTCCTTGACCAATAGCTTTTTTTGGTAAAATGCCTGGTATCAGGCCAGCGATTGCAGCAGACTGGATAAAACGGCGACGGTTCATAAAAATCGACTTTGATGTAATCTCAGAACTTCTAACTTCAGAAGATTTTTTCTGCATAAGCAACATATGTTTTTCAGTCTGCTAGATCTGCTCTTTAGTTTATAATAAGTTCGTATATTTACATAACTTACTTGCATCTGGAAATAACATTTCTGTTTGTGAGCAACAATGACAACAAATATTGCAGCGAACCTAATTTAGGTATAATCCGAAACTATGCAAACACTCTACCATTTGTGGCTTTCACCATTCTGCAGAAAAGTCAGAATTGTTCTTCAAGAAAAGAAGATTGATGTTGACCTAAGAGTTGAAAATGTCTGGGAAAGGCGCAAGGAATTCCTTGCCCTTAATCCAGCTGGGGAAGTTCCCGTTCTTGTAGAGCCCGGTGGCACTGCTCTTTCTGGCAGCAATGTTATTAGTGAGTTTCTGGATGAAATTCATCCCGAACCGACCCTAGTTGGGCGTCATCCCCTAGAGCGTGCTGAAGTGCGGCGGTTAGTCCATTGGTTTGATGGCAAATTCAATGAGGAAGTTACTGATAATCTAGTTGGTGAAAAAGTGATGAAAAGGTTCCTTGGGCTGGGGGCCCCTGACTCAAAGGCGATCCGGGCTGGTCATAGTAACATTAACACACACCTTTCCTACATTTCCTATCTAACAGAGCGGCGAAAATGGCTGGCTGGAAACGAATTGACCTTGGCTGATATTGCTGCTGCTGCGCACCTTTCTGCTGTAGATTATTTAGGCGATGTGCCCTGGACTGAACACCCTTCAGCCAAGGAGTGGTATGCCCGTATTAAATCACGGCCCAGTTTCCGCACCCTTCTGTCAGACCACATTCCTGGTGCACCTCCCCCAAAGCATTACGCCAACTTAGATTTTTAAATAATGTTAATGATTTCCCAGGTATCGTAGATCACATTAATTTTTCTTTCTTGCCTGCGCTTGATCTCGCCAGAACTAATGTCGATGAAGGCGTGCATTTTTTGGGACTTTGGGTCTTCGATGACTTTCAAAAAGGTGCCATTTTCACTTTTAAAGATGTGGCCAACTTTTGGTTTTTTGCAAGCTTTTGTGCATATTAAGTCAAAGGTTGGATTGTAGCCCAAGTCAATCAAATTTTCTTCTGGGTCAATATAGATCAATGCCAGGTCAATTGACCCCACGAGGCTTATCTGGATTAGATAATAATGGATGTATGCAGCCCCCATGCGTTCGGCCTTCATGAAAAGATTTTTAGGATCCATATCGTTGGGTCTGTGTACAGCATGCCCACACGGTATTTTATGAGCCGGTCGTTCTCTAGGGCTGTAGTCAATCATTTTTGTTTCTCTTTATACATAGACTAATTTAACGTAGACTTTCATATGATCTATGCAATGTTAATTGTCCACCCTTAGCGGAACCAATTGGCTGTAAGTATGCACACATCATGACTGCGCCCCGTCTTTTTTGTTTTGGCCTTGGATACTCTGCCCGTCGCCTTGCCTTGCGCTTGATGTCTGAGGGCTGGCAAGTGGCGGGAACGGTGCGCGATAAACAGAGTATGAGAGAAGTTGAAGGTCTGGGCATTGAGGTTTTTCCTTTTGACCGCGAGCATCCTCTTGAAAACCCTAAGGACAAGTTGAAAAGCGCTACCCATCTTTTGTCATCAGTGCCTCCTGATACAGATGGTGATACGGTTCTAGATATGCACGGCGAGACCATTGCTAAACTGGGCCACACTTTTAAATGGGTCGGTTACCTGTCAACTACTGGGGTTTATGGAAATCGCAATGGTGGCACGGTCAGGGAGGGAGATGCACTTGAGCCAACTTCTTCACGGGCGAATCTTAGGGTTGAAGCAGAAAGAGGTTGGCTCAGTCTTAGCTCACATATTTTTCGAATCGCAGGAATTTACGGTCCAGGTCGTGGGGCCTTAGAGGATGTACGTCAAGGACGGGCAAAAAGAATCGATAAGCCTGGCCAAGTATTTTCACGTATTCATGTTGATGATCTTGGTCGGGTTTTAGCAGCTTCAATGGCTACTCCTGATGCAGGGAAAATATATAATGTTTGTGATGACGAGCCAGCTGCTCCCATACAGGTTGTCACTTTTGCATGCGAATTGTTAGGGGTGAAGCCACCTCCGGTGCAGTCTTTTGATGAAGCCAAAAAAAAAATGTCGCCAATGTCATTGACATTCTGGGCGGACAATAAGCGAGTTGATAATAGACGTATAAAGGAAGACTTGGGTGTTCAACTGCTCTATCCAGATTATAGGAAGGGGCTTCGGGCAAGTCTGCAAGGTAGAAATTGATCGTCCTCGAGACATAATCTTAAAATTATTGGATGATTGACAGGGTTTTTATGATGAAATTCGCCATTCTTAATAGGCTTAGTTTCATATGAGGTGTTTTACTTTTAGCAAAGTAGGCTTGGCGTGGGCCTGGAGGGGTGCCGGTCAAATTTTCGAGTTTTATGATGGTAGCCCGTCGAGTAACAAATCAAGAGTTTTTGTAATTCGCTTTATGTCATTTGGGCCAGAAAGACGGTGATCGCCATTCTTAACTAGTGTTATTTCCACATCGTCACTAGTAAGTTTTTCCTGTAAATTTAGTGCTGTAAGCCAAGGGACGTCCTTGTCTTTCAGGCCTTGAATCAGTCGCACAGGTTGGTTCAGTGAGATGCTTTTATTTAGCAATAAATTGTTGCGGCCATCATCAATCAAGGACTGTGTGATGGTGTATGGCTTGTCATCATAATCGCAAGGGACAAGAACAAATCCATCGCGCTGCAATGCCAGGCGCTGCTTATCATTCAGTTCATGGGCAATCAAGTTCTCCGTGAAATCTGGTGCTGCGGCAAGCCCAATCAGACCAGCGACATTTTTGTTCATACGAAGCGCTACCAGCAACATAATCCAGCCACCCATGGAAGAGCCAACAAGTACTTGCGGACCATCACTTAATTGTTCAATTGCAAAAATAGCATCATCGGTCCATTTACTGATGGTACCGTCACTAAAAGTGCCTGAGGATTGGCCATGGCCTGAATAATCGAAGCGTAAAAAGGCCTGCCCACGTTTTTTGCAATGCATTTCTAAGGCAATTGCCTTAGATCCAGTCATGTCAGACATGAAGCCTCCCAAGAAAACAACGCCTGCTGATTTCCCCTTGAGGCGATTGTATGCGATTGATGTGCCGTCCTGACGTGTTAGTATCTGATGAGTGGGAGTCGAATCATTCATATTTTGCTATAATCTCTATTGAAAGTAATGACGAAGGGTATAATGAAACAGGCTGACAAGTATAACAATGCCAGCGTTAAAGATGGTTCAAATAAATTGGTTTGTGCTTTTTCTAGTGGTCAGAGCGGGTTGCGGCCAACTGTGTTGCAGGTGCTTCCTGCTCTGGTTCAAGGAGGGGTTGAGCGTACGACTGTTGAAATTGCTTCTGCCGTAAGTGAGGCAGGGGGACGTTGTGTAGTAGTTTCTGCTGGGGGACCAATGGAGCATGAAATTTCCCGAGCCCGAGCAAAACATATTAAATTGCCTGTTGATAGCAAAAATCCATTAATTATGTACGCGAATGTATTTCGACTGATTAAAATTATTCGTGATAACAATGTTGATATTGTCCATGCCCGTTCTCGAGCTCCTGCTTGGAGTGCATGGATAGCTGCAAAGCGTTGTGGCGTCCATTTTATTACTACATTTCATGGTGTTTATTCCCTAGGATGGGGTTTGAAACGGCGTTATAACAGTGTAATGACCCGGGGTAGAAAAGTTATTGCTAACTCTACTTTTATTGCCGGACACATTCGCAAGAATTATGGCATTCCTCTGGAGAGGCTTCGGATTATTCACCGTGGGGTTGATCTTGATCGATTTGATGCTGACAAGGTGCATGCTCAAAGGGTGGTGGCATTAGCAAATGATTGGCGGTTGGAAGATGGCTTGCCGGTGATTATGTTGCCTGGTCGCTTGACACGCTGGAAGGGGCAGGCTTTTTTTATCGAGGCAATTGCTGCTCTTGGGCGTAAAGATATCCGATGTCTTCTGGTAGGCTCGGACCAGGGGCGATCTAATTACCGCAGGGAAGTGGAAAATCTGATAGCAGTTAATGGTCTGAACGAGGTTGTGAGGATCATTGAAAACTGCACCGACATGCCAGCAGCCTATATGCTCACCGATGTGGTTGTTTCGGCCTCGATGGATCCTGAGGCCTTTGGCCGCATCATTCCCGAAGCACAGGCCTTGGGACGCCCTGTTATTGCGACAAACCACGGTGGTGCGGTGGAAACAGTGATACAGGGAGAAACTGGTTGGTTGGTTCCACCAGGAGATACCCTGGCACTCACAAATGCCATAGAGGGTGTGCTTGCCCTCGATGAAGACGCACGGAAAGTGCTTGCTCGAAAAGCTGTGGCAAACGTCCGTGAAAAATTTTCTAAAGATGCCATGTGCGCTAAAACACTCTCTGTCTATGATGAGATTTTGGGCGAAAACATTGGATAAAATCCTCGTCATAAAACTTGCAGCGCTGGGTGATTTTATACAGGCTATTGGTCCTTTTACAGCCATACGTAAACATCATTCGGATAGCCAAATCACCTTGCTGACAACTAAGCCTTTCGTTGAGTTGGCATACGCCAGCAGACTATTTGATCAGATTTGGGTTGACAAAAAACCCCGCGCCCTAGCCATTGGCAACTGGTGTGCTCTGCGGGGCCAACTTCTCTCAGGAGAATTCAAGCGGGTCTATGACCTGCAAACTTCCGATAGGAGTTCTTTTTACCGCCGTCTATTCTGGCCCAGACAAAATCCAGAATGGTCGGGAATTGCCCGTGGTTGTTCACATCCGCACAACAATATAAAGCGGGATTTTATGCATACTGTAGAACGACAAGCTGAACAACTGCGTATGGCGGGCATTGAAAATGTTAATGTTTTGGGCTCATTGGGTTCCTTGGCTGCCCCGGTCGACCAGTTTGCTCTTTCCGGTGACATTGCTCTGTTGGTTCCCGGTGGAGCTAAGCACCGACCAGAAAAACGCTGGCCTGTAGAGAGGTTTAGCGAACTAGCAAGGCAACTTTTAGCTGACGGGCTTAGCCCAGTCTTGGTCGGAGGGTCATCTGAAGCCAAAATCTTAGAGAAAATTTCCGCGGACTGCCCTGAGTCCCATAATCTGTGCGGTCAGACTTCCTTGTTGCAAATCGCCGCTTTGGCCCGTCACGCAAGGGTATCAGTGGGGAATGACACAGGGCCAATGCACTTGGTTGCAGCCATGGGGTGCCAGACAGTTGTGCTTTACGGCCATTCATCCGACCCAGCACTCTGTGGCCAGCGTGGCCCAAATGTTACATACATAAGGAAGCCGCTCTTAAAAGATATTACTGTTAAAGAGGTAAAAGAGGTCTCTATTACGTGATAGGCTTGACACAGGGGTTAATCGTTTTACATTCGCGTCATCTCAAAAACTCTAGGTAGAAGGCGATTTTTAATGGTCGCGATTACACTCCCTGACGGAAGTGTCAGAAATTTTGAAGGCTCTGTAACAGGCATAGAACTGGCTGCAGACATTGGCCCAGGACTGGCTAAGGCAGCGTTGGCTGTGCGCGTTGGTGATGCCATGCTAGACCTCTCGACATCTTTTGATGTTGATGCCACCGTTTCAATAGTCACCTCTAGGGATGAGGGTGCGCTTGAATTATTGAGTCACGATACTGCGCATATTTTAGCCGAAGCAGTGCTTGAGTTGTATCCAGGTGCTCAGGTAACCATCGGGCCATCAATTGAAAATGGCTTTTATTATGACTTTTCTTTGAAGACTACATTTACTCCAGAAGATTTAGAAAAAATTGAAGTACGTATGCATGAAATTGTTGAGCGTGATGAGCCAATAACACGTGAAGTGTGGTGTCGACGTGACGCCATTGAGTACTTCAAAAAAAATGGACAGTCCTATAAAGCAGAATTAATTAGTGATCTTCCAGAGGATGAAATTATCACTGTCTACAAACAAGGTAGTTTTACGGATCTCTGCCGTGGACCTCACCTGCCCTCGACAGGTAAAATAGGTTCACATTTTAAGCTGATGAAATTGGCTGGAGCCTATTGGCGTGGTAATTCTAATAACGAAATGCTGCAACGTGTTTATGGAACGGTCTGGCCTGACAAAAAACAGCTTGAGCAATATCTTCATATGCTTGAAGAAGCTGAAAAACGTGATCATCGACGTTTGGGCCGGGAAATGAATTTATTCCATTTCCAAGAGGAGGCCCCCGGTGCTGTCTTTTGGCATCCCAACGGTTGGAGCCTGTTCAGCAAGTTAATTGATTATATGCGTGTACGGCAAAATAGTGCGGGATATGTAGAAATTTCTACGCCTACAGTCATGGACCGTGCACTTTGGGAGAAGTCTGGTCATTGGGAAAAGTTTGGCGAAAACATGTTCCTGACGCAGACTGAAGATGACCGAGTATTTGCCTTAAAGCCAATGAACTGTCCAGGTGGCATCCAAGTTTACAAGCAAGGTATTACCTCTTACCGCGACCTACCCAGGCGTATTGCTGAATTTGGCAAGGTGAACCGTTATGAGCCATCTGGAGCGTTGCATGGGTTGATGCGGGTTCGCGAGTTTACTCAGGATGATGCCCATATTTTCTGCACGCCCAAACAGATGGAAGAAGAATGCCGAACCGTCATTGAGTTAATCATGGATATTTATAGAGATTTTGGCTTCGAAGACATACGCATTAAGTTTTCCGATCGGCCAGAAAACCGAATTGGTTCAGACGACGTTTGGGACCTTCTCGAATCTAGCCTCAAGGGCGCGCTCGAACGAATGGGATATGAGGATTACAGCTATAATCCTGGTGAGGGCGCTTTTTACGGACCGAAGCTTGAATTTGTGCTTCGCGATGCTATTGGCCGAGAATGGCAGTGCGGAACCTTGCAGGTAGACATGAACTTACCGGAACGTCTTGATGTCAATTATATAGATGAAGAGGGTGAAAAAAAGCGACCGGTCATGTTACACCGTGCCCTTTTTGGGTCGTTAGAGCGTTTCACCGGGATCCTAATTGAACATTATGCAGGTAAATTCCCTTTATGGCTGGCCCCTCAGCAAGTCGTGATTGCTACCATTACAGGGGCTGCTGATAGCTATGCGGTTAGGGTTAGAGAGGCCTTGGAAAAGGCTAGACTTCGTGTGGGGCTTGATTTACGTAATGAGAAAATTAATTATAAAATTCGCGAGCATAGCCATGCCAAAGTCCCGGCCATGCTAATTGTTGGAAGTCGTGAGGCTGATAATGGTACCGTCGCCCTTCGTCGTATGGATGGCAAAGACCAAGAAATTCTTGCGCTTGATGATGCAATTGCTAGACTTGCGGAAGAAGCGGCTGGACCGCTGGCCTGAGGTTGTTTTTTTTATTAACTAAAAGTAGGAGAGTTTTAAATAGCGAGACGTCCAATGAATCAGCCGCCGGCCCGAAAGGGTCCGCGCGTTAACGAAATGATCGATGCAGAAAGTGTACGTGTTGTCGGTGCAGACGGTGAAATGGTCGGTGTAGTTTCCGTCCAAGAAGGTATTGATTTAGCTATTCGAGCCGGCTTCGATTTGGTCGAGGTATCTCCTAATGCTGATCCCCCGGTCTGCAAAATTCTTGATTACGGCAAGTTCAAATATGAAGAACAGAAAAGGCGTAATGAGGCACGTAAAAAGCAGAAGATCATCGAGGTTAAAGAGATCAAGATGCGGCCAAGTATAGATGTTCATGACTATGACGTTAAAATGCGAAATGCACGCCGCTTTTTGGGCCATGAAGACAAGGTCAAGTTTACTATACGTTTCAGGGGTCGCGAAATGGCGCACCAAGAATTGGGAATGGATGTTCTTAACCGAATACGTGCGGATCTGGATGAAGAGGTCAGGGTCGAACAATTCCCGCGCATGGAAGGTCGCCTGATGATTATGATTGTTGCTCCAAAATAAATCCCCAAGCAATAATTATTGGAGGTTAACAAAACAATCGTATTTTTGTGTTGAACTTCTATAAATTTTCTGACTGTTGCGCGACGTTGATGGAACGAGCAAAGAAAGCGAATAGGAAGTTGGCCACCTGAGTGTTTAAACTTTCAATGAACTCCTTGCAATTGCTCCATTGTCCCTCTATAAACCGCCTTCACGAGCGGAACGGCAGGGCATGCCCAGCCGCTCAGAGCACAACCTGTATTTTGAAGGAATGTGAAATGCCCAAGTTAAAGACTAAATCAAGCGCCAAGAAGCGCTTTCGACTTACCGGTTCCGGCAAGGTTCGGGGTAACGTTGCCCTAAAACAACATGGCATGAGCAAGCGTCCACAGAAGATGAAGCGCAAAGCGCGCGGTACTATGATCTTGTGTCCTCAAGATGCTAGAATTGTTAAATCTTACATGCCAAACGGCTGACTAATTTAAGGAACTGGAACATGGCAAGAGTTAAAGGTGGAAAGACCGCCCACGCCCGTCACAAAAAAGTCTTAGATATGGCTCGGGGTTACCGCGGTCGCTCCTCCACAAGTTTTCGCGTCGCTATCGAGCGCGTTGAAAAAGGACTACAGTATGCTTACCGCGATCGCCGCACCAAAAAGCGCCAATTTCGCCGTTTGTGGATCCAGCGCATTAATGCTGGTGCACGACAATACGGCTTGACATATTCGCGCTTTATGTGCGGGCTTGTTAAAGCCAAAATTGAATTGGACCGTAAGGTACTATCCGAATTGGCAATTAGCGAGCCCGAGGCCTTTAAGGCGCTGGTTGTAGAGGCTGAAGCGGCTCTCGCTAAATCCTGATCCCTTTCACCTTGGGGTTCATCACATCGGGACAATTTTTTGGAGGAGCCGGCTTTTTGGCCACGCCCACCTTTGCTTGTGCTTAATTGACGGAAGTTAATAGAATGGACAAAGCTTATAACCTACGAGGCGACCTGATACGTGCCATTGCCGCTGCTGAAAATACGAATGCCCTCGAGGCAGTGCGCGTTTCGGCCCTTGGTAAAAAAGGTACGATCACCAAGTTGATGAAAACACTTGGTAGTATGGACCCGGATGACCGTAAGCAGGGAGGTCAGGAGATCAATGCTCTGAAGGCTGAAGTCTGCATAGCCATCGATGAACGAAAGGCCGCTCTTGAAGGTGCCGAACTAGACGCTCGTTTAATGGCTGAGCAGGTTGATGTTTCCCTGCCTGTAAGACCCCAGAGTAGGGGGAGCATCCACCCTATCAGCCAGGTCATTGAAGAGATGACGGCGATCTTTTGTGAGATGGGTTTTACAGTTGCCGAAGGCCCAGATATAGAAGAAGACTGGTACAATTTCACAGCCCTGAATATTCCTCCGGAACATCCTGCACGTCAGGAACATGATACATTCTATTTGTCGGGGGAGGAGAATGGCGACCGCAAGGTGTTGCGGACCCATACCTCGCCAGTGCAAATTCACACTATGCAGGAAAAAGAGCCGCCAATCCGAATAATAGTGCCGGGACGAACCTACCGCTGTGACTATGATGCTACCCATTCGCCCATGTTTCATCAGGTTGAAGGTTTGGTCATCGACGAAAATACCCACATGGGTCATTTGAAGGGCTGTTTGATTGATTTTTGTCGGGCAATGTTTCAGTTTGATAATTTACCCGTGCGCTTTCGCCCGAGCTATTTTCCGTTTACTGAACCCTCAGCAGAAGTTGACATAGGTTGTACACGCGCGGAAGGTGATTTTCGCATTGGTCATGGTGATGATTGGTTGGAAATACTCGGCTGCGGCATGGTCAACCCCAAGGTATTAGAAAACTGTGGGATTGACTCTTCCAAGTATCAAGGCTTCGCCTTTGGCATGGGTGTTGAGCGAATCGCAATGTTGAAATATGGCATCCCTGATTTGCGAACATTCTTTGAATCTGACCTTCGTTGGCTCAAGCATTATGGATTTTCTGCTCTTGACGTGCCGGGCATGGTCGGAGGGCTTAACCGATGAAAATCACTCTTTCGTGGCTGAAGGAGCATTTGGAGACAGAAGCTTCCCTCGATGAGATTACCGACAAGTTAACTATGTTAGGCTTGGAGGTTGAGGACGTTTTGAAGCGTTCGAGCGGTTTGGAAAGCTTCGTTGTGGGACATATTTTGGAAGCCAACAAGCATTTGGATGCAGACAAGCTACAAGTCTGCCTGGTCGATAATGGCGTTGAGAAAGTGGAAGTTGTTTGCGGTGCACCCAATGCCCGCAAAGGTTTGAAATGTGTCTATGCTGCCAGTGGACTTTATGTTCCGGGAATAGACATTACGTTGAAGATGGCAAAGATTCGTGGCGTTCTTAGCAACGGCATGTTGTTGTCTGAGCGTGAGATGGGCTTAAGTGACGAACACGATGGTATTGTTGAGCTTTCTGATGACGCTATCGTTGGTGCTAGCGTAGTCGATGTCATGGGCCTCAGTGATCCGGTGATCGATATTGCTATTACTCCAAACCGGGGGGATTGCCTTGGAGTACGCGGTATTGCCCGCGACCTTGCAGCTTTTGGTCTGGGAACTTTGAAGCCTCTGGATACAACGCCGCTTGAGGGGACATTCAATAGTCCGATAAAGGTATACATGGATTTAGATGATGAACACGCCGATGCGTGTTCACAATTTGTGGGTCGCTATATTCAGGGAGTTAAGAACGTCGAAAGCCCTAAATGGCTGAAGGACCGCCTACTTGCGGTTGGTTTAAGACCTATTTCAGCTCTAGTCGATATTACCAACTTGATGACAATCGAGTATTGTCGCCCTCTGCATGTTTTTGACGCGGATAAGTTACATGGAAATATTCATGTGCGCATGGCTAAACAGGGTGAAAAAATCACCGGTATTGATGGCAAGGAGTATGATCTGGACCCAGAAATAACTGTTATTGCAGATGATAAATTTGTTGGATCTATAGCTGGTGTGATGGGTTGCGTGATCAGCGGCTGCACGAAAGAAACTGTTAATGTGTTTTTAGAGGCAGCCTTGTTTAATCCGATCCGTACGTCGACAACCGGGCGAAAGCTAAACTTGCATTCGGATGCCAGATTTCGCTTTGAACGAGGAGTCGATTCTCAATTTTTAGAACCGGGCATGCATATCGCAACGGGTTTGATCTTAGATATCTGTGGTGGCGAGGTTTCTGAAATTATCAGTGCCGGGGTTGCTCCAGATCGTAGTCCTTCAATTTCCTTTCGCCCGTCACGTGTTAAGGGGCTGGCTGGTGTTGCTGTTAAAGAAGATGAAATGAAACGCATCCTCGAAGTTCTTGGCTTTGGGGTTTTTGATACTGGTAGGGAGTGGGATGTTTCTGTTCCAACCTGGCGGAATGACATTGTCGGCGAGGCTTGTCTGGTAGAGGAAATTGCTCGGGTCTTCGGCTATGATAAAATCCCAACAACGCCAATGAAACGTGCAGAGGTGATCCCTCATGCGGCGTGGAATCTTGATCAGCGTCGCCGAGCTAACGTTCGTCGTTCGCTGGCTGCATGTGGTCTTGTTGAAGCTGTCACAGTGTCATTCATGGCGGACAATCAGGCTAGGCTTTTTGGTGGTCGGGTAGATGTTTTAAAATTGGCTAACCCGATTAGTGCGGATCTGGATACTATGCGCCCTTCTATCTTACCCAACCTAATTACCGCAGCTGGACGTAATGCAGATAGGGGTCTTGCTGACTGTTCGTTATTTGAGATTGGCCCTCAGTTTGCGGGTTATGATGTGGATAGTCAGGAAATGGTTGCCACAGGAATCCGCTCTGGGCGAAGTGGTCGTCGCAATTGGGCCGAAACCCCTAGAAATGTTGATGTTTTCGATTCTAAAGCAGATGCTCTTACCGCCCTAGAAGCTGCGGGGGTGCCAACAGACAGTCTGCAAACTTTCTCTGAAGCGCCTGATTGGTATCACCCAGGACGTTCTGGAACTCTTAATTTAGGACAGAAAACTATGCTTGCCGCTTTTGGGGAAATTCATCCGGGTGTATTGGCTAAAATGGGTGTTAAAGGACCGGTTGCTGGGTTCGAGGTTTATTTGGAAAATTTGCCAAAGCAAAAAAGACATAAGGGTACTACAAGGTCCTTGGTACAGTTTTCGCCGTTCCACTCAGTAAACCGTGATCTTGCCTTCGTAGTTGATGAAGAGGTGAGTGCCGGCGCTCTAATGCGCGCCGCCAGATCTGCGGATAAGGCCTTAATTAGTGATGTTTCTACCTTTGACCTATTCCAAGGTGGAAATCTGGGTGATGGACGAAAGTCCATAGCGCTTAATATCACTCTTCAGCCAATAGAAAAAACCTTAACTGATGAAGAGATTAACACAGTATGTAATAAGATTATTAACGTTGTAGAAAAGGCGACTGGTGGAGTCTTAAGATCATAACAAAAAGCAATTAATAAATATCAGCTCTAATTTTCAATACGAGTCTGAGCCTGTCATCCATAGCCTGTCTAGTTTCTCTTCAGCCCAAAGCTTTAAACGTAAAAATATATCTGATTGACTTCTTCTGCTAAAATTTTGGTGTAACTAATCCTATAGTAATGGAAATTTGTTAAAAAATTAGTTGGAGCTTCACGTTTGCATTTTTGTTTCCCTCTAATATAATTTTTATACTCCCCCCTTTTTCAATATTGCCAAAAGATCTAGCCTGATTTCTGACTAAAATATTGGAAATGACTTAATCCAGACAAAAAAAGGTTAAACGCGTAGTTTTGTGGCGAACACTACATAGCAACAAATATGTTAAAGCTATCTTGGTAACATTAAATGTTGAAATTGTACTGATATCTCAATATCTTGTTATGCTTATACAGTTTAATACTGTATAGAGTATGAAACAGGTGTTGAGTAGTAACAAAAAAAGTGCTCACAGCAACGTTCAAAAAAACTGGGCGAGTCGGTTCACTGGAGATAGCCTTGAGAAAGAGCTTCAGACACTCTGTTGCTGCTTCGTTGCTGGCATTGGCGTCATTGGGATGGATGCCTCATGTCTGGGCTGACGATCTCAAAGGAACTCTGACCACCCTACTTTCGCAACATGACAGAATTAGAGCAGCCGAGGGAGATTTAGCAGCAGCTCGAGACCGTGCCAAGGCTGCTCTTGGCGTGCGTTACCCGACCCTTAATGTTACCTCACATTATGGTTATGAAGCGCAGAATAAATTTGAAAATGCTAATACCAGCATGCCTTCACGCGAGATTGATCTAAAACTTACGCAACAGCTGTGGAATTTTGGCGCATCCAGTTCTTCCATTGAAGCTGCCCGATTGACGTTTAAGCAGGCTAGTGAAAACCTTGAGACGACCAAGCAAACTCTTTTGCTAGAGGGGATATCCGCTCTCTTAGATGTGTATTTGACACAAAGAAAACTTGAGTATGCCACACAATCAGTATCCAATATTAAATTGCAAACGGAACTTGAGGACGCAAGGGTTCAGGAGGGTTCTGGATATTCGGCGGACGTTCTCCAAGCAAAGTCGCAACTTGTTGATGCTGAAACTTTAAGAATTAAGATAAAAGAAGAGGCTGAAGTTGCCCTAGACCGGCACAAGACTATTTTTGGCCACTATCCGCAAGTTGAGGAGGGATCGGCCAAGCTCAAAATCCCAACCCAACTTCTTCCGATTTCTCTTGTTGAAGCAATCAAAATTGCTCAAGAAAACAATCCTCGACTGGCGTCCTCCGAGTTTGGGGTGAAGCTTGCTACAGCGACGGTGGCAGAAACCAAAGCAAATGAATTATTTCCATCCGTGAATTTAGTTTCTAGTACCAAGCACAAGGCTGACGCTGCAGGAACCAAAGGATATCAAGGGGAATACATGGTCAAAGTTGAAGTCGCCTACGATTTCAACTTCGGGCTGTCTTCAATAAGACGATTGCAGGCCTCAAAGCAAGACCGTGAATCCACAGCCCGTCGGTTTAGAGAAACTCGAGACCAAATTGAGGAGCAGGTCAAAAACAAATGGAAAGGGCTTTTAACGGCGCACGAAAATACTGGCCTGTTTATAAGCAAAACTGTCATTGCTCAGGAACTTTTAAAACACACCCGTGAAGAACGTGATTTGGGGCGTCGTTCTTTGATGGATGTTCTGGCTCAAGAAACAAAACTGATAAACACGCTAAGTGAAGCAGTAGCTGCTGAAACAAATACCGTTGCAAAAGCATATGAATTACTTGAAGTAATAGGGCGATTAGAAGTGGAATGGCTTTAGTAGGCCACATTAGTTTTTTTTGAGTAAATGTATAGATCATAGGCAAGTGATCTATTTATTTTTTTCACAAAATCCAAATTAGCAACGATCTCAATATTCCGGTCAAATGGATTATGAAATACATATAAATTTGACCTTTTAACCATCATTAAAAACCACCTCAAAAAAAATTTACAAATTGAAGAGCCTACTCTTTGCTGCTGAAACCCATCGGTTTGGAAAAATCGTCAATCGTACGAGTAAGGAAATCAACTAAAATATTCGACGCAAAGCGTTGATAGGGTTGGATTAATGGAGATTTAGTGTATAATAATTAATTACTATGGAAAAAGTTGAGCGCTCTGGAGAATGGTTGTTTTAGTAAAAGCATATGTTGGCGGTTGAGATCGTGCCTTCTTGCTGATTTTTACATTATAAGTCAACGCTCCACCGCTATTACAAGGTGTTAATTATAGGTGGGCTGTTTACTTGTCTCGTGACGCTTCCATTGATATTGAAAAGAACAACACTTCAAGTGTTTCCGGTATGGACGTTGTCGTCGGAACGGAAGCTTCGGTTGTGCTAATCCCAGCTGGGAACTGGCTGACACGCGCCGAATTCTCACGCAATGGCCCGGATTTGTTGATTACTGGGCAAAATGGGGAACAGGTTCTCGTGCGGGGATATTTTGGTTCCGACAATCCACCTTCCTTGGCCACTGTTGGCGGACTTAACATTTCTAGCAATGTTGTCGCGCGTCTTGCAGGTCCCATTGCTCCTGGGCAATATGCACAGGCAGGTGAGGCGGCTGTGACTGATCCTATCGGCGAAATCACGACGATCCAAGGTTCCGTTGAAATTGAACGAGCTGACGGCAGCAGAGAAACTGTTGCCAAAGGCAGTCCAGTTTACCAAGGTGACACTGTGATCACAGGTGCAGATGGAGCCATCGGCATTGAATTTCTTGATGAGTCAGAATTTTCGCTGGGCGGTGATGGTCGAATGGTTCTCGATGAGATGGTTTACGACCCCGCCGAGCAGGAAGGCTCGATGGCCGTGGGTGTACTCAGTGGGACGTTCTCATTCGTCAGCGGACAGATTGCAAAAACCTCACCAGATGCGGCAATGCTTGAAACGCCCATGGCGACCATCGGTATTCGAGGTACAACTATTGCTGGTACGGTAGGTGGCACAAGCAAGGAAAACTCAATTACACTTCTGCCTGATGCTGACGGCCAAGTTGGCGAAGCTGTCATTACTAATGACGCTGGTACAGTTGTCATTAGTAAAGTAGGCGCAACTGTAACGATCATAAGCGCCAATCAAGCTCCTTCCAATCCCGTCATTCGAAGCCCAGAACAAATCGCTGAGACATATGGCAGCGTAGTAACAAGTTTGCCCGGCGCTTCTTCACAAGGCACCAATGCTCCAGCCCCTCCTCCTCCTCCGTTGACGGGACCGCAAGTCCAACAGCTAGACGATATGAACAAGGGACTTAAAGAGGCTATCGATAGAGGTATCGAGCAACATCGCCACCATATGCATCACATGAAAGAGGCTCATAAACACCTTGAGCACCTTTTGCGTGAGCCGAAGTTGCCGCCAGATTTTCATCATCATATTAGAAAGGAAATAAATGCAGAGATGAACCCCGGGTTTGCGTCCGAGGTTAGTGCCTTTGGAAGTGCTATTACCACTATTACCACTGCCAGCCAAACGGCGGCAGCGGCAGAGCTTGAGGCAGCACAACAGTCCATTTCCATACAAACTTCTGCGACCGCTAGTCTGGCAGGGGAAAGTACAGGGTTAACCACAACTCAAGCAACAGCTGTTGCTAACGTGATTATTTCTCCTCTTAATGCCTTGAACGCTGCAGCTGCTATTTCTGCTGCTGCATCGGTAATGGCGAAAGTTAATCAAGCCGCTGCGGTGTTGGCCTCAAGCGGAGCTAAAGTTCCTAAAAACCTGCGCGACGCACTTGACATGGGAGCTGAACTGTCCATTGCGGCTAACAATGTTCGGACTATCATTGATGCCGTAACCGTTGCCGCACCCTTGGTTACTGCTGACGCTGTAGCTGCAGCTTCAGGTGGAAATTATAACAACGCCATGGCTGTTGCAGCTTCCTCCATGGGTGGGCACGTTAACACCCAACTTGCAGCAGGAAACTCTGGGTTAACATATTCAAGTCTTAGTACTATCTTTGATGACGTAACCAGTGCGACAACAAATCTTAAAAACCTTTTGTCACATGCTGCCACGCCACAAGCCTTTAAAGACGCTGTTTCCACTACATTTACTGCTGCCGAGTTGGCAATTAACTCCGCCCATGAGTCGTCTGTCGCCGCTCACGAAACTATAAATGAGACTGTGGCCGCGAATGTCATCACAAAGGCCGCGCTCGCGACCACAAAAGCAAATTTAGCGCAAGCCCATCTGAAAGATGCCGGCGAAGCGTTTAACACCTACCAGCTGACGGTCTCCTCGGATGCGTCCGCTCTGGAAGTGTTGCTAGATATAACTGCAAAAGTCAGTGTCTCAGAAAAGGCATCTGTCGGCGCTTCTCAGAGTATTGGCTCAGCGCAGGAATTCCGGGAAGCAGCCAATGATTACCGTGACGGTGATGCCGCTAGTGCCGTAACTGCCGCACAGGCCGCTCGCAGTACAGCCGCTGCAGCCGCCGAAACGGAAAAGTCACAGGCAAGCACTGCCGCAAATGTGGTTCTGGCCGCGCGCTCGGTATTGGTCAACGAACTAGTTGATAAGGCCGTCGCTGTTGCCAAGCACCAGAGCATTTCTGATGCCTTGAGCGAATTGGCAACCCTTAAGGCTGGTGCGACGAGTAACGTTGCTACGGCGCAATCGGCTCTTAATAACGCAAAGGCAATTAAGTCAGCTAATGCTGACAATTTGCAAGGTGTGCTTCTTAAGGCTTTCAACACCTTGCAGGACCAGCTGATCGCAAATGCACAAGCGGAACTTGATTTTCAGACAGGCCTGCAAACATTATTCACGGATGCTCACACTGGTTTGCAAACTAGGACTGATGCGGCACTTGCTTTAGTCACAAAGGAGAGTGCAGAAGCCGCTTCTGCTCAAAGCGATGTGGATGCGGCGGTCTCAGGTTATAACAAAGAACTGAATGAAGCTCTTTTGGCGAATCAGGCTTTAGCCGCAGCTGACACTGTCCTCGCCAAGGCCGAGGGCTATTTGACGTTGGCAAAGTCTGCCGCGCAAGCAGAGGCGCAAGTTATTTTTGATAACATTGTCGCTGAAATCAAGACCGCTACTGATATGGTCGCTACCCAGTCTGCAATCGCTGAGCAAGCGACCGACAACGCCCAGCTTTATGCTCGAGTTGGAAATGACCCTGTAACCGGTGTTCGTTATGCCCAGAAAGACCTTGCTGAAAGTTTTGCGAAAAAGGCCGGTGGTGCGGCCCAGGAGGATACAGTTCGCATTACTGGTACGGTTGAGGATGGAGACACGATCAACGTAAAGGTTAATAACAATACCCTGACCTACAATGTTACCCAGACTAACATTAATGCGGCGGTTACCGCCAACAGTGCTTCTGGCGGCCCATTTATCAGCGAGTTGGAGGCCTTGGAAATTCTGTTGGTGGAGGCCATTAATGCTGATGGGGCTCTCAGCGCTGTTGTTGAGGCTATACAAGAACATGAAGTTGGTGAAGATGGCGTTTTTAAGGTTCGTGCACTGTCTCGTCCTGGAGAATTTAGTCTCAGTGTCTCCAATAATAATGGTGGGCTGACGAATGATAACGGCGCCTCTGTAAGCAACACAACGGCCAGCGTTTCTGGTGCGCAACAAGAAGCAGCCAACGCATTGGCGACTGCTATCGAGGCACAAAAAAACCTAATTCACCTGTCTAAGAACCCTGACCTAAGTAGTAACCCCGATGCGGTTGCTGCCCGTGTCGACAAACTAGCCTCAATTGAGGCAACCATTCAGGCTGCTCGTAAATCTGTTGCGTTGACTGATGCAGCGGCAAAAACTGCGTGGGCAGCATCGGATTTGGCCGATATCATCAACCCAACACCGCATCCCGCTGACGCTGCATTGAGCATTCTTGAGACGCAGGTGCAAACAGAAAGTAAGGCCAAAAAAGCTGAAGAGCAGCAGCAGGCTGCAGCCAAGCTTGCCGCAAGTCAGGCCGCTGCCGCAGAGATACAAAAAACTGCTACGGAATTCACAAATCTGGGTGCCGCCGCTGAAGCTGCTGAGAGCATCGTTACATCACTCATCGCCGTCAACGGCCTCGTCACTGCGAGTGCTGGTGCTGCTGACGGAAAAATTGTTCTGACATCAAATATTGCTGGTATGGCGCTGGATGCTGATTTGGTGGCCAAAGGCGGCGTAAAAGCGGGCTTGGTAAATCAAACTGAGAGCACAGCCACAGGAGTGCAGGTTGATGTGATGACGATTTCTGGAGCGCCAAAAACGGGGGCCGAATTTTCTTTAACTTATTCGTCTAAGCAGATTAGTACAGTAACCATCAGTGGTATTGGCGAAGCAGGTGATATTTATTCCGTCACTGTGAATGGCAAGGCTTTTACATATAAAACCACAGGGTCGGAAAAATCTATTGGCGAGATTCGCACTGGCCTGATCAATACCCTCAGTAAAAATAAGGACGTCAGCGTTGAGGCCAGCAGCATCGAGAACGAAATTACGTTGACAGCCAATACAACGGGGATTGCTTTTACAGCGACCTCAACGGCGAGTAACGTCTCTGGTGGCACGGCGGACAACTTTGCACAGATTCGCACTAGTTCGGTAAACATTGCTAAAACAACGTTCGCGTTTAAAATATCTGATACTGGCGGAGATTTATCAGCCTCTGGTAGCGCATTTATCACTGCAATTAATCAAAGCAGTGTCCTGTCAGGTGCTCGTGGCTCGGCGTTGAAAGCCTCTTCAGAGGCTGCAGCTGCGAAAGCCCTAGCTAGTCAAGCAGAAGTCGGAAATGATGCTGCTGCGGCGAATGCGGCTGCAACGCTCGCTGAAGCTGCTGCGGCTAGAGCTTTGGCAACATCGAATGCGGCTACAACGGCGGCTGCTAATGCCCAGTCGCTTGCGGACTCTGCCACCGCTGCTGCCAATGGCGTCAAAGCGGCATCTAGGGTTGCTGAGCAGGCATCTAACGCCGCAGCAAGTGCCGCCCAAGGTGCAACTAGTGCCCTTAACGCCTCGCTGAATGCAACCTCTGCTGCAACCGATGCCAGAGCAGCTTCAGATTTACAAACGGCGCAAGATCAGGCAGCGGATTTTGCTGCTACTGCTGCCGCTGCTGCCAAGGCAACGGAAGATGCTGCACGCGCTGACGCTCAGGCAGCGGCAAAGCAGGCCGCCACCGATAGGGCTGCCGCCGAAGCTTTAGCAAGTAAGCAAGCAGAAGCTTTTTCTGTAACTGCCTCGGAACAAAAAGTGCTAGCTGGAAGTTTATCTGAGCAGGCCGTTCTTGCGGCAAAAAATGTTAACGTGACCTTGGCAGAAAGCCTCGCTGTGAAGGCTCAAGCTGCTGCCGATGCTGCACAAGCTGCCGCCAATGCTGCCATGGACGTTGCGCTTGGTAAGGGTGTCGCTGCCCTAACCTTTGCACAAGCTGCTACTGGTTCAGCGACAGATGCAAAAGGTTTTGCAGGTGCTGCTGACGCAGCTGCTGAAATTGCTGCCAATTCTGCTCAGGCAGTTTCTGACTGGACAGGTGGCGACGCTTCCTCAAATCGCCTTGCAGCGGCAAAAGCTGCTGCTGCCGCTGCCTCGACGGCGGAGAGCACTGCGAAAGCGGCAGCTGCTGCCGCCTCTGACTTGTCAAAAGTGATTGAGGCAACTGTTACACCTAATGTTGCCAAGGCTGCTGCTGAAGCTGCTGTAGCATCCCGAACAGGGTCTCTCACAAAAGTCATTGCCAAGCGCGCAGCCGCCGATGATGGAAACGACGCAAATGATAGTCAGATTGAACTGGTTTGGGATTCCGCCGTCACGCAGGCGCGACAGGCCTTGGCTGACGCCAACCTAGCATTAGCTGATGCCAAATCTGCTGCGGATACTGCAGCTGCAGCCTTGGTCGTTGCTGAAACCCGTGCGACTAACGCTGCTGCCGCAGCGACCCAAGCCTCAGCGGCATCCGGTCAGGCGGCTGAAGCATCCGGTTTTGCTTCATCCTTTGAAATTGGCGCCCAGACAGCTGCCCAATCATTGGCCGATGCCCGTCTTGAAGATATTGACGGAGTTATTACAGCTCAGTTGACAAAAGCAGCCAGTGAGGCAGAAACAGCGAGTCAACAAGCGGCTCTCGGGAAAACCATCGCTGATGCATTCGTTGCGGGAACAGCAACGGGAGTATACACTTTGTCTGATGCCACAGCTGCTGAAGCAGCTGCGATCGCTGCTGCTGCTGTTGCCAAAAAGGCGATGTTTGATGTTGTTGCAGGTTTGGGGATCAACTTAAGCGATCCCTCTAGCCTGACTGAAGCTGCCAACAAGATTAAAACGGCAATCGACACTGCTGAAGCCCTAGACGATATAGACTTAAGTGCCATCAGCACACAGCCGACGGCGGCTTTGATTGCTGCTCAGGCGACGGCGGACGCATCACAGAATGCTCTTCTGTCTTCTTTGAAGGCTGATTTAGATACCTTGTCCCAGTCGGTCGCTAATGCGGCGGCCAGTTCTGCAAAATCTTCAGCCCAACAGGACGTCGCAGAAGCAGCGGTAAATGATGCTAATTTGCTTGCTGCGTTGCAAAAAACAGCAGCTGAATCAGAATTGAACTCTTTGCAGGCAGACGCCCAAGCTGAAGCAAATAAAGCAATAGCGTCAAAGGCGGCGGCACTGTCTGATGCTGCTATTGCAAGTGCCCGCGCAAGTGATGCACAGGCAGCTCTTGATGCTTCAGAAGCTGCTCAAGCGTCCGCGTTAAGCGCCGCGCAAGCAGTTTTGGATGCTGCGGCCGGCGTGACCGCGGCGGCGGTGGCTAAAACCACGGCTGAAAGTGAAGCTAGTGACGCACAAGCGGCTTTGAGTGCAGCTTCTGGTGTCGCTTCTGTCGATCCGGAAGTTTATCAGACGGTTTTTCAAGCCAATGCGCGGGCGCAAAAAGCCCTGAGTTCTGCTAACGAAGCCCTTGTCGATGCTCAGGCAGCCTTGGTTACAACAAATGCTGCATCTTCTGCGGCCACAGTTGAGGCGGTCAAGGCATCTACGGCTATCACTACAGCTGGCATTACGGCAGCTACGGTCAGCGCTGCTAATAGTGCAGCGACGACGGCCAATAATTTAGCGACCACTGCCACTACTGCGGCTAACCTGGCTGTTAATGCAGCCAATGCTGCTGCCGCGCTGGACTATCAGGAAGATGGTTCAACAGCAGTTGATTTTACTGCCCTCAATATAACAGAGGTTGAGGCCAAGGTTGCATCTGCGACGAATTTTGCAGGCAACGTCAAAACAGCAGCCAAAGACGCTGAAGTAGCGGCTAAGCTCGCCAATGGTCAATTGGCAGATGCACCCGATGCAACTGAAGCGCGGCAAGAAACCCAAAAGGCCGCTGACGCTGCTCAGGCTGCCTTTTTGCAGGGGGCTAAAGACAAAGCAATTTCCGCGGGCGCTGACGCGCAGGCACAGGCCGTCATTGCGGCAGAAGAAACCGGCAAGGCTGAGGCGGGGCTTGCAAAGGCCCTAGTTTCCCTTAAAGCTAACACTGCGGCCGTTGAAGCGTTAGAGGCCGCCGTTGATGCTAAAGCCCACGTGGAGATTGTCACCATTGGCGATTCCATTGACGCCGGCGATGTTTACACAGTGCGCATCAATGGCAATAACGTCAGCTATACCGTTCAAAGCGGTGACGACTTGGCGGCTGTTCGAAATGGTTTGATTAGTGCCATCAATTCTGACCCCAGCACTGGTGCGATTGTTCTAGCTAGTGGTAAGGGGGCAGGTACCGTGAGCCTGACTGGCGTTGTTCAGGGTGTCGCCCTAGATGTCACTTCCAGCGTTACGGATAATAATTCCGACGGTAATGACACAATCACCGATTCCGTCACTACTCAGTCTGCTTTCATAGCGACGACGATTCAAACTGCACTTGCGGAAACTAAAACACAGGCGGATGCAGCGGTAACGGCGCTCAATGCCAATGATACGGTGGCGGCCAAGAGTGCTGCAGACGCCGCTGTCGCCGCCTTGAAGAGCGCTTCCGTAATTTTGGGGGTCAATGGTGAAAGTGCAGCGGACATTACCGCCTCTATTAAGGCCGCAGCCTTGAGCGCAGCTGCTAAAACCTATAATGAAATTTCAGATCTGGCTACTGCCCTTGGAGTTAATGTTCCACAGGCCGTGAACGGTAGTTTGTCGTCCCAGGCGGATGCGTTGGCGACAAGTATTAAATTAGCCACATCGGCTATTTCGGTAGACGCTAACGCGACTAAAATGGCGAAGTCATTGATAGTGTCTGCAGATGACGACATTGATCTTTGGTTGGCCAATGTTAAATCCGCAGAGCGCAGCGCAACAGAAACTAAAACTGCTGCTGACAATGCGTTGGCACAGGCGAATGTGGCCGCGGCTTCGGGCGATCAATTGTTTGATTTACAAAAGCAGGCGAACATCGATGGCTTCGATACTGCCTTTCAAGATGTTCTGTCTTCCGACGCTGCAGCTGATTTATCTGCCAGCGAGGCGCAGGCTGCCGCTGTGCGTGCGTTAGGTGAAGCTAAAACCGCAATCAGCGCAGTGAAGTCTGCTTTGAGTACAGCGACAACGTTCGAGGCTAAACTGGCTACGACTGAAAACTCGGATAATCCAGACGTCACTATTACTAATGCTTTGTCCAGTGCGGCATCGATGGCTACGGCAGCGGAAACCACGATCACAAACGCCATTACGGCTCTTGCCAACGGGGCGCAAGATTCAGGTGCGACCATTGCCACGTCTTTAAATGGAGTCATCACTGCCTTGGGTAACGTAATAGCTGTTACCCAGCAAAATTTTATGTTGGTTGTCGGATCAACAAAGTCAGGTGGTGTTGACGTGGCTAATGTTAGCGCTGGTGACTCCTTTGTGGTCAGCCTCACGGATGCGAATAACTCCACTACTAACCTTAGTGTCAATGTGCCCGATAGTGCAACGACCTTGGCCGCAATACGTACGTCCATCGCTGAAGCTATCAACTCAGGTTTTTCAGCATTGACTGCAGTAAATGGTTTTAATGATGACGAAATTGCCGTTACCATTACCAATGCGGGGCAAAGGTACTCACTTGCTACCGACAGCGCCCACATTTCCAACTGGGAAAATGGCACTGAAGGAGCGCTTGGCGCACTGGTGACAGGTTTGCAATCAGCCTCGAATATTGCATCGACTATTCAATCAGCTGTTACCGATGCATTCTCGGCAGCTGCAACAACCCAGAGTAGAGTTGATGCTCTTGTCGATGATCTCGCCGACGCCTCTGACGCCAGTCTGGCTGTCGATTTTACCGCGACCATAGCCAGTTTTGATGCTGCAACGACCGATCAGGCAAAAATTAACGCCATTAATGCTGGAAAGGTTATTGTCACCACTGCGGAAGGCTACATTACCACTGCTGCTAATGCAGCCGAGACTGCCTCCTCTGCTGCCGAATTGGCAATGGCACAACAAGCCGCTGCAGAGCAGGGAGCAGCACAAGCTATTGCGGGACAGGAGCAGTTTGAACAATTTGTCTCAAAAGCCAGTGAAGAATTAGCACTTGTTGCAGCTCGCGAAGCCGCCAATGCCGTTCCCATCGCCAACGATGATACGGGTGGGGGCGCCGAAGACGGCGGTGCAATCAGTATTAATGTGCTTGCTGACGATACTCGAACTGATCTAGCCCAACTAACAGATCCATCAATTGCATCCGTCGGTAAGGCGCAGAACGGTAAAGTTGTTATACAGGCGCAGGCAGATACCGTAACCCTGGTGGGGTTGAGCGATGGCGACTCTTTCAGTGTGACTATCTCAGAGGCGACATCTACTTTTAATGTCAGCGGAGCCGATGCGTCTGCCATTCGTAGCAACATCATCGACAGGATCAACAGTGATGCAAGCATCAACACTGTTGTAACTGCCAAGGCTGTTAGCGGTGAGGCTAATCAAATCACGCTAACCGCGTTGGAATTGGGCGTCCCATTCAGCTCGGCGGTTTCCGGTGGATCGTCCTCTGTTACTACCACTACGGCAAACGGTTCAGTAATTTATACTCCGAACAAGAATTTCTTTGGTCAGGACACCTTCACATATACGGCGTCAAATAATCTTGGTGACAACTCAAGCTACGATTCCGCCACCGTGACGGTGACAGTTTCACCAACCAATGATGGTCCAGTTGCCAAGGCCGACTTTGGTACCGCCGCCAATGCTATGGCCCCCGTCATTATTGACTTACTATCAAATGATTTGGATGTGGACGGAGATACGTTAACTGTATCCAGCATTGGGACTTTAAAACTCTCTTCCGATAATTCTGATGCGACAGCGACGGGTACGATAAATGAAACGGCTGGCGTTATAACCTACCAACCCGTTAAGGGGGCTTTTGACGCTCTGCGTGCTGGTGAAAGTGTTGATCTTAAATTCGATTACACCATTACTGACGGCGCATTAAACTCGACCAATACAGTGACGATCACGGTTTCGGGAACTAACGACGTGCCGGTAGCCACATCCGGCATTAGTGTTTCCGGTAATGAGGATACAGTAATTTCGGGAACGGCTTTGGCAAGTGATGCGGATAACACTGCGGCGGAACTAGCGTTTTCACTGGCTGCTGGAGGCGCGCCTGAGAATGGAAGCGTTGTCATTCAACAGAATGGTTCTTTTGTCTACACCCCCAACGCTAATTTCTACGGTTCTGATAAATTTACTTATCGAGTGCAGGACTCTGATGGGGCATTTGACACCGAAACTATTGCAATTTCTGTCGCTTCCGTTAATGACGTGCCAACGGCGGTTACAGACAAGGGGGCCGCTTCTGGGCAGCAAACGATTACTTTGCCTGTGTTAGCTAATGACAGTGATGTTGATGGAGGCACACTTGCCCTAGAGAGTGTTGGCGCGAATACCGCACCGGTTTATGGGCGTGCGACAATCAGCGACGGTGCAATCAGTTATGTGGCGGATACGGAAGCAACGAAAAAATTAGCGGCTGGTGAAACTGCGGTCGATACATTTGATTATGTAGTATCTGATGGGCAGGGTGGCACAACTACCCAGACTGTTACTGTTACGGTTAGCGGCATAAACGACTCCCCAAATGCCAATGATGATACGGCGTCTGTTGCTGAAAGTGGCTCGGTCACTATCAACGCTTTGGACAACGATACGGATTCAGACGCGGCCGATAAAATTACTATTCTTACCTTCCAGCAGGGTGACAAGGGCGTCGTCACTATGAACGACGATTCAACATTTACCTACACGCCAAACGCAGCGGCGGTAAATAGCCTATCCTCGAGCCAGAGTGTTACAGACACTTTCACCTATCAGGCGACGGATGGCATCGGTAGCGATGGGGCAACGGTTACGGTAAACATTCAAGGTGAAAACGATTCACCTGTGGCAGTGGCGGACCTCAATACGGTGGGCGCGACCTCCAAATTGTCAGTTGATGCGGCAAATGGCTTGCTTAGTAACGATAGCGACGCTGATGCCGTGGACGTTATTGGAAATACAGTAAAAATAACCTCCGTTACTGGAGCCACCGGAGATGCGGAAAATGGTTATACGTTTACCTCTTCGAACGGAGCTTCTGTGGTTATACAAGGTGACGGTAGCTATTCCTATGATCCAACCGGTGTCGAGGATTTTCAGACCCTCTCTGATTTGCAAGTGGTTGATGATAAAATTGAGTATACCATTACTGACACCGATGGCGTATCTGCGACTGCGACTGCGACTATTTCTGTCAACGGTGTGTTGCGGGGTGTTTCGGGTGCTGGCTCGCTAGCCCTGCGCGACGGTGTTGCTGATGTGATTGTTGGAACGAATTCAATAGAAACAACTAATTTGATTGGCACCTTTGAATCGGGGCTAGACAGAATTGATCTCAGGCAAGGGGTTGATGTCCTGAGCCTTGGGGGCAAAGACGATGTTATCACGGCCTTTAATACGGAAACCATTAGGGCCGGGGCCGGCGATGACACTATCAATCTCGTCGACAATGTAACGCGAGTCATAGATGGAGGCGCGGGTGACGATACGCTTGATGTTTCCGTATTGAGTCAAGAATCTGGTGTGTCGATTTTATTACAGGATGATGAGCTTAAAGAAGCTGAGGAAGACGTCCTTGGTATAGTTAATGTTGAGAACGTTAAAGGTTCAGATTTTAACGATGCCATCACGGGTAATAAAAGTGCCAACGAACTTTTCGGGGGTGCGGGTGATGATACCTTATCTGGAGGTGGTGGCGATGATGTTCTCTCAGGTGGGGCCGGCAGTAATACTGGTTTGTATACTGCTCCGATGGCAAATTATCGCTTCAGTGCAAGTACAACAGGTTTGGTGGTTACGGACGCTGTTGGTACAGATGGGTCTGACACTCTTGTTGGCATTGAAACGCTTTCGTTCTCTGACGGTGATCTACAGGTCGCGCTTGTTGACGGTAAATATACTTTAAGCGGCAGTGCATTAGCTGAGAGCATTACCATCGACGGAGCTATTGGCCTGGCTCTTCAGGGTGGTTCTGGTAATGACGCCCTGACGGGTGGTTTTGGTAATGACGCCCTGACG
>Ga0209630_10000770_pt1 | contig 36473 bp, 37 predicted proteins | sample COG_01_FD_184745 | JGI IMG/M metagenome (GOLD analysis project Ga0209630, IMG submission 184745) | Pelagic Microbial community sample from North Sea - COGITO 998_met_01 (SPAdes) (version 2) | ecosystem: Environmental > Aquatic > Marine > Neritic zone/Coastal water | place: Helgoland, sampling...
CGGCCGCTATGACGATCTGGTCGCCCGCTTCACCGGCCAGTCGACCCCGGCGACGGGCTTCTCCTTCGGGGTGTCGCGTCTCGCTTCAGCTTTGAAAGCCGCCGGACGCGAGGACGGCTCGGTGCGCGGGCCGGTCGTGGTCATCGTCTTCTCCCAGGACGACATGCAGTCCTATCTCGACGCCGTCTCCGAGCTGCGCAACGCGGGCATACCCGCCGAGCTCTACCTCGGTCGGGCCGGGATGAAGGCCCAGATGAAATACGCCGACCGACGCAACTCTCCGGCCGTCGTCCTGCTGGGCGGGGACGAGATCGCCGCCGGTCAGGTGACCATCAAGGACCTCGACGCCGGACGCGCCCTGGCCGCGGGCGTGGCCGACAACGAAGCCTGGAAGGCCGCTCGGCCGGGCCAGATGACGGTGGCCAGAACCGAGCTGGTGCAAACCCTTCGCGGCATTATCGAATAAGCTTCGATAAAATCCGCCTTCCCGGATGACTTATCGACGATCACTCATAAAAGTTTCGATTTTTGCGTGACGGTTCATTGACGCCGACCGGGCATCCGGGTCATTTGACCTCACTCGAACGGCGCAACGCGGAAGCACCGCTGCCGGTCGGAGGCGTTTCGGGGAGGAAACGTCCGCTCCACAGAGAGCGTGAAAGCCCGCTGCGATGTATCCCCCGCAGCGGGCTTTTTCACGTCTGGAGTTCTGGTTCGTCCGCTACCGCTCGGCCCGGGAGGCCTCGCTGCTCGAGCGGGTTTCTGGGCGCGTAGTCGCCGGCGATGTGGTCGCTCCATGCCCAAGAGAGGCCTTGGCGCGAACGGAATCATCACGCGCCTGTAATTCGCCGCTCTCTTCGACTATAAGCCCGGCGCTCAAGCAGCGAGCGACCGCGTCGCGAGCGATAGCGCCCCCAAAAAGTCCTCCATGAAATTTCTCGACCAGGCCAAGATCTACATCCGTTCCGGCAACGGCGGCGGCGGTTCCGTTTCCTTCCGGCGTGAGAAATTCATCCCGAACGGCGGCCCCGACGGCGGCGACGGCGGTAATGGCGGCAGCGTCTGGATCGAGGCGGTCGAGGGGCTGAACACCCTGATCGACTATCGCTACAAACAGCATTTCAAGGCCGGCACCGGCCACCACGGCCAGGGCCGCCAGATGCACGGCGGCAAGGGCGACGACGTGATCCTCAAGGTCCCCGTCGGCACCCAGGTGCTGGGCGAAGACAAGGAGACGGTGGTTCTGGACCTGACCGAGGTCGGCCAGAGCGAATGCCTGCTGCGCGGCGGCAACGGCGGCTGGGGCAATGTCCGCTTCAAGGGCCCGCAGAACCAGGCGCCGCGCTTCGCCAATCCGGGCCAGGAAGGCCAGGAGATGTGGATCTGGCTGCGGCTGAAGCTGATCGCCGACATCGGTCTGGCGGGCCTGCCCAACGCCGGCAAATCGACCTTCCTCGCCGCCGCCTCGGCCGCCCGGCCCAAGATCGCCGACTATCCGTTCACGACCCTGGCCCCCAACCTCGGCATGGTCGACCTGTCGCCGGGCGAGCGCTTCGTCATCGCCGACATTCCGGGCCTGATCGAGGGCGCCAGCGAGGGCGCGGGCCTCGGCACGCGCTTCCTCGGCCACGTCGAACGCTCGGCCTCCCTGATCCATCTGATCGACGGGACCCAGGAAGACGTCGCGGCCGCCTATGAGATCATCCGGGGCGAACTGGACGCCTATGGAGAGGGTCTGGCCGACAAGACCGAGATCCTGGCCCTGAACAAGATCGACGCCCTGTCGCCGGAAGAGCGCGAAGAGAAGGCCGCGGCGCTGGAAGCCGTCGCCGGACGCCGGCCGATGCTGGTCTCGGGCGTCTCGGGCGAGGGCGTGCCCGAACTGCTGCGCGCCGCCTGGGCCGAGGTCCGCAAGAACCGCGGCGAGATCGACGAGGACGGCGACGAACGCGTGCAGTCGGCCGAGGCCTGGCGTCCCTGATAAGACACGCCGGGGGTCAAACGATACGCGACACAGGCGTAACGCCGTGATAGCGCAGCCTTGAGCATAAGCCTGTCAGAGCCCTCCCCGCCTTGTCCTTCTTCCACGCCGGTCCCGCGCCCCGGATCTCCGGGCCCCGTCACGGGGCGCTGAGGGATGGGCTGGCCCTGACCCCGGGGATGCGCGTGGGTCTGTTCGGCGGCTCGTTCAACCCGGCCCACGACGGCCACGCCCATGTCGCCGAGACGGCCATGGCCCGGCTGGGGCTGGAGCGGGTGATCTGGCTGGTCTCGCCGCAGAACCCCCTGAAGGGCCGTCAGGAGACGGCGCCGCTGGAAGGCCGCATGGCCTCGGCCCGCGCCTTCGCCAAGGGCCCCGGCATGATCGTCTCCGACGTCGAGACCCGCATCGGCACGGCCTGGACGGTCGACACCCTGCGGGCCCTGAAGGCGCGCCATCCGGGCGTGCATTTCGTCTGGCTGATGGGTTCGGACAACCTGGCCAGCTTCCATCGCTGGAGGGGCTGGACCGACATCATGCGGCTGATGCCCATGGCGGTCATCGCCCGGCCCGGCTCCCTTCTGGAAAGCCGCTCGGCGCCGGCCGCGCGGCGGTTCGCCGGCTATCGGGTGTCCGAGACCGAGGCGCGCCGCCTGCCCGACATGGCCGCCCCCGCCTGGACCTATCTGACCGCGCCGCTGAACCTCAGTTCCTCCACGGCCCTGCGCGCCAAGGCCAAGCTGGTCACGACCGAATCGACCTGATTCGCCGGAGTCGGGTGACCTCGGGGCCGGTCTGTGCTAGAGACCCTCTTTAGTCACCGCCCTGGAGCCCTCCGCTGACCCCCTCGCCCGCGTACGATACGCAAGACGAAGCCGTTTCCAACACGGCCCATGAGATGGACGATTTCGAGCCCATCCATTCCGAAGACGGCGACGAGTCTACGGGGTTTGACGGTCCGCGCGCGGCCCTGCCGGCCGGCTCCACGCCGCTGGAAACCGCGCTGCTGGCCAAGCTGGACGACGACAAGGCTCTGGACATCGTTCTGATCGACCTGAAGGGCAAGTCGCCCATGGCCGACACCATGATCGTGGCCTCGGGCCGATCGCACCGCCACGTCGGCGCCCTGGCCGACCACCTGCTGCGCACCCTCAAGGACCACGGCCTGGGCAAGGCCAAGGTCGAGGGCCTGCCGCACTGCGACTGGGTCCTGATCGATTCCGGCGATGTGATCATCCACCTGTTCCGGCCGGAAGTGCGGATGTTCTACAACATCGAGAAGATCTGGGCCGTCGACAGCGCCCACCGCACGCAAGCCTCCGCCTGATTTGAAACTCGCCATCGCGGCCATCGGCAAGCCGGGGCGTGGGCCCGAGGCCGCGCTGGCGGACGACTATGCCCGGCGCGCCACCCTCGCGGGGCGGGCGCTGGGCCTCGGTCCGCTGGAACTGGTCGACCTCGACCCGAAGAAGACCGGCAAAGGCCCCGAGGCCGAGCTGCTGCTGGCGGCGGCCGAGGGCGCGCATCTGATCGCCTGTGACGAGCGCGGCAGGACCTATTCCAGCCGCGCCTTCGCCGACCATATCGCCGCCTTGCGCGACCGGGGCGAGCGCAAGGTCGTCTTCGTCATCGGCGGGGCCGACGGGCTGGACAAGTCCGTGCTCGAGGCCGCCGGATCGACCCTGGCCTTCGGGCCCCAGACCTGGCCCCACGCCCTGGCCCGCGCCATGCTGGCCGAACAGCTCTATCGGGCCGTGACGATTCTGGCCGGATCACCCTATCATCGCGACTGATCCGCCTCCTGAAGGTCGCCTGAAGTCTTGAAACGCCTTTTCCTCCTCGGCTGCGCCTTCGCGCTGGCGGCGACGCCGGCGGCGAGCCTGCGCGCGCGGCAGGAAAACAGCGAGCTGGCGGGGCTCCAGTCCGAATACCGCGACGAACAGGTCAGGGCCCGGCGCCTGAGGGCTGACGCCGCCGACGCGGCGGCCGAGATCGTCAATCTGGACCGCCAGCTGGCCTCCCTGCGTCAGGCCGAGACCCACGACGACATCCAGATGGCCGCCCAGCGGGCCCGGCTGAACGAGTTGAGCCAGAGGGAATCCGTCCTGCTGGTCGCGCTCGCCAAGGACCGGGGTCAGCAGGCGCGGCTGCTCTCGGCCTTGCAGATGATGAGCCGCGATCCGCCGCCGCCCCTGCTGATTCCCGCCGACAAGGCCGTGGATACGGTCCGCGCCGCCATCCTGATCCGCGCCATGACCCCTGAACTGCAACGCCGGACCCAGGCCCTGGTCGATCGCCAGGGCGAGATCGCCCGTATCCGCCGCCTCGCCGTCCTGTCCAGCGAGCAGCTGATGACCACCGAGAGCGCCCAGGGCGACCGGCGCGGCGAGATCGAGAGCCTGTCGGCGAGGAAGGCCGCGCTGGTCGCCGTCCTCAAGGCCGACGCCGAGCGGTCCGAACGCGCCGCGAAGGTGCTGGAGGCCCGCATCCGCAGTCTGGGCGGCGACATTCCGCCCCTGTCCGCCGCCGAGGCCGACGCCGAGACCGTGGTCACCCGCCTGCCGGGCGGCCGGTCGCGCCTGACCCCGCCGACGCCGGGCGTGCCCGACACCACCTTCGGCCGCGGCTCCTCCGGCTGGCGCTGGCGTACCGGCGCCCGCGCCGTCGCCGCCCCCGCCAACGCCGTGGTCGACTACGCCGGGCCGCTGAGCGGCTGGGGTCAGGTGGTCATCCTCGACCTCGGCCCCGGCTGGCGCGCGGTGATCGCGGGTCTGGACACCGTCTCGGTCTCGGCCGGCGGGCGGGTGGCGGACGGCCAGACGCTCGGCCGCGCGGCCGAGGACGGCGAGGTCTATTTCGAACTGCGCCGCGACGAGCGCCCGGTCGATCCCGCGCCCTGGCTCAGGTGACCCGTTCGGCGATCGCGAAAGCGCTTTCCATCCGCCCCCGACGCTGATTTTATCCGCCACAGCCGTCGGCGCCACGATTTCGTCGTGACTTCGGCGCTCCTGACCCTGATACCGGACGCGTGAAGGCTTCGGCCCAAGGCCCTGGACTCGAAGCCTCTGAGACGACCGCGAAAGAGACCGAATGCGTAAACTGCTCCTCGCCGGCGGCGCCGTGCTGGCCCTGGGCCTGAGCGGCATGACCGTCGCCACCCAGACGCCCCGGAACGAGACCTTCCGGATGCTGCAGCTGTTCGGTGACGTCCTGGCCGTGGTCGAGCAGGCCTATGTGGTCCCGGTCGACAACAAGAAGCTGATCGAGGCGGCGCTGGCGGGCATGATGTCGGCGCTGGATCCCCACTCCAACTATCTGTCGCCCGATGGATACGGCGACCTGCAGGAACGGACCTCGGGCGAATATTCGGGCGTCGGCCTGACCATCACGGCCGAGGGCGGCCTGGTGAAGGTCATCTCGCCAATGGACAACTCTCCGGCCAGCCGCGCCGGGATTCAGGCGGGCGACGTCATCTCGGCCATCGACGGCCAGAACGCCGCCGGCCTGACGGTGTCGGAGGTGTCGAACAAGCTGCGTGGCGCCATGGGCACCTCGGTCAATGTCACCCTGCTGCGCGACGGCGAGGAAGCCCGCGAGGTCACCCTGGTGCGCGAGGTGATCAAGGTCGAATCCGTCACCGGCCGTCTGGAAGGCGACTTCGGCTATATCCGCATCTCGACCTTCAACGAGAACACCGGCCGCGAGCTGACCCAGGTCATCACCCGGCTGAAGGCCGAGAAGCCCGGCATCAAGGGCTTCGTCCTCGACCTGCGCAACAACGGCGGCGGTCTGCTGACGGCGGCCATCGACGTCTCCGACGCCTTCCTCGAGCGCGGCGAGATCGTCAGCCAGCGCGGCCGCAAGCCCGACCAGATCGACCGCTACGCCGCCAAGCCCGGCGACCTGACCAACGGCCTGCCGCTGGTGGTCCTGATCAACTACGGCTCGGCCTCGGCGTCCGAGATCGTGGCCGGCGCCCTGAAGGATCAGGAGCGGGCGACGATGGTCGGCCTGACCAGCTTCGGCAAGGGTTCGGTCCAGACCGTCATCCCGCTGAACCAGGGCAAGGACGGCGCCCTGTCGATCACCACGGCGCGCTACTACACCCCGTCCGGCCGCTCGATCCAGAAGATCGGCATCGAGCCCGATCTGGAGGTCGCCCGTTCGGAGGCCGAGGGCCGGATCGTCTCGCGCTCCAGCTTCATCTATTCCGAGGCCGCCTACGCCACGGCCCTGGACGCCTCCATCGGCGCCGAGCGCAAGGGCGCCCATACCCCGCACGAAGCCCCGGGTCCCGACTTCGACAAGACCAAGGACTATCAGCTGGAGCGGGCGCTGGACGTGCTGCGCGCCGGCGGCGACCTGTCGAAGCTGTCCGCGGCACCGGCCGGGATCGTGGTCGATGGCGGCAAGGCGGAAACGGCGGCGAACGACGATGCGCCCGCGACACCGGAAGCAAAGCCGGAGACCGCTCCCGAGCCGACCCCGACGCCGCAGCAGCGCCGCCGGTAAGCCTGGTTCTTGGTGAATGCGGCGTTAGGCTTTCTTAACCGCCACACGCCAGACTGACGTTTGAGAAGGATCGCCCGTCGCGGTCCCTGACCGAGCGTCCAGTCGTCGTATGTTCGCCAAGAGAGAATCCGCCCTCGCCGCCGCCGCCGGAGCCGCTCCGCAGAGCAAACTGCCGCGCCTGAGCCTGGCCCCGGTCATCGACGCCCTGAAGCGGCCGCCCGTCGCCGTGGGCGCCGCGGGCTTCCTGCTGCTCGGAACCGTGGCCCTGTTCCTGACGGTGCTCGGCGATCCGCGCGCCGGCACGCCGTCGGCCCGCGCCGTCCTGCACCGTGACGCTCACGCCCCCGCCGCCGGGCCCGAGGCCCCCACGGGGATGGAGGCCTTCGGCATGGGCGGCGACTGGGCCGCATGGCAGACCCTGGGCGATCCCAACGCCGATCCCGCCTCCGGCGCCGCCGGGGGCGACGCCCTGATCACCCTGCCCGACGGCGCCACTGTCGCCGGCGGCGGCGGAGCCATCTCCGCGCCCAAACAGGCGCCCCAGCCCCTGACCGCCGCCCCCATCGCGGGCCTGAGCCAACCGGGCCCCAACGGCCCCCTGCCGACCATCGCCGCCGACGGCCGCGTCCCGGCCCAGGCCTATGCCCGCCCCTTCCGCCCCAACGGCAAGCCGCGCGTCGCCCTGATCGTCGGCGGCCTCGGCCTCAACGCCGTCACAACCCGCGCCGCCATCGAGCGTCTGCCGGCCGAGGTGACCCTGAGCTTCGTCCCCTATGCCGACGGCCTGCAGGGCTGGATCGACCTGGCCCGGGCCCAGGGCCATGAGGTGATGATCGAGATTCCGATGGAGCCCTCGGGCTATCCCGACAACGACCCGGGTCCGCAAACCCTGCTGGCCAACGCCACGCCCGACGACATCACGGCTCGCATGGCCTGGCTGCTGGGCCGCGCCACCGGCTATTTCGCGGTGACCAACTATCTGGGCGACCGGTTCGTGGCCTCGGACAACGGCATGTCGTCCTTCCTCAGCTATCTGCGCCAGCACGGCGTCGCCTTCATCGACGACGGCTCGGCGCGCAGGAAGCCGGGCGCCTGGGCGCGCGCCAGCGCCGATTCCATCATTGACGAGACCCAGACCCCGGCCTTCATCGTCGGCCGCCTGAACGCGCTCGAGGCCCGCGCCAAGGCCACCGGCGCGGCTCTGGGCACCGGCTTCAGCTATCCGGTCACCGTCGAGGCCGCCGCCCGCTGGACCGCCGGTCTGGACGCACGCGGCCTGCAGCTGGCCCCGGCGTCGGCGATGACGCAAAGGCCGGGTCGCTGACGCGACCGGGCTTTGCTCTTTTGTTGGCCTACGGCGCGTAGCGCTACTTGAGGCCGAGGGGCCCCATGCTCTGGCCTATCGGGTTGGCCTTGGGTAAGGGCGGAGGATGACCTCCGCACCCGACCTCTCCCTCTACCGCCCCAACGTCGGCGTCGTGCTGTTCAATGCCGGGGGCAAGGTCTGGTATGGCCGTCGTCACGCGACGGAAGGCCCCCACAACTGGCAATTTCCGCAAGGGGGCGTGGACAAGGGCGAGGACGTCGCCGCGGCCGCCCTGCGCGAGTTGCAGGAAGAGACCGGGGTCACCTCGGTCGAACTTCTGGGCCGCACGGAAGGCGAGATCCTCTACGACTTTCCCGCCGAACTGATGGCCCAACACCTGCGCGAGAAGCGCAAGCCCTGGAACGGCCAGCGCCAGACCTGGTTCGCCTTCCGCTTCACCGGCGACGAGGCCGAGATCGACCTGAACCAGCACGAGGAGGTCGAGTTCGACGCCTGGCGCTGGGGCGACCTCTCGGAAGCCCGCGACCTGATCGTGCCGTTCAAGCGCGCCGCCTATGAACAGGTGGTCGCCGCGTTCGCGAAATACGCGGCCTAGGTCGCCTGCCCGGACGCGGGGCAGAAGGACGGGCGCAGACCCTGGGCCCGCAGCACATTGGCCACGAAGGCGTTCCGACGGCCTGAGGTCCGGCGCAGCAGGGCGATGAAATACGGCCGGTTGGCCTCGGGCGTGCACCAGGCGGTGCGTTCCGCCTTTCCATTGTCCACCGGCTCCGGGGCAGCCGGAGCGAAGGCGGCCCGGGCCTGCATCATCTCGATGGCCGCCGCGTTCAGCCCGTCCGGATCGCCGCCCTCCACCCCGACGGAGCAGCCCCCGCCGGGCAGGGCCACGACATAGACGTGGGAGTAGGAGGCCAGCCGCCAGGCCGCAGTGGCGGTGGACGAACCGGTCGAGCGCGGATTGACCAGGACCAGATAGCGCTGCCGGGCAAGCTCTTCGAGCGACCGTCCCTCCAGCACGGACGGGAGGCAGACCTCGTCGAAGGCGACCTTGAGCGCGGCCGTCGGCGAGGTCAGGGCGCTGAAGGGCGCGGGCCCACGCTCCTGACGAGGCGAGGCGGGAGAGGCCGGGGGCGCGGCCTGGGCGGCGAGCGCCGCCGCGACCAGCAAGGCCGCGGATTGCATGAAACCGATCATCGGCATGGCCCCTCTCCCTCGACGCGAGGAAGCCTAGCGCTTCAACCTCTGGAACGCCAATCGTACCAGCCCCGCCACGGCCACCAGCGCCCAGGCGCCCTCCATCAGGGCCGCCGACAGGTTGAAGTCGACCGACAGGGACCAGAGGATCAGCAGGGCGCCGACGAGGTTCAGCGTCAGGGCCGGCCACTGTTTGGGATCCAGCTTCCCGGCGGTGGCCCCCGCATAGGCGATCAGGATCAGCAGGACGCCGCCGACGCCGGCGATATCGATAAGGGTCAAGGCCATGACGGCCCTCCTTGCACAGGAGCCGGGCCGTCCCGGGCTTCACGCCGATGTCTGACCGGCGGCGGGGACGTGGCCCCATGCAGGCCAGTCTAGAGCCCCGAACCGCCCGTTCAAGCCGTGTTGGTCAGTTTGGCGAGACTGGCGGTTGGCTCGCGCCGGGCATTGGTCGATTTGGCGACCGGATTTGGCGATGCTTTCAGGGTCAGGATGACGATCTCGGGCGGGGCGCCGATCCGCATCGGCACGACCGAGGTTCCCAGACCGCCGGTGACGAAGAGGTCGCGTCCGGCGACCCTGTAGGCGCCGCAGGGCCACAGGGCGGCGCCCGGCGAGGCGCTGAACGGACGGCCGATCAGCGGCAGGTCGATCTGGCCGCAGTGGCTGTGGCCCGCCACGGTCAGGGCGACGCGCTGAGGCGTTTCGGCGAAGGGATCGGGCCAGTGGCTCATCAGGATGACGGGACGGCCCTCAGGCGCTGCGGACAGGGCCTCCTGGACCGAGGTCTGGAGCAGGCGAGACCGCATGTCGGCGACCCCGGCCAGGGTGAAGGCTCCGCCCGACCGCGCGACGGCGACGGAGCGGTTCTGGAGCAGAGGAATCCCGGCGGCCTCGAAGGCGCGCGCCAGGACGGCCTCATCGAACCAGCTGTCATGATTGCCCAGCACCGCCCAGGTCCCCAGCGGACTGTGGAGCGCCCGGAAGGCCGCGACACCCGCCAGGACGGCCTCACGGTCCGCCGGGGTCCTGCGCTTCGCCGCCAGATCCCCGCCCGCATAGTCGCCGAGCAGGAGGACGATATCGGGTTGTTCGGCGTTCATCCGGGCGATGACGCGCCGCAGCCTGGCCAGGTCCATGTGCGGCGACCCGACATGAGTGTCGGACATCAGGCCCAGACGCAGGGGCGGACCCGTCCAGGTCTCGCTCTCGATGGTGACCTCGCGGACCCGCAGGGTCTCGGGCTCGATGAAGACGGTCCAGACGCCCGCCGTCCACGGCGCAAGCGCCAGAATGCACAAAGCCGCCGTCAGGCGGGGCCTGCGGCGGCTTGTGCGCCGGGCGAACCCGGCAATCAGGAAAAGGCATCCGAGCGCCAGCGCCCCGAGGAACCAGACGAGGCCGTTCGGCGCCGTCATGCCTGCATCAGGCGGCGGTCACTTCCGAGGCCTGTTCGGCCAGGATGGTCAGGCCGGCCGGGGTCACGTCGGCGAAGCCGCCGTGGACCTCGAACACGCGACGGGCCGAGCCGTCGAACACCGTGACCACGCCCTCGCGCAGGGCGGTCATGAAGGGGGCGTGGTCGGGCAGGACGCCGAAGTCGCCCTCGACGCCCGGCGCGTCGACCTGATCCACGAGGCCCGAGAAGACCTCGCGTTCAGGCGCGACCAGCGAGAACTGCAGCTTGCCCGCCATGGATCAGGCCGCCTCGGCGGCCAGTTTGGCGGCCTTCTCGACGGCTTCCTCGATGGCGCCGACCATGTAGAAGGCGGCTTCCGGAAGGTGGTCGTATTCGCCGGCGACGATGCCCTTGAACGAGCGGATCGTGTCTTCCAGCGAGACGAACTTGCCGTCGGCGCCGGTGAACTGTTCGGCGACGAAGAAGGGCTGCGACAGGAAGCGCGAGATCTTGCGGGCGCGCGAGACGACCAGCTTGTCGTCTTCCGACAGCTCGTCCATGCCCAGGATGGCGATGATGTCCTTCAGGGCCTTGTATTGCTGCAGGACTTCCTGAACCGAGCGGGCGACGTTGTAGTGCTCTTCGCCGATGACCAGCGGGTCCATGATCCGCGAGGACGAGTCCAGCGGGTCGACGGCCGGGAAGATGGCCTGGGCGGCGATGTCGCGCGACAGAACCGTACGGGCGTCAAGGTGGGCGAACGAGGCGGCCGGGGCCGGGTCGGTCAGGTCGTCGGCGGGAACGTAGATGGCCTGGATCGAGGTGATCGAGCCCTTCTTGGTCGAGGTGATGCGTTCCTGCAGGTTGCCCATTTCCGTGGCCAGGGTCGGCTGATAGCCCACCGCCGACGGGATACGGCCCAGCAGGGCGGACATTTCCGAACCGGCTTGCGTGAAGCGGAAGATGTTGTCGACGAACAGCAGCACGTCCTTGCCTTCTTCGTCGCGGAAGTACTCGGCCTGGGCCAGGCCGGTCAGGGCGACGCGGGCGCGGGCGCCGGGCGGCTCGTTCATCTGGCCGTAGACGAGGGCGCACTTGGAGCCTTCGGTCGAGCCGTTGTTCTTGGTCGGGTCCACGTTCACGTTGGACTCGATCATCTCGTGATACAGGTCGTTGCCTTCACGGGTGCGCTCGCCCACGCCGGCCAGAACGGAGTAACCGCCGTAGGCCTTCGCGATGTTGTTGATGAGCTCCTGCATGGTCACGGTCTTGCCGACGCCGGCGCCGCCGAACAGGCCGGTCTTGCCGCCCTTGGTGTAGGGGCACATCAGGTCGATGACCTTGATGCCCGTGACCAGGATTTCCGACGAGGTCGACTGCTCTTCGAACGAAGGCGCCTCGCGGTGGATCGGGCGGTACATGGTGGTCTTGATCGGGCCCTGTTCGTCGATCGGCGCGCCGACGACGTTCATGATGCGGCCGAGGGTGCCCGGGCCGACCGGCGCCAGGATGGACGAACCGGTGTCGGTGACGGCTTGCCCGCGCGTCAGGCCTTCCGAGGTGTCCATGGCGATGGTGCGGACCATGTTCTCACCCAGGTGCTGGGCGACTTCCAGAACCAGGGTGAAGGGCTCGCCCGTCTTCTGGTCGACGTTCTGGGTGTGCAGGGCGTTCAGGATCGCCGGCAGCTGGCCGGTGAACTCGACGTCGACGACGGCGCCGATGACCTGGGCGATCTTGCCCGTGCCGGCGGCGGTCACAGCCGGGGCGGCGGCCGAAGCCTTCTTGGCCGCGGGGGCCTTGGCGGCGGCGGGAGCCTTGGAAGCGGCGGGCTTCCGGGCGGCGGGTTTCTTGGCGACGGTGTCGGTCATCGGTGCGGTCCGTTTATCGTGTGTCTGTCAGGATCGGGGGATCAGAGCGCTTCCGCGCCGGCGATGATCTCGATCAGTTCGGTGGTGATCTGGGCCTGGCGCTTGCGGTTGTACTGCAGCGTCAGCGAGTTGATGAGGTCGCCCGCGTTGCGCGTGGCGTTGTCCATGGCGGCCATCTGGGCGCCGAAGAAGCTGGCCTGGTTCTCGTACAGCGCGGCCAGAACCTGGGTCGTGATGTTGCGCGGCAGGACGACGTCGAGGATTTCCTCTTCCGAGGGCTCGTACTCGTAGACCGCGCCGTTCAGGTTGATCGGAGCGGCCCCCGCCGCTTCTGGGCCGTCGACGACCGCCGGGATCAGCTGTTTCGGCGTCGGCACCTGCGAGATGGCCGACTGGAAGCGGCTGTAGAACAGGGTCACGACGTCGGCGTGGCCGGCCTCGAACTCCTGGGCGATCAGGGCGGCGATCGGCTCGGCCGCGGCCATGCCGATGACCTTGTGGTCCGACAGTTCGAAGGTCTGGATCAGCTTGTCGCCGTACAGGCGCGACAGGCCGTCACGAACCTTGCGGCCCACGGCGACGATGCGGACGTCCTTGCCCGAGGCGATCAGGCTGTTGATCCGTTCCTTGGCGGCGCGGATGACGTTGGTGTTGAAACCGCCCGCCAGACCCTTGTCGCCCGTGGCCACGACCACGAGGTGCTTCTTGTCCGAACCGGTGCCGGCCAGCAGCTTGGGCGCGCCGTCGCCGGAGACGCCCGCCGCCAGATTGGCGATGACGGCGGCCATCTTGCGAGCGTAGGGACGCGCGCTTTCGGCCTGGTCCTGGGCGCGTTTCAGCTTGGCCGCCGCGACCATGTTCAGGGCTTTCGTGATCTTCTGCGTGGACTTCACGCTGTCGATCCGATTGCGCATTTCCTTGAGGCTGGCCATCGGGCGCTACTCTTTCAGCTTCCGGTGATCAGGCTTAGGCGAAGGTTTTGACGAAGGCTTCCAGCACCGACTTCAGCTCGGCTTCGAGCTCGGCGGTGAGGTCCTTCTTGGCGCGGATGCCGTCCAGCAGCGAGGCGTTGGACGAGTGGATGCGGGCCAGCAGTTCGGCTTCGAAACGGCCGATGTCGGCGACGGCGATGCCATCCAGATAGCCGCGCGTACCGGCGTAAACCGACACGACCTGCTCTTCCATGGTCAGCGGCGAGTACTGGGGCTGCTTGAGCAGCTCCGTCAGGCGCGCGCCGCGGGCCAGCAGCTTCTGGGTCGAGGCGTCCAGGTCCGAGCCGAATTTGGCGAAGGCGGCCATCTCGCGATACTGGGCCAGCTCGCCCTTGATGGAGCCCGCGACCTTCTTCATGGCCTTGGTCTGGGCCGAGGAGCCCACGCGCGACACCGAGATGCCGACGTTCACGGCCGGGCGGATGCCCTGGTAGAACAGGTCGGATTCCAGGAAGATCTGGCCGTCGGTGATCGAGATCACGTTGGTCGGGATATAGGCCGAAACGTCGTTGGCCTGGGTCTCGATGATCGGCAGGGCGGTCATGGAGCCCGAACCGTAGTCGGCGTTCAGCTTGGCCGAACGCTCCAGCAGGCGCGAGTGCAGGTAGAAGACGTCGCCCGGATAGGCTTCACGGCCCGGCGGACGGCGCAGCAGCAGCGACATCTGGCGATAGGCGACGGCCTGCTTGGACAGGTCGTCATAGACGATCAGGGCGTGCATGCCGTTGTCGCGGAAGAACTCACCCATGGCGGTGCCGGCGAACGGGGCCAGGAACTGCAGCGGGGCCGGTTCCGAGGCCGTGGCGGCGACGACGATGGTGTAGTCCAGGGCGCCACGCTCTTCGAGCGTCTTGACGATCTGGGCGACGGTCGAACGCTTCTGGCCGATGGCGACGTAGATGCAGTAGAGCTTGTCGCCTTCCGACGCCGCGGCGGCGTTGGTCGACTTCTGGTTCAGGATGGTGTCGACGGCGACGGCGGTCTTGCCGACCTGACGGTCGCCGATGACCAGCTCGCGCTGGCCGCGGCCGACGGGGATCAGGGTGTCGATGGCCTTCAGGCCCGTCTGCATCGGCTCGTGCACCGACTTGCGGGGGATGATGCCCGGGGCCTTGACGTCCACGCGGCGGCGCTCGGTGAAGGTGATCGGGCCCTTGCCGTCGATCGGCTCGCCCAGCGGGTTGACGACGCGGCCCAGCAGGCCCTTGCCGACCGGCACGTCCACGATCTCGCCGAGGCGGCGGACTTCGTCGCCTTCAGCGATGGCGGCGTCGGCGCCGAAGATAACCGCGCCCACGTTGTCGCGCTCGAGGTTCAGGGCCATGCCCTTCACGCCGGCCTTCGGGAACTCGATCATCTCGCCGGCCTGGACGTTGTCCAGACCGTGGATGCGGGCGATGCCGTCGCCGACCGACAGCACGCTGCCGACGTCGGACACGTCGGCTTCGACGCCGAAGGAGGCGATCTGCGACTTGAGGATGGCCGAAATCTCGGCGGCGCGGATGTCCATGGTCTGGGCTCTCTGGCTTTCGTCTTCAGGTGCGGACGGCGGAGCGTCCTGCAATCAGTCGTTGGTAGGGTTTAGGCCCGCTTGAGGGCGAACTTCATCTGGTCGAGCTTGGTCTTCAGCGAGGCGTCGAACAGCGTCGAGCCGACCTTCACCTTCAGACCGCCCAGGATCGACGGATCGACCCGGGTGGTGATTTCGGGGTTCTTGCCCAAGGCCGTCGTCAGGGCCGAGGTGATGGTCTTCAGCTGGGCGGCGCTCAGGGCCTGGGTCGAGACGACCTCGGCGGCGACGACGCCGGTGTGCTTCGAGTACAGGGTCTCGAAGCTGGTGATGACGGAGCCCAGATCGCGGGCCCGGCCGTTCTGGGCCAGCAGGCCGAGGAAATTCTTCGTGGTGGTCTCGAACTTCGCCTTCACGGCGATGGCGGCGAGGCCCTTGCCCTGGTCTTCGGCCGAAATCACCGGCGAGGTGGCGAGGCGGCGCAGGTCGGCGCTCTCGATCCAGGCGGCCTTCAGCGACTTGAGATCGGCGCGCACGGCGTCGAGCTTCTTCGTCTCAAGCGCGAGGTCAAACAGCGCCTGTGCGTAGCGTTCGCCGACTTCCGTCGTCCTGAAATCGTCTGCCAAGGTGTCGTACCCGTTCGGTCAAGCTTTTGTGGTCGCGACCGGCGGGGGGTGTCCACGTCGGCCAAGGGCCTGTAATGCTTAAGGAAAGCACGCACAGGGCCGTTTCGTCTGAAACGCCCCTATGAAGCCGGGCGCCTGATAGCATGGGGTTTTCCCGCTCGCAACAAGTCGTGATCGAGCCTTGACGCAACCGCGCGAGCGACAATCCGACGCGGCACCAGGATGACGGGATTGCGAAGTCCTGCATTATCTAGGCGGCCACGCTTTCAAGGACCCCCATGCTAGACGCCATCGTCCCCCTGCTGACCGATCCCGCCGCCTGGCTGGCGCTGACAACCCTCATCGTGATGGAGGTGGTGCTGGGGATCGACAACCTGGTCTTCATCTCCATCCTATCGAACAAACTGCCGCCCGAGCAGAGGCAGAAGGTGCGCCGGCTGGGCATCGGCCTGGCCCTGATCATGCGGCTGGGTCTGCTGGCCACCATCGGCTGGATCGTCGGCCTGACTGCCCCGGTGTTCGACCTGGGCTTCCATGGCCCGCTGAACAGCCACGGCGAGCCGTCGTTCGACACCACCTTCAGCTGGCGCGACCTGATCCTGATCGCCGGCGGGCTGTTCCTGCTGTGGAAGGCGACCAAGGAGATCCACCACACGGTCGACCCGACCCCGAGCCATGACGTCCTCGACAAGAAGGCGGTCGTCATCAACAACGCCGGCGCCGCCATCGTCCAGATCATCCTGCTGGACCTGGTCTTCTCGGTCGATTCCATCCTGACCGCCGTCGGCATGACCGATCACGTGCCGATCATGATGGTCGCCGTGGTCGTCGCCGTGACCGTGATGCTGCTGGCCTCGGATCCGCTGGCCAACTTCATCGACAAGAACCCGACCGTGGTCATGCTGGCCTTGGGCTTCCTCTTGATGATCGGCGCCGTCCTGATCGCCGACGGCTTCGGCGTCCATGTGCCCAAGGGCTATATCTACGCCGCCATGGCCTTCTCGGCCCTGGTCGAGGGGCTGAACATGGCGGGCCGCGCCGCCGGGCAGAAGAAGCAGGCGGCGATCGACGCGAAACAGGCCGAATTGAACGCGCGCGAAACGGCGGGGCCCGGGGTATAGGCGAAGGATGCGCCGCATCCTTTCCGCCCTTCTGCTGCTCCTCGGCGCCTGCGCCGCGCCCCTCGCCTCGACAGGGGTCGCCTCGGCCCAGACTCCGGCGGCCGCCGCTGCGGCGGCCGCGGTTCCGGTTCTGGGCTATGAGGTGGTGCGCACCTTCCCCCATGCGACCGACGCCTTCACCGAGGGCCTCTTCTATCGCGGCGACGACGAACTGGTCGAAAGCACGGGCCGCTTCCCGTCCGACATTCGCATCGTCCGCCTGTCCACGGGCGAGGTCCTGAAGAAGCGGGAGCTGGACACCGCCTATTTCGGCGAGGGGATCGTCCAGGTCGGCGACAGGCTGATCAGCCTGACCTGGCGCAACCGGATCGGCTTCATCTGGAACGCGGCCGACCTGACCCCGATGGGCCTGTTCAGCTACACCGGCGAAGGCTGGGCTCTGACCAGGGACGACCACCGCATCATCATGAGCGACGGCACCCCGGTGCTGCGCTTCCTCGACCCCGAGACCCTGGCCGTGACCGGCCGGCTGACCGTCACCGCCGCGGGCGCGCCCGTCGACCAGCTGAACGAGTTGGAATGGGTCGCCGACGCCGGGGCCCCCGGCGGCGGATATATCTACGCCAACATCTGGCAGACCGACCGCATCGCCCGCATCGATCCGACCGACGGCCATGTCGTGGCCTGGATCGACCTGACCGGCCTGTTTCCGGCCTCCGAGCGCAAGGACGTCAACGACGACGTGCTGAACGGCATCGCCTGGGACGCCGCCGGCAAGAGGCTGTTCGTCACAGGCAAGAACTGGCCGCAGCTGTTCGAGATCCGGATCAAACAGGATCGACCCTAGGCCGCGATCGCCTTATCGAACGTGCATGACCGACGCTTCGAACATGACCTATGCCCGCTACCTCGGGCTCGACCGGCTGCTGTCGGCGCAGGATCCGATCTCGGACCAGCACGACGAGATGCTGTTCGTCATCATCCACCAGACCAAGGAGCTGTGGCTCAAGCAGATCCTGCACGAGGTCGCCCTGGCCCAGTCGATGGTGCGCAACGGCGATCTGGTCCCGGCCTACAAGTCGCTGGCGCGGGTCAGCCGCATCCAGTCGGTGATGACCCAGAGCTGGGACATCCTGGCGACCATGACCCCGGCCGACTATCTGCGTTTCCGCGATGTGCTGGGCTCCAGCTCGGGCTTCCAGAGCGACCAGTTCCGCCGCTTCGAGGCCATGCTGGGGCTCAAGGACGCCCGCTTCCTGGCCTTCCAGGAGGACCGGCCCGAGGCCCATGCGGCGCTCAAGGCCGCGATCGCGGCGCCCAGCCTCTATGACGACGCCCTGGCCCAGCTGGCGCGCGCGGGCCTGCCGGTGCCCGAGGCGGTCCTGAACCGCGACGTCAGCCAGCCGTATCAGCCGTCCGAAGCCGTCGAGGCGGCCTGGCTGGAGGTCTATCGCGACACCGACCGCTGGTGGGCCCAGTACCAGCTGGCCGAGAAGCTGGTCGATCTGGACGACGCCCTTCTGACCTGGCGGCACAAGCATGTGGTGACCATCGAGCGGATCATCGGCCGGCGTCGGGGCACGGGCGGAACCGAGGGCGCGGCCTATCTGATGGCGACGCTGGAGAAGCGCTGCTTCCCCGAACTGTGGTCGCTTCGCACCAAGCTGTAAGCACGAAGCTGTGATGGGGTTCTGACGTCACGGTGATCGGCTGGTCGCAATCGCGCCGCAACCCGGGCGGAGCGTGGGCCGTTCTAGAGGTCAGTATCTGGAGGCTTCTCATGCCCAACCGTCACGATATCCACGTTCTGAACGCCCTGATCGCCGCCACGCTGGACAGCGCCGAGCGGCTGGACCAGATCGCCGACGACAGCGAGAGCTCGGGCCACAACAGCCTGTTCGGGGCCCTGGCCGAGGAGCGGCGCGACATGGCCCGGGCCATGGCCGCGACCGTCACGGCGCTCGGTGGCCATCCCGACACCTCGGGCTCGATCTTCGCCAAGGCCCAGAGGGCGGTGATGGACATCAGCCATGCCCTGATGCGCGACGAGGCCGGGCTGGTCGACGCCGCCGACCGGGGCGAGGCCGCGCTGGACAAGCGTTTCCAGTCGGCCCTGGCCGACGAGAAGCTGTCGGCGACCACCCGCGAAACCATCCGCCGGGCCCAGGCGGCGATCCACCGCGAGAGGGGCGAGGTCCATGGGCTCAGACGCAGCGTGGACAGCCAGAGGGATGCGTCCAACAGCCTGTTTCCACAGTAGAAAATGAAAAAGGCCCCGGTGTTTCCACCGGGGCCTTCATGCTTTTGACGGAAGCGGTTCTTACGCTTCGTCGCCGCCCTTGTCGTCGGAGCCGGTGACCGGCACCACGGCGCCCTTGGCCGGACGAACCGTCTGGCGCTCGGCGATACGGGCCGACTTACCGCGACGGTCGCGCAGGTAGTAGAGCTTGGCGCGACGGACGACGCCGCGACGCTTCACCTCGATGGAGTCGATGTTCGGCGACAGGATCGGGAATTTGCGCTCCACGCCTTCACCGAAGGAAATCTTGCGGACCGTGAAGGTCTCGTTCACGCCGCCGCTGTCGCGGGCGATGCAGACGCCTTCGAAGGCCTGGATACGTTCGCGCTCGCCTTCCTTGATCTTGACCATGACGCGCAGGGTGTCGCCGGGCTGGAAGTCAGGGATCGCGCGGTTGGCGATCAGGCGGGCTTTTTCTTCGGCCTCGAGGGTCTGAAGGATGTTGGCCATAGTCTATTCTCCTCGGGCTTTTTTGCCCTTTAGCTTTGAATTGGCGGAGGATTCCGCTGGTCGATTTGCAAGATGGGCTTCCCAGAGATCCGGGCGCCGCTCCTGCGTAGTGAGTTCCCGCTGTTCCTGACGCCAGAGCTCCATCTTGCGATGGTCGCCCGACAACAGCACCTCGGGGATATCCAGCCCCTCGAACGTCCGCGGTCGCGTGTACTGCGGATGCTCCAGAAGCCCGTCCTCGAAACTCTCGGTCGACAGGCTTTCCGCCGCACCGAGCACCCCGGGGATCAGTCTGACGCACGCCTCGATCACCAGCATCGCCGCCGCCTCGCCGCCGGCGAGAACCGCGTCTCCGACGGAGACCTCCTCGAACCCCCGGGCGTCGAGCACCCGCTGGTCCACCCCCTCGAACCGGCCGCAGAGGACGGTGATCCCGTCCGCCTTCGCCCATTCCTTCACTCGCGCCTGCGTCAGGGGCCGACCGCGTGCGCTCATGTACAAAAGCGGCCGGGGCGGGCCTTCAAGGCTGTCGAGAGCCCGGGCCACCACGTCCGCTTTCAATACCTGTCCCGGGCCGCCACCCGCGGGGGTGTCGTCAAGGAAGCCGCGCCTATCCTCGCTGAAGGCCCGAATGTCAAGGGTTTCCAGGCTCCACAGCCCCTTCTCGCGCCAGGCCGTGCCGATCAGGGACACGCCGAGCGCGCCCGGAAAGGCCTCGGGGAACATGGTCAGGACGGTCGCGGTGAAGGGCATGGAGAGATCGGATCGATCCGGTGAAGTGGCCGGGTTTGATGAAAACGGGGCGCCAAACCGTGCCAAACCGTGCCAAACGGGCAAGGGGACCGACACGGGAGGGGCGGCGAGCCCAATATAGACCCGTTGCGAACGGCGCCATGCCGAAGTCGCCGATTTTCCGTCTTCAGATTGAAAAGACGCGGAAAAATCCCGCGCGGAATGCGAGGTTGAAGGCGCTCAGCCCGGCAGGAGGGTCTCCGCCTGCAACCGCGCGGTCCAGCGGGCGGCCCTTTCCTTGAGCTCGTCCTTGAGCCGCAGGTCGGACAGGTCGGTCGGCAGCCGGTCCAGCTGTTCAAAGCGGAAATCATCGGCGCCGTGGGCGTTCCAGGCCGCTTGCAGCGAGGGATCGCGGCCCGAGCCGGTCCGGAGGGTGAAGGAGAGCCCGTTCCAGCGGGTGTCGATATGACGGCTCTGGCCGACCCAGACCTGTCCGGTCGCCGAACAGATGACCGCATAGACCCCGGCGACCGTCGCCCGGTCCTTGTAGTCGGCGATCAGGGCCTTGCGGGCGCTGGAGGACAGGGTCGAGGTCATGGGAAAGCTCCTTTTACCCGGGCGAAATAGGCGATATTTTCGCCCGGGTAAATACCCTTGCCCGACGCCGTTCGCCAGCGTCACGGAAATCGTATAGGCGACGGTTCATGAGCCAGACCGCCCTCGTTCTCGAGACCACCGACACGGCCGACAGCCCGGTCTTCGCCGACTTCTTCGCCGGCTATGAGAAGGCCTTCGTCCTGCCCGAGGAGATGGAGGACGAGGATGGGTTTCGCGCCTGTCTGGAGCTGAACCACGGCGAGGCGCGGCGGGCGCTGGAGGCGCGCTACGGCCTGTTCCGCGAGATCTGCCTGACCGCGCGCGATCCCGGGGACGGGTCTCTGGTCGGCGGGGCCAATCTGATCGCCATGCCGAACGGCGAACTGGACGGGACGCCCGTGGTCACGGCCAATCTCAACTATGTCTTTGTCGACGCGGCCCAGCGCGGGAAGGGCCGGTTCAAGGCCCTGATCCAGGCCATTTCCGACCATGTGGCGGGGATGTTCCCCGAAACGCCGGGCGCGCGGCCTCTGGTCTTCATCGAGCAGAACGATCCCATCGCCATGGACGACGCGGCCTATGAGCGCGACACGCATTTCACGGGGATGGACCAGTTCGACCGCTTGCGCGTCTGGACCCGGGCCGGGGCCCTGATGGTGGATATGGACTATGTCCAGCCGCCCCTGTCGCCCGAGCATCCGCCCGTCGACACCCTGATCCTGTCGGTGCTGGGAGCCGGAGACGCGCGCGCCCTGCCCGCCCGGCTGGTCCGCGACCACCTAGCCCGCTTCTTCGGCATCTCGGTGCTGAAAGGCCGGCCGCTGGAGGAGAACGCCACGGCGGCGCGCCAGCTGACCGACCTCGACGCCCTGGCCTGGGCGGAGAAGCCGGTGCGCCTGATCGATCTGGTCCCCGTCCTGGCCACGACCGAGAGGCCGGGGGCGATCCGCGCCCGCATCGGGGCCGGGCGGCGGTTCCGGGACATGCCGGCGGGCTGAAGCCGCAAGGCGCCCGCTTAAATCGGAAAGTCCGGCTGGTCCGGCGTGTCGGGCTCGTCCGGAAAAGAGTCGTAGTGGCGTTCGACCAGTCGGGAGATGCGGCAGGCATGATAGGCCTTCGCCGCACGCCATTCGGCCGGTGCGGGATCAAGGACGATCAGACCCTTGTTCCGGCCGCGGTCCAGTCCGGCCTTCTTCAGCCGTTCGCGCAGAATGTCCCGGATCAGCCGGCGTCCCTGCCAGCCCGGGAAGGCCGGCGGCGAGTCGCACCCCGGCTCGTCGATCGAACAGGCGAAGACGAAGCGCACCGGCTTTCCGGTCGCCGCCTTCGCCAACTGCTGGAAGGCGTCGGTGACCTTGGCCGCGAGCTGGCTCTTCGAATAGGCGCAGGACTGGGGATCGGCGAGGTTCCCATGCTCGAAGAAGGGGATGAAGTCGGCCCAGGGACGCCCCTTCTCGCCGAGCGGTCGCAGGACGCCGTCGTCGCCGACCTCCATCATCACGAAGGCGATCCAGAGATAGGCTGAGTAGTATTTCGAAGCGACGGTGCGGTTGGAGGCCATCAGCCGGCCCATCCGGGAGGAATCGTGGCTGATACCCTGATTGACGGCGTCGCCCGTCTCAAGGCGCGTGAGGTGGAGAACCGGGCGCAGACCGGGGTCGCTCTGCCAGTTCTGCACGACGCCCTTCGGAAAGACGATGTCGTGGCCCTGCCGGTCGCGCTTGATGGAATCGCTGAGACGCAGCCGGCCCAGCACCATGGCCGGCAGGGCCATGGGCAGGCCGGCGTCGGCGCTGCCGTCCATCCGGCAAGGCTGCCGGTCGGACGCCGCCTTGTGCAGCTGGTTCATGGCGGTGTCGACATCCTCGGTGGCGCCGACGACATCGATGGAGTTGTTCTCGTCGCCGTAGCCGTACTGAACGACCCGGAACAGGCCCACTGAGTTCTCGCAACTGCACAGGGGCACGCTGGGCCCCCAGAGCAACCAGCAGGTATAGACGAACATCTGGATCTGCCGCGTATCGGTGGCGAGGTCGTCAAAGGCGGAGATCGGCCGGTCGGCGTCCTCGTTGAAGAGGTCGAGGATTCGCTTCCAGCTCTCGTCGTACTGGGCGATCAGGCCGGTGATCAGATGGATCGGGGAAACGAACCCGTTCTCGATCAGGATCGCGCACAGGAAGTTGTCAACGTCCCTGACCTCCCGGCGCCTCTTGTCCTTGCCCAGAAGCTCGGACAGGACGGAGAAATAGTCGGAGATCGCCTTGAACCGCTTGTTCACCTCGGCGGCGTTCTCGACATGAATCATCTGGTTTGCGGGACGGTAGATGTTGGGCAGGCACCAGGTCCGATCGCGGTCCTGAACGCCCTGATCCCCGTCCTGAAACCGGAAATAGCGATTGCCGTAGACGAAAAAGGCCTGACCGAAATTCACGCCGTCCTCGTCCGCCGCGAACATCTCATGCTCGACGAGCATGCGGGTGCGACGGAAAATCGAGCCCCTGCCCTCGGCTATGTCCTTGAGATTCTCGACGAACTTGAAGGGGTTGAGGATATAGACGGCGATCACCACGACGGATCCGATCACGTCGTGGATGCCGCCTCGCGGGCGGCCACGCCGCATGCGCCGCAGGAGCACACAGGACCGCCAGAAGTCCCGGGCCAGATAGGCCAGCAGGGCCCCGAGGCCGATGAGCGCCAGCCATTTTCCACCGTTGTCGTACCAGGCCAGAACCTGATCCGGGAAGGATTTCGGCTGTTCGGTCATGCGTCCCCCTGCATTCCGGATTCGACCGTAGGGCGGGTCCGTCGGCCCTGTCCACGAGAATGCGCAAACCTGTGGAACACCGGTTCGCGAGACCTTGGTAAATGCCCCCTTAACCCCCTTGCGCCGACAATAGCGGGAAGACCCGTTCGTCCGGAGTAGCCTCTTCATGTCCGCCGTTCTGATTATCGGCAATCGCGCCTGGTCGAGCGCCCGCATCCTGTGGGACGCGCCCTTCGTGGTGCGGTTCCGGGGCGTGCTTCAGGCCCTGCTGGCGGCCCTGCTGCTGGTCGCCCTGATCTCGTGGAACCCGGCCGATCCGAGCCTGAACGCCGCCTCCTCGACCGAGGCCACCAACTGGCTGGGTGGCAACGGCGCCCTGTTCGCCGACCTGGCCATGCAGTCCGTGGGTCTGGCCGCCTGGCCGATGACGGTGCTGCTGATCGCCTTCGGCCTGGCCACGGCGATCGGGGAAGCCATCCAGCAGCGGCTCAAGCCGACGCCGCTGAAGGCCCTGTCGGCCTCGGCGGGCGTGCTGCTGCTGTCCGCCGCCCTGTCGGCCCTCGCCGCGCCCGCCGCCTGGCCTCTGGCGACGGGAATGGGCGGGCTGTGGGGCGACGCCTTCACCGGCCTGACCTCGGCCGGTCTGCATGCGCTCAGGATTCCGGGCGCGCGCGTCCTCGTCGGCCTGCTGTTCGCCGGGCTGGGCCTGTGGGCCTGCGCCTATGCCGTGGGCGTGCGCCTGACCGATTTCGCCGAGGCCCTGCACTGGGGCGCCACCCTGCGCCGCCAGCCCGATCCCCAGCCGGTCCCCGCGCCGAAGAAACCGCGCGCGCCCCGAGCCAAGCCCATGACCGAGGCCGCCGCGATCCAGTCCGAGCGGATGGCCGCCCAGGGGCCCGAGGTTGCGACCCGCGCCCCCTCAGCCCCGGATCCCGCTCCGGAAGCCGCCTGGACCCCCGATGAGGCCGACAGCGACGGCGGCTGGGCCGATGACGGCCCGCCGTGGGACGAGGCTCCCATGGCCCCCACCTCTCTGGCCGCCGCCGTTGAACCCCGCGTCGCCGCGCCCAAGACGCCGAAGCCCGCGAAGAACACCGCCGATCCGGATCAGGGCGCCTTCGTCTTCGACCGGCCGGAAGGCGACTTCGACCTGCCGCCGCTGGGCATGCTGGCCAAGCCCCAGGCCCGCGTCGGCATGATCGACGAGGACTCCCTCAAGCAGAACGCCAAGATGCTGGAAGGCGTCCTGGCCGAGTTCGGGGTCAAGGGCGTCATCGACCAGATCCGCCCGGGTCCGGTCGTCACCCTGTACGAACTGGTGCCCGCCGCCGGGGTCAAGCACGGCCGGGTCGTGGCCCTGTCGGACGACATCGCCCGTTCCATGTCCGCCCGCGCCTGCCGCATCTCCGTGGTTCAGGGCCGTAACGCCATCGGCATCGAACTGCCCAACGCCAAGCGCGAGACCGTCTATCTGCGCGACCTGCTGGCCTCGGGCGAATACGCCAAGCCCTCGCACATCCTGCCTCTGGCCCTGGGTGAGAGCATCGGCGGCGAGCCCTATGTCGCCGATCTGGCGCGCATGCCCCACCTGCTGATCGCGGGCACCACCGGCTCCGGCAAGTCGGTCGGGGTCAACGCCATGATCCTGTCGATCCTCTATCGCCTGACGCCGGCCGAGTGCCGCTTCATCATGATCGACCCCAAGATGCTGGAACTGTCGGTCTATGACGGCATCCCGCACCTGCTGGCCCCGGTCGTCACCGATCCGAAGAAGGCGGTCGTCGCCCTGAAGTGGACGGTGCGCGAGATGGAGGACCGCTATCGCCGCATGTCCAAGCTCGGCGTGCGCAACGTCGCCAGCTACAACGACCGCGCCCGCGAGGCCCAGGCCAAGGGCGAGCATTTCGAACGCACGGTCCAGACCGGCTTCGACGAACAGGGCCGCCCGATCTACGAGTCGGAGAAGATTCGCCCCGAGCCCATGCCCTATCTGGTCGTGGTCATGGACGAGATGGCCGACCTGATGCTGGTCGCGGGCAAGGATGTCGAGGGCGCCGTCCAGCGTCTGGCCCAGATGGCCCGCGCCGCCGGCATCCACCTGATCATGGCGACCCAGCGCCCGTCGGTCGACGTCATCACCGGCACCATCAAGGCCAACTTCCCGACCCGGATCTCCTTCCAGGTCACGTCCAAGATCGACAGCCGCACCATCCTGGGCGAACAGGGCGGCGAGCAGCTGCTGGGTCAGGGCGACATGCTCTATATGGCCGGCGGCGGCCGCATCACCCGCCTGCACGGTCCGTTCGTGACCGATGGCGAGGTCGAGAGCGTCTGCGCCCACCTGCGCGCCCAGGCCGAGCCCGACTACCTCGACCTGATCACCGACGATCCGGACGGCGACGGCGACAACGCCATGGGCGGCGACGACGGTGGCTCCTCGGGCGACGACCTCTACGACCGGGCCGTCGCCGTGGTCACCCGCGACCGCAAGGCCTCGACCTCCTACGTCCAGCGCCGCCTGCAGATCGGCTACAACCGCGCCGCCTCCCTGATCGAGCGGATGGAGCAGGAAGGCGTCGTCAGCCCCGCCAACCACTCCGGCAAGCGCGACGTCCTGGCGGGCCCGCCACCGATGGGGTGACCGCAACCGCGGTCGGGATGACCCGGCTTTCGATCCAAATCCCCGTCATCCTCGGGCTTGTCCCGAGGACCCATGGCGGCTGCGGAAGCGAACCTGAACTGCATTATCGAAGCAGCAGGACATCACCGTCCGGATCGCTGAACGATGGGTCCTCGGGACAAGCCCGAGGATGACGGGTTTGGGTTGGCCTATCGAACCCCGCGCCTGAGCCGCAGCACGACCAGTCCCGGCAGGGCGCCGAACAGGCCCAGCGCCAACATCGCCAGACTATGGAGCCGCATCGGGGCCAGGGTCGCGAAGGTGATCACATTGTCGATGAGCATCCCGAAATGGATGTTCAGCTCTCCGTAGACCGCGCCCAGCACCCCCAGAGCCACGGTGACGATCGTGGCGGTACGCACCCGTGCGACGTCGCGCTTGAGGCCACCGACAACTCCGACGCCGGTCATCACCACGATGGCGACTTCAAGCACCGTCAGGACCGGCGTCATCTCGAAAAAGAAGTAGGTCAACGGCGCACCGGGCACATAGGTCCGCCACATCCAGCCGATGGCCGTCGACACGATCACAAAGGCGATCGTGATGAGGATCAGAAGTCTGGTCATGGCCTCGCCCCGTTCAAAGTCACGCTGCGGGGCGCCGCGCGACCTGTCAATCGACCGCGCAGACACGAAAAAGGCCGGTGGATCGCTCCACCGGCCTTTCTCATTTCAAACCGCTGAGGCCGATTACTCGGCCGCGATGGCTTCGGCTTCGGGGGTCGAGCCGCCGCCCGCGAGGTTGCGCAGGACGTAGGGCATGACGCCGCCGGCGCGGAAGTAGTCCAGCTCGGTCTGGTTATCGATGCGGCAGCGGACCGGGAAGCGGGCCATCTTGCCGTCCGACGGGCGGAACAGCTCGACCCACAGGTCCTGACGCGGCTTCAGCTTGCCGATGTTGACGTCCGACAGGCCGCGGACGGTGACGATTTCCTCGCCCGTCAGACCCAGCTTCTGCCAGCCGTCGGCCTTGAACTGCAGCGGCACCACGCCCATCCCGACCAGGTTGGAGCGGTGGATACGCTCGTAGCTTTCGGCGATGACGGCGCGGACGCCCAGCAGCCTGGTGCCCTTGGCCGCCCAGTCGCGCGACGAGCCCGTGCCGTATTCCTTGCCGGCGAAGACGACCAGCGGACGGCCTTCCGACTGGTAGCGCATGGCCGCGTCGTAGATCGACATGGTGTCGCCCGACGGGAAGTGCTTGGTCACGCCGCCCTCGATGTCGGGGGTGATGCGGTTGCGGATGCGGATGTTGGCGAAGGTGCCGCGCATCATGACTTCGTGGTTGCCGCGGCGGGCGCCGTAGCCGTTGAAGTCCAGCGGGTCGACGCCGTGGTTGATCAGGAAGGCGCCGGCAGGCGACGAGGACTTGATCGAACCGGCCGGGGAGATGTGGTCGGTGGTGATCGAGTCGCCGAAGATGGCCAGGACGCGGCCCTCGACGATGTCGGTGACCGGAGCCGGATCCATCGACAGGCCCTCGAAGTAGGGCGGGTTCTGGACGTAGGTCGAATCCGCATCCCAGTCGTAGGTCTGGCCGCCTTCGATCTTGATGGCCTGCCAGTGCTTGTCGCCCTTGAAGACGTCCTTGTAGCGCTTGGCGAACATGGCCGGGGTGACCGACTTGCGCTGGATGTCCGAGACTTCCTTCGAGGTCGGCCAGATGTCCTTCAGGAAGACGTCCTTGCCCTTCTTGTCCTGACCGATCGGGTCCTTGGTGATGTCGATGCGCATCGAACCGGCGATGGCGTAGGCCACGACCAGCGGCGGCGAGGCCAGGTAGTTGGCCTGGACGTCGGGGTTCACGCGGCCTTCGAAGTTGCGGTTGCCCGACAGGACCGAGGTGGCGACGACGGCGTTGTCGTTGATCGTCTTCGAGATCGCCGGGGCCAGCGGACCCGAGTTGCCGATGCAGGTGGTGCAGCCGTAGCCGACCAGGTTGAAGCCGAGGGCGTCCAGATCCTTCTGCAGGCCGGCGTCGGTCAGATAGTCGGTGACGACCTGCGAGCCGGGGGCGAGCGAGGTCTTGACCCAGGGCTTGGCCTTCAGGCCGAGCGCATTGGCCTTGCGCGCCACCAGACCGGCGGCGATCAGGACCGAGGGGTTGGAGGTGTTGGTGCAGGAGGTGATGGCCGCGATGACCACGTCGCCGTCGCCGACGGTGAATTTCTCACCGGCGACTTCGTAGCGCGGGGCGTCCGACGGACGGCCGAAGGTGCCGGTCAGATGGCCTTCGAACTCGGGGGCGGCGGTGGTCAGTTCGACGCGGTCCTGCGGACGCTTCGGGCCGGCCAGCGACGGGACGACCGAGGCCAGGTCCAGCTCCAGGGTGTCGGTGAAGACCGGCTCTTCGGAGTTCTCGTCGATCCACAGGCCTTGCGCCTTGGCGTAGGCCTCGACCAGCGCGACGCGGGCCTTGTCGCGGCCGGTGGCGGTCAGGAAGTCGATGGTGGCCTGCGAGACGGGGAAGAAGCCGCAGGTGGCGCCGTATTCCGGGGCCATGTTGGCGATGGTCGCCTGGTCTTCCAGGGTCAGGCCGGTCAGGGCGTCGCCGAAGAACTCGACGAACTTGCCGACCACGCCCTTCTTGCGCAGCATCTGGGTGACGGTCAGGACCAGGTCGGTGGCGGTCGCGCCTTCCGGCAGACGGCCGGTCAGTTTGAAGCCGATGACTTCCGGGATCAGCATCGGGATCGGCTGGCCGAGCATGGCGGCCTCGGCCTCGATGCCGCCGACGCCCCAGCCCAGAACGGCCAGGCCGTTGATCATGGTGGTGTGGCTGTCGGTGCCGACGACGGTGTCGGGATAGGCGACGGTCTTCTTGCCCTCTTCCAGCGTCCAGACGGTCTGGGCGAGGTTTTCGAGGTTCACCTGGTGGCAGATGCCGGTGCCGGGCGGGACGACGCGGAAGTTGGCGAAGGCCGAGGAGCCCCAACGCAGGAAGTTGTAGCGCTCGATGTTGCGCTCATACTCGCGCTCGACGTTCTGGCCGAAGGCTTTCGGGGTGCCGAAATTGTCGACCATGACCGAGTGGTCGATGACCAGGTCGACGGGGTTCAGCGGGTTGATCTTGGAAGCGTCGGCGCCGAGCGCCGTCATGGCGTCGCGCATGGCGGCCAGGTCGACGACGGCCGGAACGCCGGTGAAGTCCTGCATCAGGACGCGGGCGGGGCGGAAGGCGATCTCGTGCTCGACGGAGCCCTTGTTCTCGATCCAGGCGGCGACGGCCTTGAGGTCGTCCTCGGTGACCGAGACGCCGTCTTCGTTGCGCAGCAGGTTCTCGAGAAGCACCTTCATCGAGCGCGGCAGACGGGAAATCCCGGTCAGACCGGCTTCCTCGGCGGCGGGAAGGCTGTAATAGGCGTACTTCTTGCGCCCGACGGAGAGATCCTGGCGGGTCTTGAGGCTGTCAATCGACGGCATGGAGAGTCTTCCTCTGGTGTACGCCGCCCGACAATCCGGTTGCGCCTCCGCGCGACAGACGCCGGGTCACACAGGTCCCCGACGCGCGCGGCGAAAGCCTGCTGCGGCAGGGGGGGCTATAGCTCCGGTCGGGTATACAGTCCATGTATCCGCGTCCCCTGTGGGGACATTGATAACGGGTCGCAAAAAGTGATCCATTCCCTCAGCTTGAGCCGGCTTTCGATCGTCCGTGGAGAGAGGGTCCTATTCCGCGAACTGGACTTCGAACTTCAGGCCGGTGAGGTCTCGGCCCTGACCGGCGCCAACGGGGCGGGCAAGACCAGTCTGTTGCGCTGCGTCGCCGGTCTGATCCGGCCGGAGGCGGGCGAGATCATCTTCCACGACGGCGACCGCAACCGGTTGGACCCGCGCGAGGCGCGCGGGCGGGAGGTCCATCTGCTGGGCCATCTGGACGGGCTGAAGGGGGCCCGGACGGCGCGGGACGAACTGGCCTTCCAGTGCGACTGGCTGGGCCACACCCAGGACGGGGTCGATGAGGCGATCGAGACCTTCGGCCTGAAGCCCCTGCTGGATCTGGAGGTGAGGAAGCTGTCGGCGGGCCAGAGGCGCAGGCTCGCGCTCGGCCGGCTGGTCGGATCGCCGCGCGCCCTGTGGCTGCTGGACGAACCGATGGGGCCGCTCGACGCCCGCTGGCGCGCCGTCTTCGCCGAGGTGATGCAACGCCATCTGCGGTCTGACGGCCTGATCCTCGCCGCTGTCCACGACGCCCTGCCCATGCCGGTGCGGACGCTGGATCTCGGGGGGCTGGCGTGAGCGGCGAGCCCAGATTGCCCAAATGGAACGATCCGAAGCCGGGACGGCCCGAGCCCGGCGCGCCGGAGCCGCGTGCGCCCGGCCTGCGCGGGGCGACGCGGGTGCTGTTCGAGCGGGAGCTGTCGCTGGCCTGGGGCGGCGGCGGCGGGCCGCTTCTGGCCTGCGCCTTCTTCGCCTGCCTGACGGCCATCCTGCCTCTGGCGGCGGGTGGCGATCTCAAGACGCTCGGCCCCGTGGCGGCGGGCGTGGCCTGGCTGGCGCTCGCCCTGTCGTCCCTGCTGTCGCTGGAGCGGCTGTTCGAACGCGATCTGGAGGACGGGGCGCTGGATCTTCTGGCCACCGGCCATCTGCCGCTGGAGTCGGTTTTCATCATCAAGGCCCTGAGCCAGTGGGTGGCGACCGGCCTGCCTCTGGCCCTGACCGCGCCCGTGGCGGCGCTGGCGCTCGGCCAGCCGATCCATCTGGCGCCCCTGACGGCGCTGGCGGCGGGTCTGGGCGGGCTGGGCTTCGCCTTCACCGGCGCCCTGGGCGCGGCGCTGGCGCTGGGGGCGAAGCGCGGCGGTCTGCTGATCGCCGTCGTCGTCCTGCCCCTGTTCATTCCGCCGGTGGTGTTCGGTTCGGGGGCGCTGGCCCGGGCGGTTCAGGGTCTGCCGCCGGGACCCGCCCTGGCCCTGCTGGCCGCCTATGCCCTGTTCGCCGCCGTCATTGCGCCGTTCGCGGGGGCCGCGGCGATCCGGAACGCTCAGGGATAGATCATAAGTGATCAGTGATAATCTGAAACCGGAGTTGGCTTGCCGTCCCGGCCGGCAGGCGTAAAGCGGATCTCATGACCGACACCGTCCAACCCGAAACCCCGCTTCAGGCGCCCGACCAGCAACCGGTCGTGCGCGTCATCGCCATGCCCGCCGACACCAACCCCGAGGGCGACATCTTCGGCGGCTGGCTGCTGGCCCAGATGGACCTCGCCGGCTCGACCCCGGCCTTCGACCTGGCGCGTGGCCGCTGCGCCACCATCGCGGTGGACGGCATGGTCTTCCACCAGCCGGTCTCGGTCGGCGACGAGGTTTCGATCTATGCGAAGGTCCTGCGGATCGGCCGCACATCGATCCGCGTCCATGTCGAGGCCTGGCGCCGGCCACGCGCCTCCCACGACGTCAGCCGGGTGACCGAAGGCGTCTTCACCTATGTCGCCATTGACGAAAACCGGAAACCGCGCGCCATTCCGGAACAGGGCTCGGAACAGGGCTGACACCAGAAGAAGGACCGCAATGATCTCCAGAAGCAGGCTGGTTCGGATAGCGACCCTGGTCCTGACCCTGATCGTGGCCGTAGCCTGCCTTTTCTTCGGAGCCTTCATCCTCCTCCTCAGCGTCACGACAGATCCCGAGTATGCGCACGCAGGCCTGATGCTGTCCGTGTTTTTGGGCGGACCGCCTCTGTTGACGGCCGCCCTCCTGGTCGGCAGCGCCGTGTCGCTCTGGCGAGGGAAGGCGGGCCGGGTCGCCAAAATCGTGGCCGGAACCACCGGCGCCCTGACGGCCGTTTGCGCCTTCGTCACCCAGTTCCACGGTCCCGGGACGGCCTTCGCCCTGCTGTTCCTGATGGTCGCCCTGCTGCTCGCCAGCCCCCTCGCGCTACGGTCGCCCGGGGGCGCAGAACCCCCGAAATCTTGACCCGGAGGGCCTTCGCGCCTACCTGAGCCCCATGGCCGTCAGACGTATCCTCACCATCGACAACGCCGCCGACCTGGCGGTGCTCAAGCAGATCTCGAAACCCGTCGAGGCTGTGGACGATGGCGTGCGCGCCCTGATGGACGACATGCTGGAGACCATGTACGCGGCGCCGGGCATCGGCCTGGCCGCGGCCCAGATCGGCGATCTGCGCCGGGTCGTGGTCATGGACCTGCACGACGGCGAGCCGACGACGGACGCCGAGGTGGTCGACGAGGGCGGCGAGAACGCCGAGCCCAACCGCGGCGCCAATCCTCGCTTCTTCGCCAATCCGGAAATCCTCTGGGCCTCGGACGAGCTGTTCCAGTACGAGGAGGGCTGCCTGTCCCTGCCGGAATACTTCGACACCGTCTCGCGCCCGGCCCGCATCCGCATCGCCTACCTGAACCGCGACAACCAGCGCATCGAGGAAGAGATCGACGGCCTCTACGCCGTCTGCTTCCAGCACGAACTGGATCACCTCGAAGGCGTTCTGTTCATCGACCACCTGTCGCGGCTGAAGCGCGACCGGGCGGTGACCAAGGTCAAGAAATACATGCGCTCGCGGGCGCTGGAGGACGCGTGATGGGTCGTAAATCGGTGGTGATCGACACCCATGGCCGCCGTCGTCTGACCCGCTCCGAGAAGATCGGCATCGGCAGCCTGGCGACCATCATCGGCGTCGCCGCCATCGGTCTGGTCGCCGGGGTCCTGCTGGACCGCCTGCTCGACTTCGATGACGCCCTCGACGCCGGCGGCGAATGGGACGAAGGCGGCGGGGTCGCTTCACGCTGGGACTAAAGTCCCAGCTTTTCTTTTTTGGGCGCTATGTTCGCGACGCGGTCGCTCACGACTTGAGCGCGATCTGGTCTTTACCCTGGCGCTCAAGTAGCGAGGCTCCGCGAGCCGAGCGATAGCGCCGTCGCCGTGAGGCGACACAAAAAGGAACATTCCATGCGCCTGGCCTTCATGGGCACCCCCGAATTCGCCGTGCCCTCGCTGGGCGAGCTGATCGCCTCGGGCCATGAGATCGTCGCCGTCTATTCCCAGCCGCCGCGCCCCAAGGGCCGGGGCCAGAAGCTGACGCCGTCGCCCGTCCACGCCTTCGCCGAGGCCATGGGCCTGCCGGTGTTCACGCCGGACTCGATGAAGGCGGAAGAGGCCATCGAGATCTTCCGGAGCCTGGATCTCGACGCCGCCTGCGTCGTCGCCTACGGCCAGATCCTCAAGCCCGCCGTGCTCGAGGCGCCGCGTCTCGGTTGCTTCAACCTGCATGGAAGCCTGCTGCCCCGCTGGCGCGGCGCGGCCCCGATCCAGCGCGCCATCATGGCCGGGGACCGCGAGACCGGCGTCCAGATCATGCGCATGTCCGAGGGCCTGGACGAGGGCGCGATCCTGCTGTCCGAGGTCCTGCCCATCCATCCCGACGACACCGCCGCCAGCCTGTCCGAGCGGATGGCGACCACCGGCGCCACCCTGTGGACCCGGGCGCTCGCCGCCATCGAGCGCGGCGGGGTGACCGAGACGCCCCAGGCCGGCGAGCCGACCTATGCCCGCAAGATCACTCCGGCCGAGGCCCGTATCGACTGGACCCGTCCGGCCGCCGAGGTCGACTGCCACATCCGCGGCCTGTCGCCCTTCCCCGGCGCCTGGTTCGCCGCGCCCGACGGGACGCGGGTCAAGGCCCTGATGTCGCGCACCAGCCTGAAGGGGACCGGCGCCCCCGGCGAAATCCTCGACGATGACCTCCTCGTGGCCTGTGGACTTCCCGGCGAAGAGGGGGGCGCTGTGCGCCTGACCCGCGTCCAGCGCGAGGGCAAGGCGGCGCAGCCGGCGTCGGATCTGCTCAAGGGCTTCCCGCTCCCGGCCGGGACCGTATTGCGCTGATGCCCCGCTACCGCCTGACCATCGAGTACGACGGCGCAAGCTATGCCGGGTTTCAGGCCCAGGCGGGCCTGCCGACCGTGCAGGGCGCCATCGAGACGGCGGTGAAGGGCTTCTCGGGTCAGGTCGTCCGCATCGCCGCCGCCGGCCGCACCGATTCCGGCGTCCATGCCACCGGTCAGGTCGTCCATGTCGATCTGGAGCGCGACTGGCCCGCCGACACCGTCATGAACGCCCTGAACGCCCATCTGGTGAAGGAGGCGGTCGCCGTTCTCGACTCGACCGCCGTCGGCGACGACTGGCACGCGCGCTTCTCGGCGACCGGCCGCCGCTATCTCTACCGCATCCTCAATCGACCCGGTCGTCCGGCGCTGGAGCGGGGCAAGGTCTGGCACATGAAGAAGGCGCTGGACGCCGGGGCCATGCATGAGGCCGCCCAGGTGCTGGTCGGCCATCACGACTTCACCACCTTCCGCGACCTGGCCTGCCAGTCGAAGTCGCCGGAGAAGACACTCGATGTCGCCCGCGTCACCCGCGTCGGCGAGGAGGTGCATCTGGTGTTCGAGGCCCGGTCCTTCCTGCACCGTCAGGTCCGCTCCATGACCGGCACCCTGGTCGAGGTCGGCCTCGGCCGCTGGACGGCGCAGGATGTGGCGGAGGCGCTGGCCGCACGCGACCGCACGGCCTGTGGCCCGGTAGCGCCGTCGGACGGGCTGTATCTGACCGGCGTGGCGTACGACTGAGGTCTCCTCCCCGTCGCGCAGCGATGGGGAGGTGGCTCCGAGCCCTTGCGAGGAGACGGAGGGGGTCTTGAGGGCGAACAGGACGTGGGCGTGAAGAGCCCCTCCACCCCTTCGGGGTCCCCCTCCCCGCAGAGCGGGGAGGAGACACGTTCTTATCTCTTCAGAAACCCGCCGATCATCCCGCCCAATACGCCGTTTTGGCCCCCAGGCAACTGGTCCAGCAGGGCGCCGGCGTCGTTCGTATGGCCGTTGGGCGTCAGCCGGTCGATGGCCTCGGGCAGGAGGCCGGCCAGGGTCTGGCTGGCCTGTTCGGGCGAGACGCCGAGTTTGGCGGCCAGATCGGCGATGGGGCCGTGGCCGATGACCGACTGGATCTGTTCCGGGGTGATGTTCAGATTGGCGCCCTTGCCGATCCACGAGGCGGCGACCTCGCCCAGACCATGCTGGCCGAACTTGTCCGCCAGGCCCTGAACCCCGCCCTGCCCTTTCAGCAGATCGGCGAGACCGCCCGCGGCGTCATCGCCGAGGCCGTGCATGACGTTATCGAGAAGTCCCATGATCGCTCTCCGGTTTCGCACCCCACGGTGCGCCGGACAGGCTACGCCTTTGTGACGGCCGGCACAGTAAAACAACGCAAAAAGGCCCGCCGGTCAGGGCGGGCCTTTCATCAGTCGAGGCGCTGGCCTCAGTGTTTGGCCGACTCGGCGCCCGAGGTGACGGCCGAACCGGCGGCCGAGACGTCGCGGCCGACGCCCGAGACGGTGTTGCAGGCCGAGACGGCCAGGGCGGCGGCGACGATGCCGAGAGCGATGATCTTGCGCATGGGGGTATCTCCGAGGGGGGAACTGTTGAACCGTGGCCGTAACGCCAAGCGTGACCATAGGGTTGCATGGTCAATTCAGGCTCGGGTCTGCTAATCCGTGGCGATGACCCAAGCCGCCAACACCGCTCGCCGCCTCGTCGATGTCCTCGTCATGAACGGGGTGGAGCGGATCTTCTGCGTCCCGGGCGAGAGCTATCTGGCCGTGCTGGACGCCCTCGCCGACGTCACCGATCAGATCCAGGTCATCACCTGCCGGCACGAGGCGGGCGCCGCCAACATGGCCGAGGCCTACGGCAAGCTGACCGGCAAGCCGGGCGTCTGCATGGTCACGCGCGGTCCGGGCGCCACCCACGCCTCCATCGGGGTGCATACCGCCCATCAGGACTCGACCCCGATGATCCTGTTCGTCGGCCAGATCGCGGTTTCGGACCGGGGTCGCGGCGCCTTTCAGGAGGTCGACTACCGCGAGGTCTTCGGCGGTCTGGCCAAATGGGCGACCGAACTGGAGACCTCGACCCGCACGGTCGAGGTGGTCGAGCGCGCCTTCGCCACCGCCCTGCAAGGACGGATGGGGCCGGTGGTCATCGCCCTGCCCGAGGATGTGCTGGAGGCCGACGGCGGCCCGGCCCCGGTGCGGCCCGTCAGCCCCGCTCGGTCGGCGCTGGATCCCGCCTTCGTCGCCGAGGTCGGGTCGCATCTGGCCAAGGCCGAGCGGCCCCTGCTGGTGCTCGGCGGCTCCGGCTGGACTGAGGAGGCGACCACGGCCATCGGCGACTGGGCCGAGCGGATCGGCCTGCCGCTGGCCCTGTCCTTCCGGCGAAAGGATCTGATCTCCAACGATCGGCCCAACTATGTCGGCGACTTGGGCCTCGGCCCCAATCCGGTGCTGCTGCAGCAGGTCAGGGACGCCGACCTGATCCTGACCATCGGCGCCCGCCTCGGCGAGAACCCGACCCAGGGCTACACCCTGCTCGACCGGGCCCGCACGCCCGAGACCCTGATCCATATCCATCCCAGATCG
>Ga0209630_10000773_pt1 | contig 36375 bp, 28 predicted proteins | sample COG_01_FD_184745 | JGI IMG/M metagenome (GOLD analysis project Ga0209630, IMG submission 184745) | Pelagic Microbial community sample from North Sea - COGITO 998_met_01 (SPAdes) (version 2) | ecosystem: Environmental > Aquatic > Marine > Neritic zone/Coastal water | place: Helgoland, sampling...
TCCTCACCTCTTTTCTCTCCTTCTTTGAAATAAGTTGGTCTCTTCCTCCTCCTCTTTCTTCTTCTTCACTTCCACGCGTCTCTTCCCAACTCGTTTCTTCTTTTCCTCCTCCTCTCTTCACGTCCTCGTACATTTACAATTTCTCTCTCTCTCTCTCTCTCTCTCTCTCTCTCTCTCTCTCTCTCTCTCTCTCTCCCAAACTAATTTGCTGTGCTGCTGCTGGTTCTGCTGCCGCTGCTTAAAGAATAATAACATTAAAAGTCTTCGTCGAGCGCAAAGGTAGACATGGAGCCAGACCCGCCGGTGACGCCAGACTTTTGGTACTCGCCGACACGTTTCTCAAAGAAGTTCGTCTTGCCTTGCAAAGAAATTAATTCCATCCAGTCGAACGGGTTCGCGGTGTTGTACTCCTTCGCAAAGCCGAGCTGCGAGAGCAAGTGATCGGCAACGTACTCGATGTAATCTCTCATCATGTCGGCGTTCATGCCGACGAGCGCGCACGGCAACGCGTCGCACACAAACTCCTTCTCAATTTCAACCGCCTCGGTAACAATCTTTCTCAACTTCTCCTCGCCCGGCGTGTTGTTCAACATCGTGTAAAGCAAGCACGCAAAATCTCTGTGCAAACCTTCGTCTCTGGAGATCAACTCGTTGGAGAAGGTGAGCCCCGGCATCATGCCTCTCTTCTTGAGCCAGTAGATTGAGCAGAAAGAGCCGGAGAAGAAGATGCCTTCGACGCAGGCGAACGCGACCAAACGTTCGGCGAAGGATTCAGAGCCGTCAATCTGTTTCGTTTAATACGTTATAATTTAAAAGGGTAAGTTTCCATTCACAGATCAAAGAAAAAGTTTCAAACGAGGGTGCGCACATTATTCGCGCAAAAGTAAACGACATACAAAACGCGCAACGAGATCACGCACCCATTTCAACGCCCATTGGGCTTTCTTTTGCACGCACGGGATCGTATCGACCGCGTTGAACAATCTCGTCTTCTCCACCGGATCTTTGATGTATTGATCGATGAGGAGAGAGTACATTTCTGTTGTAATTCATGAAAGAAAATTTTTATTTTCGGCATATGTTAGTTTTATTCTTCCCCTTGACGTCATCCTCTTAAAGGTGTCGAAAGAAAGAGAGAGGAGGAACGGAAAAAAAAATCATGAAGGAGAGGAGCGCGCGGCGTTTAAAAACGATCATCGAATAAACGTACCAGAATGAATGTTCTCGATGGCAATTTGGAATCCATAGAACGCTCGCGCCTGTGAAAAGAGTGGTTTTCGGTGAGTATCACGTTCGCGTGATGAAGAACGCGCAGAGAATACGAATACGAATTCGCGCGGGGATGCACACATTTCTCTCTCGGAAAGAGGGGGGAAAAACAAAACAAAAAACGTACCTCCGGGATTTGGATCTCCTTCATGAAACGAACGCCCAAGTTTTCCAAGACGATCCCGTCCGAAGCGGCAAAGAACGCCAACACGTGCGAGATGAAGTGCTTCTCGTCCGCGGTGAGCTTTTCCCAGTGCTTCATGTCGTCTTGTAAATCGACTTCCTCTGTTGAAATCGGAGAGAGAAAGAGAGAGTTTCAGGGAAAGAAGAAGAAGGTTAATTTTTGAAATGTCCAAAGCGAGAGCAAAGAAGAAGAAGAACTAAAGAAGAACAGAGACAAGAACGAACGAGAAGAAGAAGTAAAACGTACCAGCGGTCCAGAACGACGCTTGCGCTTTCTTGTACTGTAATTAATAATAGGAAGAGAGAGAGAGAGAGAGAGAGGAGAGAACGTCAGCACACGCACAAATTTCAAACGCTTCGAAAACAGAAAGATTTTTGAAAATAGAAGAAATGATATCGTATGATAAACGTACCATTTCCCAAACGGCATCGTACTTCAACGGAAACAAAACGAATCGGTCGTTTCCGCCGTCGTCGAGGAGTGGTTCTGCGAGTTGTTGTTCGTCGGAAGGCATTTTTGTTGTTCTTGTGTGTGTGTGTGTGTGTGTATAAGTCGGCGAGGATGATGTCGCTAAAAAAGTGGCAACAACGGCTATAAAAATCGACGTTTTGATCCGTCGAAAAAAACAAAAACTGAAGAGGAAAAGACGACGCGAAATCCGGCATAAAAAAACTAAGACTCAAATCTTACGTGCATAAACGTAACGTATAATGGGAAAAGTTCACGGTTCGCTCGCTCGTGCCGGTAAAGTCCGAGGTCAAACTCCGAAGGGTACGTCGTTTTGAACGAGAATAGTGATTTGTAATCGTTCGCGTGGAGGTTTTTTTATCGAATCCCTCGCGCGCATACGCGTAATTTTTGCACCTTTTGTGGGAAGCCCTCTCTCGTGTAGCGACGGTGAAAATCGGCGCTCGGAAATGCGGCGTCAAAGAGGTGTCGCGAAGTTACGTGGGATCGGAACCTCACCGGAACAGATCGCGTTGGGTTATGTTCACGCGTCAGTGCGCTCTCTTTCATCGCTTTCACTTCGGTTCATATCTTTTGTCGATATCACATATGACTAACATAATTTCTTTCCCTCACTACTCCACTCTCTTTGAAACCAAATTATTAATAGTTGCCAAACAAGAAACGAAGAAACGCCCAAAGGGAAGAGCGGGCAAGCGCATCGTTTACAACAGAAGATTTGTCAACGTCGTCGTCGGTCCGGGCAAGAAGAAGTCGCCGAACTCCAACGCCGCTTAATTTCATATATTCTTTGACTTATATTAGTAGTTTATTAGAATTATATTGAAAATGAGTTTATGGAGGAGAATAGCCGCGCGAGGTCGCTCTTCGTCTTTCATCGAAGGGGGGCATCGACTTTTAGCAACAACAACAAGTACAACCGTAGTAGATAAAAAGAGAGCTTTGGTTTTACCACCAGCAGCAGCATCGTTCTTTACGACGGCGACGACGACAAAAACAACAACAAATGAAACAAACAACAATTCTTTCCTTCGAGGAAGGAGATTCGTCTCCACCACTCCTACATCTCTTTTGTCCACGGACGGGGAGGTGTTGAGCCTTGATCCGAGCAGCTATCGCGAAATGGTTCGCAAATTCAAAGGCGTTGAAACCGCTTCTAAAGCTGAAATCAACAAGATTGAGTTGGCCCGAGTTCGTAGAGAGCACGCGCGGTGGTCGGCGGATACCGGCTCGTCCGATGTCCAAATCGCCGCTCTCACTGCTAAAATCGCGTACATGACGGAACATTTAAAAGTCCACAAGAAAGATAAGCACAGTCGATTAGGTTTATCGCAAATGTTGGAGAGACGAAAGAAACTTTTGAAGTATCTTCGTCGAACCAAGCCGTTGAAGTACGAAAAGGTGATCACTGCGCTCGGGTTGAAAGATCGGACTTTTGTGGAGGAACCGTTGGGTGCCAAGTGGCCTACCCGTGGTGGTGGTTAGCTCGAATAATTTGTTTGTTTATTAGTATTATTAAGGTGAAGTTTTTGTAATGAGGAAGTCAAGAAGAAGAAGATTGTTTAAATGAATGTATTTTACGCCATCACACGCAGCGAGACAAGAAAGAGGACAAAAAGGATCTCATCTTCCAACACCAAAACAGGAAAAGGAAAAATCCGACGTGTCGTGCTTTAGAATTTTGACGCTCAACAACATTCACACACGCTCACGATTCCTTCCTCTGCAACAATCACCAAAGAACTCACCACGAGAGCACCCAGATTTGCTCTTTTCGCCGCTCGCTCGCAATGCTTTACATTTCTTGTCTTCAACCGACGGGCGTTTCTCCGGCGTTAAATAACAGACGCCGCGCATCATCATCATCATCATCTTATGTGAGTCAGCAAAAGACTTTGTTGAAGAAAAAGAAAAAAGAAGAAGAAAGCGCGGCGTGTCAATTCACTTTCTTATTAGACAAACCTGGGTGCATGGACGCGCGAATGGACGAAGACGAGCCGTGCGATGTAAATTTGGAGTGCCCGTTGGAACCGTTCGATATTTCCAAGTGTTTGAAAAGGCACAAAGGCGTGTTGAAAATGGGCGTCAATCACGCGGTTCGATTTACGTTGAATGCTGAAAATTTATTCGTCTCGCCGTTACCCGGGTCGACGATTTTCTTAGACGACGAAGTCGTCACGGATAAGATGACGAAGATGCTCGAAGACGGGTCTCGCTTGCGTTTCGCGAAATCCGAGTACGTTTTGATCTCCGAAGGTTTCTGCCCGTTGCCTTCCTGGGACGCAGTCGTTTCTTCCAGATAAAAAAAAAGAGTGCCTTGTTCGTGTTGTTGTTCGCACAATAAAAAAAAAGACCAGAACCACAGCGTTTGAAAGCTTCCCAAAGCCGCCGAGCGCGTGTGAATAATGGATGTATTATATATATGTTACCTGTTATTATTATCATCGTTATCATCATCGTTAATACTAATGATCATCATCATCATCATTCTTGTTGTTGTAATAAGTGAGAACTTTATTATCTCTTCTATGAACTACTGTCATACAGTATTTTGTACAAACCAAAAGAAGAGACCAGTCGAAAAAAAAGAGACGTTTGTGTGTTTCGTTTTAAAACGAACTCTCTTCACATTTCTAAATGTCTCATCTCCTCCTCTGCAGACGACGCCAAAGAGACGTATTAGTACTCCTACATCATTCGATGATGATGCGCGCGCTCACATTTCAATCGTCTCCTTCCACCGCGTATACTAATCAACAACAACGGACGTTTGCTTCATCATCATCGTCGTGTTCATCATCATCATCATCATCATTCGCAACGAACGTTTCCAGTTTGAGTAGAAGACGAGCACAGAAAAATCTATTATCCCCTTCTTCAAAATCGTCGTCGTCGGTGTCTGTTCTGTTGCGAGAGAAAAGCAGAAGAAGAGTCAAAATCGTCGCCAAAGTCGTCGAGAGTAACAATAACGAAAACGAGAAAGTGAACGACGCGCCGAGGAAGAAACGGTACAAATGGGCCGTGGTCGGGTGCGATTCCGACGCAGGAGGGGCGTTGGCAATAATAAGGGGTGACTTTGCCGGAGACGTGCAAACGGTTGAAATTGTGGACGTGCCGACGATGACGGTTACGGTGAACGGGAAAAAGAGGATACGATTGGACGTGGCAAAAATGATTGAAAAAGTGAAAGAGCTGGACTTGCCGAGCGATGGGAATGGTGGACATTCGAGCGTCGTATTCGTGGAAGAAGGCGGCGTCGAGTTCGGCTTTAGCGCGCAGACGGCGTTCGTGCAAGGATACAATTTTGGTTTATGGAAAGGTGTTTTAGAATCGTGCGTGAACCCAGAGACGACGAGAGTGGAGGTGGTGAAACCTCAGGCGTGGAAGCTCGCGTTGGGGTTGAGTGGTAAGAAAACGAGTAAAGATGATTCGATCGAGATGGCGAAGATGGTCTTCCCGGAATCGGAAGATATGTTGCAAAGGAAGAAGGATCACGGAAGAGCGGAGAGTTTGTTAATTGCGGCGTACGGTCACGCGAGAGAGACGTTACAGAAGAACAACGACGTCGAATACGGGGATATCGTCAGAGATGACGTGGTTTGCAAACGCGTGTTTAACGTTTTGGAGCAGAAAGGTTTGGTTTCCGAGCATGGCGTGGCGTATTTCGGACCGTATTTCGGAAGAACCGGAATGGAGTTGAAACACGACTTGAAAACGAGAGGGTTGAAAGTCTCCGGAACAAAAGGAGAGTTGATTTTGCGTTTAGAAACGGACGATTTGAGACGAAGGAGCGAGAATAAAAAGATAGGGAAGATGGACGATGATAATAGCATTAGCGTTGACGAAAAAAAAGAAGAGGAAGTTTTAGAAGCGTAAGTAGAAAGACAAAGCGTATGATATTCGTTGTTGCAGGTGTATGTTTTATTTAGGATTAATAACACGACAAATACGTTACGCGTTTGTGTTTAATACGCTACTACTCATCTTGTCCTTATTATTGTTGCTGCTGCTGTTGCTGGCTACTTTCTCTTTCCTCTTTCAAATCCCACGGCTCGTCCATTTTCGCGTTCTTACCTTCGACTTCTTTAATCAACGCTTTCGCTTGTTGCCTCATAAACGAGAGTCTTTGATTAATCGAGTGATTCGGGTCCAAAGCGGCCGCTTTCTCCAACCTCGAAAACGCTGCATCGATTAACGCTCCAAGTTCTTTTCTCTCCTTCGATTCCTCCGGGTCTTTCCAGACCTTTTTCTTGTTCTTCTCTTCGCGCCGTTTATGGACGAACGCTTGCACGAGCGTTCTCGCTTGTCCAAAGTTCAAAGTGCCCCATCGCGCGTACGCTTCCGCCATATTTGGGTTCTTCTCCACCGCCAGCTTGTACTTTTCTTCGGCTTTGTCGTACTCTTTTTTATGCTCTAACGCGATACCCCAGTTTACTAATGCTGGTGCGAATTTATCCGAGGAGACCAACGCTTCGCGATACAACTCGATGGCGCCGTCGACTTCGCCCATGAGAAACTTACACCCACCGGCTCTTAAGAACGCTTCGTGCGCGGGGATAGAACTTTCTAACTTTTGCGCTCTCCCATCTTTCATGTTATCGATGTGCATCATGCGTTCGTGTTGTTCTCTAGATTTTTGCGCCACGTTCATAAGCAACGGAATCGCGTCTTTACATCTGTTCGCTTGCTGATACGCCGCCGCCAAGTGGAAGTCCGCCGTCAACGAGTTCTCCCCAAGTTCTTTCTTCGCTCTCTCCAACGGTCCGATGGCTTCTCTCGGTGCGTTTCGCAGAACATGCGCTAATCCCAACTGCATCCATGCGTGTCCTAAGCTCGAATCGATCGTCGTCGCCGCCTCTAAATATGAAATCGCTTGCACAACCTCCTCTGGACTCGGATCGACTTTCGTCTTGACGCCTTTCCCAGAAATCGAATGCATTTTCAACGGTTTCGTCGAGTTATCCTCTTTTTTGCGTCCGTGCAGTAAACACATGCTCGCTCGCAAATACACGTGCGCGTGCTTGACTTTCGCGTCTTCAATCAACACGCGATATTGCTCCAACGCCGACTGACAGTCGCCGGCGCCTTGGTGCGCGACTGCCAACTGCCATCTCGCCTCCGTGCTCGACGGTTTCTTTTCCAACGCTTCGTTCAAAATAGCAACCGCGGATGGAAAATCACGCTCGTGTTGATATACTCGCGACAAAGCAACCTCAATCTCAATCTTATTCACGTTCTTATTGTCTTCATCGTTGTCGTCGTCGTCTTTTCCGCCATCTTTTCTTCTAGTTTGCAACTCTTCTTCGATCGCTTTCGCTTTCTTCAAGTTATACTTCGCCTCTACCAACGGCGTCTTATCGTGCGTAAATCCTAGCGGACTCTTTGCCGCGTTCCCGTCCGCTTTATCTAACAAAGCCAACGCTAATCGTACGCTCGCTTCTTTGCTCTTCGCTTTTAAAGATTCGCTACTCCCGCTACCGCTTTTCTTCTCCTCTTCTTGTTGTTTCAACGCAGAGTCGTATTTCACCGTCACCTCTCTCAACGTCTCGATCGCTTCGTCCGTATCCATGTCCGCTCGGTACATGTCCCCTAACAACAACTTCGTATCCGTGGACTTTGAATCAATCAGAGACCATTTTTTTAACAACGTTTTGGCACCAAAGAAAGAAGAAGAGCTCTTCTTCTTATCGTTTAAACCAACCATTTTATTCGCCAACTGCCTCAGCACGATGGGAATAACCAAGGCCAACAGAAGCACCAGCAGAGCGTAAAAGATATATTTCGTCGATAGTTCGATCAAAGGTATCCGATTTTGTTCCCGTTTTCGCATCTGGTCCAAGGAATCTCGTCGTTCTTTTTTCTTCTTTCTTGCGGCTTCTGATGATGATAATCCATTTCGTCTCTCTTTTACACCATCACCACCGTTTTTCCTCCGATTGCGAAGACCACCGTCGTCGTCCGGAGCAGAGCGATGCGTAGTGGTCGTCGTCCCGTTTAAGTCGTCGTTTTCCTCCGTCATCTTCTCTCTCTCTCTCTCTCTCTCTCTCTCTCTCTTTGTGTATGTGTTATGTTATGTGTTATCAATAATATACATAGAAGAATAAGAATGAAGAAGAGAGATTCTCTCTCTTCTCTTTTTTTTTTGAACTCTCCTCCTCCTCTGTTTTGCTTTTTTTGGTGGGGGATTAAAAAAAGGAAAAAAAAAACAAGAACAAAACCACCACAAAATGTACACCGCTGCTAAACATGCTGCGGTGACATCGATATCATCATCATCATCATCATCGTATTCTTCTTCTTCGTCGTCATCGTCGTCGTCGCTCAAACTCGGTTTAACTGCTCCCAAAACTCTCGTCGTGAAATTTGGAGGACGCAGAAGTGTCGCGAAGAAGATCGGTGCGTTCGAGGATGGAATGATGCAATTGACCTCGGACGATGTTTTCGTTCAAGCCTGTGCGCCGTGGGGGAATCTTTGCGTCTCGTGGGGTACGAAATACGTCCCCATCGGCGTTCCTTCCATCTTGGCGAGTTTGTTGTTGTTCGTTCCTTTATTCGTCGCGTTGGCGAAAATCAGAGAGTTAGAGAAGGAAAACTTTCATCTGAAAGAAGAGATGACGACGAAGAAAAGATGACAGTAATCAAATCGATCGTCTTCATGGTAGAATAGAATTAGAATATAGAATCAGAGAGTAGATGTATTTATACGTAGAAAATGTTGATGTGATCGTATACCATCATCACGGCGCGTTGTTCGCAATATCGTAAACAGGAGCATCAAAGTATTTTTCGTCTTTTCAAAGACTCTCCTCTGTTCGTTTCGTCATAGATTTCACACGACACTCTCTCTCTGTTCTTACAAACACACACACGCGTAATAATAATATCAATAATAAATAGAAAGAGAGCGTGATAATATATCGTCGAATAAATGACGACGACGCACCAGAGGAAGCAGCATTTATCTAGCGCGTTACCCGCGTGGTGCATCGGCAGAAGACCGGGGACGAATACTCACGTGGACATCGACCCGGAAGCAAAATCGTCGAAACCTTCCCGAGAAAGAGGAGGAGGAGGAGGAGGAGGAGGAACGTCGTCGTCTTCGCCGAAACACGCCGCGTCGATGACGGACCCGGTTGCAAAGTTGAACAGAGATCCCGAGCACGTCAGAGGCACTCGGAAAGCGCGTTTGTTTTTGATATGTTTACCGATCGGGTTGATATTCTTGATGATTCTGAGGCCTTTGTACGCGCCGTTCATCGACGTGTTCGGTGGCGATTTGCTCGATCAGCTGTTAGCGTCGGAGGAAGGTCAAGGTCACGTAAGCGCGGTGTCGGTTTCTGACGACTTTTTGAGCGAGCATTGGCCGGTGGAAGCAAGCGGCACCGCGGCGGAGAAGCACACGAGCACTCACGTCAGCGCCCATAGTAGTAGCGGTAGTTCTAGCGGTAGTTCTAGTTCTAGAGAGAAGGAGAGCAGAGAAAAGAAGAAGAAGAAGAGCGAGGAGTATCGCAACAGGAAGATGTTGTTCTCGGATTTTAGCTCGATTCGGTAGGTTCAGAACGAAGAAAGTTTGATGTAGTGTAATAAAGCAGCAGTAGATAGATTATAAAACTCGATTATTGTTGTTGTTGTCGTTATCGATTTGTTTGTTTTGCTACTAATTTAACTCGTGTGCTTCATCGTCGGCCCAACCGCGCAGTGGTCCACGCACGACCAAAAGTCGAAGTATTGCCCCGTGCAATGTTTCTCTCCCGTTTCGTCGCCTTCGATGCGTTCCGCGCACGCCTCGTACGCTTTCAAAAACGCCTCGCACTTTGGTTTGCACAAGTCTTCGATTTGTAACTTCGGGTCGACTGGGTCGTCGACGTCCCCGATGTCCACTTGGATTTGACCGCCTCCCATGTCTTCTTTTTGTCTTCTTCTTCTTCTCCTTCTCTCTGTCTATCTATCTTTGCGTTTTGTGTTTAGAAAAGAAAAGTTGACTCTCGTAAGTTCTCCGCCGATGATGATGGATGGGGAAACGAAAAGCGACGCGAAAGAGAAACAAAACCGATTCCTCTTCCAATACAGGAAGAGAGAGCCCCGGCAAACAATAACAAAACGAAACGAGAAAGGAGGAATGCGATCGACTGAAACGAAACAAAACTCTCTCTCTCTCTCTCTCTTGCGCATGCGCGCATAAAAAACAAACGAGTAAACAAACCTTTTCGTACCAAAGAGTTCAGATGATCAATGAGGAATTCAGATGAGAGTCCAAGTTTAGATTTCTTCACAAAAAAAAAGCACGAGAACGTGCGCTCGTATATACACACATAGCAGTAGAACGCGAACGAGCACACGATGACGGAGGCGACTATTCGGGGTGTGGCCGGAATGAAGTCCGTGTTGGACATGCCGGTGATGCAGGTAAGAATAGGTTTAATCATCAAATCGTTGTTTAATAAGTTCCTCTTCGCGTTTTGCATTTTCCGTTGCGCTTACTTTTTATAAAATGTGTGCGTCCCGCGTAAAAAAAAATGGTCAAAAGAGACTCGATTCGAAAATCTCTTCGGTCCGCGGAGGATGAATACGAAGAGCAACGATGCGTTTGCTTTTGTTTACGCGTCGTTCCGTGAGAGACGATCAAATGTAGCGCGTCGAATACGCCAATTTCGTTTCTATTTTCAAGTCGTCGGATTTTGACAAAAGGAGGGACATTCGATTCTTCAACAACTCTCTCTTTTGAACAACAAAACACGTATACTCATAACGAGAACTTCTTCTTCTATTATTACTTAGGACGGTCCACCACCGGGCGGTTACCCATCCGTGCGTTACGCGCGACGCATTCCATCCACTGGTCCATCGGGATTTGCTTTATTCGGCGCCTACTGTGCCGCAGCCGTGTACGGTTTTTATCAAATAGGACAAGGGAACAAACACCGACGAAAAGTGTTGGACGAGAAGCACAACGCGAGAGCGATATTAGTTCCGTTTTTACAAGCAGAGGAAGATAGACGGTACGCGAAAGATTGCAGAGAAATCAGAGAAAGAGAGAATAGGGTGATGAAAAACGTGCGAGGTTGGAATCCAGAGGCGAAGACGTACAAGACGACTTGGTTGTCGCCCGGCGCGGCGACCAGACCGGGCCTCATTTGATTTTAGCTTTTAGCGCATCCGTCACGTTTTTATACTAACAGTCTGTAACACTATCTACATTACTACATTTACTATTTCTACACCTAAACTACAACGATCGCGAGTATTGCGACCGTGGTATCCTTCTTGCTAAGGGGATTTCTAATCTTAACTACGGTTTCCTTCTGTAGTCGAGTCGTTTTACCGATACCTACGAGGAGATTTTCGGACCACACTTCAAAGACTAGTGCATCACCGTCACCATCATCATCATCATCATCATTCGATGGTACTGGAATAGAGACGCTCTCGTCGTCGCTCACCATGAACCCGAGCCTATCCAAATGCACTTTTGATTCGAAGCTTCGTCCATATTTAACGACGACGACGCACGTATTGCGAAGAGTTGTTTTTTCTTCACTTAACTTCATCGCCAAACGCACTCGCGAAACCGAAACATTTTTACTCGCGAAAGTTTTCTCGTCGTCGTCGTCGTCTACAATTGCATCTCCAGAACATTCTTGAAGCAAAAGCGCTTCCAGCGCTTTGTAGACGTCCACTTCAATATTCATTCCTTATTTCCTTCTCTCTTATAACAAATATTTCTTCACTAAAGTCAACAAGTCGTCCAACTCCTCCTCGCTTGCGAAGCGTTCTGCGCTCGACTCCACAATCGCTTTCACAATCGCGTGTTTCTTCTTCCCGCTCGGTCTCAAATTAATCAACATCAACGTTTCCGCTTTGGTCAGATCAAGTTCAACAATACCCTCGATAAACTTTTGAATCATTTGTCTTTCGTGTTTCCCGACCCGCACGCCTTTTTCTTTAAACTCCTTCAACATCAGAATCTCCGTTTCAAACGGTGCGTGTGGGGTTGGGTATAACGGCACAAACTCTTCTTCGTCTTCTTCTTCATCGTCGTGTTCATCTATTGGCATCCCTTCGTCGTAACTATTTGTATTATTATTATTATTATTATTATTATCAAACTCGTTGTTCTCCTCGTCTCCTACTTCTGTTCCTCCTCCGACTTGTTCGTGTCGTTTCAACTCGCGTTGTTTCAAAAGTTCGCACATCTCAAAGTTCGACACAAGACCTTCGTTCTTTCTCAAGATTTTCATTCTTATATTCTTGTTGTGACGATGTTGTTCTCTCGTATGTATTACGTGTATTCCTCTCGCGTTCGTGTTCTTTCTACGAAACTCTCTCTTGTTCTCTCTTCTCTCTCTCTCTCTTCTTCTCAAACCACCACAGAAACACGAAAAGAAAGCACACCACAACAACAAACAGCGAAGAGAAGCACCTTTTTTTGAAGACCATCGAGAGGGAAAAGAGCTCTTAAAAAATTCTCTTCTTTTTTTTGTTCAGAAAAAAACTCAAAAATCACACGTCACAGAACGAAAAAGTGCAGAAAAGCAGCCAACGCCTCTTATTAACACTTTTGCACTCGTTTTCTTTCATCACATCTCCTCGTCACTCTTTAAAATTACACACACGCGCGACATAAACAACACAACATAAACAAGAATAAAAAATGACGGGGTATTATTACAACCCATCGTTACCGTGCGAAGACCCGGGAGAAGTGGACGCGCTCAAAGCGACGACGACGACGAGAAGACGTACTCATTCTGGTGACGACGACGACGTTTCGATGACGAGAAAAGCAGAAGAAAAAGCATCGACGTCAACGAAATCTATCTGGACGACGTCTTCGTGGTTTCAACAACAGGCGGGGCCTCGAGGAGAAGAAGACTCGGAGTCCCTCTCGAAATCGTTTTCCAACGAAGAAAGAGGAATAGGGTTTAACGACCAACCGGTTTTGGCGAATTGCACGCGACCGGAGAACGCCTCCAACGTCGGCGGTTTAGTCCACAACAGATTCACGGAGAAGAGGAGCCAGAGAAATCCTTTACATCCGGTGGAAGCGAAATCGGTCAACTTGTTCGAACATAATCAGATGTCCTCTGGGATGCGGTCGATTTATAGCAAAGGTGACGGAAGAAATTCTGCGAATATAAGTGCGACGACGACGACGACGGCGACAACCATGTCTCCGTTCAACTCGAACACGGCGGTTGGTAAAAAATGTCTGGACGCGTTTGAGTTCGCGAAGAGAGAACACGCGGAGAAGCGAAGAGAACACATTCGCGCGAAGTTTACGTTTGATTTTGAACGGAATAAGTGGACGTTGAACGAACGCGCGTTGGAGAGCGAAGATGTGGACAGAGGAGCAGATGAGAAAGACGCGATTACTGTGGCTGCCGATGCCGCTGACGCCGCTGCCAATGCGAACGAGGAGAACACAAATAACATCAACAAAAACATGACGATACACGTGGAGGAGGAGATGAACGCGGCTCAAATGTTGCACATTCAAACGACTCGAGAATTGCGATTGAAAAAGCACTTGCCGAGACATGAAAGCGCGCTTTTAAGCGCGGCAAAGAAAGCATCGTCGTCGCCTTCCTCGCCATCGTCGGTTGTAGCGAAAGCGAGCGAAGATTTAGAGAGCGCGAAGAAGAAAAAGAAAATAATTTCACGAGAAGAAAAGAAAGTGGTAGAAGAAGAAGAAGAAGAAGAAGAAGAACGAGAAGACATGCTCCAAACGGATTGGTTGAGATACGTTCTCTCATCTGGCCAGGTTGTGTGGGTGGATACGACAGACGCGAACATTCTCGAAGACTACGCGGCGGCGAAAACGTGGATGGGTGCTCAAGAAGAAGAAGAAGAAGAGGAAGAAGAAGAACGTGAAAGCAAATCGATTCGCGTCTGCTTCTTTAGCGCCACGAAAGAACGCAAAGGTTTCATCGACCGCGATGCGCCCGGACCTGCTGTCGATCACGAAACATTCTTGGTTTTCAAGGGCGATCTGAAGAGTTCCATGGAACAGCACGAGCGCCAGGAACAAGATTCAACGGCGGCGACGACGGACGCGATGGACGTTGACGGACAACAGCAACACGGGATGATTGCGGATAAGTTAAAAGATGCAGCTAGATCAACGCAACCGAAAACGAAGGAGGAGGAGATCTTGCGCGAAAAATTGAAAGATGCCATCAAAATAAAGTACGCGCAAGCGGACGAAATACGCGCGTTGCGTGAACGCGTGCAAGAGTTGGAGAACAAACTACTGTCATGAAGAGAAGAATAGTCAACTCCAAAAAGTACTTATGTAGCAGCGCGTAATAGAGAAGAAGTTTTGATATAATTCATTGTATTTTTAAAATTAATAAAGCGTTTCTGTTTCTATACATGATATATGTTATGTGCTGTGCCTAAAGTAATCGTATCTCAATCACGAATTCATCTATATCATCGCAAGGCGGCTTTCTCGGCTGCCTTTTTATCCTTCTTCTTCTGTTTCTCTGCTTGAATTCGCAACGCGATTGCTTTTTCTACTTTCTCTTTCGACTTTTGCATGTGCTGCTCGTATTTCTTGATCAACTTTCGCTCAGCCGCTTTCTCATCCGTTAACGCCGCTAATTCGCGTTTAATCTTGTCATCGTTGAGTTTCTTCACTGACTTTTGCGCCGCTAACTGCTCTCTCTCAATCCTAGTTTCATATCTCGCTAATCGTCTCGCTCTTCTATTCTTTGCAATATACCTCAACGTCAAAGCCAAAGTTACAATAAGCACAAAGAGCGTTGGAACCGTGATAGCAGCAGATAATTCCGCTGGATTCAATATCGGTCCTCTAGAAACGTATGGAGGTGGAAACCCCGGAGGTGGCGGCGACGGCGGAGGCGGATAAAGCGGAATTGACACCGCGATGGTCTCAGTTTCAGCCGTCGCTTTACTCGCGTACAGCTCTGCATCCTGTACGCCATTCAAAGTAGTGAGTTCATCCTCCGTCGCTTCGTTCGTAGCGCTACTGAGAAGGGCACTCAGAACAGCTGGATCTTGAGCAACCTTGGAAGCCGCGGTGACTTTTTTCAAGAAGGTTGTCGGATCCGACAAATCGCTCAAGCTATTCTTGATCGCCGCCCCAGAGTTGGCTGACATGGACACCGTGGACTCCAACGCTGCTGGAGAATAACCAGCACCCATCAACTGAATGTTCGTCAAACTCGCGGAGTATAACGAAGATTTCGCAATGCCGGAGATTGAATCTGAGTTGGCCAAATCTAACAAGTGCGTCGTGAGTAACTTTCGGTTACCACCTCGCGAAGCGACAAGTAAAGCCTCGTTAATTTCACGGGCAATGCCAGAATATACCTTCAATTCACAATCTGCTGCACTCAATCTGCCGCCATTCAGACTGGACATGCCAAACAATAACGTGCCGACGGAGGAGACGAGGTTCGCAATCATATTGATTGCGCCGACGACTGGACCGTAAACAGCCACTTCACCGTTCGAGGCGGCGTAAATCGGATCGATTTGCGTGTGTTCCGCGTTGCCCAAACCAAAAGCGGAGTTGATCATGGTCGTCGCTTCAGCGACAGTCATGTCGACGTCACCAGAGTACAGTCTGATGACCTCGCCAATGAGCGTAGTCATCGGCGAAATCACTTTCGACCCCGGCGGCGCTTCCAAAATTTTCAGTCCCGGAGCTTGTCCCGTATAAGCATCCACGCACTCGCTCGACGTTCCCGTGCGACTTTCGTTGCGCATCAGAACGACGAGGTATGCCGATGCCGCGGCGTCGTAGTTGTTCGGCTGAAACTCGTAGCCACCCAAACTATCCGTTTGCGAATACGCTTCGCCTCTCGAGTATTTACGATCTCCATTTTCATCCATAAACGCGTCGCAGTTCTTCAAATACGCGTCGATGGCGCGACCAACAACCAAAGCCGGTGGTGCCGGAGGTGGTGCGTTGGGTGGTGGCGACGCCGATCCTTCCGGAGCCGGTGGTGGAGAGAGCGCCGGAGGCGACGGTGGAGGCGGCGACGGCGGCGGAGGACTCGGCTTTGGCGGCGGAGGATTCAAAGGAGGCGGGTTCGGTGGAGGCGGCGGCGACGGCGGCGCGTCTGGTGGAGGCGACGGCGGTGGTGGTGGCAACGGCGCCGGTGGTGGAGGCGAAGGCGGCGACGGCGGCGGAGAAGGAGGAGGAGGAGGCGATGGAGGTGGACTCGGTCTCGGCGGCGGCGAAGGCGGCGGCGGCGCGCGAACACCAGTGATCTGCGCATCCTTCACGATCGATTCCGTAAATAATCCCGCGTTGTCGAGGTGCCACTCGATGTCCTCGACAGATACTGCGTTGTAGAAAGACACAAACGCTTTGGCGTCTGCTTCCGTGGTCCCCAAAACGAGAAACTCAACCGCAATCGTGCTCGTCGTCGCCTTGGTCGATCTTTCGAGCAACAACTGTCTTCTTCTCCTTCTCTCAGTAGGTGGCGGCGATGGAGGCGGCGATGGAGGCGGACTCGGTGGTGGCGGCGATGGAGGCGACGGAGGCGGCGATGGAGGCGACGGCGGTGGCGATGGAGGAGATGGCGGAGGAGATGGCGGCGGCGGCGGCGACGGCGGCGGACTCGGTGGCGGACTCGGTGGCGGTGGCGACGGAGGAGATGGCGGCGGACTCGGTGGTGGCGGCGATGGTGGCGGCGACGGTGGTGGAGACGGTGGTGGGCTCGGTGGTGGCGGCGACGGTGGTGGACTCGGCGGTGGAGACGGTGGTGGAGACGGCGGTGGGCTCGGAGGCGGTAAAGGCGGCGGACTCGGCGGCGGGCTCGGAGGAGGAGGCGAAGGCGGCGGATTCGGTGGTGGGCTCGGAGGCGGTGGAGACGGCGGCGGACTCGGTGGAGGCGAGGGCGGTGGAGACGGCGGCGGCGGAGGTGAAGGCGGCGGAGACGGCGGCGGCAAAGGTGGTGGAGACGGCGGTGGCGACGGAGGCGGCGGCGATGGAGGCGGCGATGGAGGCGGCGATGGAGGCGGACTCGGCGGTGGCGGCGATGGCGGCGGCGACGGTGGCGGATTCGGCGGTGGACTCGGTGGTGGAGACGGTGGTGGACTCGGAGGCGGTGGCGCTCGAACGTCGACAACTTCTACGATCTCAACCGCCGCCGGCACGTTTGCTCCACCCGAGGCGTTCTTGAAGAACGCAATCATCCCGCTTCGAAACAAAGCCGACACCTCGTTCACCTCGAATTCTTCCTTACTGTAGCCGTTCAAGTAAATGCGCAAAGCAGCCGAGGCGGATGCCGGACTTGGCGGCGGCGACGGCGGTGGACTCGGCGACGGTGGTGGTGGCGGCGACGGCGGCGGACTCGGCGGCGGCAACGGCGGTGGTGATGGCGGCGGACTCGGCGGCGGCGGCAGCGGCGGCGGCGGCAGCGGCGGCGGTGGCGACGGAGGAGATGGCGGCGGCAGCGGCGGCGGACTCGGCGGCGGCGGCGACGGAGGACTCGGCGGCGGCGACGGAGGAGATGGGGGAGGAGACGGCGGTGGCGACGGCGGCGGACTCGGCGGCGGCGGCGACGGAGGAGACGGCGGCGGCAAAGGCGGCGGACTCGGCGGCGGCGGCGACGGAGGAGACGGCGGCGGCAAAGGCGGCGGACTCGGCGGCGGACTCGGCGGCGGCGGCGACGGAGGAGATGGAGGAGGCAAAGGCGGCGGACTCGGCGGCGGCGGCGACGGTGGAGACGGCGGCGGCAGTGGCGGTGGACTCGGCGGCGGAGACGGCTCTTGCGCGTTTGCCAACAAGAAGAATCCTTTTCCTCCTTTAAAAGAGGATTCAGACGATCTTCTTTCGCTCGTGCTGCTGCTGTAAAACTCGTTCCTTCCTCCTAAAAGCATACACACGAGCATCAAAACGATTTTCATCGCCAAATTTCTTCTTTGACTCGTTTTTGTCGACGTGCTTTTCCTCTGATTCTTCTTTACGCTCGTTTTTGTCGTCAAAGACTGACGATGATGATGATCGCGAGACGGACGACGATTCAGCGAAAGAAGAAAAGAGTCGTTTTGATCCGTCGTCGTCGTCATCTTTCTTTACCCTTTCTTACGTAGTTGTATCGCTTTTAAAGTCGTTCCAAACGGTCGCAAACACGCGGAGAGGAATGAGTAGGTGCGTATATCCTCTCTTTGACTCGCGCAAAGAGTCTTCTTTAACGTCTTCTTGGAGAAAGATTAGTACGTTAGAAATTTGATCTCTCTCTCTTGGATTTGAACCGCCGCGTTGGACTGTTTTTGGGTGGTCCTCAGTCGTCTTACGTTTCTCTTCCCCTTTTTTTTTTCTTACTAAGAAAGAGAGAGAGAGAGAGGACGAGAACACACCGAGCTCACAACAACAACAACAACAACAACAGTGCTCGGACAATTTACAGATCGAGAGAGAGAGACAAAAGTGTGTGTGTGTGCACGCGTGTGTGTGTAAACACGCCCTGCGTTTGGATGATGATTTTTTTGAAGAGAGAGGTTCGAGAGAGTAGTCTCTTCTTCGTCGTCTCTGAAAAAATCGATCCGTTGAAGGTTCTTCTTTCTTCTCTTTTCTTTCTTTCGTCTGTCCCTCAATTGGGGTGGCGAATTTTTTTTGCAAGTTTTGGAGAAGAGAGGAATTTGCATTTTTTTCACAAAAAATTGTAAGAAAGACACAGAGAAGAGAGAAGAGCAGAAGAGAGACTTTTTGATGAAAAGAGAGAGAACGGAAGAAGAGAAGAAGAGAGAGTTCGTTAGACTGATTTGTGTCTCTCTCTTTTCTTTTAAAGAAGAGTGTAGATATACTACTAATAATAAATAATGTCGTGGCGCTCGCACGGCACTTCCACCAACGACTCGTTAATCGACGCTTTAGAAAAGAACAACTTAATCGCGAGTCGAGATGTCGTCGGGAAAGCCATGCGGAAAGTGGACAGGAAGTGGTACGCAGAGTCCGCAGATGCGAACGAAGCGTATCGGGACCATCCGCTTCAGATTGGGTCGAACGCGACGATTAGCGCGCCGCACATGCACGCGATGTGTTTGGAACTCTCGAAAGAGTATGTAGTAGTAAATGATGATGATGATGATGCGAGTGGTGGGTATGGTAATGGGAGGGTGTTGGACGTTGGGTCTGGATCCGGATACTTGGTCGCGTGTTTTGCCGAGATGATGGTGCAACAAAATGTCTCATCATCATCATCATCATCAAAAGTCGTCGGTATCGAACACATCCAGTCGTTGGTGGATCAATCGATCGAGAATTTAAAACAAGACGATAAGGAAGAGATGGTACAGAGTGGATTGATAACGATTACCAAGGGAGACGGAAGACTTGGCTACGAAGCGTTCGCACCTTACGCGTTGATACACGTCGGCGCGGCCGCACCGGAAGTCCCAGAGGCGTTGCTTTCGCAGTTAGCTGCGCCGGGGAGGTTGATTATACCGGTTGGGAAAGAAGACGAGAGTCAATCGTTGATGGTGATTGATAAGAACGAGAAAGGAGAACTTAAATACAAAGACGAAATGGGGGTTGTCTACGTGCCGTTAACGGATGAGAAGCACCAGTTGGAAAGGTGATGAGGTTGGAGGTTGAAATAGAGAGAGAGAAATAGAGAGAAGATAAATAGTAGATGTAAAAATAAGAATGTACACATACACTTGTTGGTAATCTTCTTTTATGAAATATATGTATTTAATATAATAATATGTGACGATGACGTTGAAGATTTTTAGAAGCCGAACAGAGTGCTCAAGTTGACCCATCTGTACGCGCTCAAATTCAACACTTCCTCGACTTCGTCCTTCGCCAAATCCAAAGCCGTTCTCATTTCCTTCGTGATGTTCTTTTCGCAAGTGCCACGAATAGTTTGGTCTTTAATTCTACCCAACGCGTCTTTTCTGCTCAACAAACGTTTGAAATGGACGAGCTGCGTGTACAACTCTCTCTCTTCGAACGATTTTTTCATGACGCCAGAGCAAATGGTATTCAACGGTTTCGTGCCGACTTCGACGTCTCCCACCGCTTTCAACGTGATGTCTCTGGTTTCGCACGGGTACAATTCATCGTCGGAACGCAACTTTTGTGCGTAATACTTTTGGATCGTTTTGCGTACTTGTAAGGTGACTTGATTCGTAAAAGCAGCCGCGGAAAGCGGTTGAATTGTTGTTGTTGCCGAAGCGTCCGTTTTACTCTTTTGCGTCGTCGCGGCATCCGGCGTCGTCGCGGCCGTTCCAGATCCCGGCGTTTTCGGTTGCGGTGTTTTCACAGAAGTGGTGGTGGCATTTTCTTTATCCTCAGTGGCACTGACGACACCTCTAGCACTCGGCGGTTTCAACGCGTCAGCGCAGGAAATTTTACCGAGAAGAATGTCTCGGACGCCCGGAAACGTAAACTCCGTCTTGCCGTCGCTCGCAAACAACTTCAACGGTTCGCACTTTTCATACATCGCGTCGTCATCTAACGAGCACGCCGCGTATCGGTTCGCGTTCATGTCGTCATCGTCGGCTCCGACATTTCTCGCGGCAAATTTGGAAGCGTCCAAGCCTAAACAATCCGCCAATCGCGCGGCATCCGTACCTTCGATTGGAGCGCACAAACGAGAAATAACCGGGTGCAACTGTTGCGTCAAGTAGTAGTGCAAATCGACTCTCAAGTTTGGATTCTCTTGCAATTCTTCCGGGTGAAACGCGCGCTCGGCTAATCCTTTGCCTCCAGACTTTGACGACGCGTGTCCATTAGCAATGGCGTCGTTCGTCATGTCCTTCTCGTCTTCTGGTTTCACCTCGCAACAGATGATGTACGGCACGGTCTCGCCCGCGTTGACGCCGTCTTGTTTACCTTGCTCGATGCGACGCAAGGCAACCTTAACGTGCGGCTGCGAATTCGCGTCCGGGTAATCTCTCGGTGATTTTGTCAATTGTTTCGTCACGATGTAAGATTCTAAGTTGACTTGGTTGTTCACCATTTTCGTTCTCGCCTCTCTCAACGCGTCGTGGATTTTCTCTACCGTGTCTTCAACCGCGCGTTTCTTAAAAATTTCATCTAAGCACGTATCCCCGACATCTTTCGCGAGCTTACACCAATCTCTACGAACGGTATCTAAGCCTTTCTTCTCAACGCGCTCCACGTATATCGTTTTGCCCTCGTGCATGGATGGTTCAACGACAACTGCGGCGTATTTTTTCTTCTTCAACAAAAGCATCGAGCGATAACATCCATCCATTTCAATCTCGAGAAGTTTGTAGCGTTTGTTAACTTCTCGTTTGACCTCTTGCCCAACTTTGTGCACTTCTGCCAAGTTATCTTTGTTCGTGTTGATCATGATAGAATCAGTATCGCCATAGATGACATCGTAGGATAAGTTTTGCGCCAAATCTACGGTGGATTGTAAAATTTCACGACCTTGACCGGTGATCAACTCGGCGAGCGGTTTGGCGTAAAAGCGAGACGCGCTGAAACCCAAACAACCGTACATACTGTTCGCGGTAAGTTTCAAAGCCAGCTGCCGAATATCTAATTGCGCTTTTATGACATCATTCGTTTCTTTTTTCAAGAGTTCTTTTACCGCTCTTCTGTGTTGAACCAACTTGCAAATGACTTGCGGAAGAACGGCGGCGTTTTCTCCGCCCGGTTTTCCGAGAACCGGCGGAGGAAGCTCTGGGGCTAAACCGGCCATGTCTTTACCTCTCTTGACAGTCGTAAAACAAATATCGTACTCTTGGATGATAGACGGATACAACGAGTTGAAATCCAACATCAAGACGTACTTATCGTACAAACCTTTCTTCGGTTCAAGAACTAAACCACCAGAGTATTGCGGACCTTTTTTATCGTCCACATCTTTATCGCCATTGCCATTCTTCGCCTCGGCAGCTTGAACGCGTCTCTTTTCCTTGGCCGACAAACGATCCGGAACCATGTATTTACGCTTGTGGAACTCATGCAAAAACAAGAACTCGACGCGTTGGGCGCGCGTGTGTCCTAACGTCTTCGACCACGTGTTTCCGGCAATGTTCGACAACTGTCTCGTCAACGGCAGCGCTTGCAAGTGCAACATCAACCATAACGAATAAAACGCATCCGTTTGCGAGTTCTTGGTCAACTGCCACAACGTTTGCGTAGAGTTGAACTGTAATGGAACGTCTTGATGCGGAATTTCAGCTCTATTTTCGTCGAATTGCGTTTTCATCAAATTGGTCAAAGTGTATGAAACTTCCTTCAACAAATCGCGTGCCGAGAGGTACGTGTCCGCTAACAAGCGTCCGGACATGCACGAGAGCGCACCAATGCTCGCGCCACCGCCAAAAGAGCCTTGGTTCCCACCGGATAAATTTGGAAATCTCGTGCGTTTTAATCGACCGATTCTGGACCAGTGCGCGACTTTGTTTTCTCTCAACCTGTTCAACAACACGTCCACATCGAAACCGGCGACGTTGTGTCCGCAAATAACATCAGCATCGATTTGCGATAGTCGAGCCAGCAGAATGGACAACAACCCTCGCTCGTCTGCTTGCGCGGAAAGGACGATCGACTTTGTACGTTTGGCGACATTGTTCGTCTTGTTTTCGTTCGCAACGTGTTGCTCCCAGCCCGACGGCCAGTTACCGCCAGAGAGTTTGCGCACCAGCGAAAAGTGTCTCGCTTTCTTTTCCCATTCGCACGGCATATCTGTCACTTTCGCGCGGCAATCCGTACCGACATCCACTCGCACGTCTTGCAAATACACGACGGACGCGGAGCAAATCTCGTTTGCGTTCGTTTTATGATTGACGACCGTTTGCAATTTCAACGCGGCGACAATCACCGTCGGCGGATCGCGCTGCTGGCCGCCGAGGCCGAGCGCCTCGATAGCCTCCACCGTCGGGTTTCGGACAGACTTATGTCCGTTCTGCAAATTAACTTCAAGCTTACACCATGACTTCATGGCTTCTTTGTCCTTCAAAGTTGCTTGCGGAACAATCTCGGCGTTGTGTAAAGCCAACCAAGAGGGACCCATGATTTTCGATTTCACAAGCAGGTGTTCCAACGCGTTCGTTTGCGTGCCCAAGGCGCCGCAAAAAGTCTCGCCTTTGATATCCGACGGTAACGCGGAGTTCAAGTACGAATACTTCAGCTTGATCACATACTGACCGCCGCTTGGAATATCGTTTCTTTCGAAGCAATACTTACGATAGACTGGTTTCATCGTGTACTGATCGACGCCTCTTTCGCTCATGATTTTCTTCAATTCGTCCTTGACTGGTTTCGTTTTCACTTGCAACCATTTCAAGAGAGCGACTTTGTCGGCTTTGGACGCATCTTTCGCGTTCGCTTTCTCCTCCAGCGTCTTGAGCTCGTTGCTTTCGTCCAACGATTGCGGCGTAAACTCAAGTCTAGGGACGACAAAGACGCATCTTTGCATGTTATTAACGACGGCGCAAGACGAGACGGTGCCCAAAGAAGGATCCAAGACGTTCGTTTGCGGGTCTCTGCGCGTTGGCACTTTACCAAACAAGAAGACGGTACCTGGGGAACCAATATCTTCTTGCGCGTCCAAAAAGTAAAACGGCAACGTTTTATCAAAATCGTCCACGGGAAGCCCAGAATCGGGTTTCCATTCAGCGGCGAGCTTTTCGCGCAAGGCTAGCTCGGCGTCTTCTTCATCATCTTCGGAGTCGTAATCTCCGTAAGCAATCGCGGCACCAGCGCCTTTATTTTCCGTTGGAAGCGCCTGCTTCGCCGTCGTCATTTTCTTCACATCAACGTCTTCAACCTCTTTGTCGTCATTATCGTCGTCCATGTTAACATCTGGCGGCGCGACCGTCCCGTCGACGACGACGTCGTCGTCGTCGTCCGCAACCGCAGCGGGAGCACCCATATCATCGTCGTGATCATCCATCGGCTTCACGGCATCATCATCCTCGTCATTCAAAGGTGGTTCGTCCGGAAACGCGACGCCCTTCTTCTTTGCAAACGCCGCTTTTTTCTTTGCTTTCGCGTCCATCTCTTCGACCGCAATCTTGGCTTTTTTCGCTTTCTTCTTTTTGGATTTCTTTAACGCCGGCTTCACTCCGGCGTCTCCAAACATGTCATCGTCGGCTTGATCAACGCCGGCTAAAATATCCTCCAAAAGTGCATCTGCGTCTGCCGCTTCCGCTTCCTTCTGCTCCAACTCTGCTTTTCGCTTCTTCATATCCATTTTTAACCCGGCTAAACCAACGCCTTTGCTCGCTTTCAACTTTTCCTTCTCCAACTGTTTGCGCTTCTTCTCCTTCGCGAGCTCCTTCTTTGACTTTGTATTCCCATTCGCTGCTCCTCCATCCTCGTCTTCCGCGTCCATGCTAGCATTGGCATTATTCCTACCGTCCTCGTCGTCGCCCTCGTCGTCTCTGTACGCCGGATTCTCTCGCGTCCAATCTTCCTCCTCCCCCATATCGACGTACTCGTCGTTCTCTTCCGCGCCGACCACAAAGTTTGCGTTTTCCTTCCGTCGCTTCGCGACGAGTTTCGCGTACTCTTCCTCCGTGACCTGATAAATAAATATGATGATGATCGTGACCACGACGACGGCCGAGACAAAAGAGGTGAGCGTTTCGTAGAAGCAAAAAGAATACTAAATCGAGTCGTTTCGAGTATTGATCGAGTTTTGCGAGCGCAAAGAAGAAGAAGAAGAAGATGATGATGAAAAGTTTGAAATCCATTTTTTCTTCTTGTTCTTCCCTCAGTGTGAGCACACAAAAAAACAAACGCGAACGTGTCAAAAGTGAACACTTTCTTCGCTTCTGAAATGCTGCTTCTTTGCTCTGAATTTTTTTGAATTCAAACGAAGAACCCCCAAGACTTTGCTCTTTGCTCTGCTTTTTATCAAGAACAAGCGACGAGAGAAGAAAAAACAAAAACGAAGAAACCTCCTACCTCATCGTACACGTTCGCGACGTCTTCGTCGCCGTCGATGTCGTCCAACCGCTTCTTCCCTTTCGTTTCTTTCAGCTGTTTCAGCTGTTCCAACTTTTGTTTCGCCTGATCGGTTTTGGACGCGTTTCGACGCGACGGACGCGACGACATCTTTTTTTCTCTCTTTCGATTCGATTCGCACTTCCACAAAGGGCAAAAAAACGATCGATCGATGAGAGCGCTCTTTGATGTCTCTTTCTCTCTTCAACAACAAAGAAGGAGAGAGAGAAAGATGTAAGAAGCGTTTATAATAAACGCAGGGCCGTTATTAAAACTTTTGCGCAACAACAACAGAAGAAACAACAGAAACAGCGTCGCGCGCTTTGTTTGAAGTGCAACACACACCACTCGAGGTATTTCTTTTGAAGAAGAGGAATGAAATTTCAAAAATTTGAACCAAAAAATTGTCTCAAAATGGAGTTGAATTCAATACTCGAGTGGAAGGGAAAACGAGTACTAAACTACTGTATGAAACTATTAGTATTACATTAAGACTCTCTACGTTTTGTTACTATTCGTCGGAGGAGAAAGCGTTGTCCAACTTTTGGGCGACGAGTTCGAACCACGCTTGGTCGACTTTGGTGAAACCTCTCTGTCGATCGGCGGATAAGACGAGGAGTCTTGCATCGCCGACGGCGACGCAACAAATCGCTTGGCTATTTTGAGGTAAACCGAAACCCTTCTTTTTATTATTGTTATTTTTCGTCGTCTTTGCCGTCGTCGCGGTATTATTGTTACTCTTTATCAACGATATCATCTCTTGGTCATCTTGGATGAACTCGAATCTCCCGGGGAACAAGTTCGCGTTGGCCATGTAGTTTTGCTTGCCCGAAGTCAGCACTTCTTTGCACACGGATCCAATTTGACGCGTTTCGTTTTCGAACAACGCGTTTGGATCTTTCGCGCAACACGCGCCGTCGTAAAATACCACTTTACCGCCGCTCATTTCTCCATCCTTTTCGTCGTCGAGTTCGACGACGGTCACGCTCGCGCACTTACTCGCCTCTCGCAACGTCTTCCCGGACCATCGCAACTCTTCTTTACATCGTTCACTTAAGCTAGAATCTACGTAATTCACATCATACCCATCCATAATCACCGTCTCTGGTATTCTCGGCGCGATAGACACCAACGTCAAACCGGTTAAAATCAACGTCGCGCTCATAACGACGTCTATAACGTCCGCTCTCGATTGCGAGCTCGCCGCGTTTAACGTCGGCGCGACGTTCGAGAACACTCTGTTTATCAGTAACAAAGTTAAAGAAGAGGAGCCGAAGTATAAGGGTAATCTCCGCGCGAGCGCGTCGTTCTTGGTGAAGAAATCATCATCGTCTGATGATGCGTCTTCTTCTTCTTCTTCTTTTCGTTTTGGTGATGATGATGTTGTTGATGACGCCTCAGTCGTCAATCTTCTTTGCAAAAGTTTTTGCCGCTTTTTTAGCAACGGCGTTACTTTTAGCGCAGACGGCGAAGTAGAGAGTCGTCGTCGACGCCTCGTGAGCGCAGGTGTTGCTTCCACACACGGAGTTCTTGTCGTCGCAAACATATGCACAAAGTAAACGAATACGAAGAGCGCGTATAAAATGTGTCGTTTTAGAACTCTTTCCTTACATTACTCTTTCCTTACATTTTTGTGCACGAGCAAATTACTCGCCATAAACGCACAACTTCCCTTTACTCATTATTAAATACCGCATGGTCCAGTGTTCCAATAAAATGTGTTGCCTCGTTTTAGAAGAACTCTTATATTACATTTTCGTGAAGAGTTTACTACTACTCGCCATAAACGCACAACTTCCCTTTACTCATTAAATACCGCATGGTCCAGTGTTCGAACGGCATGTTATGCGCCGGTCGAACTTCTAATTTCCGGGCGAAATACTTCCCACCTCGGTTATTCCCACTAAATCCGTACACGTCTATTCGCTCGCACAAGCGACTGGCTAATAAGTTCAATGGTCTCGCCCAACCACCAGTCGGGTGCATTTTACTCGGCGTGCCGGAGAGTTGGTAGAGTTCTCTTCGTAAACGCGCGATGGGATGCGCGCCGCCCATGCGTAAAAATACTTTCCTTCCTTCTACTTTTAAAGATTTTGGGACTAAATCGATGTTTTTGAGAAGCATGTACGCGAGTTCTGGTTTGCTGTCGCCTTTGCCTTGCGCTTTACCGGCGCCGCCACCACCGCCCGCGTAGTTTGACTTCACAATTGTAAACGTCGTTTTCGTTCCGATGGCTTTTGCGAATCCTTTCATCGGCGTGTTGTGTCTAAAAACCGTGTCGTGCATGTCGATTTCCGCACCTCGGTTGCCTTTCAGCAAGTTATCGCTATTAGCGACGATCGCGCATGATCCCAGCGCGCCTTCCGTAATTGACGGTAAATTTTCCGCCAACTTTAAAAACTTCTTCGTGTCTTCTTCGCTGTTGACGTTGAATTTCAAACGTCGCATGATTCCTCGTCCACCCGCCGTGGTTGGATTCGCGCACTTTTCCGTCACGTACACGCAGCTAATGTTGACGTACTTGGACTCATCTCCACCCGGCCCGACCGCCGGCGGTAACTCGTCGCCGTCGCCGGCCAATCTATCCAACTTGCGTTCGATTAATCCTTTGTTTTTCCCCGGCGCGCCGTTCCGCACGCCTTTCTTCGTCGGTTGCCCCGGACACACGTTCTGTGGTACATTCGTAAATAATTGCTTAGTCTCTTGTTGTTGTTGTTCTCCTCCTCTGAGAGCAACTCGAGAGTCTCGATTAAACTTTCCCCGCTCGTTCAAAGAAGTATCAAACTCCACAAAGTCGTCATCCGATTTTTCTTTCCTCTTTCTCTCACCATTTTCATCATTTTCATCATCATCACTAAAACCGCTCCTTCCTTCCTCGTATGTCGGTTCCGGCACTGGACCGTCCCAAACTTCGTTATTCACTCGTTGTCCTTCGTCGTCCAAATCACCACCACCCCCAAAAGTAGAAACATTAATAAACGAACGCATCGACGCGAAGAGCACGAACAAAACACACACCGAGACGCAGACAAAGATGTGTCTCGCGAGTTGTTGCCGTCTGCTTGCTGTTGAAGAGGAGGAGACCACCCCCGGAAGCGTCGCCGTCAAAGTATTACTCGTCGTCGTTCCTTTCTCCATCATCGTGTTTTATATATCCTCCGCGCAGGTCGTTTAGGTCGTTTAGTCGTTTAGTAGGAGACTGTGTGTGTCAGTCACACTTAAAATTTCTCGTGTCAAAGATTTAAGTTGTTTTTAATGAAAAAAAAATGAACAAAATTTTGCAAAATGTCTTCTTCAAAAATAATAAAAAGAAAGAAGAGAGAAAAAAATGCATTGATGAGTTGGATGAGATGCACAGAAGAAGACTACTACTAATGTTTCGAACAACAACAACGCGATGACGATGAGAGACGCTCAAACTCCGCTGTTCGTGGAGTCGGAGTTATTGAGCAAGAAAAAAAAGGCTTCAAAGAAAAAGAAGACAAAGTTTTCAACTTTGAATGTATTCGCGTTCGCGCTCTTTTGTTGTTCGATTTTGAATCTGTTTTTCGCTCTGAAACAAAACAATCCTAACAACAACAACAACAACAACAACGAAGGTTTGGGCAAATCTTCTTCTCATCGAAGAAGAAGTCGCTGGCAGTTCCGGAGGGAAGGGGAGAATTTTGTTATTTCTTCTGCTTCGTCGTCGTCGTTTACATCGTGCGTGAAGCTTTCAGGAAAAGCGTACGAGGAATGCGTGGAGCGAAAAGAGGAGGAGAAAGAGAAACAAAAACAGATTCAACGCGAAAAGGCGAAGAAAATGAAAGAGGCGACGACGAGAAATTATTACGAACAGAGACGGAAACAGAAGCAGGAGAAGGTCAAGGAGAGAGACGAGGAGAAGGAGCGGTTGCCGGCGAAAGGTGGCAGGTCAGGAACGACGAAAACGCGAGCTTTGGACGATGCCGCGGAGGATGTAATCGACGCGGACGCGATGCAAACTATTCGCGAGGCTACGATTTTAGAGAAACCTTTGGGAAGATTAGAGGAAGGAAGCGGAGGGAGATTTGCGTTTCCCGAGGAAGAGAGTAGTACGAGTGCGCATACGGCCGACGTCCCGGCGTTACAGCCGTGCGCGGGGAGGAGCGCGAGAGGAGTTCACAATGGAGGAGCAGAAACGACTTGGAAGGAAGCGCCGGAACGATTTGAAAGGCAAAACGTGCAAACGAGAAAGAAGGAGTTTGGGAAATTGAGCAAGAAGAAAGTGGTAATGGGGACCTCGTCGATAAAATACCACGATAAAGCGTCGCTAGTTTTATTGCCGTCTGGACAGGTTGTGGCTTTTTGGCAGTCCGGGAAAACGTTGGAAGGGGAACGCGGGCAACACGTGCGAATGGCGACGTCCGAGGATGAAGGCGTAACGTTCAGTAACTCGTGGCCGTTGTTTTCAAAATACAACGACGAAGATGGAGGAGAGGAGGGAGGAGTAGACGACGAAGAATTAACCGCGCAGTGGACGCCAGTGCCGCACGTCGATAAGGATGGAAACTTGTTACTGTTTTACGCCGAATCCGACGGCGGGTGCGAATATCGCGATCGAGGTAGAATTCGGTACGTCCCGGGAGGGTCGATTAAAGTCATCAAATTGAATCTCGCGGGCGATGCCGAAGGACGCGTAGATAGAAATTCACCGTGGACGGAGCCAGCGATGGTGTATTCCATTTACGAGGAGAACTTCGTGCCAAAACTAATCGCCAATCCAGCGGTGGCGCTGGAGAATGCTGAAGATGAGAACACCTTGATTCTTCCGTTTTGGAGAGATAACTCGGTTTTACAATCGAAGCGCGAACTATTTACCTCTTCGAGAAAAGCACAATGTCGCGTGAAACAAAACGGAGAGGCGGACACGCCGGCAACGAGAACCATTCGGCCGAAAACAACGTCCGCGGGTGTTTTAGTATCCAAAGATGGAGGCGCGAGTTGGCGGGCGCGAGGTAAAGTTGAAGAAGTACCCGTCGAAGACGACGACGATGAGGAAGATGGTGGTAGCAGCGAAAACTGGTCGGTCGGTGCGAAGACGACGACGTTGACTGTGCCGAGCGTTTTCGAGAGTAGTGGTTCGGGCAAAAGAGACTCGAAGTTGATCATGTATTTGCGCTCGCAATCCGGCGGCGTTTACGTCACAGAATCTGAAAACTCGTCGTACAACCGATGGTCCGAGGCGAAGAAGATTAGCGATTTGAGGCGCGAACCTGGAGCGAAAAGTTTCGCACAAAGTTGGAGAATAGAAGGGGAAGGAGAACGCCACCGAAACGTGCATATAGTCGCGTTCAACGACCACAAGAAGGATGAAATAATATTTGATAGCACTAGCGATAGCAGCAATAATAAAGAAGGAGGCGAGGAAGAAGAAGAAGAGGAAGAAGAAGAGCGAGGTGATGGTCACCCAGAAAACTCCCATCGAGACGTATTAAAAGAGATGATGGATGGTTCAGAGACAGCGATGACGACGCGCAAACGAAGAGTGAAACTACCTGACAAAGTCCGAACGCAACTCACGCTCGCCATCTCCGAAGATGCCGGAGCGGATGCATTCGATGCGAGCTGGACGAGAATGAAAGGCTCGGTAGCCGGTGTTGTCGGGAGCGGGATAGCGCCAGGATTGATGTTTCATAACCCGTGGGTTTTGCGTGTTGGGTGTAAAGTTCTCGTCGCGTATTCGAAAATGTACGTCGCGAAGTTCGGTCAAGGCAAAAATAAAGAAGAGACGCATTATTCAGTTCGAGTGTCGCACGTTGAATTTACCGTGAACGAAGAAAACGTGTGCAGCTCGAACATGCGTCAGTACGCTTGCGGAAACGACACCGGGATAACGGATGAGGAATCCGAGGACGAAGAAGTAGCCAACGCAAGAGGAGAGGAAGGCGAAGAAGAAGGTTCGGACGAAGACGAGCGAGAACACCAAAGAAGAGCGGCGAGCAAATCAAAGGAACGAGATTCCTTGAAATCATTACAGCTCACTCGAAACATCGAAAGAAGGCGTAGAGAACATCATCACTAGTACGGTAGGTGTATAGAAGTGTATAGAAGCTTTTTTAGTCGGAGTATCTTTACTCGCCGCTTAGTGCCCATGTTGCGCGCGCAAAAACTATCTTGCGAATGCACCCTCTGTATTAATTAAAACGCCGTTTTCTTCCTCATCCTCTTCGCCTTCCTCGTCGTCTTCATTACTATCGGTATTGCTATCATATCTATTATTTCTATCACTCGCGGATGCAATCATTCCGCCAACGAAGAAAACGACGCCGGCCACCGCGAAACACAACGTAAACACCTTCATGACCCAACGCCAATTTTCGTTCGATTTTACGAGCAAGTATCCGAACAACGGAGGCGATGGCACGTCACCAAAGACGTGCACGGCAACTGTGCACAATGCACACGCCAGCGGACGACTATCAGTTGGAACAGACCGCAACACTACTGCGTTTATCGGCGCTTGGAGCATGAACGCGAACGATTCTCCTACCGCGAGGAAGAAGAGAAACGCATAAAAGTTCGTCGAGGAGAAGGAAATCACAACGAATATGAACGCAAAGAAGGAGCAGAACGCGCTGAAATAGAGATTATCCGCAACCGAAGGATCCACAGACAACGGCGATGGTGAATTCCGTGCTCTTCTTTCTCTTCCATCTCTCCTCCAGGAGAGATGGAAAGGAAGAGAGGATTGATTTTGAAAGCACTCTTTCCGTTTTTGCGCGAAATAGTCGACGCCGATACCGCCGAGTAACGTACCAAACACGCCGCAAAAAACCGTCACCATCCCTAATGCCGTATCCGCGTTCGACCGAGTGTGCAATTCGTATTCAAACAACGCAAACCCTGCTTTTGGTCCCCACGCGCTAAACACGCCCAGAACGAGTGAATACCACGAAAACCCACTCAACGTGAGTAAAAAAGTTGGAATCCTGAGCAACTTTAAAGAATCATACACGAACACTTCGACGACGTTTTTCTTTTGCCGCTGATTTTGACCATGCTGCTGCTCCGCACTCGTCTTACTCGCTTTCCTTCTCAAATCAATCGGCTCGCTCGTCGCGCAAAATGCAAACAACGGCACGAGCAAAAGCGCGTTACCAAAAAATGCAAAACGCCATCCAAAATACGTCCCGACGATGCCGCCGTACACGATACCTAACGCCACACCAAACGGCACGCACAAGTATAAATAACTCAACCATCTCGTTGTCATCCCTTTTGGAGCGTGGTCGTCGATAAAAGGTGCCGCTAGAGCTACAAAACTTGCCTCGCCAACGCCAACGATGATTCGCATGAGCAACAAGAACTGAAAATTTGGACTCAACGCGCACCCCAAATCCCCGACTGCGCACGCGCCCAACCCGATAGCGATCAACGTAAACGCGTTCACACTTCTCGACAACTCTGAAAATATTGGCGCACCAACGAGTAAACCAATCACAAACACCGATTGTAACACGCCATACTCGGCGTAATCGACGTTAAATTCGCCTTGTAATCCGTACCCTTTCTCGTCTTTGCTCGCGTCGTCCTCGTCGCTTCCTCCCGGCGGTTGCCCGCTTACCGCCGCGGACGAAACCACGCCTCGATCTAAATACAACGCAATCGCAACTAAGCAAAATAAATACAGCAATCGTTTCGGAGAGAACCATTTCGGCAGTCTCTCACCTCTGGTATTCTCGTCGTCTCTCTCGTCGGCAGAAGGAGGAGGAGGCTGGTCTTCTTCGACGTAATCTCCACCACCTTCAAAACCACCAATGAGTGGCCTCCTGTCGTCATCCTCGTCGTCACCGATGCGAACACCCTCATCCTCTTCGTTCATCCTCTCCCGAAAGTTCTCTCTTGAAAGTAGAAGTGTGCGCTCTGAAACTACAAACAACCAATCTCAATCTCTACTTTTTCTCTTCTTCTTCTTCGTTCTCGTACCCAGGTATTGTCAAGTCCGGTTTGTAAAGATTGTGCACCACGGACGCTCCAGCGAGCGCGGACACGAGCGCCACGCCGAACGCTTTCAGTGGGGGCATGTATCGACTTTTATGGTGCTCTTTGTTGTGAGTCGTTTGTTGTTCTCAGATACTTCTCAAAAGTTGTTGTTGTTGTTGTTGTTGTGTGTGTTATTAGTAGTATTATACTAATGGAGAAATCTCTTCAGAAATCCAAAATCTGTGTATTCCTTCAAAAACAGATATGACGGGACCTCCTCCTCCTCCTCTTTCTCCTCCTCCTCGCAAAAGGTGCGTCGATGACGATAACGGTCCTCCTCCCGCCGAAGAAAAGTTCTTAACCATGCGTTCTCGCCTCCTCCATCCGAAATCATTCGTCGACAAAGTCGTCGTGACGACGGAAGGGGAGACGAGTTCGTTAAAGTTAGCGCGAACAACAACAACATTAAAAACAACATTAAAAACAACATCAACAGCAGAGACACACGTGACGCACAACTTGGAGTTTACCCGAGACGGGTCTCGATTGCTCTCGACGACGGCAGGGGACGATGTTTTGAGAGTATACGAAGTCCCCGCGAAAATGATTATGATGTCTTCTGATGGTGATGAAGATGGTGAGCTGTTGAAGTGCGCGTTGAAAATGAAACTGCCAAAGTCGCACTACGACGCGTGTTGGTATCCCGCGGCGCAGGGGAATGTTCGGGAAACACTGTTGACGCTGTGCGCGGCGAAAGATTCCGGGGTGAAGTTATTCAACGTTTCCCCTTCGTCCGATGATGATGACGATGGTGTTAGTATACTTTCGTCGTCGTCGAGAGAAAAATGTTCGTATTCGATCAAAAACAGAAACGACGAGCTCGTGCCCTCGATATCTTGCGCGTTTACTGGTAACGGTGGGAAAGTGTTGGGCGGGAGACGAGAGGAGAAAGGGGTGTGCGTTTGGGACACGAGCAGACCTGGTCACGAGTGCCAAGTCGTCGGGTTTGACACGCAATCGAAACTGACGAGTTGTTTTGCCACCGGGAACGAATACAACGGGTTTATCGAGAATAGCGAAGGAAACATATTTGCCGCCGGTTCGTATGAGAACGGGAACAGTATTTGTGTGTACGATTTACGAGATGGGTTTAACGGGAGCGATTGTTGCGTGTTGTCGATTACAAATCCTCACAAAAACGAAAAGACGGGGAAAATGGGAGGCGGCGTGACGAGATTGAAATTCAGCGCGGATGGGAGAGCGTTATTTTCGAGCGCTCGGAAATCAAACTCGATTTTGTGTTGGGATTTACGAGCAAACGTGAACGGGTCGATGTTTACGAACATTCAAAGACCGAACGTTCGGTCCAATGCGAAAACGAAATTCGACATCGAGCCGTGCGGGAAACACCTGGTATCTGGTGGTGACGACGGTATATTGCGTTGTTTTGATTTAGACCAGAACGGGAAAGAGGTTTTCGCGTGGAAAGCGCCGCCGAAGGATGCCGCGGTTTTAATCGCCGCGTTTACGTTTCATCCGTTAGCGAGTTCGGTGAAAGAATTCATAGCCGGAAAGGAAGGAGAAAGTAAGTTTACTGATATTTACGATGACGAAAATCGAATCATGAACGACGTCGCGCTCGGTGCCAGCGCGTGCGGCGAACGTTTGTTCCACCCATCCACAGGGAGAAGATTCACAAATAATAATACTATTAACAGTACGAGCGATAGCGATAGCAGCGGCGATAGTAGTAGTAGTGATAGTAGTAGTAGTAGTAGTAGTAGTAGTAGTAGTACAAGCGAGACGACGAATAGGACCCCGCCGCCGCCGCCGACGACGACGACGAGAAAAGAACAAGCGACAAACGCGAGTCATCGAAACAACGTCATCTCTATTTGGGGATACGCCAGGGAAGCGTGTTGTTATTAGATTCGTTATTTATTGAAACGACGTGATGTTGAAAGTATGCGCGTTGCCTTATTTTATTCTTTTCTTTCGGATTTTTAGGTAGCACCACAAACACCAAATCTTCTTCAGAACCACGACGCACCACTTTTACAGCAGCGCATGAAACGATGATAAACGCGGCATCTTTCCACCCTTTCTTTTTCAAAGTGAAAGCAAACGTCCAATCCTCGCCTTTATTCGCGAAAACTCTGATTTATTTCTCTTTGTTTTTCGCGTTACCCTTAAACGTTCTTTTAAAACTGGACGAGAAAACGTTGTTTTGTCCGTTCGATGTGTTCACTCGATTTCAGTGGTACAGAACGTTTAGTTCACTTTTATACGTGAACTCAGGTTTCATTGGCGCCTTGTTTAACGCGTACATCAGCTATCGATTCATATCGGATTTCGAACGCAGTTTAGGTTCGTTTCGATGCTTTTGGCAAATACTGTTCACTCTGGTGTGCATAAACTGTTGGACGTTCGTGTTTTCAGTCGTTTTCGCGCCGTTCTCAGGCGGGAAAGGACACTTACTCTCACCGTTGAACATTTCTGGACCGGGCGTTTTATCTGCCACGTACGCAATGTGCGTGGGGAATATCGCGAGGAACAGCAGTACGAATAGTCCAGACGCACAAACGACGATATTCGGGGGACTCGCTCGAGTGCCGAACAGTTGGCTGCCGTTTGTGTTTTTATTCTTTTGGTATGTGCTCGGGAACAACCTCGTCGAAGGCGCGAGCGCGACGTTCGTGGCGTTGAGATATTTGCCGAGAATGTGTGGGCCGAATGGTGTGCCGACTGCAGTGCAAGCGAAGAGGTTTGAATCAACGACGAGGTTTGGACGGTACGCGTTGGAAACGCACGGATACGTCGACATCGACGGGTTACAACGCGGGTTTAGTTTACCAGTCGTCGTCGGTAGCGGCGGGGGTGGATTTGACTCTAATAATAACAACACTAGTAGTAGAATCAGTCATCCAGAGCGAGCTTCATCGTCGTTTTCAGGAACATCGCAAAAAGTAGGAAGTAGTAGTACGAGCAACGGTAGTAATAATAGTAGTAGTAGTACGAATACGAGCGGCGTGCCGGCGCCTCGCGAAAACGTCCACGTCGTGCGAATGCGCGAAGAGCGCGAGCGCAAACAACAACAACAACAACAACAACGCGCTTCGGAGAACAAACGGTCAGAAGACGAGAAAAAGAAGGCAGAAGTATTGAAAACAAAGCCAGAAACGAGAGAGGAGCGCGCACGCGTCGTCGCCGAGGCTCTCGAAAAGCGTCTTCTCCTCGAGAAAGAAGAAAAAGAAAAGAATAAAGACGAAACGAACAACGCGAAAGAAGAACACAAAGAAGAAGAAGCGACGACGCCAACACCGCAACAAGAACAACAAAAGAAGAAGAAATCAAAGCTCCGGTCGCCGTTCCGAAGCAGAGAGAAGAAGAAGTAAGTTATGTCACATAATACGAGTTAGTAATACCCCTAGATGTGAAAAGTTTGGTTTTCCGAGAAAAAGGAAAAATATCTCTTTCTTTCTCCACATTTATCTCTTTCTCTCTCTGCATCACACATCATCGAGGAGCGACTTTATCTCTCTTTCACGAAAAAGAAGTTAAAGAAGTTAAAGAAGAAGATTCAAAGGAGTTTATT
>Ga0209630_10000776_pt1 | contig 36269 bp, 26 predicted proteins | sample COG_01_FD_184745 | JGI IMG/M metagenome (GOLD analysis project Ga0209630, IMG submission 184745) | Pelagic Microbial community sample from North Sea - COGITO 998_met_01 (SPAdes) (version 2) | ecosystem: Environmental > Aquatic > Marine > Neritic zone/Coastal water | place: Helgoland, sampling...
AAGTGTCAAGAAGTCAAGAAGAAGAAGAAGAAGTCCGTCCCTTCTCGCGGTTGTTCACGCTCAGAAACAATAACTCCTCCTCCTCCTCCTCCTCCTCATCGTCGTTAAAAACGAGAGAGTTTAGAGTTCTTTAATGTTGTTTCTCTGGCGACAAAAAGTGACGCGAGCGTCATAAAAAACGCGCAGAGAAGTAATCTCTCACACACACACTCTCTCTCGTTTTCTGTCCTAAAAACAAAAACATGTTCGTGCTGCAGGAAGATCTTTGCGCGTGCCCGGACATCGCGTGCCCACCGTGCGTGCGAAAAGTCGTCTATAAACACGTCCCGGCGTTGACGAAAACATTCCTTCACGACTTTCCGAGATTTGAAAGATTTCTCGTCGATTTAAAATTGGACGAGTTGACGAGGATGGATTTTGTTCTGGTCGCGATGAGCGCGTTTCTCGCGTACGCGGTGTACCAATCCATCGAGAATTACTTCTTCGTCCCGTCGATCGCAGTTGGGTTGACCGACGAGGAAAGGAAAGGGAAAACGGGGAAGAAATGGGTACCAAACTCGCCTTTTCCTGAAAAATCTGTGCCGTGTTACGACCCAGGGTCGCTGGACGTTTTAGGTCCGGACGTACCGGCGATGACGAGAGAAGAGGTGAAAGAGAAGATTCAGCTGGCATCAAAGGCGCAAAAGGAGTGGGCGAAATCGTCGTGGAAGCAACGGAAGTTTTTGTTGAAGATTATCCGTAAATTCGTCGTCGAGAACCAGGACGATATTTGCGTGGTGAGCGCGAGAGATTCCGGGAAGCCGCTGGTCGACGCCGCGTTCGGGGAAGTCATCACGACGTTAGAGAAGATTCGATGGTTGTTGCGAGAAGGAGTGTATTGGTTGAAGCCGGAGAGAAGAAGTTCCGGGGCGATGATGTTTTACAAAAAAGCTACGTTGGAGTTTCATCCAGTCGGGGTGATGGGCGCGATCGTGCCGTGGAACTACCCGTTTCATAACGTCTTTAATCCGTTGGTGGCGAACGTATTTGCCGGGAACGCGTTGGTGGTGAAAGTTTCCGAACACGCGAGTTGGTCCAGTCAGTATTATGGTCGGGCGATTAAGGCGTGTTTGAAAGCGGCGGGCGCGCCAGAGGATTTGGTTCAAATCGTCACGGGGTACGGCGAAGCCGGAGAAGCGATCGTCAACGGCGGATGTCAAAAAGTTGTCTTTGTCGGGTCAACGACTGTGGGGAGGTTGGTCATGAAATCTGCCGCGAAAACGTTAACGCCGGTTGTTTTAGAGTTGGGCGGTAAAGACGCGTTTATCGTTTGCGAGGACGCGAACTTGAACCAGTGCGTGCCGATGGCCTTGAGAGGGGCGTTTCAATCGTGCGGTCAAAACTGCGCCGGCGCGGAGAGGTTTTACGTCCACGAGAAAGTCTACGATGAGTTTGTTTCCCGAGTGGTTCAAACTGCGAAACAGTTGAGACAAGGCCACGCGTTGAAAAACCCTTTGATGACTGATTGCGGCGCCATGTGCATGCCGAACCAAGCGAAAGCAGTGCACGCGTTGATTGAAGACGCGAGGTCGAAAGGCGCTACCGTAGCCGTTGGCGGTTACTTACCGAAAATCATGGTCAACGTCGACGACGTCGACGAAGATTCCGAAGAGTTTGGGAACTGGTTCGAAGAAAACATCGTCGAACCGGTAAAAGGCCAAATCGAACATATCACCGGGTCGCCGTTAACTCGAGACTCCATGAAAAAAGAGCGCCAACAACAAAAAGCCAACGTCGTGAAACCGCCGCCACCGGGTGCCACCAAAGAGATCTTGACAGGTCAATTCTACCCGCCAACCGTCCTCTTAAATGTCACGCACGACATGAAAATCATGAAGGAAGAAGTCTTCGGCCCGGTGTTATCTATTTGCAAAGTCAAATCCGACGAAGAAGCCGTTCGATTAGCGAACGATTGCGACTTTGGTTTAGGTTCAAACGTTTTCGCCGGGAGCAAAAAACGCGCAGAACAGCTCGGACAACAGTTAGAAGCCGGCATGACCTCAATTAACGATTTCTGCTCCACGTACATGGCCCAATCGCTTCCGTTCGGCGGCGTCAAAGAATCTGGCTTTGACCGATTCGCCGGCGTCGAAGGTTTACGCGGATGCTGCGTCCCCAAGTCCGTCGTCGTGGATCGATTCCCTCTCATCAAAACCGACATCCCACCTCCTCTGCAATACCCAGTCAAACCCAACGCGTTTGCGTTTTGCAAATCCTTATGTCGAATGTTCTTCGGCGGAAGCGTTTTCGAAAACGTTCGAGGCTTGATGCAACTCATCGGGTGCTTCGTTTTCGCGCAGAAGAATCCAGTTTTGAGCGGGAAGAAAGGACGGGGAGGACACTGATTCCACAAAACACACGCATATACATATTTATTTATTTAGAGAGCGAGAGCGAGAGCGAGAGAGTACATCGTTTTAATTAAGTATGCGTACCGAGCGGGTTATTTTAATCAGGATTGGCGCAGCGTCGGCGAGGTTGCGAGGATTTTTTCTTTGTCAGTTACTCAACTTTCTTTTGCGTAAATTCACCACTTTTCAACGCACAAGACATTCAACAACACACAAACGTCAGGAGTGAGAAATGGTCGTCACCACCCCGAAGGGATTCAAAAAATCCCCTCGCAAGCAATATATGTTCGTCTTTTTCGTCTTCGCGTCTGGTTTGAGCATGTATCTCTTCATACTTTCGATCGCCAATCGCGACAGTCGAGACGTCGGTCCCGGGGACGAACTTCCCGGCGATTTTCTCAGTCGAGAGACGTTTGAACAAAACCAACACCACGGGATGGGCGGGATGGACAACGATAAAAGTGATTTTGATGGGAGGAATTTAGACGCGTACCACAGAGAATTAGAAGTCGAACGCGCGCGGAAACGCGAAAAGGAAAAAGAAGAGTTGAAGCGACTCAGAGAGAAAGTGGAGGAGGAAAAAGTTCTCAGAGAAGTAGCGGAGAGGAAGTTACGCGAGAAGGAAGCAGAAGCTTTCAGTAGCAGTAGCAGTAGCAACGGTGATGAGGATACGAGCGAACAGGAGAAGGAGCTGTTTGAGGGCGGTTTTTACGAGAAGCCGGGATTGTCCGTCGAGCGATGGCGGCAAACGAGAGACGGCGAGACGAAGGAACGCTACGCCGAGTGTCACATGATTGAAAACTCGGAATATTGGGGTCCAACGCCCGTGAGTGGAGATTTATCCGCGGAGAATGGTGCGAGAAATAGAAAAGAGACGTGGCAAGAGTGCTGCGAGTCGTGTAAAGAGCACTCGAAGGAGTGCAACACGTGGAGATACGACCCGAGGAATAAAAACTGTTGGTTGGCGAAGAACAAAAACGTGTGGCAACCGCCGACGTATGGGAAAGGCGACGCGATTCCGTATACGAGTGGGATGTTGCATCCAGAACCAGTACAATACGATCCCGTGGAAGAAGATGCGTCGCCGCCAACGTGCATTACGACTATGATTACCAGTAATGGTGGTAGGTACATGAATTGGCAAACTCGATTGGTTTACGCTTCGTGGAAAAACGTGGCGATGAAACACGACAAAGCTGGAATCATGGCGAGATTCATTCGCATTTTACACAGAACGAAAGACGATGAACTCGTAGATATCGTTCCAACTTGGAGAGCGGATCCATGGCATCCAGACTGCGACAATTCGTGCAGCTATTCGGTCAAAGATCGCGCGAGAGCGATTTACGATTGGAGCTTAACGGAAGACGCGAAAAAGTGTTCGCACGTGTTGATGGCGGAGGCGGATTATATTTTCGTCAAAGCCCCGCCGCCGTCGGTTATGTTACAACCAGGGCACAGCTATGGGTTTTTATTCGGTTACATAATTCCAAGTCACGCAGACGCGATGCCAGCCTCGAAAGTGTTTCACGAAGGGTACGAAGACAAAGTGCCGTACGCCGACGTGGCGCAAACGGGGAACGCGCCGCAAATAATGTACGCGAAAGATTTAACTCGAGTCGCCAAAAGATGGAAAGAGTTAATGGTTGTGTCTGAAGAATCCGCAGTCATACAAAAAGTTTTTGGTTGGGTGAGAGATATGTACGCGTTTAGCTTTGCCGCGGCACAGATTGAACCGCCGCTTCAGTTTCGTTTACCGCCCGTGCCTTTCGCGGATACCATGGTACAAATTCCAGCGGACGTCCAGTTGGGTAAAGCGATCGCCATGCATTATACGTGGGGACCTGAAATCAAAATAGGCCCTAAACCGAGCCATGATGTCGTGTGGCAGTTTGATAAGAGACGATGGGGCGGTGCCGGCGGCGTGGGACGTAAGTTTGAGAAAATCCCAATGACTCCGACGTGGGACAAGTCGAAGGACTATCGCTTAAACGCGGACGAGGTGTTACAAGAGACGCAATTGGAAGTGTTGAGGATATTCGCGGAATACTTCAACGACGCGGTGGAGATGGCCAATCAGGAGAAGGATATCGTAAAATCAACCTCTTAAAATGATATGTATAGCGAAGAAGCATGAAAGCGTAGCAGTAAAAGTGTATTAAAGTAGCAGTTTTTAGGAGTAAATAGGCAAGCCGTTTGATATTTCAAACAAAGGTTTCATCTACATTCGGTTTCATTAATGAATCCGTATATTTCTCTCTCTCTCTCTCTCTCATTCTAAATCTAAAATTGTGTTCCAGTATTATTAGTACAGTATTCAACACTCCATTCATCTCTCTTTACACACACACACACTCTCTGTTTTCGTTTTCTTCTCTTTTTGTAGTCCTTTTACATCTATTATATTTAATAGCCGCCACCGCCGCCACCCCCGTCTTTGTTCGACGTGGCAATGTTAACTCTCAAAACTCTCCCGTCAACGTCTTGACCGTTCAATTGCGCAACGACATCTTCCGCTTCTTTTTCCGAACTCATGGTCACGAAACCGAAGCCTCTGGATCTCCCGGTTTCGCGGTCGGTGATCAGTCTCGACTCGTCGACGTTACCAAACTCAGCGCACAAGTCTTGCAAGTCTAAGTGGTCCATCCCCCAAGACAAGTTACCGAAGTAAACTTTTCTTCCGTCCGCGTCCCAGTTCCTTTTCGGTCTTTGCTCTCTCGCCGGTCTTTCCTCCGGCGGTAAAGAAATGACGACTCTCATTTGTCTCCCGAACTGGTCCGAATCGTTCAACGCAGCAATCGCGCTGTCCGCCATCTCTTGCGACGGCACCGTGGCAAAACCAAACCCGCGGGATCTCCCGGTGTTTCGGTCCGTCACAATCACGCAATCGCTCGCTTGGTATTGCGAGAATAAATCGTTCAACGCTTGATCGTCCATGTCCCAGGAGAGATTGCCGATGTACAATTTCACTTCGCCGCCACTGGATTCCGATTCCGCCGCCGGAGATTCCGCGTCGTACGCTTCCGTGGACATCAACAAACCTCGCTGGTTAAACGCATTCACGTTCATAAAAGAACGCTGCGCGGAACCGACGAATGATTTGGACAACGTCGCGTTCGCAACGGTTCGCACCGAGCGCATTTGCATCGAAGACGACGACGCGAAAATTGGCGTCGCGATTTTACTCATTCTCGACGAGGACGACGCGCGAGTTGACGTCGGCGCGACGATTTTGGTTAAAGCAGACTGGATTAATGATGCCATTCTTTTGCTGGGCATGAGTTAACGGGTAGAATAAACCGGGTTTGAGGAACTTTTGGTGTGGGTATCAAAGGTTTTACGTACGTCGGTAAATAAGCGTTCGAGATTGTTAGTGACGCCAATCGCCTTTTGGCGGCCGGACAAGGTTTTGGTTTCTGGTGCGAAACCCAAACGTTTCTTTTTCGTTGAAAGAAAAAAAAGGCAAAACCGAACGAATATGCGAGTATTACGATATAGTTTATATATAGTTTATATATATATATATATAGCAAAGGCAATTAAACTAGATGTGGTGTGTTCTCTCTCCTCTCATGATGTCAACGATATAAATAGCGCCAAAGCTCGTCGTAAAAAAGATATCATGCGCCTTCTTAAACGCTTGAAAGAAACTTTTCAGTTTCCGTTCGCACGTTTTGAAGGCGAGTGTATTCTCTCTCTTGCGTTTTTATCAAGCTTTGTTTGAAAAGGCCATGAAACCGCGGAGGTTACCGGCAAAGGTTGATTTACCTTCCTTTTCGAGAACTTGTGACAAAGGCGAGACGTCCGCATTTTTCCCACTACTTTCGCAAGCCCCCGTTTGTGGTAGCTCCCACCACGTTGTCGGTCGATTTACGTTTCTTCGATGCCGATCGCGTGGCTCTGACGCCGACTTCAGCTTGCGGCTTAAACCAGGAACTCAATCGCGCCGCTTTCGGCTTCTCAACGACTGGAGGTGCGTTGTTCACCTCCATGCGTTCATGGTCCACATTTGATGCTTCTAATACCATCGACATGGGCGGCGGAACACCCGAGCGACGGGACGAGCCTTTATGCGCAGTGGACATCGGTGGCGAAACGCCTCCAAAGTGCAAACGCGTCGGCGCCAAGTCAGCTCCGACGCTCGCGACAGAGTTCTTACGTCCTCTGACCTTTCTACCCCCCGCGAGCGCGGCAGTTACCTTCGTGTTGTTGTTATTGTTGTTGTTATTGTTTGCCGCGGTGTCCTTCTTCGTGCTATTCTTGTTGCCACGCGTCGTGGTCGTCGTCGCTCCATTCACATTCGTTCGAGCCGGGACGCCCATCGTATCCTTCGCGAACGAGACTTCTTTATCGCCGACTCTGTGCGAAGCAACGACTGATTTCTCGCGAAACGGTAATTGCCTTTTAGATGCCGTCGTTACTCTCGCGCCGTTGGCGGCGTTGGTATTGTACATAGAACTTCGCTGCGAAAACATTTTGCCGTGCGTCGTGTTCAACGCGGCGGTCGGAGACGTTTGCTTGAACGCGGAGCCAAGAGAACCAATCGACGGTAGCGTCGGCAAGTTCTTCATCGTCGACGCGGTTGGAGGTTTCAAGTTGGCCGCTGGCGTGTTTCCAAATCGCATGGAAGCTGCGTGAGCGTTGTTCTTTCCGTTGCTCTTTTTCATCGTCGCCGTATTCTTCGCTGCTTTTCTACTCCCGTTCTTCGCCGTCGTGAGGTTTGGATTTGTGCGTAAGAACGCATCCGTTGGCGAGACCAACATCGCTGATCCCCCAGGCGGCGTGCACATGGCCGGTAAGTCCGCGGTACTGATAAATTCCCCGTCGACGGTGAAACCTTTCATCAACGTCGAATCGCCGCCTAAGGTATTTTGCAGTTGTTGATCCGGCGGCGTTCCCATGCTCAGAATAGCCGCGGCGGCAGCGCGTTCTTGCTGATGCGCATACGCAGCCGCGTTGATTTGCCCGTACATGTTGTTCATCACGTTGGATGGTGGCGTGCCGCCAGCGTTTCCGGGACTTCCGTTATTGCCATTCGTCGCCGGCGTTTGCAACGCGTTCAACTCGTTCAAGTTGAACCCAGCAATGTGGGCGACGGATATGGGCATCTGATCCGATAAACGTCGGATGCCACCCGCAGATGAGGGCGGGAAGCGGCCCGAGGCGAGCGGCGAAAAAATGCTGCTGACGTTGTTCGCGGCGTTCATGGCGTCTCCCGATTGCGACGGGACGAAATACGGTTGGTACATTTGCATCGCGGCAATATGTTCCGCTTGCGACAAGTTGCGCTTTTGCTGGAGTCCACTCAACTTGCCCTTCTTTGCCATTGGCCCTTGTCCTCCTCCTGCTCCTCCTGTTGCTGTACCATTCTTTCGTTTTCCCGTCGTTTTCCCGTTTGCGCCGAGCGCGGCGGTGACCGCGGCGGCTTGCTTCGCAGCCTTTGCGCGTTCCTTCTCGAGTTCTTTCGCCGCTTTCAGAAGCATCTTTTGTTTCTTCTTCTCTTCCGCGACTTCCTTCGCGAGCAAAGTCTTGGCGTTCTTTTCTTCTTTTGATTTCGTCGTTTTCGTTGTGGTCGTGCTTGTTTTCATTTTTTTCGGTTTCTTTTCTTCTTTACCGCCGGCGTGCTTCTCCGGCGGCAAATCGGCAAACGCCTCTTTCAACGCCTCTTCCGTCGCGTGCGACGCTTGCTTCCAGCCAATCCAGCTCGATTGCAGCGAACACCTCACCTGCATCGCCGCCGCGCCTTTGGGGACGTCGTTATTCGCGTACACGCGAATCGGCGTCGAAAATCCACTTCCGATAAACTTTGCCTCGCTCAACTTGACGTTTGGAATCGCGTGTCCGTTCGCGTCGCTTTCTAACTCGAAAATCGTAAACAACAGCCGAAACGCCTTCACTTTGTTCGGACCGAACGGTCTGACGTGGTTCGACGCTTCGTCGATGGAAATGAACAAGTTCTTCGAGTTCTTCCAGTTTGATTTATCGCCTAAATCTTGTTGCGTCGTCGTCGTCGTCGTCGTCGCCGAAGAAGAGTTTGGTTGCGTCCTCCCTTGCTTCCCAAACCTTTGAATGGCGCTTAAAATAGGCCCTTCGCAGCTCTTATTGCACCTCTCTCTCGTCACCGGTAACCACATCTTCCCTTCGCCGTGGACGATGAGTTCGCTCGTCGGTCTTTTCAGCGTTTCCTTCCCCGTTTCTCCCATCGGTTCCGCGTAGACGAGATAAATTACGCACCTCGCTCTCGTCCCGTTCGTGAGGCGTAACTCGTACTCTAACGCCGAGTTCGCTAAATCTTTCGGAATATCGTCACCAATTGGTCGTTCGTGCGCTTCGAATATTTGTAAAATGTTATTCTCGTTCTCGTTCTTCGCGGACGACGCTTTCCCAATCGTCAATTCCACTTGGTTGTACGATCGTTTCTTTTTCCCCAATTTATACGCTCTCTGTGAATAATGTTGGATAAAAGGAGTAAAGCGGTACGGTGAGTACATAAAAAGTGAAAAGAACAACACTCTTTCGTCTTCTCTCGGTTTGATTTTCTTCGCGCGTCTTTCTCGTCTCTCTCTTCTTCGTAATCGTCTCTCTGATTTAAACGCATTCAAAGGACGAAACAACGGCTCCATCGATTCAAATCACTTCGATTGACGATAAAAGATGTGCGCGAGAGAGAGAGAAAGAGATGCGAAGACGAATACGCGAGAACTCGATGTAACGCGCATTTCTCTCTCTCTCTCTTTATTCCTTTCTCGGAAAGACGAAGAGAAGAGCAAAACCAGAAGAAGTGCGCTCTTCTCATCATCATCGTTCGAGAGACGATCAAATCGAGACGTTGGGGAAAACCATTAAAAAACATGAGACGTACCACTTCCGCGTTTTGCCCCGCCGCGTTGTTATTCTTCTCGACGAAAGAAACCATATCCTTCGTCGCGATTGGTATGGGACGTAACGCGCGAGGATCGTCGTCCTGGTCGTTGTTCGCCGCCGTTCGGAGGTTTCCGACCGGCATGCTTTGTTCTTTTGTGTGTGTCTAATTCGTGCCGTAAAAGTGCGTTTGAATGATGAACGCGGAGAGTTCTGGTGAAAAATTTTCCACAAAAAAAAATGAGTTTCCGTCTAAACCCTAAACCATATAACCCTAAACCCCCTTTTGTCCGTCCTCCAACGGAAAAAACGGAAAAAACGGAAAAAAATGCAAAAAATGCAAAATGGTGGAAAGAAGAGCACAGAACTCTGAAACGAAGAATACGCGCGGCTCTTCTTCTTCTTCTTTGGTTTTTGCTCGAGTAAGAGAGGAGAAAAAGCACATCATCAGGTGGTATTGGAGAACTTGATGTGAGTGTGGCCGCAGTAGTACAACGTGGCACTCTTCTTGGAAATGCAAATAAGTGTCTCCGAGGAGTATCGAAGCGTTTGCGTGGCGCGCATTCGCCGCCGAACGAAAACGGTAACCTCCTCGAGCGTCTCAAATAGTCTTTACGACGAGAAGATGTCAAAACGCCGCCTTGCTTGGGGTTCACTCGCAGCCTCACAGGTGGCTAAACCTGGTCATCTCCACATACTACTCGAATACTACCTTGTTGATTGAGCGGGAATATGATGACACATGCGACAGTTGTTGTGTTTCTGTTGGTTTACCGTTGTCTTCTTCCTTTTATTCTTTTACGCGCACAACAACGACACCATCGTTTCAAAGAAGGAGGAGGGAAAACAAGCACACGAACGAAGACGATACTCTCTTCATGCATTTTCTCTTTTATTCTCCAATCATCGTCATCGGTTGCTCGGCACGTACCATCTCGCTTTCGCATCATCGGTTTCCAATTTGCTCGTCTTTTTCTCCGCTTCCTCTTTCTTTGAAGACGACGACGACGACGAAGAACCACGACTGTTGCTTTTACTAAACGTGAACGAAAAATACACAGTCGCCGCAAAAAACGCAAGAACGACCGCTTTCCCGTCGATCGCGCCCGGTGGTTTCCGTAAACTCATCGCGTCTCGTCCTTCCTTAAAAGCCATGTTTTGTACATTCAAGCGTCAAAAGTGTGACGCAACAGATACAAAAAGATATAAAGATGTCCTCCTCCTGCGCCTCCTTTAGTAGCTTCTCCTTTGTCTCTCCGACCAAGACGAAGCGGGAGAACGTTACTTCTCGTTCTTCTTCTTCTTTGTCTTCTTCTTCGCGGGGTTGTTTGCGCGTTCGATCATCCTTAGATCCGTCCCCGTCCGTGATTTCACCGGCGTCGTCGCCGACGTCACTGAGGATGATGATGAAAGAAGAAAGGCGCGTTGTTCTAGTCGTGTTTACGAACTTCAACGAAAACTCGTACTTAAAGTACCCGAAATCGTTACCAAGGTACAGCGAAGACAAGAAACCCGCCGGGGAAGTGTCGTGGAAGGAAGTGTGGGAACACATGCGTTTGCGCTTGAAGTGGTCCAACGAGACGTTCGAGACTGTTCTCGTGGACTGCGCGGATGCGGAGACGGTATCGAAAGCGAAAGAGGCGTGTTCAAAAGCGACGGCATTTATTGCGTGCGAAGTCGGGGAAAGCGAGAGTATTGCGGAGACAATTCGCGAGTTGACCGTAACGGTTCCAACCGGCGTGGTTTGCGGGAAGAGTTCGGCGACGCTGCGGGATCTGCAAAAGTTACAGTTCATGCCGATGCGCGACGCCGGGCACAACGATTTCTTCGAGATGCCGTTTGAAACGAGAAGAGAGAAGGATAAGAAGAAGTTTTTACAGATGAAAACGTTGTTTGATAGGAAGAATCACTTAGACTTACTGTTTATGAGTTTAGTTTTGATCGACGCGTGCGAGGTTCCCGGGATCGTCGTCCCGGAAGTCGCCATCAATCAAGAGATTAACATCGGCAACGTCTGGTGCATAGCCTCCAACTGCGGGTCCAAATTGTTAGACTGTTATAAAAACCCGCAGTGCAGGAAAAGCTTAGACTGCGTCGACGCGTGTGGAATGAACGATCAAGTGTGTACGTACACGTGCATTCGCTCGTATCAAAATCGAGAGTTTGAATATCTGGCCAGATGCATGTTGCATTCGCATAATTGCTTAGGGAACGACGCGAAACGACCGGAATTTCCCATCGTGAAACCGATGAAAACCTTTCGAGGCGAAGCGTTGACGCACGAAGTCGCCGAGCAAATCATGCAAGGACATTTAGGAACCGAGAGAGACGGGAAGAAAATCGATTATAGTTGGCTCGCCGTGGCGGGACAAAACCCGGCGTACGATCATTTTCCAGCGCAATACCAAATCTGGTACGCCGGTAAAGCGCGAAACTCGTTCTGGTACAATCCAGTTTTTAAAGTAAACACTTTAGACGGAAAATCTGTCTGGCGTCGCTCAGACTACCGATGCAAACGCGAAGACACTCCCGGCACGTTTACGTTTACGTTCATGGACAACGGCGTCACGTCGAAAGAATACTGGCGCATCGTCGACGCCGCGGACGATTTATCCTGGGCGTTATATTACTACGCCGGCGCGGCCAAATCTGCCGGTCAAATGTACGTCGGCGCGGTATTAGCGACGCCGGACGGGTTATGGCCACCAACTCGCGAAATGGAACGCGTCGAAAAGGCGCTTTGGGAAGGGTGCGGGTGCAAGATGTGGGAGATGATGGAAGTCGATAACCGACCGGATGTTATCGCAAACGCGCCGTTACAGCCGTTACACGACGTCGTCTTGAAATCGTCTCTCATTCTTCCGTGAGTGAGACAAAAAAAGCAGTTTTAATAGAAGTAGTAGTAGTAAAGTAGCACCATCGTCAAAAACATCTTTTCCCGCCCGCACTTTTTTGTTGTCTTCTCGTTTCGCTGAAATGCGCAACGTCACGGCTGCACGAAACAAACCTCTCATGGCATCCTCTCATTCGAGCCGTCGTAAACAACAACTAAAAACGAAACCGATAAACCCTTTCCTCCGCTTCTCCGTCATCCTGCTGACGTTTCTCTCTTTACTTTCCATCGCTCTGTATTCCAATCGAACGAGAACACGAAACGAACGCGAAGCGGTGGCGTATTCGTTGTGGTTGGAACCACCTACTACGGATGATTTATCCTCGAGAGTTGAAAACTTTATCGTTGAAAACGCGAAAAACGACGTCGCGTTCAAACCGCACGTGACGTTGTTAGGCCCAATCTACGACGAAAACGAACGCGCGATGGTTGCGAAAACCGAGAATTTAGTTCGAGAGATTCGAGAGAAGATGATGAAGAAGACGACGACGACGTTTAACATCCGGTTCCCGAAAGGCGCACAGGTTGGGCAAACGTACTTCCAATGCGTGTATTTAGAAGCGGAATTGACGTCAAACTTGTTACACGCGCGAGAGAAGGCGATCGAACTGTTCGATATCCGGGACGCTCGAAGATATACGCCGCACATGTCTTTAGCGTACGGCGACGACTCGCAAGGCGAGCGGTTACGGTTGAAGCTGAAAGCGGACGAAGTGTTCAAAAAAGCCTTCTCGCTCTCAAACACGGACGAAGAAAACGAAGACGAGACCTACGAAGAATCGTTCAACGCGACCAGCGTGAGTTTGTGGAAGACAGACGTGGAAGATAAGAGTTGCAAGTCTTGGAGGAAAGTGAAAGAGTTTCCTTTGTTTCCGTAGCGTCGTTCGTCGTAGCAAAATATTCGCGCATAGAGATAGAAAGAACAGAGGATCACATTTGAAACTACTCTTCTCATCATAACGGTCACAACGCGTCTCTCTCTTCTACTAAAGGCTATTTTTTCGTGTCTAATCGAATCTCTCGTCATCGCGTCTGTGTCTTCGGTTGTCGTCTCTGTTGTGAAGTCGTTCGTTGCCAATGAAAGTGCGGCAAATCGATCGGTTTCCTTAAACTCCCCAAGACTAACGCGTCCTCCCCTTCTCCGTGATGTAAATACGGATCTAATTTCCTGTATAAAACTTCTTCCGCATCTTCTAATCGATCTAACAAAGACCCATCGTGCGCGTGTGGATGTTTCCGCATCGGTTGCATTTGCACCTCGTTGGAATCGGATTGAAACTCTTTCAAAAGAATCAAACAACAGGACGCGAGTAAAGCGAGGAAACAAAATACGGCCAGTTTTGCTACGCGTCGGTGTCTTCTCAACGTTTTCGGATTGTTGCTCAGAAGATGTTGAGAGTGGTTTTGCGACATTTTTTATCTCATCATACAAGTGAAGAAAATTCGATTCCAAATTCCCCGCAGAGTAAAAATGGGTCAAGGCGCTTCGTCTTTGCAACAACAAAGGAACAGGAAGAAAAACAGATGCGTCACCGACGATAACGAGTTCATCGATGTCTTCAACGCGAGCTTCTCGTCCTTTCAAAACACCACCACTGAAAAGGAGGACGACGACGATAACAAAGAAGAAGAAGAAAATACATCCGACAACAACGAGAATTGGAATTTCGCGCGCAGGACGAGGAAACGATTGAACGAATTGAGAGAACTCGCACCGTCCACGGCGAAACCGATGCTCGTTTTAAACGCACTCTCAGACGAAGAAGACGAGGACACGACGTCAAAATCGAAGAAAAAGAACGGAAGCAATGACAGGAGGAGTTGGCAGAAAGTGTTCGATGTGCTCGACGCGTACGAACGACACCAAGAGGATGGTGATGGAGACAAATATTCGTCAAAGAGCGAATTGATTGCGAAGCTGCGCGAAGTCGCGAAAGCGATTCGATTGGCCGCCAAAAACACCACGGAAGAAGAGGACGACGACGACTTTTACGAAGCGCAACACACATCCGAAGGAAAACCGACGCCCCCGAGTAGGCTTCTCTCGTCCCCGATATCCAAAACGCCCCCGCCGGTACAGCCGCGAAAGCTTCGGGCGAAGAATCGGAAAAAGAACGACGACGACGATGCGAAAGACGACGGCGAGAACGACGACGACGAAAACGATTCAGACGACGACGAAAACGCGACAGGTGGTGTGTACAGCGAGTACGTCCGGAACACGGACGATTTGCTCGTCGTCGCCGAGAAACTTTCTTCGCTCCTTTAGAAGAAATACGTAAAAGAAGTAAAAGAAGAGTATAGTTTGTAATAAAAGCGTCCTCCTCTCGCCACCTCTGGTTGTTCACAAAGGAAAAGGGCTTGAGTAGAAAGAGGAGAATTGTAGCGGCGAAATAGCGAAATAGCACCGTAGCCTCGCCTCGTGTAGTGCGAAAAGCAGCATTAGCGTAATATTAGTAGTAGTAGTAGTAGTAGTAGTAGTCCTCTCTTGGGCAAAAAATTCTTCTTGGGTTTGCGTAGAAAATTTCGCCTTTAAAAAAAAATGGCTAAAAAGCATCTCACATCAAGGCACTTTTTTTTTGCCTTCCCCTTTAAAAAAAGTGCCTCGACGAGTGTCTTCTTCTTCTTAGGTTAATTTAGTATCTAAACGCTCCTCACATCTCTCACGCGAGAAGAAGAGGAAGAGGAAAGAATTTAAATTTACTCACACACGCCGCGCGTTTGCGTTTGAACGAGCGCGGAGTTTTGCCCGCTGGTAAATACTGGTGCGTTTATTTTCGTCGTCGTCGTTTCGGCGCGCGAGCATCTCACAACATCGCGCTTTGTTTTTGTAACTGTTTGAATTTCCCTTTTTTCTTCTTTCTCTCTTTGCGCGCGCTTTTCGTAGTAGTCTCTATAGTCTCGCGCATATCGTCGCAACTGTTGCTGACGCGCGCAAACTCTGCTCTTTCTGTTTTCCTTCACGAACAACGACGACGCACTTTCTGCCCTGTGCGTTTTAGGTTTCGAGCGAGAGAGTCATCAAACAGTCTTTAAAACGAAGAGGAGCGTGTGTGGTGGCGGCCAACAGAAAGAACGAAAGAGAAGGATTATGAAAAATACCAACAACGCGTCGCGTTCGGCGTCGTTCGAGATGGAGGACATCGAAGGCGGCAAAATCGAAGACGCGTACAGGAAATCATTTTTACCGATGGACGACGAGAGCAACGGCTCTGAGGATAAGGGATTAAGGAACGACGGAGGAGACATTGAGTTTAGCCCGTATTTCGGCGACGAAGGTTTGGCGATGAAGAACGACGAGCAAGATAACGAGATGATGGGGTTCTTTAAGAGAAGCGTGGCGAGTCGCGCGCGGTCGGCGTCTGGGAGGTCCAGTCCCCCGAGCAGTGGTGGAAGGAAATCTCTCAACAACAACAGCAACAGCAAGGCGGCGAGCTCGAAGAAACAACAGTCGAACCAAAACAACAACAACAACAACACCGCGAGGCAAAATCTCACCGGTAAAAAACGAAAAGCAGCTACAGGACATCATCGTCATCATCCACACGCGAGAGACGATCCGAGATTATCACTGTACGATTACGCGCACGATTTAGTCGACGATCCGAGTAAAGGAAGTTCCGAGGATAACGGAGGAAATACAAACAGCGGAGATAACGCGAGTAACGAGAATACCAACGGAGGCACGTCTTCCAGACGACGAACGAATCGAAGCAGCTCGTCGAACTCATCGAGAGAGGAGCTCTTTCAACTCGGCGCTGGGATGGGAACAACAGCGACAACTTCGACGAAGAGGGGTCAATCTACGTCGTCAGCGCCTTTGAGTAAGAGGAAAGCGTCGACGACGAGTACGAAGAAATCGACATCGTTAACCAAACCGAAAGCAAAGAAAGAAACAAAGAAACCGACAAAGACGACGACCGCGACAAAATCAGGTAAACCGAAGAAGAAATTAGGACGACCTCGGAAAGAGGATAACTCACTGGGGACGTTGTTTGCTCCGGCGACGAAGATCGCTCGCGGTAAACGAACGACCGTTTCGCGCAAAGCGAAAGCCAACGTGTCTGCTTCGGTCCTGCTTAAAGGCATCGGGTCTAACGAATCGATATCCATCGAAGGAGAGATTCCAGCGATTGAGATAGAGATCGAAACAACGAAAAATGTTGACAGTATAGATCAGTCGCCGAAGCATATGCAAGCAAAACAGACCAGAGTCTCACAAAACGACGAAACTATCAACCCCGGAGGCGCCGCGTCCGAGTTTCTCTTTCGAAATCAGAATACTACCGCCAACGCCACCGCGGCCTCCAAAAATATCGACAAAAACCAAACCATGTCGAATTTACTGTATATTCAAAGTCAGGAACAACAAATGTTGATGCAGCAGCAACTCGAGGAGCGACAACGGTTGACATCCTCCATTAACGATGCGGCGGCGGCAGAGAATAAGAACGGCGCTACCGCCGCGGCTACGAAGAAGAACATCAAACAAAGGAAAAAACGAGAGGCACAGAAAGAAGAGCAAAATGCCATGGTATTCGATCGATCTCACGCCCCAGGCGGCGACGAGCGACCCGCGGTGTTAGCTCGATACCTCGAAAAGAGAAAATCGAGGAAGTTTGCCAAGAAAATTCACTACGAGAGTCGAAAGGTGAGAGCTGACAACCGCGTGCGCGTAAAAGGCCGATTCGCGAGCGGGAGCGTAAACATCGTCGAGAAACATCCTCACGACGAGGAAAAGACTTCTGGGCAAGCGCAACTCACGCACGCGCAAAAACAGACTCAGGAAATAATGCGAGCCGTCGGTTCTGCCGGCGCCAGTTTAGCCGCCGAGAAGGAGATGATGCGTGGTAAAGAAACGAATGCGGAAAAAGCAGTCCTTCAGCGCGCGCCTCCACCTCCATCGCCGACGTCGCTGGCGCTTACGACGAACACATAATAATAACCATCTGTATATATACATTGATCAAAAAATTGTTGTAATTACATACTATTCTGTACCATTTACCTACTATAAACCGCTACCTCAGTCCCTTCTATTTGCTAAACAAACGCGTCTCTAAAACTCTCTCTTCACCCGAATCATCACCTCCACAACACATTCCTTTTCACTTTGCTTCTTTCGGAACTTCCCACGTCTCCTTATCCGGGTCCGCGCTTTTCAGCTTCGTCTCAAAATTCCCTCTCTCGTTCATTTTCCCTTGCAAAACGTTCGTCGTTAAGAACATTTCCGCCTCCTTCCCTTCTTTGATTCGTTTTCTAATTTCCTCCTCGTTTGCGATATCTTTGTGTTGGTCAAAGTGCGAACGAATTTCAATCGCGGACGCCTGTAAGGCTTTCTCGTCGCCGTGAAAGAGCGCGAGTCGAGCGCGGAGGAGTCTGCGGAGGAGTCTTCTTGCCTCGTGTCCTAAAAGCGACGACGATGATGATGAGAGAGACATACTACGTGTGATTTGACGTGGTGGTGGTTCTTTTTGTGTTGTTTTTCCCAAGAGGGAAATTTTTGTATCTAAAACGCCAATTCGTTTTGCGCATGTCAAAAAAAAATACGCGCGCGCTTTTGTTAACAAGAACGAGCACGCACATACATTACACATTCAACAACAAAAATGTCCTCCTCCTCCCCAAACGATGGCATCGTTAACGTTTTAATAGCGCTCGGTCCGTTGTCGCAAGACGACGTGAACTGTTCCATAATCGAGTATTTCTCACGCCATTTGGCATCTCCCAAAGTCAAGGCGTTTGTGTTTTCGTACTGTCCTCAAAGTCCGCACACCGCGAGCGAGAAAGAAGAACTCTCTCTCGATGCGGAGACGAAACGTAAAGGATGCAGGAAAGCACCCGTGAGCGTTTTGGACGACGCGCGTTTGAAGAAAAAAGTCGTGGACGTTCCCGGCGCGTCGCTGGAGAAGACGCTCGTTCCAGAGTTTATGCCCTTGGGTGGGAAGCTGAGAGCGAGTTTGTTCGCGCTGGAGTCGGGGGCGAACGTGAACGCGATTGAAGTCTTCGAGGTGGATCCGGAAAGCGGATTTCCGCACGCCGCGGCGGCGATTCAGGGCATATGCGACGGCGCGTTTGCAAAGAAAGCGAGCGCTTTGCCTGGAGAGCGAAAGGAGGAACCAGAGCCGGCGTTTTTCGTACCGAGACCGGATTACGTGTTGATGGGAAGAGTTTACTGGAACGTTTCGTGGTCGGGAGCGTCGCAACCAACGTGTTGCACAACGTCGACGTGCCGAGCATCTTTTACCGTCAGAACGTGGAGTTTAAGGAGAAACCGGTTGCTGGCGTAAAAACAGAAGGGGAGGCGTATCAAAAGTACGCGGTCGAGACGCCTCCTAAGGGAGAAGGCGACGAAGGCGAGAAACGCGAGGCCGATCAACAACAACAACAACAACAACAACAACAACAAAGAAACGTTGTATTGTTGGGGATCTGTGGTACGCAATCGTCGATCGATGTGGTTAAATTCTACGTCAAAAAGCTCGCGCGCGAAAACGACGACGTCATCTTAGCGCACGTTCCGATGAAAGAACAAACCATGCGCTCGAAACACGTCACGCAATCAGACGTCACTCTTAACCTCGAGACGTGTAAGAAACTCGTCGAAGTGTTCGTGAAAGACAACAAGTGCGAAGAAACGTTTCGTTTACGCGACGTCATCAACCTCGGCACCAAAACGAACAAAACTTCCCCTCGCGTCCTCGATCCGAGAGAACAGCTCGTCGAAGCCGCGAAAGGTTTCGGCGCGACCATGTTACTCGTCGGTCGATCCGCGTTCGGGGACCAAAACTTATTCGGGAAGATGTTCTACGTCGGCACGTTGCCTTTGTTTTGCACGCAATACAGCCCGTGCCCGGTGTGCGTGTATAATCCTCCCAGGGAGGAACACAAGGCGAAAAGTTACCAGTCATTTTAGAGAGACTTTTTCCTCCATTTTTCGCCAATTAAAGAGAGACATTCGAATTCTTCACAAAGTCATCTCATGCGCGCTGTTGTTCACACTTCGAGGAGCATCCTTTCTTTTTCCACGACTTCGAGAACACGCGTGAACACAAAAATGACCTCCTCATTATTCTCTTTTCGAACGATGTGCGTTTCGCCGAAAACGGTATTCTTAAGAAACAACGCAAAATCGAATAAGAGGAAAAAATTGTGCGCAAAACCGACCGCCGCCAACGCGGTATCGCCCCCCGATTCTTCTTCGTCGTCGTCGTCTTCGAGTTCTTCTTCCGGCAAGAAAGTCTCAAAAAACGCGCTAAAGAAGCAAGGGAAGTGGCAAAAAGGAGGAGAGAATAATCGAGGGGGTAATCGTGGTGGTAATAACACCAACAAGAACAAGAACGGCCCCGGGGGTGGATCCAAAGCTGGGTTTGAGATTCAAGGGAAGTTGACCCAGTGTTATTCCTTGGACGAAGTGTTCCAAGTGGTGAGGAACGAAGTCGATCAGTTTGATTCCATAAACGCGTCGACGGCGTTACATCGCATCGCGAGTAAAGGGACGCGAGAGTTTGATGTTTCTTCTTCATCTTCTTCTGTGAACGGGAGAGGAGCGTCGACGAGCGTGGCGAGAGCCGGGAGGAGGACGACGGGAAGTCGCGACGGCGGCGACGGACATCCGTACGAACGGATAATAAAGAACTCGGATTTTGAAAACTTGATGGGTGTGGTGGAGAGTAACTTAGCAAACATGGACCAGTTTGGTCTCGCAAACGTCGCGTGGTCGTTGGCTCGGTTGAGAGTGTTTGAAGACGATAACGGGGAGAATAAAGAAATGAACGAGAAAGGCGCGGAAATGTTGGATACGATTGCGAGAAATTTCGCCAACTGCGTCAAAAGACAAGGCGGGTCGAGCGTTAGACCGCAAGCGTTTAGTAATTTGCTTTGGGCGTTCGGGAGTTTTAAATATAAAATTAGCGACCAGGATGGAGTTTTGAGTAAAATCTACGACCAGTGCGAAACGTCGTGGGTGGAAAACGCGGACGCTTGGAAGCCGCAAGAAATGGCGAATTTATTAGTCGGCGTGGCGCACGGAGACAACGCGACCGACCGATGGTCGTTTTACGAAAAGATGCAAAATTGTGCGCTTCACAATTTGAAAGCGTACCCGATGGATGATCGAAACGCAGACCCGAGGTTTGTGTTTACCTCCAGGGATATATCAAATTTTTTGTGGGGGTTGAGCAAGTCGCTGAAATCTCAAAAGTTCAACGCGCAATCGATCGATCCCGAATTGATTTCGATGATGTTGCAACGATTGGTGGCAGATAATTTCGGTGGTAAACAAAGCGTCTTGAACGTCTCCATGACTGTATGGGCGCTCGCGAATTGTAAGTGTCAAGTTCCGGCTCCGTTTATGAATGCGTTGAATCAAGAGATTCCGCGAATGACGAAAAGACTCTCCGCATCTCAGCTCGATGCCATTGCGTGGTCTATCGGCGAGGCGAGATTTACGTTGAAATATGATGACGATGCAATCGATGCCGTCGCGGAAGCCATCGCAGATAACAGAGAAAGCGTGTTTAACGAATCTGATCCGGAACTCGTGGCAAAAATCTTTTGGGCGCTGTCTCGTCGAGGACGCATTCCTGCGGATGGTTCGATAATCGATAAACTCGTTCGAAAAGTCGAAATGTGCGTGGATGACTTAGAACGCTCGGATAAGCTGTTAATCTTACACGCCTGGGGCGTGTTACGAATCTCGCCTGGCGAGAACGTCGTCAACAAGCTCGTCCGAGCGTTTTTGGATGAAGACGAATACGAAGAGTTGGAACCGGACGAGTGCGCGAAGCTGCTCTGCGCATACGGCCGCATCAACCATCGACCTTCGTCGTCTTCAGAAGCTGGAAGTAAGTTTGAAGCACACCTCACGCATCTCGCGCAAACGCTCGCGGACTCCGCCCAAGCCTCCAGACTCAACCCCGGCACCCTCGCGCTCGGCTTGTGGGGCTGCGCGCTCTTAAAACTCGACTTGGACGAAGACGTCTTAGACGTCTTAGCGAGAGACGCCATCCGCCAAACCGATTCGTTGCGTCCAAACGCGTTCGCCAAGTGCATCTGGGCGTTATCTACGTTAAGGTACGACCCAACCCAAGACGATTTGGCCAAACTCACCAAGAAAGCGCAAGCGACGATTTTATCCCCCAGCGAGACCAACGACGCCAGTCAAAGCACCAGAGAGGAGGTGGAAATTGCCCTGAAGAAGTTAGGCGGCGATTCTTTACATTAATTAATCTGTATATATATATATATCGCGTTGTCGTCGCTCGTGTTGTAATCATACATATAAAATATATAAAAGTCTTCCGTGTGCGCCGCCCCGGCTTTTGTGGCTTTTTGTTGTCCTTCTCGAGCTTCTGTTCAAAACATAAAAATATCTTCCTGCTGCTTTGGAAAAAAGCGTCATTAAAGGAGGTATACGATGTTCACGCAGACGACATCATCCTCGCTCGTTCACAGAGCACCAGCGACGAGATCATTCGCGCGACAGGAATTCCAACGCAGAATTTATGGCGTTAAAACACCCATCGCAGATCATCGAGGGAAAGCGGCCAAATCGGCGAACGACGAAGCGCGATCCGAATCCGCAACATCACCAACGAACTCTTCGTTACGATCTTCTTCCGAATCCTCGTCGTCAGCAACGAACTCTTCGTTAATCCAAACGGAACGTTTGGACGTCACGGAATCCCCGTATTACCGCGAACTTTCCAAAGACGTCGACGCGATCGATGCGACGAGGTTTTTGAAAGCACCGTCGGACTTTTTTGAGCTTTTAGATTTAGATTTGGACGACGCGGACGTTTGGGCGTCGCGAGACGAAGCGATGGTACAATCGATCGTACAAACCGCGTTCAAGAAAAAGTTGAAGATTTCGCATCCGGATGTTTTAACGTCGAAGTACGCAGACATTTCCGAAGAGGAAACGAACGGATTCGCGGTCATTTTAAACGCGGCGTATAAGACGTTATCCGATCGACAAACGCGAGAACCGTACCTTCTCGCTGTGATTGATTTTCGGAAACATTTCTTCTTGAGCGAAGAGACGAAGTTTGATGGCACGCCGGTATCCAAATGGAGCGGCGAGGAAGGCGAGACGAGGGCGGTTTTTGTGGACGAAAGCGAGTGCATCGGGTGCGGAAATTGTGCACAATATGCAGCAAAGACATTCAGCATGGACGTAGATAAAGATTACGGCAGAGCGAGAGTAATTAACCAATGGGCGGACGATAGCGAGACGATCGAGATCGCCATCGATATGTGTCCAGTAGATTGCATTTGGTTCGTGAAAAGGAATCAACTCGCGGCGTTAGAACATTGCATGAAATTCTGTCCTCGCGAAGATCCTGGGATTATGGGCAGAAGAAGAGGAGGTAATTTCGGTTCGCAAAGAGCAAAGCACAATCCATTCAGCGCCGCAGAAAGCTTCTTAAAACGCTTCGACGAAAACGGTGAACTGTTTGGTGGTAAAAATCCGGCTGGACTATCGTTCTCGTGGCACGATGAACGGCTAGCGTCGACCATTGCCAAAGCGTGGTTGTCGTTGCCAGCGGAAGTGAGACGACAAGGTTGGTCAGAGTTCAAACATAAATTCAACACCTCCGGTGTCGGCGGCGACTACTCCGTCGAAGATCGCACGTTCTTGAAGACTCGGTAAAAAATTGATTGTATAAATGTTTTACAACGTGTTTCTCTCTGTCTCTCTCTCTTTCTGCGCGAGTGAGCGTGCGTGTAGTATATTTTAGCGTGTACGTGTATTAATAACTAAAGCACTTCATCTTCATCACTGCTGCTGTCGAACAAAACTCTCGAGTTCACCGCGTTCGTTTCGATTTTCCCTCCTCGATAGACTCGCCTCTTCTTCTCCTTGTTCTTTTCGTGCGCGAACTGTTTCCCTTGCTTTTGAACAAACTTCTGCTCCGCTTTGTACCCGAGATTCTTCTTATAGTTTCCAACCCCGTGCGCGTTTCGGAACTTATTGTCGCCTTTCTTGTTCTTCTCGTTGAGCCATTCCTCGTCGTTTACTCGATTAAACGGTCGCGCTGATCTGCTCTTCGACATGTCATTTCCCTTTTGTTCCTTAGAATTAAAAAAGTTGAATCCAAGCTCGATGGTGTTCTTCCGCGCCGAGGACGGTGGTGGTGGTTTCTGGCCTGCCGTCGCGAGAGACGGGTAGCACGACGTCGTCGCTTTGTTTTCTCGAGCGTCGTCGTCGGTGATCATGGTTGGTTCGAGCGCTGAGACGAGAGCCAAGGGAGAAATTATTGGGGGAAATTCAAAAATACGCGAGAAAGAACAACACACTGTTTCCGATACGAAAAGGACATGACGAAGAACGTTGTCGTCGCCTCCAATAACGGGTGGCGATTAGTCGCGTTTAGTTTGATCGCGTACTGGATATCTCTCGTGTTGATTTTGAAAACGAGGCGAGATGCAGTCGTCTCGTTTTCGTCTTCTTCTTTATCTTCTTCTTCTTCTGTTGAAGCTCGGGGAAGAGAGATAAGGCTCGCGGTGGTGACTCCGACGTATCACCGGGAGAAAAACAGAAACATCCAGACTATTCAGTTACTCGCGCTCCAAAATACGCTCTGTTCGACGTGTTTGGGAATGATATGGATCCTCGTCGAAAGTGAGAGCGATTGGAGAAAGAGTTCGCTGGTTGAGAGATACGAACGAGAAGAGAGGCCTGCGTACTGTGAACGCGTGCTCGTGAAGGCGTTGAGAGTGAAGGTAGAACGATCGAAGCACAGAGGAGTTGCGCAACGAAATAAAGCTTTAAACTGGTTGGAACAGCAGATTTCGTACGTTGAACAGGATCCGGTCGTTCTGTTCGTGGACGATGATAACGCGTACGCCGCTGAACATTTTGTGAGAGCGACTAAGATAGGAAAGGTAGGAGTTTGGCCTGTTGGATTTCCGAGCACTAAGAGTAAGTTTGAAGCGCCCGTGGTTAAAACGCAACATCAAAGTGACGCATTGCGATCTTCTTCGTCTTCTTCTTCTCCAAAAGTCGTAGGCTTTCGTTCGTTTTGGTGCGGAGATTTAAAAAACTTTAAACCTCGCGTATTTAACGTCGATATGTCTGGGTTCGGCGTTCGTTTACACGCCCTTGAGAAAGTACGATTCGACGAGAATGTGCGATCTGGCTACTTAGAAGACGCGTTCCTGCAGGCAATCACACGTAGCGTTCTCAGAAGAGATAATAAAACCAGCGAAAACGAAAACGAAGGGAACCCGTCGCACTTACTGAACGCTCTCGAAACCACACACGTGTCCGAGATATTTGTATGGCACTTATACCACACGGTTCTTTCTGGCGAGACACCGGCCGCATTGGTTGTCTCGAAAGTACCGAAGGGAGATAGTTTCCTCTGTCCATGAGTAGAATTCTCTTTAACATTCCGAAAGAACGCGCTCGCGTAAGCGGTGTGAAGAGTATCCTTTTGTCTTTTCTCGTTTTTCTCAATTTCTCTGCTCTTTTTTATTCCTTTCTTTCAAGCGTCGTGAAATCTTCTTCACAACTTGACGCGCAAAGGCGGTGCATTCATACGCACAAAATGCGCCATCTTTATCTCGCATCCGTGCTTTACGTCTTTATTTTCCTTTTGGAGCGCACATCTGCCGCGTATTTGCGTTTCGCGCGTCGTCCACCGCGTCTGTCTCTTCGCGATGATAACGGTATCTTCTCCTCCCCGTCCTCCTCGTGCCAAAACGAAGGCACGAAAACGCACGACGGATGCGACGACCCGATGTATACGAAAGAAATGAACGGGGACGAATCCGATCGGTTCGACATGTTTGAACTCGCGCGCTCGTGGACGCCTGGATTTTGCGCTTCGTTCGACTCCTCTTCTTTGGGAAAAGGAAAGAAAAAGACGGAGTGCCAGAAGGCATACTTAAAGAACGAGTTGACCGTGCACGGATTGTGGCCAAGTTATTCCGAGCCTTTGAGCGACCCCGCGGTGGTATTGAGAAGTATTAAAGACAAGAAGAAATGCTACTGGCCTCAAAATTGTCGCATACCGCCGGGGTACCCGAGAAACGAAAGCTTTCGTTACGACGAGAAGGCGTTGCCGAAGGGCGAAGAGTTTGAGAGATTAGCGCCGGCTTGGTATTACGACGGTTTAGCCGAACACGAGTGGGAGAAGCACGGGACGTGCGCGATGTGGCCTGCGAAGGATGATACCACCAGTATTGGTAGCACAGGAAAGAACGTAGTGAACCCGCTTACGCAGAAAGATTTTTACGCCGGGATGTTTCACTTGGCGAAAGATTTAGGCACGCCGGAGAAACTCTCTCGAAGCGCGGGAAAGAAAGTGTCTTTGGACGAACTCAAAAGTGCGTTTTCGGAGATAAGTCCTAACCTCGCCGCGTTCGGGTGCGATTCGAGATGTAACTTTGTCCAAGTCGTCCAATGTTTCCGACGACCTTCTTCCTCAGCGCTCGTCTCGAGGAGTAGTACTAGAAATAGCAGTAGTAGCGATAGCGATTTCATCGGCCACCCGATGGATTGTCCGTGCGTCGGCGTTCGCGATTCTCGCTACGACAACTCCTGCGAGAGTCACTGCGCTGATGGCGTGTACATCGTCGACGCCGCCGCCCCTTGATGATATACTATCTTTTTTTAGCGTTCGTTGTGTTATGATTATGAATATTTGCACCTCACATCGAAACTTCACAAAAGTTCTCCTCTGCGTACGTACGAGAAAACAAGAGTACGAAAGAGTATAAAAATCATCGAGCCCAATGGAAGCGTGGTGGACGGCTAACGTCGTCCAACCGTTCGAGGAGCTCTTACATTCCTACAACACCTCCTCGAACCGTCAATCCGCGGATGCGGTGAAAAAACGCATCAAGTTAGCGCAAACGACAGGCTTGTGTAACTTGGAAAGGAATCTGAATTGGACGCGCTTCCCGGATTTCATATTCGACGTCGTCGGTGCGAACAAGTGCAAAGTTGTCGACGTTTCCGAGAACCAACTCGAGGAGATTCCAGAGAAAGTGAACTTGTTGCAGAAATGCACGAAGTTAATCGTCGCGAATAATATGCTTTTAAGACTACCGGACTCTTTACACATGAAGAGTTTAAAAGTACTCAATTTGAGTCGAAACCGATTGAGGAAACTCTGCGCTTTGGATCTGCCGAATCTCGTGGAACTTATCGTAGATAACAACGAATTGACGGAGTTACCGGAGAGTTCGTTTGGGACGATGAAAAAGTTGGAGATTTTCAGTTGCTCGGAGAATAGGATACGGGACGTGACGTGCGTGTCGGTGTGCGCCTCGTTGACGGACGCGAGGTGCGAGAGAAATCAAATCGAAAAAATACCGGATGAGTTTGCGTTTTTGAGGAAGCTGAGACGGTTGAGAATGGACGGGAACGAAAATATACGCACAGTTCCGTCGGATGTGTTTAAGCATTGCGAAGGGTTGGAGGAACTCTCGTTGAAAGATACCAAAGTGACCGCGGAAGATTTGCGAGAGGTGGAAGGTTGGGAATCGTACGAACTGCGCAGACAAAAGAAGGTTGAAAAGAAAATCGATGGGAATGTCATGCTGCTGAATGGAATGGATGACGGTTTGGAGCGGAAAATGTAGTGCAATAGTAGTAGTTTAGCTTTAGTAGTTTAGCAATTAATAAATAGTATATGAATAAAGTTATTTACAACTCGGAGTCTAAATTAGGTAAGCAGCAAAACTATAGAAGCAAAAAATACAAATCAACGTGGTAGCGTGCGCTCACACTCCACCCATTTTTATATTCACTCATCAGGAACAACGCTTTCACTCATTCCAGTCGGTGGAAGTGGTTGGCTAAAATCTTGTTGCTGCTGTTGTCCGTGATGCTGCGGTATCGGAATCATTCCGCTCGGATCCATACCGTCCGGCCCCATCATTCCGGGCTGTCCGAACATGGCCGCGTTTCCGGGAGGGAAACCCATCCCATACGGCGCACCGTACATGTTCGGATACTCTTTCCCGTCTAGACTAGCTCCTCCCGACATACCCCCTGCGTTCATATTTGCGTTCAAACTACTCATATCCACCCCTCCAATGTTGCTAATGCTAGTGTTCCCATCGTCTCCCGATTTCATGTTTTCTCCGCCGATTAACCCCCCTTCGTTTTGCTGCTGCATGGCGGCAAAATGAGGAGGCGGAATCATCATTCCGTTCGGTGCGTACATGATTGGATTACCCATCGCATCAAACTGAGGAGGCATCCCCCCTGCCGCCATCATTTGTTGCATCATCGCCTGTTGCTGATGTTGATGATGCCGCGAGCCTCTCGGCGGCATGCCGTAACTCATCTGAGATATGTGTCGAGACGCGTAGTTTACATCAATCGTTCGGTTTTGAAACTGTAAGTTGCGTAAATCTTTTACCGCAGCGGCAATCTCTGGGTGTGCAAACTCAACGAACCCGTATCGTTTGGATGCGCCGGTTTCTTTATCGTAAATCAAACGCACTCGAGCGACTGGACCGTATTGCGAAAAGAACCATCCAACTTCCTCCTCCGTAGCGGTTTTCGGCAAGCCGCCGACGAACACTTGCGAGGAGTATTGCGGGTATCCACCTCCCATGCCTCCCATGTTATTGTTATTATTATTATACCGCCTGGATGATGTCGACGGCGACGCGCCTCCAACCCCGCGGTCTTGTTCGCTTCCTTGCTCTTCCGCAGGTAACGGAAATCCATTTTCGTCCAACAAAGGAATGGTTTCGTTATTACCACCAATCGCGGCTACGTTCTTCGCATTTCCGTTCGCGTCGTCAGAATCTTCTTCGTCCGGATTATTCACGATCCCATCGTTCCCGTCGGATTGTGACGGACCGTTCACGCCGTCGCCGTTTAATCCGTTCACGTTCCCGGATTGATTGAATTGGGCCGGGTACGTGCCTCTTCTTTGGCCCATGAACCCTCCGCCTCGGCCACCAGAGAATCGTCTCGGTCTCGGTTGTCCAAACATCCCTTGGTTCGCACCAACACCACCTGTGCCCATGTTGTTTGGATTAAAATACGGATCCACGACCATCATGTTCCCGTCCGGGCCCATGACGATGTTCGGTTGATGATACCCGTGCGTTTGGCCGTAATGGTTCGCGTGTCTCCCTCCTCTCCCACCTCTTCCACCATGAAAGCCACCAAAATCGCCTCTTCCTCCCCCTCCCATGAATCCTCGTCCGCCTCCTCCTCCGCCTCCCATCATCATCTGGTTCGGATAGCCTTGTTGCGTAAAGCCGCCGCCGACGCCTCTCTGATATTGATGGTTGTTGTTATAAAAGCCGTTCCCGCCCGCGTTCATCATCATCATCATCACGTTATTGTTATTATTATTATGACTATTCACGTGATTCGGATCGTACCTCGGCGAATCTTTATTCGCCGCTTTCACGTCGATCGTCTTCCCGTCGATCTCCACTTTCCCTCGTTCCAAAAATCGCTCCGCGGATTCCTGGGTTTTAAATTTCACAAACCCGTAGCCTTTGTGGCATCCTTTCCTCAGGTCCGGGATTAACTTCGTCGTCACCTCTTCCTCGTGTTCGTTCTTAAAAAACCGAGTGACTCGTTCTTCGTCGATTTCGTACGGCGGGATCCCACCGATAAAGATCGTGCGTTTTGAATCGCCAACGTCTTTTTTCTGTTCCTCTTCCTCCTCGAAATTCGTCGTTTCCTCTTCCTCGTTCTTCGCGGTATTCGAATTGTCGGATTGGAGGTCGACTTTCTTCGCATCATCATCATCATCGTCTCCTTCTTTATTCCTCTCGTCGTCGTCGTCGCGAGTGCTGATCTCGCGCACTCGTTCCGTCAAGTGCGACACCATCTCGTCGACGTTGACGTCGTTTGCCACTAAAGCGGCGTCGTGGGCAGGCGTTGCTCGAGTGGTGTCGTTGTTCTCGTCTGAGCTCATAATTAAAAAAGGATCCGATGTGTTTTGAGAGTGTTTTGAGGCGAAAAGGAGAGACTTATTTAGAGCAGTGGATCTCTTTTTCGTGCGTGCGTTTTATGCGTGTGTATAAAACGTAAAGCGCGTGTGTTGAGTGCGAAGAAGAAGATCGCGCGAAACCACCGGGAGGGAACGCTCGCGTCTGTTTTTCTGTTGTTGTTGTCGTGTGCGTGCGTTACACCAATTGACGCAACCGCGGGGGAATGAATTTGAAACAATTTAATTTTTATTCCACGAGACGAGTGAATTGTCTTTTGGTCGAAAAAAGACAGCCTGGCTTGGTCGCAAACGCCTCCAAAAAAGAAGAGAAAAAGAGAGAAAAAAAGAGAAGAGAGAGGCGGATATTTTGTGACACAAGTGCACACGAACAAAAATGTTCCTTCGCCGCGTCGAACGAATCGTCGTCCAGAAGAAGAAGCGAGACAAAGTTTTACAGAGAGAGAGAGAGAAACCTTTTTTATTCTTTTACGACGCAGAAAAGGGGAAAAGGAAGACAAAAGAGAGCGCGCGTGTCCGTTTCCTTTTCTTTTTAGAGAGAGAGAGAGAGGAGAGGGATTCTTTCGTCGTCGTCGTCTCGTTGACGTCGTTTACGTCGTCGTCGCCGGGGCACCACCCATGACGACGACGTCGAGAGAAGTGCTCACTCGGTTGCGACTGATTGTCGTGCCACGGCGGCGGATTTTTCCATCATCAACAACAACATCAACAACGTCTCTGAAGAGTTTAGCTGAAAAAGGAGGCAGAGGTAAAGACGGTGGAGAAGATACGTCGTCGTCGTTATCATCATCATCATCAACAGCAACGACACAAAAGAGCGACGAAAATATTTTCTTCTTCATACACGCTTCGGCGATTCGAGAACCAAATCCGAGTCGATACGAGCGAGCCGTTCGCGTCGTGCGAGAAAACGAAGAGAAAGATGCATTGAAACGGTTCACGCCGCTGTTCGTGAATAGCTTGAAAGAGAAAGCGTCCGCGTACGCCTCGAGAACCTGGCAAACGTGGGAGAAGAGCGAGAAAGGGTTTGGACGGAAAGTCTATGATATCGCGCAGAAGTTGTTAGAGCGAGTGGATCCGGACGAAGACGTGTTGAAAGCGATACCGTCGAAGGCGCTCGGTGCGACGCTTTCCTCCTGCGAAATCGTGTACCCAAAGTCGTTGATGCACGCGGATGACGTGCGCGTAGCCATACGAGACCTGCTGAAGAGAGGGAAGAAGAAAGCGAGACGAGCGAAGTATTTCAACTTGGCGTGCGCGCCGTTTACGCTCCCGTTGTTTCTTTCACCGGTGTCAAACTTTCCCATTTATTGGTTCTTATATCGAGCGAGAGAGGCTTGGATTGGATGCAAAGGCGCGGAATCTGCGAAAGAGATACTACAAAGACGGTTAGAACAACCAGAGTTGATTGGCGAGGACGATAGAGAGATTCAAAAGTTAACGGAGTTTGAGTGTACGCGTTCTAGCGATAACGAAGATGATGGTAATAAAAGTACCGAAGCGTGTTGTCGAATCGCGGCGCACGACGAATCGAACTGCGCCGTGACGTTTGCGCCGTGCAATAAACTAGACGAAGTGTTCGGTTCTTTCTCTTCATCCTTTGCGAGCGACGAAAAAAAACTGAACTTTTGGCGTCGGCTGACGGCTGTTCAGTTAGACTCGACGGAAATCGAAGATAATTATGAGATGAACTTTGTGCGCGCTTTAGGAGAGATTGAAAAACTCACCGGAGCGAATGACATGGTTTCGTTACATAAAAGATACGAAAGGTTCCGAGCTTTGAACGCGAAATAAACTCAGATATAGAAGTCACCGATGCGCGGCGGGACGTGTATTTTATTTATATAGAAGTAGCAGATAGATCGAAAGAGCGTAAGCGTGTAAAATTAGATGCAACCGATACAGTAGCAAATCTTTATCGTGTAACAACAAAACTAAATCTTGTTAATATTTTCTAAGCGGCAGTTCGCGCTTCTCCGTCATCTCATTTTTGCGACAAAAGAAACGATCGAAAAGACTCTTTCGGTCCTCAACTTCTCGGTCTCCCTTTTTTATTGGGAAACAAAAAACATCTCGCGATATCACTCTCCAATCACGCAAACGTACCAAACCCCCATTTACTTATTTCTAAAAACGAGTCATCGTCGTTTACTTGTTTTCGTAAACGTACGTCAAGCCGCACTTACCGCAGTAGTGTCTGTCAAAGTGGTTCGCCATGAACACGCCCGCGCCGCACTCCGGCGCCGGGCACTCCTTCCGTAACCTCGTCACTTTACCGGCGTCGTCAACCTTGTACAACTTCAAAAACCCCAACTTGTTCTTCTTGTGCACGTGCTTGATCTTCTTTGGTTTCGTGTACGTCTTCTTCTTTCTCTTCTTACCGCCGCCTCGCAAACGCAACACCAAGTGCAAGGTTGATTCTTTTTGGATGTTGTAATCCGCGAGAGTTCTCCCGTCTTCTAACTGTTTACCGGCGAAAATCAATCGCTGCTGGTCCGGCGGAATGCCCTCCTTGTCTTGGATTTTCGCTTTCACGTTGTCGATCGTGTCCGAGGACTCGACTTCGAGCGTGATGGTTTTCCCAGTCAAAGTTTTACTGTTTAGTGAGAGGAAAGAGAGAAACACCAACACCAGGTCAGAACACAGATACAATAAACATCAACACGCGCGCGCTTTGAAAATAAAACGAAAAACAGCGGGCGAAACGAAAACGCCGTTCTTCCTCTTTCAAGAGCGCGTTGTTCAAGCCGATTCATCGGCGCGAAAACGAGACGAGAGATTCTCATCATCATCATCATCATCACCATCAAAAGCCCCAAAAAAGGGAGAGAGGATTTACGCGCAGAAAGAAGACAAACGTCCCGAACGCAAAACAACACCGAGACGCGACGTTTGAAACGTAAAAAAAACGACACATAAACGTACACGAAGATTTGCATGATAGAGAAATGCGATTAATATCTAATAAAACGTAATCTTCTCGTCGTCCGCTCGTGCACGTGAGGGAGAGTCTTCGAATGAATTTGTTTATTTTATGAGGAGGAAGGGAGGGAGAGAGAGAGAGAAAAACTCTAAACCCTAAGTTTAGGGTTTCATAAAAGAAGAAGAGAAGATTTTCAAAAACCTTCCTTTCTTTCAGTCCTCAGAAGGAAAAGAAGAGAGCACTTGACCTCCCCCTTTCTCGCGCTTTCGCGCGGAGGAGGAGAGAAGTTTCAAACAGTATTCAGAGACTGATGACGACCCCGTTTGAATTGACGACGATTGAGACGATGAAGATGACGACGACGAAATCGCAAAGCGCTTTGTCTTCTTCTACTTTTAAAATGGCAAAAGGACATTTTCGAATTGGAAAAAAAAGAGTGCGAAGAAGAAATGCCAGAGGAGTTTTCCGGGCTTCTGCGTCGGTGGATTTTGGATTCGAGCTCGCGCGGGACATGGGCGTAGGAGCGGCGTGTTATTGGATCTCCGACGAGCTCGCGCAACGGGTGAGCGAGACGAAGGCGGAAGAAGAAGGCGAGGAAACGTACACGAGAGACGACCGGAGACGAGGACGGTACGTGACCTTTGGAAGTTTCGATGGTTTGACGTCGTACTTATGGTACACCTTGGTGGATAAGGTGATACCGAGTCCGAGCGGATCGAGTTTTTCCGCCGACGCGGTTTCCATCTCCGCGTTGACGGCATCGACGACGTACGACGACGAGTTAACCGGCGACTTGGCCAACGCGGCGTACGCCATGGCTTCTGCGCAAGGCTTCGCTTCGGAGAATATAGAGTTGACCAAATCGAATGTAATCGAGTGGTTTTTTAGCAACCCGGAACACGTGGTGTTGACGAAGAAGGTGGTTTTTGACGCGCTCGTGTATAACCCAGTTTGGGCGTGTGGTTTCATAGTCATCATGGCGTTGTTGCGGAGCGAATCGAAAGAGGAAATCAAAGCCGAACTCAAACGCGATTGGGGAGATTTGTACATCTCCAACATCGTTTTTTGGGTACCACTCAACTTTGTCGTCTACGGCGTCATTCCTCTCGATTACCGCGTCGCCAGCGTGTACGGATTTACCATCTTATACGTCTCTGGTTTGTCCTTGTGGGAGGAAAATAGAAACAAAAAGTTGCAAGCGTTGGCGGCGAAAAGCCGCGAAAACGAAAACGACGTTGCCCAAAACGAGCAGCTGAATTTAGTCGAAAACGAAGTCTTCGATGCCGTGAGAGAGTACATGGATAAGTAGTAAAACGCAGCAAAGAGGAACGACGATTCAGACGACGACGTAGGGAGGAGAAAGTATTAGTAATAAAATTAATGATCATCACACAAAGTTGTAAACGAATAATATTTAAAAGTAATATCCGCAGCAAACTAAAAAGATACTCGAAACGAAAATACAAAACAGAACGCGCGTTTGTTTTCATCGTCATGCCACCGCTCACGCGCGCGAAAACAAAGCAAACGATCGCCTCGCTCGCGTCTCGCGCTTTAGCTCTGTTCCGCGCGAAACTCTGTTCCATTTCGACGCGGAAAAAGAAACGACGAAAGAGGAAGAAAAAGCGAGAAAGAGAGCGGGAGACGCTCGGAGTCGTTTTGGACGCGTTTTCGAGCGAACGAACGTATCGCGCGTTTACGACGCAGGCGGTGAGCGGTAAAATAATAAGCAGAAGGAAATCGGAAAGAGAATACGAAGCGAAGAAAGAAGAGGAAGGGAAATCAGAGAGCGAGGAGGATTTGTTGGACGATTGGGTAAACGTGTTGAAAGAAGAAGAACAAGAACAAGAGGAGGAGGAGGAAGCGTTGGAAGTGGCGGTGGTGCACGTGTTGACGAGCGCGTACGCGAAGATCACGCGACGAGAGGAAGAAGACGATGAGATCGTCACGACAGAGAGAGAATTTTTCGAGGCGTTTAACGAGGCGTTGAAGAGAGGGAGCCAGGAAGACAATGTCGCAAATGAGTCGTTCGAGAAACATTGGAAACGGTTGACGTTTGTTCGCAACGTCTGTAGCGCGACGGCGGCGATGCAGCATCGAGTGACGAGAAAGGCGGCGAAAGTGGTCTATAAAAGTGTCTTCACGTGGTGTTTTCGAGTTTAGAAGTATTCCAAGATGCTTTGTTGCTTGCGTTAATGTACACGGTAGTCTTATATACAACATATTTTTGTGCTCTCGCCGCGCGATCGTCTTCGTCTTCGTCTACGTTTGCTGCTTCTAATCTACTTCTAATTTCCACTACGTATAAAATTATAAAAAGTCACTCTATTTTTGCCAGTTTACGTCTATACGTAAACCGGCGATGTCTTCGCACGCTCGCGCTCCCTTCGCCGATAAACGATTTGAGGATAAACTCAAGCGAGCGATGCTCACGTTCGTGGCTAAGAAATTCGCCAATCGCATCCCTCCTTCGTCTTCGATATCGTTCCTCGCCAAATCTAAAATCGACAGTCTCGTCGCGAGATTTGAAGAGAGATTTTCTGCTAAATCAACCGCTGCACGATCGTCCAACCGGTTGGAATCGAGAGAGATATCCAACAGCGTTGAATTTTCCGAGAGACAATCGGCGAGGTAAAACGCGCCGTCGCTGGTGATATCGTTCCCTCTCGCGTCAAAGTGCGTCACCGTGAAATTCGTCTTTAAGTGTCTCGCTAAAATCTTCAAACCAGCATCTTTGATGCCGTTGTTGGAAAGATTCAAACTTCTGGTACCATCGAGACACTTTGCGAGCGCACACGCACCTTCAAAACCAACCGAATTACACCGAAAATCCAACTCTCTTCGAAACGAGCGCAACGAGCGCATGCCGGAAGATTGCGAACACATGGCCTCGGCGAGCGCCGTCGCTCCTTGTTCGAAAATACCGTTGAAAGAGACGTCTAACTTCTCTGAAACCTCGTCTGGGAACGCTCGAAACATGTTTGCTAATGCCAACGCCCCATTATTTCCAATACTATCGTGCGACACATTCAAAATTTTCAAACCTTCCGGACGCTTCCCGAATTGGTCAATTGCTCTCCGCCTCCTTTTCACCATACCTTCGCACACGGCTCGCACGCCTCTTTCGCCTAAATAGTTTTGCGACAAGTCTAAAACTTTCACGCTTTGCAAGTTCTCGATGGCATTCATCAGAGCCTCGCACGCGTCGATATCTTCCGCCACTTTATTCGCCGATAACTTCAAAACTTCTAAATGCTTCAAAGTATGCGTCACGTGCGCGAACCGCGTGATGAAAGCTTTCCCCAAGTTTGTCCCGACCGCTGAGAACTCTCTCAGCATCGGTAGATTCGCCATCGAGGATGCTAAATCTCTGCCAAACCCAATCGCTTTATCTCTGCACCCGCTCACGTGTAACGCGATTAACCGCCTCGCTCTCGCGCTCGCCATCGGCCTCGAGGACAAGCGAAACAGTTTATCCAACGATACGCAGTTCAAAACGTCTGTTTGTAACCGAACCACGGAACACGCCCAGAGACTCTCCTCGTCTCTTTTGTGCACGTCTCGAATCGCACGATCGATCTCGTCCCAAACTTCGTCTTCGTTCGCGTATTTGGACATGTCCGCGCGAATTTTTACCATCATCTTCGTATTTCCTTTACCGACGGTTTTCTCCTCGTTCGCGTCGTTCACGAGGTTGAGACCACCACCACCACCCGCGTTGTTGTTGTTCCTCCTCCCTTCGGTGAACCCGAAACTCTCATCACCTTTCGTCAGCATCAGTCGCATTTTCGCCATCCCAGTCGCTATTTCCCCGACTCGGCGTTTCGCCTTTCGTTCTTTGTCTTCTTCTTCGTCTTCATCATCCGCGACATCACCGATATCCATCGTCCCATCGTGTCTCTCTCGTTTGAACTTCGACGAGTTGCTCGAGTTCGATAGAATCCTCCCGCCGGACATCGTACGTACCCCGTCCACTGATTCCACGTGCACAATCGTCGCCCCGTTCACGGAGCGCGCGGACAACACGTCCCCGTGCATTATTAGTATTACTTTACTATAGTAGTAGTCGTAGAGTATTCGAAAGAGTGCAGAGTTCCCCCTTTTTTGTCTCTGCTTTTTAAGGAAAACTCCGCTCTGAAAACGCGCACAAAATTCACTCTTTTCTGCTCCTTTTACACACATCACACTACTTTTACAGATATAAGCGAAGGGACGCGACGAAGACGAACATTCGGAAAATGCAAACGATCGCGAGACGCAGT